>WNEY01003091.1_pt1 | contig 12379 bp, 11 predicted proteins | sample 5400531 | NCBI WGS metagenome assembly WNEY01 (sample SAMN13153338, study PRJNA577476) | soil metagenome | isolation source: 200 cm saprolite under Douglas fir tree site 1 | place: USA:California | collected 2015-04-18
CTCGCGGTGAACGCGCATTCTTGTGCGCATTTTGCATCCCGGTGGTTTCTCCTGGGGCGAGCCCTGAAAAATCGAAGATCCCAACCCTGTCGGAAAGACACGCTCTTTCCGACACTCGGCGAATATATTACGAAAACAATAGCCCCCTTCGGAGAAGATACACCACAACAGGTAGGGGTCGGTTGAAGGGGAACCTAACATATGCTAAAGTCAGTGTTGTAACCATAATTAGGCCCGGGACTAACGGGTTCTCGATCAAGCTTCGGCGTCTTCCCGAAAAGCTCGCTCCTGCTTGCGAAATGTATTTCCCTTCAGTTCCTAATCCAGCCTAGGGGAACCACTCATGGCGGCCGAATCAAAATATTCATTCAGCATTCTAAACGTAGGCCAGGGGAGTCTTCAGCTCATAGAAGAAGGGGATTCCCTCAACATAGTTATCGACTGCAACCTGCAGTCGGCGCCCGAATTTGTCGCGAGGTACTTTGGACGTCGAAAGGTGAAGACGATCGATCTCCTTATCCTAAGCGGCACCGATGCAGACCACGCCGACGCGGACGGCCTGGCCTTTTTGAAGAAGAACTTTAGCATCAAGCGTGTTTGGTACCCGGACTTCCAGAAAGAGCAAGAAACTGACAACTGGAAGCAGGTGCGCGCCCTAATTAATCAGTTGGAAAAAGAAGGCACAATTGTGGAAACGCCCAAAGCGGGGCAAACATTCGAGATTGGCTCCCTGAATCTTAAAGTCTTAGGACCCCACGACGAAGATTCTACGACCAGCAACAATGCTTCTGTCGTCGTACGGATAACAGCCGGTGACGTACATGCCCTGTTCCCCGGTGACTGCGAAAACGAAAGGTGGGAAAGCATCCTCGAGTATTTTGAGGAATACCTGCCCGCACATTTGTTGCTGGCTCCGCATCATGGTTCCGACCACGGCTGCAGCGAGGACGCGCTAGCAGCAATAAGCCCTGAATATACGGCGATCAGCGCCGGAGAGGATAACAAATACGGTCATCCCGACAAAAACGCCCTCAAACTGCTGAAGAAATACACGAGCAAGAGAGTGTTTTTGACCTACGAGGACGGAAGCATTCTGTTCGAAAGCGACGGAAAGTCAATCACAAGCGTCGTGCCGGACGCCGGAAAGGACGACGAGGGAAAGAAGGAGGCCGTGAGAGCGGTCGCTACCGCCCTTGGCTCTCGCGCTCCGGTTTTCGTACATGGAAACGGAACTCTAGGGACGCGCGCTGTCACGGGCGGGATGGCAGCGCGCCCAACCGTCTTTCACGGGGGGAGAGAATCTGAGACTGACGAACAGGAGGCTGATTAGCCGCAATCCCAGAATCCGAATTCGAAATGCACGTAGCAAAAGCCCTCTGTTCTTTCTTGAACATGCGTACCGTTGAAAAGGACAGGGCATTCGAGCTGTATCCTGCACTCCACTACAAGTTCACTCAGAAACGAATTCGCGCGACATTTACGGTCGATCTAACAACGAATTTTGGGAATGCTCACCAAATCCTAATAGTTGTGCCGCGCTCGTACCCGCTCCTGCCTCCAGTTTTATACCTCCTCACGAAAATACCGGGCCGCTACAACATCGAGCACATCTATGGCGATGATGGGCGTCTATGTGTTTTCGAGAAGTTTGAACGCGACTGGGACCCCAAGGAATGCGATCTAGTGACTGCTGTATGCTGGGGAGCTATCTGGTTGTTCTGCCAAGAATTCTTTCAGAGGTATGGACGTTGGCCAGCTCGCCAATCACACCAGGCGAAACCACGCCCGCGCAGTCACCCGTGGGATGCTCGGAAGCGAACATAAATTTTGAGAGTTAAATTGAGCTACATCGACTCCGAGCGCAAATGACCCGTTTGCCTTCCGGATCCTCGGGACGGAGAACCGCCCCCGCCGAGAGGACTCAGCCTTCGATGGCCTCTCGCGTTTTTACCAAAATCACAGTCTAAGTAGCTCCTTGGAAAAGGTGAATCGACGTCCCCAGATGTTGGCACGCTCCGCGAACGACCGGGTTCGGAGAAAAGGACAAGTGTCTAACAAGGGATTGAAAGCCCTTTGCGTATGCTTCTTCTTCCTTTCCCTGCAAGACTAGGCAGCGAAGGAACAGCAGATAGGTCTGAATTGTGTCGAGAAGGCAGTACTCGCTAATCTGGCGAGTCTCTCCTCGGTCGTAAGCTGACTCGACTTCGCTTCCTTCAAGTAAGGATTTCCCTGGCAAATCAATCAGCTTCGATAAAGCTTTAAGACTCAAGCCCCTCCTACTCCCTTCGTCGAAATTAGATAGGAACAATGGAATGTCGAAGTGATACTCCGGAGAGCGGAAGACCATGTTACCTCTCAGACCATATTTCAACGCGCGTAGCTCTAGTACCCGTAAATCAAACCGGCTTCCATTAAAAGTAACAAGGCACCCACGGGGTTTTCCTCCAGGACTATGTTCGGCAAGAGAATTGCACATCCGCCAAAAGTTGCTGAGGAGTTCCCGCTCCTGTTCTACAGGAGACGTTTGTACTTCGACGCGCCGCACATTGAAGTCGGCAGAAATCTCGATGACGGAGACCACAATTGGGATGTGAAAGATCGGGGGTAAAAAACTACTCTCCTTCCGGCTAACCAAATCTTCGCGCAATTGTTCGGCACTCTTACCGTACACACCCTGCACCAACGATTTATCGGGGTATGTTTCGACGTCAAATATAAGATACGTCTCTGGATTCATAACTTTTTCCTTGTCTACAGCCCGCTCCAGGTGATATGAACGCTACCCAGAATCTATCGATTCAGGCCATCTGTTTCTCCGCGTAATGATTGAGCTGAAAATTTGGAGAATTGTGTATGCTACCTGGGACTTTCGGCGTTTTCGAGACATTCCGGATACTCATACCTGGGTATTTCGCTGCAGTCTGCGCGACCTGGTACATCAGGCTTTTTTGTCCCTCAGCCATGGGCTACGTGGAGTCTACCAAACTTGGCGGGATTACGTTTGTGGCAGTCGGGCTGGCTGTGGGGCTCGTGTTGTACTTGTCGTATTTACCGAGAGACAGCAGCAAGTACAGGGAACAACAACCTTCTCACTATCTCTATACTCGCGCAAAGGCCCTAGGCAAGCCAATCGAAATGGGAGAAGCTCTCGAAATCTATTTCTATCTGCTTAACAACTATTTTTCCGATTCGATGAGGGAGCGGGTCTTCTACTACGGCAATATCTATCGTGTTGCTCAAAAAACATGGCTGATTTCCATTTCGTTCCTTATCCTCGCAATCTTGACGCAAGCGTATCTATGCATGATGGGCGTTTCCGTTTCAAACCCCAAGGCGGAGATCCTTTATGAGGGCGTACTGCTCCTCCTTTTTTTCCTACTTAGAGTCCGTGCCGAGAAGCATGCTATGCAGATACTCGGTGGGCAGATCCAGTGGCTAAAAATGCGGGATAACCTCGTCCAATCCCTCCTTTCTAACCCATTTGACCCCAACGCTAAACCCTAAGCGAGCAAGGCAGGACCCGAGAGATGAGGCAAGCTAACTGAGAAAAGGGGCATCCCACAGAATCCAAACCACTTACAAGTAATTCTTGACATACTGTACCAATATGCTATAATGGTTTGGTTTAGTCGGCACGATTCCTCCGTCTCGCTGCGGTAGCTCCTGCCATTCGTAGACTCCGACTCTGTCGGAACTGAGGTACCCCGCCAACCATGTGCGTCTTGTGCATCCCGGTTTCGTTACCGGGGCTCGTCCGCCACGCGGTCCTTCTAACTGAGCATGCGCCGAAGCATGCTCATCCTGAGCGAGCATCGCGAGCCGAAGGATCTTTCCCCACTGCCTCGTTTCCTCGCCCAGACCATCCCACGCCTTCACTTTTTTGCCAACAATCTGCTTGTCTAACTCCTTTACCTGCAACACTTATGGGCCACCTCGCAAGTGTTGCAATCAAAAGACTTACGCCCCCGGCCAAATCCTTTAGATGCAACACTTACAAAAAACACGGGGGAGGGCTAGCGATTATGGTTAACCACCTGTTAGAGACAAGCCACCCTTCGCTCGGCGCAGCACTCAAGTTCTTTGCTCTCACACTGTTGCGCACTCTTTTGCACTTTTTTGCACTTTTTTGCGCTCAGCGAAAACTAAACCCTCTTATTTTCAAGCGATTCCGCACTCTTTCACAAAAACACCGGGGTGCGGGAGGGTACTTCCGCTCTGTGAACGGCGTTTACCCGGCTTTGTCGGGGTGCTCTCTGAGATCTCTGTGTTAAATCCTTCTTTCAACTTTCAATTGAAGATCCCGAGCGGCTCGGGACTTTCGACCTTCAACCTCGATCTCCTTGCGCCCTTGAATTCCCCAGTAAAATGTAATCTATTGATGGCTGTTCCCGAGGCAGCAGCGAGGCTTCGGGCAGTTCACCGTTCCTCCCAGGGCGAGCATGGCCAACGACGACAACAGCGGAACCAATTACCAGGCATCGCCTCAGGCCGGCTTCCTGTCCCGCAACTTCTTCGCGTCCGACCACAGAACTATCGGGCTCAGCTATTTGTGGCTCGCCCTCTTCAGCGTTTTCCTTGGCATGGCCATGTCGTTGCTCATGCGCATCCACCTGGCCTGGCCGAATCTGCATCTCCCGTTCCTGTCCAGCCTCGGCAGCTCGCCGGACCGTTTTGCCGCCCTCACCACGCTCCACGGTTCTCTGATGGTTTTTCTGGTACTCACTGCAGCGCCCCAGGCCGGCTTCGGAAACTATTTCCTGCCGCTGCAAATCGGCGCGCGCGAAATGGCTTTCCCCACGCTGAACCTCTTCGCGTTCTGGGCCACCGTCGCCTCGCTACTGGGCCTGACTTCAACGTTCTTCATTCCGCCGCGCCCCGCCATCACGCTTTGGATCGTCAGCGTTGCCATTTTCTGCGTCGCGTCTCTCTTAAACGCGCTCAATTTCAGCGTCACCACCATCGATCTCCGCGCCCCAGGCATGACTCTCCCTCGACTTCCGCTGACCGTCTGGGCCTGGTTCATCAACGCCATTCTCGGCTCATTAATTTTCAGCATTCTGTTGGCGGCCTGCGTCTGTCTGCTCTCCGACCGCCTCTCGGGCACGCACTTTTTCCCGATGTTGGATTTCATTGCCAATCAACGGCCCGGCGTCATCGCGAACGCCGTTCCCATCGTTTGGCAGCGCCTCTTCTGGTTTTTTGCGCAAGCCGAAGTCTACGTCGCCATGCTTCCGTGCTTCGGCCTCATCACGCATTTGGTATCCACATTTTCCCGCAGACCGGTTTGGAAGGAACGCCTCGTGGTTTTGGCGCTTTGCGCCGTCGGCGTTTTCGGTTTTTGCGTTTGGGGACAGCACATGTTTTCCAGCGGCATGAATCCCTTTTCGCCGCTGGTCTTTTCGCTGCTGGCTTCTTCTCTCGGGCTTCCCGCTATCATCCTGCTGATCAGTTGGTTCGGCACTCTCTGGAACGCCCGTATCCATCTCAACACCGCTATGCTCTTCGCGCTTGGTTTCATTTCACTTTTTCTGTCCGGTGGACTTTCCGGAATTTTTCTAGCGCGCCACGATCTCGCCGCCGCTGCCGTCAGCGACGATTTCGTCACCGGCCATTTCCACCTGGTGATGGGTGTCGCCGCGACGTTCGCCATTCTTGGCGCGTTGTTTTTCTGGTTCCCCAAAATGTTTGGCCGCCGACTGAACGAGCCGCTCGGCAAGCTTCATTTCTGGCTCACTTTCGCCGGCGTCTATTGCGTTTTCATGCCCATGCACTGGCTCGGACTGATCGCGCACACGAACCCTTACTCCGGCAGTCGCAGGGCTGCCATCGCCGCGATTGTCGATCCCGTCCGTACCTTTATCACCGTCGCGATTCTCCTCACCGTTTTCGCGCAGGGACTCTTCCTCATCAATTTTTTGTGGAGCCTGTTCCGCGGCGAAAAAGTTTTGGATCGCAATCCCTGGCGCGCCACCACGCTCGAATGGAGCGTCCCCTCGCCGCCCCCAGCCGACGATTTTGGCCCGGCCGACCCGGTGGTGTATCGTGGGGCTTACGAGTTCGGCGTGCCGGACGTGGCCGAAGATTTCGTGCCGCAGCACATCGCGCCCGAGCAGGTGGTCAGGGCCAAGGGCTCGCCCGTCCGGAAAATAAATTCCGGAGAATAAAGTCCGGAGACGGAAGTTCGGAAAGTAGAGAGAGAAATTCATCATGCCGGGCACAACCGCATTTCCGGATGAAGAGATCATCATCGAAGATATCGGCGGTGGAGGCGGCGGCCCCCCGCCACCTCCGGGTGGAGACGATGATGGCGATGGCAGCGGCGACGATCGAAATCGCCGCCGCAAGTGGACTCCGTCGCCCAAACGCTACTCGACCGCCATCACCATCGGTATCGTTTCGATTTTGATGTTTTTCATGGCGCTGGCCAGCGCTTTTATCGTTCTGCGCCGGAGCAGCGATCTGTGGGTGACCATCCATCTTCCGCGCATTCTTTGGGCCAACACCTGCGTTCTTCTCGCCAGCAGTTTCACGCTTGAATCCGCGCGGCAGCGGCTCTTTCTTGCGGACGCTTCCGGTTTTCGCAAATTCTGGCTGGCCACGACTGGTCTGGGTTTTCTGTTTGTTGTTGGTCAGCTCGTTGCCTGGCGCGAACTTGTCGCGCAGGGCGTGTACATCGCCAGCAACCAGGCCAGCAGCTTCTTTTATATTTTCACTGGCGCACACGCAGTGCATCTTCTCGGCGGAGTAGGCGCCCTGCTTTTTGTTTCCTTCGGCAAATTTGAAAAGACAAAAATTTCCCTTCCGGCGGCCGCCGAAATCACTTCTTACTATTGGCATTTCATGGATGGACTTTGGATTTTCCTGCTGGCTCTTCTTTACCTGGGAAAATAAATTCTTGGTTATCGAAAAAACTCGACGCTTCCGAAATTCAGAATTTCACAAATTCAAAATTTCAGAAATTCAACATTTCAGAAAGTCAGCGATCGTCTCCACTACGCGCACGATTTGCTCTTTGCGCAACTCCGGATACATCGGCAGCGACAGAACTTCTTGCGCCGCGCGTTCCGCATGCGGAAAGTCGCCGGACTTGTGGCCGAGCGATGCGTACAGCGGCTGAAGATGCAGTGGGTAAGGATAGTAGACGGTGCTTCCGATGTTTCTTTCACTCAGGAATTTCTGAAGCGCATCGCGCTGCTCGATTCGAACGGTGTATTGGTGGTAGACGTGTTCGAGGCCTTCGGGCGCGAGCGGCGGCATGACGCCGGGGATTTGCGAAAGGAGCCGGTTGTATTCGGCGGCATGCGCTTGGCGAGCGCGCTGCCAATTCGAAAGATGGTGGAGCTTTACGCGGAGAATGGCGGCCTGGATTTCATCGAGGCGGCTATTCCAGCCGGGTTCGGTGCTGCGATATTTTTCGGACTGGCCGTGATTGCGGAGCGTTCGAATGCGGGCGGCGAGTTCCGCGGAATTCGTTACGACCATTCCGGCGTCGCCGTACGCGCCCAGATTTTTTGTGGGATAGAAACTGACGCACGCGGCATCGCCAAGGGAGCCGGTCCGGCGTCCTTTGTAAAATGCGCCAATGGCCTGCGCGTTGTCTTCGATCACCGGTAACTTGTGCGATTTAGCAAAGGCCATGATCGGGTCCATGTCCGCGGCGAGGCCATAGAGGTGGACGACGAGGATGGCGCGCGTGCGCGGCGTGATTTGGCGTTCGAGTTCGGAAGGATCAATATTGTAAGTGTCCGGGCGAATGTCCACGAAAACTGGCTTCGCGCCAAGGGCGCTGACGGCACTGCCCGTGGCGACGAAGGTGAATGGCGGCAAAAGCGCTTCGTCTCCCGCGCCGACGCCGCACGCGCGCAAAGCTAAAATCAACGCGTCGGTTCCGGAAGCCACGCCAACTCCGTGAGCGACGCCGCAAAGTTTAGCGATTTCCTCTTCGAGCGCCGCTCCTTCACGGCCCAGGACAAATTGTTGCGAGACCATCACGCGCTCGACGGCGGTTCGAATCTCGGCGCCAATCGCGAAGTACTGCGCGGAGAGGTCAAGCTGCGGCACAGGTTCAAGCGGGGAAGTAATCTTAGGCTGCGAGGTCATAGCTTTGTGGAGCGTTTAGTATACGTCAGTTGGGTTTGGGCTTCGGGGCAGATAGGCGGATAGCAAACCATTTTGAGGCGCGGCCCCCACAAAGAAACAAAGACACGGGTCTCCCGACCCGGTCCCCGAGATGCTCGGGGCAGGGCGCGACAAGTTCCGAACCGCCACTACAAAGATGGTGGTTCTCCTATAATGATGCGGCTCCAAAAATGTTTGCAAAACGCACCAATTGGGATTTGAGGCCGAACCGGTTGAGCGAGGCACTGGCAGCGCATCGCGCGGCAGGGAAGCCACTGCTCGATTTGACGGTTTCGAATCCCACGGAGTGCGGATTCGAGTACGACAGTTCGGCGATTCTGAACGCGTTGAGCAATCCGGCGGCGCTATCTTACGAACCCAATCCGAAGGGGCTGGAATCCGCGCGGCGCGCGGTTGCCGGATACTACTCCGATCGAGGCGAGAACGTTTCGGTCGAGGACATTTTTCTCACGACCAGCACGAGCGAAGCGTATTCGTATGTCTTTCGAACGCTCTGCGACCCGGGCGACGAACTTCTGATTCCTTCGCCAAGTTATCCGCTATTCGATTTTCTGGCGGATATCCAGGACGTCAAATTGGTCCGCTATCCGTTGCTGTACGACCATGGATGGCAGATCGATTTTCACGCGTTGGAGCAAGCCATTACGCCGCGCACGCGCGGAGTTATCGTGGTTCATCCGAATAATCCGACGGGGCACTACACAAAGCTCGCAGAAATCGCAAGGTTGAATTCCATTTGCGCCGAGCGAGGACTGACCATCATCGCGGATGAAGTGTTCCTCGATTTCGCGATCGAGGGAAATCGGCCGGAGAGCTTCGCGGCGAATCGCAGCGGGCCGACGTTTACGCTGAGCGGGCTCTCCAAGATTTGCGGATTGCCGCAGATGAAAGCGGCATGGTTGATTGCCAGCGGGCCCCAAGAATGGAAACGCGAAGCGCTCGCAAGGCTGGAAGTTATAGCCGACACGTATCTCTCGATGAACGCGCCGGTGCAATTGGCGATCCCAAAATTTCTCGGGCAGCGCCACAGTTTTCAAGACCAAGTAATGTCGCGCATCCGGCTAAATCTTGCGGAATTGGATCGCCAGTTAGCAACGCAGAAGGCTGTTTCCCGGCTAAAGGTAGAAGGCGGCTGGTGCGCCGTGCTGCGAGTCCCCGCAACGCGTTCCGACGAGGACCTCGCGATTGGACTCCTGACGACGCAGGGCGTCTCTGTTCATCCAGGACACTTTTACGAGTTCCCGGCGGAAGGATTTCTCGTGGTCAGCTTGATTACGCCTGAGCAAGATTTCGCCGAAGGGACGAGCCGGCTGCTGGCCGCTTTTTGAGCTCTGGCGAATGTTATACTTCGGGTTGTGCACAGCGCAAAAAGCAGCGGCCTACTGGCTCTAACCGCGCTCCTCGCTTCCTTTGCCCTTGTTGAAGGGCATCCTCCCGGAAAAGTTGGATACATCACGTTTGCTGAAGCGAAGCCGATTCTGGAGGCGATGGCTGAGGCGCTTCCGGCGGGTCTGAGCGGTCAGCCCCCGGAGAAACTCGAATCGCTGTGGCCGGCCTGGGTGAAGTCTCGCGATGCGGAGATTCGCGAGCGGCTGACGGGCGGCGACGAGGATACGATCGTGAATTTTCTGTTGTTTGGAACAACTTTTACGCACGAGCCACGCTTGACTAGCGCACAAGTGCGAACGCTGGCCGGAAACAGCGCCGAGGCCGGTGGGAAAGAGGCTGCAGACAAGTTCCGGCAACTCGTAGGACGAAGAATCCAAGACCTGGTAAACGGCATGGCGGCTCCCGGCAACAACGAACGCCTGCTCTTCGCGCGGAGAGTGGCGGAGCGCAAAGGAATCGGTTTCGCGGACGAGGCTGCCCGCAAACAGGCTGCGAAGTATGTGCTGGAAAACTATCTCCGCGTCCTGAAAGAACAAGAGAGCTTCCAACAGGCTCTTGCGGCGGCAAAAAGCCTGGACGATCCGACTGAGGAGTTTGCGGAGCGCTCGAAGCTTTACAGAGAGCGCGGACTCTCCCTCGATACTGCTCTGCCACCGGATTTTGCGCTCGAGGAAGCGCTGAACGAGATGAGCGCACGCGACCTGGTTAAGCCGGGAAGCGTAAAGCGCGTGGGCATCATCGGTCCGGGGCTGGATTTTACTGACAAGCAAGAAGGCTACGATTTTTACCCGACGCAGACGGTGCAACCGTTTGCGGTGATGGATTCGTTGCTGCGGCTCAAGCTGGCGCGTGCCGGGGAATTACAAGTGTTCACGCTGGATCTGAGCCCTCGCGTGAATGACCATATGGAGCGCTCGCGTCGCGCGGCCGTGCAGGGGCGCGGCTACACGATTCAGCTTCCGCGGGATCCTTCGCGAGGATGGAAGCCTGACCTAGTGGCTTACTGGGAGCGATTTGGGGATCAGATTGGAAACGCAGCAAAGCCTGTAGCCGTTCCCGCTAGCTTGCAAGGAACAGCATTGCGGGCCGTGCGCGTCCGACCGGAATTCGTGCAACGAGTGAAGGCTTTTGATGTGAACATTGTACTGCAACGGATCGGCGGGGCGGACGAATTGGCACAATTTGATCTACTGGTGGCAACCAATATTCTCGTGTATTATGACACCTTCGAGCAGTCCCTAGCACTCACGAATATCAGGTCCATGCTGAAGCCAGGTGGCTTCCTGCTATCGAATAACGCTCTTCTAGAACTGCCCTCCAGTGAGATTCACTCGGTCGGCTACCACACGACTCAGTATTCAGACCGCGTCAATGACGGAGATCACATTGTATGGTACCGACGCGAGCTTCGTCCTTGAGGGGTGTACAGAGTGCTCATCCATTGAGAGCCTACAATGGACCGAAAACTCACGTATAAATCATATCTAAAGCGGACATAAACTATGGAAAGCAGAATGTAGTAGATATGTTTTTTAATAGCCGCGAGAGAACTTATTCATTTTTCGTTACTCCATGTTTAAGAAAGCAAGAGAGTTACTGGCAGTTTCAACTCTTTCCTTGCTGGCAGCAAAATTGCACTTCCTTTAGCTGGGGTGATGGGAACCTTATGCTTCGGTGAGAAGGGGTGTGTGCTGTTTAGGATGCGGTGCCTTCTGCTAAGGGGAAAACAATCTCTTCAAGTCGAACTAAGGTCGAGGCGAGATTAAGTAAAGATGGTTAACCTGCGTCGCTGTGCTTCAGATGGAATGCTGTTTCAATTTAAATGGAGGCTTACTGTGAACTCTAGTTTCTTGAGGGGCTGCGCTGCATTGAAGTCTTTCTTGATGTTAGCCGGACTAGCCCTGTTTCTTGCTGGCTCATCGCTGGCGCAAACGGAAACAGGGCAGATTAATGGAATTGTGACGGACCCGTCGGGCGCTACAGTGCCCAAAGCGAAAGTGACCGTATATAACGTGGCAATGGGTACGGCGCGCGATACGACCACCGATGATCACGGCACGTACACGGTCACGCATTTGCTGCCCAGTATTTATAGGGTAACTGTAGAAGCCCCCGGATTCTCCAAAATGGAACAACGGATCGAAGTGACGGTTGGCGCCAAGGTTGATTTGAACTTTGGACTAACCGTGGGGCCTTCCGCGACTACAGTCGAAGTGATCGGTTCGGCCGTCACGCAAATCAATACGGAGACACAAACACTGGGTCAGGTCATTAGCTCCAAGGAGATCTCGGAAGCCCTGTCGCTCAACGCCAATCCCTACAACTTTGTGTCGATCGCCGGTAACGTAGCTGACACCGACGCTTCGCCTTCCGGTCCAATCGGGTTTACCGGCTCCGGTGCGGGCGTAGTGATTAACGGTCTTCGCGCGGCGTCCACGAACATTCTTCTAGACGGCGCGGCAAACAACGACGAATTCAGCGGTTCTCTCGGGCAGCAGGTTCCTTTAGAATCCGTCCAGGAGTTTAGCGTCCTGACGAATAACTTTACTGCCGAGTATGGCCGAGCCTCCGGTGGAATCGTGAACGTCGCCACCAAGTCCGGCGGTAACGCCTTTCACGGTTCGGCGTACGAGATTAACCGGCTCTCTGCCTATGGGGCGAACGATTTCTCGAATAACGCGAGTGGCATCACAAAGCCGGTCTACACGCGGAACCAATTTGGCGGATCCGCGGGCGGTCCGATCAAGAAAGACAAGCTCTTTTTCTTCGTGAGTCCCGAATGGACCCGGGTTCGGAGCTCCGGCATCGTTCAGGCGGTGATCCCCGACCAGAACCTGATCAACGCTTCGGA
>WNEY01003093.1_pt1 | contig 12378 bp, 7 predicted proteins | sample 5400531 | NCBI WGS metagenome assembly WNEY01 (sample SAMN13153338, study PRJNA577476) | soil metagenome | isolation source: 200 cm saprolite under Douglas fir tree site 1 | place: USA:California | collected 2015-04-18
GCTGCTGCCGAGGCTCATCGGGCCGGACGCGGCGATCAAGGTGATCGTCGCGAATCCTCTCCGCCAGAACCGGATGCTCGGCGCCGCCGAGGTCGCGGGGCTCGGCATCGCCGACCGATTGCTCGAGCCCGCGGAGTTCGTCGACGAATCACTCGCATTCACGCGGGAGCTCGCCGCGCAGCCGTTCGAGCGCGGGGAACCCGACTGGTCCGACTCGGAGACGATCTTCCGTCGAGCGCGCACCTCCGTCGACGACACGGTTCATGGCGCCGCCCCGGCGCCTTACGCCGCGCTCGACCTGATCGAGGGCGCGCGCGACTGGTCGCTCGAGGAGGGGTATCGACACGAAGAGGATGCGATCGGCGAGCTCCTTCCCGGACCGCAGGCGCAGGCGTCCATCTATGCCTTCCATCTCGTCGAGCAACGCGCCAAGAAGCATCCGGCTCGCCCCATCGCGCCACCGCAGAACGTCCGCAAGGTCGGCATCGTCGGCGCCGGGCTGATGGCGCGCCAGATCGCCACGCTCTTTCTACGCCGGCTCGAGGTGCCGATCGTGATCCGCGACGTGAAGCAGGAGATCGTCGACGAGGCGATCGCGGACATCCGCGCGGAGATCGGCCGCCAGGTCTCGAAGGGACGCTACGAAGAGGGCAAGGGACGATTCCTCGCGTCGCTCGTCTCTGGTGACATCGGGTACGACGGCTTCACCGACTGCGACCTCGTCCTGGAGGCAGTGTTCGAGGAGCTCGAGATCAAGAAGCAGGTTCTCGGCGAACTCGAGCAGGTCGTCACGGACGAATGCATCCTCGCGACGAACACGTCGGCGCTGTCGATCACGGACATGGCAGCCGACCTCCGCCGGCCCGAGCGCGTCGGAGGCATGCACTTCTTCAACCCGGTCGCGCTGATGCCGCTGCTCGAAGTCGTGCGCGCCGCCGACACGGACGATGTCACGCTCGCGACGATCTGGGACGTCGGCGAGAGGCTGCGCAAGCGGCCGATCCCCGTCAACGACGCTCCGGGGTTCGTCGTCAACCGCGTGCTGACGCGGATGACGCGCGTGATCATGGACGCGATCGAGCACGGCACGCCCGTGGAGGACGTGGACGAGGCGGTGATGTCCCTCGGGATGCCGATGGCGCCTTCGGTTCTCCTGCAGATGGTCGGACCGCGCGTTGCGAACCACGTGCTCGAGCGCATGCACGACGCGTTTCCGGACCGCTTCCCCCTCTCGCCTGCACTCGCCGCGATCGCCGATGGCGGCGAGCCGGTGGTCGTCGAAGAGGAGCCGCGCACCCGCGAGCAGATCGTCGAGGATGTCTTGGAAGCGGTCGCCGACGAGATTCACCGGTTGCTGGAGGAGGGCGTCGTCGCCGAGGCCGCCGACGTCGACACCGGCCTGTTGCTCGGCGCCGGCTGGCCGTTCTTCCTCGGCGGCATCACGAAGCACCTCGACCAGATCGGCCTGTCGGAGCGCCTGTTCGGGCATACCTTCGCCGACCTTCGAGCACCGGCCACCGCCTAGGAGCCACAACCGGGGTCAGACCCCGGGACCGGTCCCAACGGTGCAAAGCAGCCGCAAATGTGGATGGTCCCCTTGGGTGACGGACATGTCTCTCAGCCATGTCACGTGATCAGACCCCAAGACTTGGCCCCGTTAGGCTTGGCCTAGTGCACGACGACTGGCGGATCCGGATCGAGCTGCCCGACGAGGAGGGCGCGCGCGGACTCCTCGAGCGCCTCGGCCTCGCGCGGAGCGACGCGAGGGAGCTCGCGGACGAGCTGCGGGTGCACCGGCTGGCCGTCTCGCAGGACGGGGACACCGTGTTCGTCTACGCCGCGAGCGGGATGCAGGCGGAGCAAGCGAGGCGCGTGGTCGAACAGGAGCTCCAGGAAGCGGGGCTCACGCCCAATCGTTTCGTGATCGAACACTGGCTCCGCGACGAAGAACGCTGGGACGACGAGCCTGATCAGCCGGACGTCGAGGAGGAACTGCTGGAGCGTGGGTACGCGCCGTGGGAGGTGCGCGTCGAAGCAAAGAGCCTTCGCGAGGCCCACGATCTTGCGGACCAGCTCCGAGCCGAAGGCTACGACGTCTCGCGCACCTTCAACTACGTCATCGTCGGCGCCGAGACGCGCGAGCAGGCCGTGGAGCTGGCGCGCCGCGTCCAGGGCCGGGTCGAGCCGGGCGGTGAGCTGGTCTACGAGGTCCAGCCCCGAAATCCCTTCGCCGTCTTCGGCGGCTTGGGGGGCTAGGGCGTTTGGGCGCTGCCCAAGAACGGAGAAGACGGCCGACCAGGCCGAGCCTGGCCGGCCTCTCGGCGGCGCCGCCGAGTCGGCGCCTGGGCGGGGGATTGGGCACCTAGGCCCCGGCGGTCGATATACTTGGGAACAACGACTCCCGCCTAGGGGACTCGCGGGGTCGCCTTTTCTTGACAAGTGCAGCGTCTTCTACGCGCTGCGTTCATGCAGGAGATCAAAGAGCAGCCGACCACAGCGTCGGAGGCAACGGATGGCCTGGCGGCCGCCGCCCTCCGAGCCGAAGCCTGGGCGGGCGAGCCCTTCCTCCGGGAGGGTGAAGACCCCGCCAGGGTGCTCGCGCCCGGGACATCGCGCCGGCGCGCGCTCGACGACGCCCTCGCCGAGATCGACGGAGGTCAGCGCACGCCCACATCCGGCTGGAAGGTGCAATACGGGCTCATGCTCGGGCTGGAGCGCGTGCTCGCCGAAGAACGCCCGCACCTCGCCTCCGGCACCGAGCTGCGCCGCCACCAGGTGGACGCGCTCGCCGGAATGCTCACCGAGCTGATCGCATCGCACGAGAGGGAAGCCGAGCCCAACGGAAACGGCAACGGCGCCGTCGCGGAGGCCGTCGAGGAGGAGGACGAGCCGGTGGAGGACTCCACGGAGGACGTCCTCGACGAAGAGCCCGATGCGGAAGACGAGGAGTACACCGGCCCGGACCCGGGCGCGGTGCGCCGCTACCGGTTCCGCCATCCCACGGCGTCGGGCAAGACGATCGCCGCGGCCGGTTTCGTCGAGGCGGCGCGCACGCTCGGCGTACTGATCCTCACCCACAGACGCCTGCTGGTAACGCAGTTCACGCGTGACCTCACGACCGAGGGGTACGGCGACCGCCTGTCACCCGCGATCGAGCAGGGGAAGGAGCCGCTGCGTGGGGGCAACCCGCTCACGATCCAGACCTACGCATGGTTCGCGCGCCACCAGGCGACCGTTTCACGCGAGGCGTACCAGCTCGTCATCTGCGACGAGGCGCACACCGCGCTCGGCGAGAAGACGAGCAAGGCGATCCGCTCTTTCCCGGAGCCCATCTACATCGGGATGACGGCGACCGAGCAACTGATCGCGAAGCAGGTTTCCGACGTTTTCCCCGCCTCGGTCGACGATCTCCCGCTGCAGGATGCCGCACGACGCGGACTGATCGCACCATTGCGCGACCTGCGAGTACCGCCGGTCGCGGCGATCAACCAGGTGCCGATCGTCGGCGGCGACTTCGATCAGGAGATCCTGGCCAAGACCCTCGACCACCAGGCGCTGAACCAGGCCGCGGCGTCGCTCTACCGAGACCGCTTCGACAACACGCCCGGGATCGTCTACGCCGCGGGCGTCGACCACGCGTACAACCTGGCGAAGGAGTTCCGCGCCGCGGGGCTCAAGGCGGAAGCCGTCTCCGGTCGTACGCCGCCCGTTCGGCTCGCAGAGACCCTCGCCGCCTACGAGCGCGGCGAGATCAACGTCCTCATCAACGCAATGCTGCTCGCGGAGGGTTGGAACTCGCCGCGTGCGACGGTGTGCATGCACCTCGCACCGACGGCGTCGCGCCGCGTGTACCAGCAGCGGATCGGCCGCATCATGCGCACGCATCCGCGCAAGGAGGCGGGCATCGTCGTCGACTTCGTCCCCAAGGCGGCGACGCACAACGAACGCGTCGTCTCGCTGCACTCGCTGCTGGACGCCGACTTCTACCGGGAAGGCGCACGAGTGACGCCCGCGCCGCGGCGGCGGATCCAACGGCGCGCGCGGCGGAAGCTGACGCCCGCGCCATGGCTCGTGCCCGTCACGCCGGACGTGCGACGCCGCCTCGCAGTGATCACCCGCGAGTGGCAGCGGATCGACCCGAAGTACCTGGACGAGGACGAGCAGCGTTACTGGGCGACAATCGCGGGCCGCCAGATTCGCTTCGACGAGCGCGCAGCCTTCGTCGAAAAGCTGACGGCGCGCGGTGCATCGAAGGCGTGCCTGGAGCAGTTCCTCGCCACGTGTGCGGCCGAGAACCCGAACCGCCGGCTGCGCATCATCGCCCTTTCCGACCGCGTCTCGATGACCGTCGAGCGCGCCGACTTCGACGACCTCGTCACCCTCGTCACGCAGGCGCCGACGTGGGAGAAGGATCGCATGGGCGGCGTCCGCGTCCTGTTGCGGGCGATCGCCGATGGAAAGGCCGACGCGCCGGATCAGATCCTCGCGCGCTGGACGTGGCGGCTCGCGCGTGCGTCGCGCAAGCTGCAGGACCGGCGCGCCAGCGGCGAGTTTCCGGAGGCGAAGCGGCTGCTGGGTGCGCTGGCGAACTCGCGCGGCCACCGGCACGAGGAGAACGCCGCCAAGCTCGTGAACGCCGCGCTCGAGCTCCCGGCCCCCGTCGGGGCGGCGCTGCTTGCGTCGGCGGAGGGATACACGCCGCGCGCGACCCAACTGATCGAGGCGGCGCGAGAGCGACTCGGCACGGTGCAGGAAGTCGCGGGGGCTCTCGCGGAGAACCTTCCGCAGCCGAAGCTCACGTCCGGCCGCTCGCGGCGGCGCAAGCGGCGCAAGCGGAAGAAGGGCCAGGCTGCGAGGCCGCGGGCGGCGTCCGAGCGGGCAGCGCCCGAGCAGGCGGTCGAGCCGAGCGCCGACGGCCGGCCCGCGCCGGCACCAGAACCGACGCCGGCTGAAACGCCAAGCTCCTAAAGAGGACTACGGAGGGTGCTCGTCCTCGTTCCGATCGCGTTCGCGGCGGGCGTTATCACCGCGTTCACTCCCTGCATCCTTCCCGTGCTGCCGATCGTGCTGGCCGGCGGCGGTACCGGTACGACGCGCCGGCCGTACGCGATCGCCGCCGGCGTCGTCACCACGTTCACCGCCTTCCTTCTCGCGGGCGCGTGGCTCTGGGGCCTGATCGGGATCGACGAGAAGCATCAGATCCAGATCGGCGCAGTGCTGCTGCTCGTGCTCGCGGTGACGCTGGTCGTGCCGAAGGTCGGCGAGCTTGTCGAGCGACCCTTCCTCTTCCTGACCCGGCGGCGTGCGGGTGATCTGGGCGGAGGCTTCCTGCTCGGTGCCAGCCTCGGGCTCGTCTTCGTCCCGTGCGGCGGCCCGGTCCTTGCGACGCTCACCGCCAACGTCGGCACGAACCGCGTCGGCGGCTGGATCGTCGTCGTCGCACTCGCGTATGCGATTGGCGCCGCTTTGCCCATGCTCGCGATCGCCAGGGGCAGCCGGCGGCTCACGACGAGCTTCCGCCGAAACGCGCGAACGATCCGCGTCGTGGGCGGCGTGCTGATGGCCGGCGCGGCGCTCGTGATCTACAACGGCTGGGCCGAGAATCTTCAGACGAAGGTGCCGCCCTGGGCCAAGTGGGCCCAGGACCTGATCGAGGGGAACTCGACCGCCAAGAAAAAGCTCGACCAACTGGGCGGCAAGAAAAAGGCTGTCTTCCTTGCGGGCAGCGAGCGCCTCACCTCACGTCTCGTGCAGGTGCCGCTGAAGGACTACGGCCCCGCGCCGGAGCTGCACGGCATCTCCGCCTGGATCAACACTCCCCCACTTAAGCTACGTGCCCTCCGCGGGAAGGTCGTGCTCGTCGACTTCTGGACGTACTCCTGCATCAACTGCCTGCGCGCCCTCCCGCACCTCGAGCAGTGGGATTCGCGGTATCGCTCGAAGGGACTCGTCATCCTCGGCGTGCACACACCCGAGTTTGCGTTCGAGCACGACCTCGGCAACGTGCGCGCGGCCGTCAAGCGGCTCGGCGTCCGCTTCCCAGTCGCGCTCGACAACAAGTACGGCACGTGGGATGCCTACAGCAACAACTACTGGCCGGCCGACTACCTCGTCGACCAGGCAGGGCGCGTCCGCGACGTCCACTTCGGTGAGGGGGACTACGACAAGACGGAGCGGAACATCCGACTCCTCCTGCAGGCCGGTGCGAAGGGACAGTTGCCCAGGGACGTCCACGCGACCGACCGGACGCCGACCGAGCCGCGAACGCCGGAGTCGTACCTCGGCTACGACCGCATCCAGAACTACGCTGGCTCGCCACTGAGAACGGACAGGCGGGGGTCCTACAGCTTCCCGCCCGCGCTTGCACGCGACCAGTTCGCCTACGCCGGGGTCTGGACCGTCCGGAGCGAGCGCATCCTTGCCGGCAGCGACGCGCGCCTCCGTCTGCACTTTCATGCGCTCAAGGTGCATCTCGTTCTCGGCGGCCGTGGCGTCGTCGGCGTGAGGTTGAACGGGCGGCCGGTCGCGAGGATCCAGGTCGACGGCGACCGGCTCTACACACTCGTGTCGCAGAGTCGAGCGCGCGACGGGCTGCTCGAGCTCCGATTCACCACGGGGCTGTCGGCCTACGCCTTTACGTTCAGCTAAGGCTGTTCCGTCGGACCGCGCTCCGGTCCGCCGTTGCCGCGCTCTCGCTCGCGGAGGAAGCGCGTGAGCTCCGCGGCGAGCGACTCGCCCGAGGGAAGATCCTGGTCGTCGTCGAGCATCTCGGCGCGCTGCTCCAGCTCTTCGACGTACGCTGAGGTCTCCTCGTCGGAAGACACCGCCTCGCTCACCTGCTCGCTGTAGCGCTCGGCGGCCTCGTTGAGCTCGCCGGTGTCGATGGTCGTGCCGAGGATGTCCCCGAGGCGTTGGCAGAGGGCCAGCGCGGCGCGCGGGCTTGGCGCGAGCGAGACGTAGTGGGGAACCGCAGCCCAGAGGCTGACCGACGGGACGTTGGCGCGGCTGCAGGCATCGTGGAGGACGCCGACGATTCCCGTCGGACCCTCGTAGCGCGAGCGTTGGAGTCCGAGACGCTCGATCAGCTCCGGGTCGGTGGCCCCGCCGGTGACCGGCGATGGTCTCGTGTGCGGCACGTCCGCGAGCAGCGAGCCGAGCGTGATCACCATCTCGACGCCGAGATCGCGGGCGAGGTCGACGATCATCTCGACAAACGCGCGCCACCGGAGGTTCGGCTCGATTCCGAGCAGGAGCACCGCGTCGCGCTCGAGACCGGGGATGCGCGCGTGGTAGAAGGCGTTCTCAGGCCACTCGATGTGCCGCGTCTGGCCCTCGACGAGTGACACATGCGGCCGGGTTGCCTGGAAGTCGAAGAATCCTTCTGGCTCGATCTCGGCAAAGCGGGCCGCCTCCCACGTCTTCGCGAGGTAGCCGCCGGCGAGCGACGCGCCCTGCCCTCCGTCGTTCCACCCGCGAAACGCGGAGATCAGAACCGGCCCGCTCAGCGTCGGCCGGTCGACGATTCGGAGTTCCTTAGCGATCGGCGAAGTCTACGTTCGGCCGGAAGAACAAGGTCGCGAGGGCGACCGTCCCGACCCAGACCGTGGCGGCCAGGAAGACGTGCGCGAGCACGAGTCCCCAAGGGAGATGCGTGCGCCACTGGAGCTCGCCGAGGCCCATCTGGCCGAGCAGGAGGACGAACACGCCTGCGCCGAGCGCGAAGAGTCGTGGCGAGCGATCGCGGCGCGCCGCGAGGTAGCCGAGACTGAACAGGAACGTGCACAGGAAGATCCCGACGATCGCACCGTGCACGTAGACGATCGGCTCCAACCTTCCGAGACGGTCGATCTTCTCCGCCCGGCCGCCCCCCGAGTGCGGGCCCGCCGCTGTCGCGAGGGAGCCGCTGACGATGAGCACGAAGCAGGCCGCGGCGAAGACAAGCGCAAGGCGCCTCAGCTCGCGCGGGACGAGCGGCTCCGTCCGGCCGACGATCACCGAGCGCGCCTCGAGCGCGAGCACCGTCGCCCCGGCGAGCAGCGCAATCGAGAGGAGCAGGTGGAGCATCACGATCGGCCAGCGGAGATCGCTCGCTATGGCAAGCAACCCGATCGGCGCCTGCGCGAGCGTGCCGAGGAAGATCGCGAGGGAGAGCCGCACGAGCCAACGCGGAAATCGTTCCGTGCGACGAGCCGCGAGCCACGCGACGAGCGTCACCGCGATCGTGACGCCGCCGACGAGCCGGTTGCCGAACTCGACGAACGCATGCGCGTCCTTTGCGGGCAGCGGGTGTCCTGCCTCGCAGCCGGGCCAGTGCCGGCAGCCGAGCCCGGAGTCGGTGAGCCGCACCGCTGCACCCGTCCCGATGATCAGCCACAGCGCGCCGAGCTGGGCAAGCGCGAGTGGAAGAAACTGAGCAGGCGTGAGCACGAGCGCGCGCATCCGCGCGAGGGCGGTCGGCTGAACGGCCACGCAATCGAGTCTAGAGAACCGAGGAAGCTACGCCGTTATCAGTCATCGCCCGACACAAGTCGGGCCGATGTACTCCCGCCCGTGGCCGTTAAAGGTCACGAGTCCTGCGGCGACCCAGCGGCCGCTAGGACGAAGGCGCACGCTGACGTAGAGCCCGTTCAGCCGCCCGGCTCTCCTCAGGAAGTGCGCATGGATCACCGCAGGACGATTGGTGGCGCACTCGTAGAATTCGCCTGTCCCCATTGGGTACGACGGCCGCGGAACGACCGGCTTCGGCAGGGTTCGGGTTGGAACTCGGTTGCAGCGGCGCTTGTCGAACGACATTCCGAACCCCGGTGAAGCGTTGAGGAGCGGCTTGCTTGCAAAGCTGACGGTGATGACCCCGCCCGCGTATGTCCCCATGGAGACGTCCGCCTCGATCACATCGCAGACGATCGTGAGCGGCGAGTAGGTGAACGCACTCCTCGAGACGCCGCCGTAGGCGGCGCCGACGCATGCTGCCGCTAGACAAGCGATGATCGTGAAGGCCTTCGCCTGCGATCTCCTCCTTTTCATTCGGCCGCAAGGACGGCGGGGACTGTGAGCCGATTCAGCTGGCTGAGCGGCAGCAGCGAGGCCAGCAGCGCCGCGGCGGTCCCGCCCACGGCTGCGACCAGGCAGGCGAGCGCGAGGCCGGCCGCCGGCACTCCGAGAACGCCCGCGCCGACTGCGAAGCCGACCAGCGCGCCCGTTCCTGCGCCGAGCAGGCCGAGACCGAGCGCCTCCAGCAGGACGAGCTGCCGCAGCTGCCGCTCGCTCCAGCCCAGGGCGCGCAGCGTCACCATCTCGGCCGCCCGCTCGCGCAGATTCAGATAGAGCACGTCGGCAACCGACAAGGCCGCCAGGCCGACGATCAGCCCGACGGCGACGAAATCGGCGCTTCGCACCTGCACCGACAGCGCGCCGCCCAGCACTGTTCCAACGAGCGTGCCCTGAAAGGAGCGCTCGATACCGAGCAGCACGGCGAGCGCGCCCACACCGATGAACAAGCCGGCGACGCCGACCAGCGTGCGCGCGGGCAGCCGGCGCAGGTTGACGAGCGCCAGCGTTAACAATCGCCGCACCGGCCGCGTACGCCGCCGAGCGGTGACGGCAGGCCGCACGGCATCCAGTGGCTCTCCTCGTCCAGCCAGCCACGCAGGAACGAGACCCGAGGCGACGGCGAGCACGACCGAGACCGGCAGGACGAGCAACGCCTTCAGGACCGCCAGGTGCAACGAGAAGGTGACGGCGACGACTGCGGCGAGCACGGTCCCCACCAGGCCGGCGACGACGCCGACGACCAGCACCTCGGCCAGCACGGCCGCGAAGATCGCGCCTCGCGACCAACCGAAGGTGAGCAGCGTGCCAACTTCGGCGCGCCGCGTCCGCACAGCCGCGAGAACGCCGTTGCCGAGGAAGACCGCGGTGATGAGGAGGATCAGCAGGAAGAGACCGAGATCCTTGCGGTCGAGCGCGCGCAGGAACGACACGGTGACGCCCTTCTTCGACCAACCCTCCCGCAGCCAGAGCGGCGGCTGGCCGAAGCGTCCCTTCGGCAAGAGCACGTCCACCGGATGCGGCGAGGAGCCGGCCGTGACGTCGACGGCCAGCCCGGTCTGTTCGTGAATCTTCCGCGCGACCACGCGGATCCGTTCGAGCGACAGCGGATCCGGCCCCGTCACGCCCGCGACCTTGATCCGGATCGCCGAGATCGGCGCCAGCCGCTGTGCCTTCGGGATCGCCGTCGGTACCTCGCCCGTCAAGGCGGCGTGCTGGATCACCGTGCTTGGCCACCAGTTGTCGCGCTCCAGAAACGTCCGCAATCCGCGCATCGTCGTCAAAAGCAGGGGTGGCTGCTGCACGTAGCCGCCGAGGTTCTGGTTCGGCAGATACGGGCGGCCGCGGAGGGCCGTACGCGCGGCCGCATCCGCGGGCAAGAGCTCCGGCGGGAAATACGTCTCCAACGGCACCTTCGACAACGGCGAGAAGCTCGAGAGCTTCTCCGGATCGAAGGTCCCGACGACGTGCAGCGAATGCCAACGCGCAACGTTTTGTGCGGTGAAGGTGTTCGTGGTCACCCGCTGGTGCAGGTGGCGAAACTGCGGATCCAAGTTGATGCGTGGCGGCGTGATGTAGTTCGAGAATTGGGACTCCCAGACGCTGGGCGGATTTCGGACCGGGATCGGCTGGAGCCGGTCACGGCCGAGCGGGTGGTAGCGTGCGGGGGACGTCGTCCAGTACGAATGGAAGCCGATCGTTCCGGCGGGTGATCTCGAACTCGTCCGTCCGGTGAGAAGGCGCCGGTACGCGGCGGCGACCGAAATCGAGCGACGTTCGATTACGCGGCCGGGCAGTTGCGCGACGAACTCGCGCGCGTCCCGGTAGTTCGCGCCGCGCGGCGGCGGAAGGCGAGTGCTGCAAGGATAGTCACCAGACGAGAAGCAAGCCCCTGCCGCCATCGCGCGGGGAACGTCCGTCCCCGGCGGGATGAGGAGTCTCTCGATCGTCAGGTCCTTCCGCTCGTCGACGTACGTGCGCGCGCTCGCCAAGACAGGCACCAGCTTGAAAACGGCGTGGCCGCCGAATCCGTTGACGTCGTACTGGCTCAACCCCTCGTTCGGCTTGAGATATCGGCCCGAGCCAAGTGTGCGGTCGAGGTGGACGAGCTTTGCTTCTTCGATCGGGTCGATCGCGGAGATGAAGACGGGGAAGTAGATGCCTGTCTCAGCGCCGACGAAGCCGGGATACGGCGGGTTGAAGGAATTCGCGGACGTGTAGCCGCCGATACCCGGCCCGGCACTCGGAAAGCAGGCGAGGTACGACGACGTCTTCAGCGGCGGAAACGGCGACTCCGGCTGGCCTGGGAACGTGAAGCCGCCGCAGGATGGCTCCGGGTACTGCACACTGGGCCCCGTCTCCATATAGAAGTTTCCGAGCCGCCTGAACCGGTCGCGCGGCGTGTAGTACACGTACAGGTCGACGTCCGTGTAGCGCTCGAGCCCGCCGTTCGCGACCCACGTCTGCCTGATCCGGTAGAGCTGGAACGGTGCGTCATCGACGAGGTGCGTAATCGAGAACACAAAGTTCTCCCACGGCATGATCCAGCCGACGTTCGCGATCGGAGCCGCTACCTCGACGCCGCGGATGCGCTGGATCTCGTGCCACTGCTCGAAGCTGATCCCGCCGAAGACGCCGGCGAGGAAGTTCGGGCGCACGAGCCGCTCCGTCCGCTCGAGCTGCGTCTGCGAGTTGCGCGGGCGCACGAGGATGTCGTAGGCGGGACGAAAGGCGCTCTTCAGCGTTCCGTGCACGCGAATGGAGCTCGTCTGCGCAGTCGAGGTCAGGACGACGAAGCTGACGGAGGCGACAAGGATGGCAACCGCCAGCGCCGCCGTCCGGCTGCGGCGGAAGCGGAACTGGCTCCAGACGAATCGACGCACCTACGGCTCGATCCTGCTGATGCGCTCGAGCACCTCCTCAGGCGGCCCGGCCGGCTCGACCGCGACCTCGTCGAGCACGCGACCGTCGAGTAGGCGCACGATCCGTTCGCAGCGGCTGGCGATCACCGGATCGTGCGTGGCGACGAGCACCGTCATGCCGCGCCGTGCGCGCAGCTCGAGCAGGAGCTCGAGGATGTCAGTTCCGGTGTGGGAGTCGAGGTTCCCTGTCGGCTCGTCGGCCATGAGCAGGATCGGCTCGTTGACGAGCGCGCGCGCGATCGCGACCCGTTGCTGCTCGCCGCCGGAGAGCTCCCAAGGGAGCGCATTCTCCCGGCCGCCCAGCCCGACACCTTCGAGCAGCTCTCGGGCCCGCTCGTGCTTGTCGAAGTCCGTGCGGTAGGGAAGCAGCGGGGCGGCGACGTTGTCGAGCGCGGTCAGCGCCGGCAGG
>WNEY01003096.1_pt1 | contig 12374 bp, 11 predicted proteins | sample 5400531 | NCBI WGS metagenome assembly WNEY01 (sample SAMN13153338, study PRJNA577476) | soil metagenome | isolation source: 200 cm saprolite under Douglas fir tree site 1 | place: USA:California | collected 2015-04-18
GGGAGAGCAGCTCGTTTACGACAGCGACGGCCAGCTGCGAAGCGGGTCGTTTCTCGACTACGAGGTGCCCGCGGCTGATCAGATCCCGAACATCGACGTGCGGCTCGTCGAAGTCCCTTCCCCGGTGGGGCCACTCGGCGCCAAGGGGGTGGGCGAACCGCCGGCCATCCCTGGGACCGCCGCCGTCGCCAACGCGGTCTCGCGCGCGGCGGGCGTGCGCGTGCGCGACGTCCCGATCGATCGCTCGCTTCTGGCGGGGATCAGCAACAACGGACGGTAGCCTCCGCGGCTACGTCGCTCGGACGTTGCCCGGCCGGTCCACGATCCTCGTCAGCAACCGCGGGCCGCACGACCCCCGAGAGGACGGAACCTTCAGACGCGGGGCTGGAGGCGTGGTCACCGCCCTGCTGACACTGGCCGAAGCGACCGGCGCGGACTGGGTCGCCTGTGCGCGCACCGACGCGGAACGACGGCTCGCCGAGCGCGCCGGCCAGGGCCTGAAAGTCCGGCTGACCAGCGGGACCGGCCTTCTCCACTACGCGACGCCGACTCGCGAGCAGTACGACATGTATTACGGGGTGATCGCCAACCCGGTGCTGTGGTTCATCCAGCACTACTTGTGGGACCTCGGCAACGAGCCGGTCATCGACGACCGAGTCCACCAGGCGTGGACCGACGGCTACGTCCAGGTCAACCTGCAGATGGCGGAGAAGGTGATCGAGCTCGCCAACGCGGCGACGGAACCTGCGCTGGTGCTCGTGCACGACTACCAGCTGTACCTCGTCCCGCGCCTGGTGCGGGAGGCCGTGCCGAACGCGCTGATCCAGCACTTCATACACGTCCCGTGGCCGACCCCGCAGTACTGGAAGGTGCTGCCCAAGCACATGCGCGACCCGATCCTCGAAGGCGTGCTGGGCTGCGACGTCGTCGGCTTCCAGTCCAGCCTCGACGTGCGCAACTTCCTCCTGACGTGTGAGGAGAACCTCGGCCTGCAGGTCGACGAGCACGAGCGCGCCGTGGTCTCGGGCGGACGCATCGTCTACGCGCGGCACTATCCGATCTCGGTCGATGTCGGCTCGACTACAAGGCTCGCCTCATCACGAGGGGTCAAGCGACAGGAGGAAGACATTGCGACGTGGCGGCCGCCCTATCTCATTGCGCGCATCGACCGCACCGATCCGTCCAAGAACATCGTGCGTGGCTTCATCGCCTACGAAAAGCTGCTGCGCTATCACCCGGAGCTGCGGGGCAAGGTCCAGTTCTGGGCCTTTCTGCAGCCATCGCGCCAGGACGTTGCCGCCTACGTCCGCTATCTGCGACAGATCAAGCAGACAGCCAACCGAATCAACAGCGACCTCGGCACGGACGACTGGCGGCCCATCAGGCTCGAAATCGGGGAGAGCGAGCGCAAGGCGATCGCCGCCCTGAAGAACTTCGACGTGCTGCTGGTGAATCCCGTCTATGACGGCCTGAACCTGGTCGCGAAGGAAGGGGCCCTGGTCAACCAGACCGACGGCTTGATCGTGCTCTCAGAAAACGCGGGCGCGCACGAAGAGCTGAGGGGCCACGTCCTATCGATCAATCCTTTCGACGTCGAAGCGACGGCGGCGGCGATGCACGCCGGGCTGACGATGGCCGCGGAGGAACGCAAACGGATGAACGAGGGTGCACGGAACGTGGTCCGCACGAATGACATCGCGCGATGGATCAGCAATCAGGTGCAGGATCTCCGCGACCTGACACCGGCCTTCAGGAAGCCTGCCTAGCCCACTCCACGATTTCTTGCAGCAATGCCGCCGCTCCCTCCGGCCCCTGCACCACCAGGTCGCAGCGCCCGAAAAGGTCCTTCGGCGCTTCGGGCGACCACACGCCGACACACATGTGCGGGATGTCCAGCCCGCTTACGTACTCGAACAGCGAGCGGTCGTTCTCGTCGTCGCCGAAGCACACGACGCCGCCAGGATCTTCGCCTGGAAGCAGCGCCGCCATGGCGCTCCCCTTGCCCGCCTTCGGCGCATGGACTTCGATCACCTTGCGTCCCAACGCGGCTTCAAGGCGGGCGCCGTCGAGCAGCGGCTGAAGCAGCTTGAGCATCTGCTCGCCGGTCAGATCGGTAAGGCGAAAATGGATCGCCGTGCTCGCGGGCTTGACCTCGAGCCAGGATCCTGGGATTCGTTCGAGCAATTTGCTGGTGTCGGCGTTGAAGCGGTCGAGTGCTTCTCTCTGGGCTTTGCGAGGGATGGCGAGGCCGCTGTCACCGATCAACCGCACGCCGGGCACCGGGACCAGGTGCTCGAGCTGGGCGGGTGGGCGGCTGCTCAGGACGATCACGTCCGCCAGCAGCGGCACGAGCTGCTCGAGCGCCTCGAGGGCTTCGGGGCGGGCGCGGGCCGCGGCCGGGTCCTGGACGATCTCCGCGAGCGTCCCGTCAAAGTCGGTAACCAGGATTACTTCGCCTGGCTGTATGCGAGCGAGGGGCGACCGCAGCCAGGCGTCAGTGATCCGATCGGTTTCTTGAATCATCCCTCCACTCTACAAACGCGGGCGGTGCCGCTCGATCACCGATTTGAGTTCTTTTTCGAATTTCAATGTGCCGAACGTGAATGTCTGTCCCCAATCGTTAACCAAACGCGAACTTAAGAACACATCGGCAACTTTCTGTTCGCCGTGACGCAACAACAGCGACGCCTGCAGGACAATGGCCATCCGTTCGACCACGCGCCGGGCTCGCGACTCGAGCCCGTCTGAAGGTGTGAGCTCGCGCTTCAAATCATCGATCGCATGATCGAAGGTCTTGTCTGCGCCTCTTGCCAACTCCACCTCTCCAAAATACGACGACACGGTATCGGGCTCGCGTTGCATGGCGCGCAAGACGTCGAGCGCGTTGACGTTGCCCGCGCCTTCCCAGATCGAGTTGAGGGGCGCTTCGCGATACAGACGGGGCAGGATCGATTCCTCTACGTAGCCGTTGCCGCCATGACATTCAAGGGCCTCGGCGACGACCGCGATCGCGCGCTTGCACGTCCAGAACTTCGCGATCGCGACAGCGATGCGCCGAAAGTGCGCTTCGGCCGGATCGGCCGCGCGATCGAACGCGCCCGCGATGCGCATCATCAGGATGGTGGTCGCCTCGGATTCGATGGCCAGGTCGGCCAGCACGTTGACCATCAGCGGCTGGTCGGTGAGCAGCTTGCCGAATGCAGTGCGATGGGCGGTGTGATGCGTCGCCTGAGCGACCGCCTGGCGCATCAGCGAAGCCGACCCGATGACACAGTCGAGGCGCGTGTGGTTGACCATCTCCATGATCGTCCTCACCCCTCTTCCCTCTTCCCCGACCAGGACCGCCCAGGCTCCGTCGAACGTGATCTCCGATGACGCATTGGCCTGGTTGCCGAGCTTGTCCTTGAGCCGGTCGATGTGAAACGCGTTGCGCGTGCCGTCGGGCAAAACGCGGGGCAGCAAGAAGCATGAGAGTCCTCCCGGGGCTTGAGCGAGGACCAGGAACGCGTCGCACATGGGCGCGGAGCAAAACCACTTGTGGCCTGTGAGGCGGTGCTCGCCATTCGCGCCGGTGGGTTCCGCGCGCGTGGTGTTGGACCGCACGTCGGAGCCGCCCTGCCGCTCGGTCATCGCCATGCCGAAGAGCACGCCCTTCTTGGCCGCGTGCGGCTGCAGGCCGGGGTCGTACTCGAGGGTCGTCATGAGCGGCTCCCACTCCGCCGCGAGCTCGGGCGATTGGCGAAGCGCGGGCACCGCCGCGTAGGTCATCGACACCGGGCAGCCGTGGCCGCCCTCGACCTGCGACCAGATGTAGAAGGCCGCAGCGCGGGCCGCATGCGCGCCCGGACGCGGTTCGCGCCACGGCAGCGCGTGCAGGCCATGACCCACCGCGACCTTCATCAGCTCGTGCCACGCGGGATGAAACTCGACCTCGTCGATGCGCTCGCCGAACCGGTCATGGGTACGGAGGCGCGGCGGGTTGGCGTTGGCCTGGAAGCCCCACTCGATCGCTTGCTCCGTGCCGGCCAACCGTCCGAGCTCGTGCACGAGGTCGTGCGCCCACGAGGCGCCCTCACGCTCGAGCGATTCGCGCAGCGCTGCATCGGACTCGAAGAGGTTGTAGTCCACGAGCGGCGGCGGCTGATTCACGCTCAAGACGCGCCCCGAACGCCCGTTAACACAGACGACTGTCCCAAAAAGCGGCTATCAATCCTCATCGAAAGCCTACGGACCGGACAGTCGTCAGTAAACAGGTACTCGATCAGTCGATTTCCTTGGCAAGCTCGGCGATCAGTCGCAGCTGTTCTTTTCGCTGCTCGTGGTCGGGCAGCACGGGCCAGACGATCAGCGTGTCGACCCCGGCGTCTCGGAACTCCCGGATCTTGGCTTTCGCGCGATCGGGCGGACCCACGATCGACAGCATGTCGATGAGGTCGTCCGGCAGCGCGAACATCGCTTCTGTCTTCTTCCCGGCCAGGTAGAGCTCCTGGACCTGCTCGGCCGCACGCTCGAATCCGTAGCTCGAGACGAGCCGGTTGTAGAAGTTCTGCTCGCGCGACCCCATGCCTCCGACATACAGCGCCAGGAGCGGACGCATCGCATTCCGCGCGCTCTCGACGTCGTCGCTGATCATCACGTTCACCGAAGGGCAGATCCTGAAATCGTCGAGCGACCGCCCTGCCCTCGCGGCGCCCTCCTCCAGCGGACCGCGCAGCGTTTGGGTGTGCTCCGGGGAGAAGAAGACCGGCAGCCAGCCGTCGGCGATCTCGCCCGCCAGCGCCACGTTCTTCGGACCCAGCACGGCCAGGAAGATGGGGATCTGCTCCTGGATCGGCCGGATCGTCAGCTTGAGCGCCTTGCCCGGACCGTCCGGCAGCGGCAGCTCGAGCGTTTCGCCGTGGTACTCGATCTTCTGGCGGGCGAGCGCCATGCGAACGACCGCCACGTACTCGCGCGTGCGCTGCAGCTGCTTGGCGAACCGCACGCCGTGAAAGCCCTCCGACACCTGGGGCCCCGACGTGCCGAGGCCGAGCATCATCCGCCCGCCCGACAGGTTGTCGATCGTCGCCGCGGTCATCGCGGTCATCGCCGCGCTGCGGGCGGGGATCTGGAAGATGCCCGACCCGAGCTTGATCCGGCTGGTCCCGGCGGCCAGCCAGGCCAGCACCGTCGCAGCGTCGGAACCGTACGCCTCGGCCGTCCAGATCGAGTCGTAGCCGAGCGCTTCGGCGGTCTGGGCGATGTCGAGCTGGTCGGCCGCTGTGAGCCCGAGGCCCCAGTAGCCGACGCTCACACCCAGCTTCACGAGCCGAAGAGGGTCTGGTACAGGAGGAAGACGTTCAACGTGATGATCATTGTCGCCACACCGTAGGCACCCAGGTTGGTCCAGCGGCTGTTCACCAGGTTGCCCATCAGCTTCCTGTCCCGCGTGAACAGGACGAGCGGGATCATCGCGAACGGGATCCCGAACGACAGGAACACCTGGCTCAGCACCAGCGCGCGCGACGGGTCGAAGTGGGCTCCGATCACGATCAGGGCCGGCACCATCGTGATCGAGCGGCGCAGGAAAACCGAGATCTTCCGCCGGATGAAGCCCTGCATCACGACCTGGCCGGCCAGCGTTCCGACGGACGATGAAGAGATGCCAGAGGCAAGTAATGCGATGCCGAAGATGACGCCGCTGTTCTTGCCCACATACTGCTCGAGGCCGTTGAAGACCTGGCCGAGGTCGGTGCCGACCGAGATCAGGCCTCGCGAGTTGAAGACAGCCGCGGCGGTCGTGAGCATCGCCAGGTTGATGACTCCCGCAATGCCCATGGCGATCACCACGTCGACCATCTCGAAGTGGAAGATCTTTCGCTTTGCCTCGGCGTTGGCGCCGACGACGCGCTTCTGGGTCAGCGCGGAGTGCAGGTAGATCACGTGCGGCATGACCGTCGCACCGAGAATGCCCGTCGCCAGCAGGATCGACTCGGGGCCGTCGAGGTGCGGAACGACAGTGTTGCCCAGCACGGAACCCCAGGACGGGTCAGCCCTGAAGACCTCGAGGCCGAAGGCAATGACGATCAGGCCGACCAGCCCCGTGATCGTGGCCTCGAGCCGCCTGAAGCCGGAAGCCTGCAGGCCGAGGATGACAAAGGCGATGAAGCCTGTCAGCAGTGCCGCGATGAAGAGCGGCATGCCGAAGAGCAGATTGAGTCCCAGCGCGGCGCCGACGAACTCGGCCAGGTCCGTCGCCATCGCGATGAGCTCGGCCTGGACCCATAGGAACCACACGACCGGCCGCGGAAATCGATCGCGGCAAACTTCCGGCAGGTTGCGCCCGGTGGCGATGCCGAGCTTGGCGCTCATCGACTGGATGAGCATCGCCATCAGGTTGGCCGCCAGGACGACCCACAGCAGCATGTAGCCGAAACGAGATCCGCCGGCCATGTTGGTGGCGAAGTTGCCGGGGTCGACGTAAGCGACTGCGGCGATGAACGCGGGACCGAGAAACGGCAGCACGGCGCGGATGCCGCGGCGCTCACCGTTCAGCGATCGTTCGGCCGCCTTCAGGACGCGGAGCTCGCCGGGCAGGGCGTGCTCGGCACCCAGCACCATGGGCTGAGCGATGACGGACTTGACGAGTTCGGCCAACTAGCGAGCCCCAGCCACGAAGATGGCCCGCGCCAATCCCAGCGGGACGCTCTCGCGACGGCCCTTGACCCGGACGTCGATCGGGCCCTCGAACTCGCTGCCCGCCACCACGGCGATGCGCGTGCCGGGCATTAGGCCACGGCGCTCGAGCTCACGCAACTTGACCGGATCGTCGTCGGAGACCCGCTGGACCGTGACCTTCTCGCCCGCGCGGCATTCGCTGAGCGCGCGGTGGCTGACGGGCGGCAGCTTGCCGGCGAGCGTCGGGATGGCATGGCCGTGGGGGTCGAGCTCCGGCCTGCCCAGCAGCTCGAAGATGCGCTTCTCCATCCGCTCCGAGATCACGTGCTCGAGGCGCTCCGCCTCGTCGTGGACCTCGTCCCAGCCGTAGCCGAGCACGCGGACTAGAAAGACCTCTAGTAGGCGGTGATGGCGGACTAGCTCCAGGGCGACTTTGCGGCCGTTCGGAGTGAGCTGCTGGCCGCGGTAGCGGTCGTGTTCGACCAGGCCCTGGGCCGACAGGCGGGTGACCATCTCGCTGACGCTCGGCGAAGAGATGCCGAGGCGCTGCGCGAGGTCCCGGGTCGGGACCGGCCGGTCGTCGCCGCCGAGCAGGTACAGGGCTTTGAGGTAGTCCTGCTGGGCCCGAGTGAACAGGCTGCGGCGCTCGAGTTGCTCGACCATCGAGCCTAGGTTCCCCTAATCCAGAGTGCGGGCATGCCTACCATCAAAGATAGGATAGCCTAACTTCCGGGCGGATATTCCTCTTGGATCAGAATCACCAAACCACTTTTAGGCGCAGGCGCCGGTTGCTGACGACGCCGGGTTGTACGTGACGCTCACGTTCGGAGTGACCGTGACTGTTGACGACGAAGTGAAGACCGCGATGTAGTCCGCACAGCCTTCCCCGAGGTGGAAGTCATAGTTCACGCTGGTCACGCTGAGCCAGCTCATCACGGCGCCCGAGTGGTGGAGGCACCAATGCGTACTGCCTCCGCCGTTGTCGACGCACTGGATCGCCTTCGCCCACTCTTCCAGCGTGAGGATGCTCACCGACATCGGGCCGGTCGACGTCGCCTGGAGGTGATAGGTGAAGGTGTCGGGAATGCCTCCGGCGAGGTACCAGCTCGGCCCCTTGAGCTGCTGCTGGACGTTCCAGATCGTCAGGTGCGGGTGCTCCAGGTCCGCCTTCGTCTTGGCGAGCTCGCCCAGGGTGGCGGTGAGGTTCGCCTGGGTGGTCTTCAACCGGTCGTTCAGGATCTGGTTGCGGCCGGTCAAGGACTCGTTCTGCGTCGTGAGGGATCGAATCGTGGACTGGTTGTTCGTGTCGTCGACGTAAATGACTCCGATTCCCAAGGCCGTGATCAGCAGGGCCGCAGACAGCGCCGCCGTCCACCAGCGGCGCTCGCGCGACTGAAACATTGGAACCCAGGCTGAGGGCCGGCTCGCGCGGACAGGCGGGGCCGGGGGCGAGTAAGGCTCGGCCGGCTCCAGCGTGGCCGGACCGGCGGGGGTCGTCAGCTGGTCCATTTCGGTCGGCGTCATGATCGCATTGATCGCACCCTGGGGCTCGTCAACAAGTCACAGTTGCCCAGGCCGAGGCCACGCTCCGTAGACCTGCGCGATCTTCGAGGTCGTCTCGGCCTGCTGCGCGATGTCATACGTGAACGTCATCTTGCTCGGCTGCCACGCCGGGCCTGTACTGCAGTTGGCGGAGCATGCCACCTCCTCCACATAGAAGAAGGTCGTGGAGTTCAGCCAGGCGGGCGTCGACCGCACGTTGGGAAGCTGGCCGCCGGAACGTCCGTTGCGGCCGTACAACCAGACGTGCGGCCTCCCCGCCAAATCGCGGACGGTGAAGGCGAGGTTGTCGTCGCCGGCGTCAGCGCGGGGACGGATCCACGACGTCTGCGTGATCGCCTGCGAGACGCCGGCCGCCGAATCCCATACCTGGACCGAGCCGGCGCTGGGCATCCGGTAGTAGAGACGGCTCCCCGTGCTGGCCCATGTCGCCATCGTTCCCTTCGAGAGGCTGAAGGCGAGGCTGCCGTCGATGGTCCGCCTGACCTGGAGCTGGTCGCCCGAGCTCGTGAAGGTCTGGACCAGGGCGAAATAGGCTCCGTCGGGCGAGAACGCCAGGTAAGAATCGTCTTCGTTCGGGTTGAAGCCGCGCCCGGGCACGGCGCCCATGGTGGCCACCAGGCGATCCCCACCCCCACTCAGGAGGTGAAGGGTGACCGAGCCTGGATCCGAAGCCACGTAGGCGAGGAACCCACGGTCCGGGCTCCACGCGTGGAGACCATCCATGAAGCCGCCACCCGACCAGGTGGCGGCGACGGTGGAGATGTCCCTGAACAGGTCGAGGACGGCGATGACGCTGGTCCCCGCGGTGCCGGGATTGCCCTGGGTCGCGTACCACGAGATCATGGTCTGGGTCACCAGCTGAGGCTGGAAGTTGCCACCGCTGATGCCGCAGAGGGCCTGAGGCGCCTTGGCGTTGGAGACATCGGCCAGCACCGGGCTGGGCGAACCCTGGAGGAGGAGCACCGCCTCTTGCGGAGCGGGCGGGTTCGAGCAGTGCGCATGCAGGGCGGCCCAGGCGGGAACCACCACGAGGCTCGGCTCCGGGCTGGGCGAAGGTGAAGGACTGGGCGTTTCAGCGGGGCTCGGGGTGGCGCTTGGCGACGGTGAAGGGCTGTGCCGGATCGCCGAGGGGCTGGACGCGGGGGCAAGGGGCCCGTTCGCGGTGCACGCGGCCACGGCCGCCAGGCTCAAGAGGAGAACTACCCCGTTCCTCACGGCACGTTGAAACGAACATTGGTATGGGTGCGTTACGCGCGCCCCCTCGTGGCGCAAGTCGCCCAGAATACCCCTTGGCCGTTTAGCGCTGGGTTAAGGATCGACGATGAAGTTGGTTGGGCTGGTGGCTTTGCTGCTTGCTTCCGGCTTGTGCTCGTCGCCTGATCTCCTGACCGCTGCCGTCGAGGGAGGTGGGAGCCACTCCGCCAGGGTCGGCGAGGCGGTCCAGCTCGTGATCAAGGTCACCAACACCGGTGCCCCTATCCCCCACCTCGGGCTGGTCTTCCGGACGCCCGACCGCTGGTATGAGCGCCACAAGATGACCGACCTCCGTGGATGCACGATCGACAACCAGTCGTCCGCGCTCGACTGCGGTGACCTCGCCAAGGGTGAGTCGAAAACGTATTCGTTCCAGGGCATCGCCACTGTGGCAGGCAGCTTTCATTACGAGCTTGCGCTGCGCGAGCTTGTGCACCCCTACACCTACGTGAACGACCACCCCGACGGCCCGGACGCACAGGTGTGGGACGAAACCATCTCGTCCGGCTGACGACCACCACTCCTATTTCGCCCCGTTGTATCAGCGGCGTTTATCGCGCGGTCGCTTCTCCTCTTTGGCTTTGCGCTCGAAGACCAGGTCGCCAAACGTGACTGTCGGCTCCTCCGGTTGAAACTCGTCGGCGCGCTCGTTGTAATCCTTGAAGCCGGGATCGTCGTCGTGCTCATGGTGCGCGTGCTCGTCGGCGGTGACCACGTGAAGGACGTAGTCCTGGATCCCGCCCGATTGCAACGCGCTGTACCGGCAGCGGATCAGGCGAGCCTCGAGGAACCGACCTCGCCCGGTGTAGTCCTCCCAGCGCTTCAGCTCGTCGCGTTCGAAAAGCGCCTCGAAGTCCTTGGTGCGGTCGGCGGCGATGTGAAGGACGATCGTCGTGTACTCCCTGGCCATTGGCGAGATGGTAGTCGGGTAGGAATCAGGACCGGGCTGAAAGCAGCCTGTCGTACAGCTCCACCGTCTGAGCCGCTATGGCCGGCCACCCGAAGTGGTCCATCACGCGCCGGCGGCCGGTCTTGCCCATCTTGGCGGCGAGAGCCGTGTCGGCGAGCAGCTCCTCGATGCGCTCGGCCAGCGAAGCTGTGAAGGCCTCCGTGTTTTCGGAGTCGTAGTCGACCAGGTAACCAGTCTCACCATCGACGACGATCTCAGGGATTCCGCCCACGCGAGAGGCGACGACCGCTGTTTCGCAGGCCATCGCTTCGAGGATCACAAGGCCGAACGGTTCGTATATCGATGGGCACACGAAGACGGTGGCTCCCGTGTGCAGGGGGATCAGGTCCTCGCGTGGGATGAAGCGGTCGATCCAGACCAGGTTTCCTCGCTCCGCACGGACGCGCTCCGCAAGCTGCGAGATCTCCGCCGCGATCTCAGGCGTGTCGGGACTGCTGGCGACGATCACGAGCTGGTGGTGGGGGTCCATCTTGAGGGCCGCGGCCAGGAGCAGGTGCAAGCCTTTCTGTCGGGTGATCCTTCCGTTGATGAACGCAAACGGCTTGCTCGGGTCGACGCCCAATCGCTCGAGTGCTTCCTTTGACGGTTGCGGGCGGTAGATCTCCGGGTCGATTCCGTTGTGGATCACGTGGACACGTTCAGATTTGACCTTCGGATAGCAACTCAGCACGTCGTCGCGCACGCCATGCGATACCGCGATCACAGCGTCCGCACCTTCGATCGCGGTTTGCTCGCAGAACGTCGACAGCGCGTAGCCGCCGCCCAGCTGCTCGGCCTTCCACGGCCTGAGCGGCTCGAGGCTGTGGATGGTCATCACGTGGGGGATCGACCACATGAGCTTGGACAGATGGCCGCCGAAATTCGCGTACCACGTGTGGCTGTGCGCGATGTTGGCGCCCTTCACAGCCGCTGCCATCGCGAGGTTGATCGACATCGCCTGCAGCGCGGCCGCCTCCGGCTTCGGTTCCGCCAGTGCGTCCCACGGTTGATGGCTCGTGACCCCGGGCTCGTCACGTGGCGCACCCCAGCAGTGGACTGTGACCTCGGCCAGCCGGCGCAGCTCCCGTGCGAGGTACTCGACGTGGGTGCCCGCGCCCCCGTAGACCTCGGGTGGGTACTCGCGGGTCAGAATCGCGACCCTGGTTATGGGGCGACCTGGACCTTCAAACCCTTGCCCGACAGGAAGGCGTCGATCGCTTTGGAGTAGTCGTCGAGCGAAAAGCGGTTCGTGATCATCGCCTCACAGTCGATGACACCCTTGACCAGCAGCTTCAACGCGCGCTCGAAGCTGTGCACCACGGCCATCGAGCCGATGATCTTGATCTCATCGTTGTAAACGCGAAACGGTGAGAACGTCGCCGTGGCGTCGGCATTGGCCACGCCGAACATCAGGAACGTCCCGCCGCGGGAAACGCGCTTCAAACCGTCCTCGATCGCCGGCACCACTCCGGTCGCGTCGATCACCACGTCCCAACCTTGTGGCCTGTCGAGCGCTGTCGCCGACGTTGCGACATGGTCGGCCCCCAGTCGGGTCGCCAGCGTATGGCGTCCCGAATTCGTGTCCACGATGTCGATCTGGCCGGCGCCGGCGTCCTTGGCCAGCTGTGCCAGCAGCAGGCCCATCGTCCCGGCGCCGTAGATGAGGTAATCGCCCGCTACCTCCACGTCGACCTGGTCGAGGCCGTGGACGGCGCACGAAAGAGGCTCCACCAGGGCACCCCACGGGCGCGGAATGTCGGAGGGTAGCTGGAAGGCGCTGGTCGCCGGCACGCGCACGAATTCTGCGCAGGCGCCGTCGGTCCGCGCGACCCCGATGCCGTTCCAGTTCTCACAAAGGTTGAAGCGGCCGGCCCGGCACTGCCTGCACGTCCCGTCGTAAAGCGTGGGATCCACCGCTACGAAGTCGCCCACTTTTACGTTGCGGACATCG
>WNEY01003098.1_pt1 | contig 12371 bp, 15 predicted proteins | sample 5400531 | NCBI WGS metagenome assembly WNEY01 (sample SAMN13153338, study PRJNA577476) | soil metagenome | isolation source: 200 cm saprolite under Douglas fir tree site 1 | place: USA:California | collected 2015-04-18
TGGGTGATCGGATAGAAATCGGGTAAAACAAAGGGCTGGCGAAAAAGCCTCGCCCTCGGCCTTGAGCGCGCGGATGTATCAGACAAAAGCGACAATGTCCACCGGTGAGACAGGTTTTTCGGCCCAGTAAAGCCATGGAAATTGGCAAGACTACAACCCAGGAATAACCCCGATTTGGGGAATCTGGAGCCTCTTTGCGGGGGATTTTTCTGGAGGTCGGCGACTTAAAAAATTGATCAGGGAGGGCCCGATATGGATGCAAAGAAATATGCAGCCGAGGCAATCGGCACGTTCTGGCTCACATTTGCAGGATGCGGCAGCGCCGTTATCGCAGCCGGCTTCCCCCAGGTCGGCATCGGCCTGGTCGGTGTGTCCCTGGCATTCGGGCTGAGCGTCGTCACCATGGCCTATGCGATCGGCCATGTGTCCGGATGCCATCTCAATCCAGCGGTCACGGTGGGCCTCGCCGCCGGCGGACGCTTTCCGGCCGGTCAGATCCTGCCCTATGTGATCGCACAGCTCGTCGGCGCGGTTGTTGCGGCGGCCTTGCTTTATGTGATCGCGAGCGGCGCGCCGGGATTCGACATCGGCAAGGGCTTTGCGTCGAACGGTTACGAAGGACACTCGCCCGGTCAATACGGCATCGTGGCCTGCTTCATGACCGAGGTGGTCATGACCATGATGTTCCTGTTCATCATCATGGGCTCCACCCACGGCAAGGCGCCGGCGGGGTTTGCGCCGCTGGCAATCGGGCTTGCGCTCGTGATGATCCATCTCGTCAGCATTCCCGTCACCAACACGTCGGTGAACCCGGCGCGCAGCACCGGTCCGGCATTGTTTGTCGGCGGCTGGGCGCTGGCGCAGCTCTGGCTGTTTTGGTTGGCGCCACTGATCGGCGGCGTGCTGGGAGGCGCGATCTATCGCTGGCTGAGCGACGAGCCGACCGGAATGGTGCAAGGCAGCCGGCCGGCATGATCGACGGTGGGCCGGGCGTCCGCCACGGTCGCTGCATGATCCGTCTTGCGGAAGTGGATGCAGCGAAGCCGAAGCTGCAACGGCGCGCTATCCTTTTCCGGATGGTGCCACTTGCGTGACATGGCCCATTTTCCTGCCCGGCCGGGGTGCGCCCTTGCCATAGAGGTGAACGGTCGCGCCCGGCTCGGTCAGCCATGCCTCGTAGCTGTTGATCTCGTCCCCGATCAGATTGGTCATGGTGACGGGGCCATAACGGACCGGCTTGCCGAGCGGCCAGCCCGCAACGGCCCGGATATGCTGCTCGAATTGCGAGATCGAGGCCCCGTCGAGCGTCCAATGGCCGGAATTGTGCACCCGCGGCGCGATCTCGTTGACCAGGACCCTTGACGCATCCTGCGTCCCGTCGCGGCCGGCCAGCACGAACATCTCGACCGCGAGCACGCCGACATAATCGAGAGCGGTTGCGATCTTTTCGGCGATGCCGCGCGCCTCCGCGGCCACGGCGTCCGGGATTGCGGCAGGCGCCCGCGAGACCTTCAGGATGTGGTCGCGGTGCTCGTTTTCGGTGACGTCGTAGCACTCGACATGGCCGTCGGCCGAGCGCGCGGCGATCACCGAGATCTCGCGCTCGAAGGGAACGAAGGCCTCAAGGATGGCGGATTTGGTGCCGAGGTCGGCCCAGATCAGATCGGGATCGTCGCCCTCGCGGATGATCGCCTGGCCTTTGCCGTCATAGCCGAAACGGCGGGTCTTGATCACGGCCGGCAGGCCGATCTGCGCGATCGCGTCGCGAAGCGACGCGCCCGACGAGACATCGGTATAATCGGCGGTGCCGATGCCGAGCCGCGTCACGAAGTCCTTCTCCGCCAGCCGATCCTGCGTGGTTTCGAGGATCCTGCGGTCGGGCAGCACCGGCCGCCGCGCGCCGAGGATCATCAGGGCCGCGGACGGAATGTTCTCGAATTCGTAAGTGATGACGTCGACATCGCCCGCAAACAGCTCCAGCGCCTCGACGTCGGCATATTCGGCGCAGCTCGCGTTCATCACGACCTCGAAGGCCGGCGAATCCGGGTCGGGCGAAAACACCTGGCAACGCAGGCCAAGCCGCGCCGCCGCGGTTGCCAGCATCCGGCCCAATTGCCCGCCGCCGAGAATTCCGATGGTGTCGCCGGGCTTCAGCTTCACCTGAGGCGAAACGCTCACGCGGATTCCTCCGGGCGCTCGGCTACCTCATCGGTCTGTTGCTTACGCCACGCCAAAAGCCTGCCAGCGAGCGCCTTGTCGTTGAGCGCGAGCACGCTTGCGGCGAGCAGCGCGGCGTTGATGGCGCCGGCCTTGCCGATCGCCAGCGTTCCGACCGGCACGCCGGCCGGCATCTGGACGATGGAATAGAGCGAATCGACCCCGGACAGGGCCTTCGATTCGATGGGAACCCCGAACACCGGCAGTTCGGTCAGTGAGGCTGTCATGCCTGGGAGATGGGCCGCCCCGCCGGCGCCCGCGATGATGATCTTGAAGCCTTCCGCTTTGGCGCCCTTAGCGAACGCGAACAGCCGCTCCGGGGTGCGATGCGCGGAGACGATGCGCTTCTCGCAGTCGACGCCAAGCTCGCCGAGCGTCTCGGCCGCATGCCGCATGGTATCCCAGTCCGACTGGCTTCCCATGATGATGGCTATAGGGGCGGGCATGAGGTCAATTCTTCGCAGGAATCCAGAAACATAGGCCGGATTATAAGTTCAGGCCCGTCGACGGCAAGGCGTGGCAAGGGAGCGGGAATGGACTATCCTGTCTTGGTGAATCACGGCAAGCCCTTGATTGGCAGACCTGACCCAGATGGCCATGAAAAAGAAGAAGCGAGCCCCCGCGCGGAGGACCGTGAAACGCCGCAAACGCAAGGCCGGGCGCAAAGCCGCCCCGCCCGGGCTACCGCCGGGCGCCCGCGACAAGGCGACCATTCGCCGGTTGAAGCGCGAGCTCGCCGCGGCATTGAATCAAATCGGGCAATTGCAGGCCTCGGCCGAGACGGACTTCCTGCTCGACGTTTTCAACCGGCGCGGCTTTGAGCGCGAGCTCGACCGCGCGATCGCCTACATCAAGCGCTATCAGGCCAGCGGCGCGCTGATCGTGCTCGATGTCGACCGCTTGAAGCCGGTCAACGACGTCTTCGGGCACGCCGCGGGCGATCAGGTGCTGAAGGCGATCGTCGCCACGCTCGCGCACCAAGTGCGCGCCTCCGACGTGATCGGGCGGCTCGGCGGTGACGAATTCGGCCTCTTGTTGTGGAACCTCAGCGAAACCGACGCACGGGCCAAGGCGGCGTCGCTGGAACAGGCGATCGACCAGCTCAGCTTCGTGTTTGGCGGGCGCACGGTGAGCGCGGGCGCATCCACTGGCGTCGCTATTCTGGGCGCGCATGCGGAGGCAGGAAAAGCGCTCGAAGAGGCCGACCGCGCGATGTATGCGCGCAAGGCGCAGCGGCGGCACGAGGGGGGCGCGACGGTCATCGGGGGTCCATTGGGGCGCGCGCAGCCGCGTCCGATAAGCGGCATCCTTAAAGCCCGCTGAGATCGTCCGGGACGTCTCCGAATTTCTGGAGCAGCCGGGCGTCCCTGAATTCGCCGATCATCGGGTCGCCGGTGCGGCTGAAGGCGATCGCGCCGATATGGCCTGCGGCGCGCGACAGGATCTCGGCGCGCCGCAAGGCGGTCGTCGAACTCTGGCATTCCTCGGCCGCGCCTGCGGTGGGTAACCCGGTATCGTCCTGCAGGAAGGGCATTGCGACGTAATAGGTGACATCGGCCATGGCCTTGCTCCTTCTGATTTAGGCGGCGTCCGGCGACGCCTTGTCCGCCGATCGCTTGGGCATGCAGCCGGAGGAAATCGCCGCCTGCAATTCCAGCAGTTCGACCTCCAGATACTCGTTGGCCATGATCAGCGCCTTGATGGTGCTGCGCATGTTGCCGTCGCACATCGCGATCGCCTGATCGCAGGCCCGCTCGTAATGGCTGTTATCGAATGCGCACGGCGATGTAACGGGCATGGCGAAAATCCTGGGCGAGGGGGGTCAACGGTTGGCAAATGTTCTTATTTTGTTCTCTCGGAGTCAAGAGCTCCCTGTCGGGTAGAAGCGCAAAATTTCTTGAGGCCGCTGTGCCGAAGATCGGGCGGCAAGCTCACCGTGCCGGGATTGCTCAACTCACGAAGCTTTGCGGGGAACGAAAACACGAGCCGGCGCTTATGAAGTAGAGAAGGGGGGAGTAGGTTTGTATGGGTCTCGTTGAGTCCGGAAGACCCGTGGTACTGATCGTTGAAGACGATTATTTGTTGCGACTGGATGCGGCCGACATGATCGAGGCGGCCGGCTTCGATGTCGTCGGGGCGGCCAACGCCGATGAAGCAATCGCGATCCTGGAATCACGCAACGACATTACGGTGGTGTTTACCGATGTCCAGATGCCGGGCTCGATGGACGGCTTGAAGCTTGCGCGCGCGGTGCGCGGGCGCTGGCCGCCGATCAAGATCGTCACCACTTCCGGCCAGCGAATCATCGAGGAAATCGACCTGCCGGAAGGCGGGCGGTTTTTGCCAAAGCCCTACAGCCCCATACAGGTCAGCGGCCTGCTGCGTGAAATGACGCAACGTGCCAGCTAACGCGCACGACTTCGTCGTCGCGCTAAAATTTACTGTTTGAGAAATGATTTCCGCAAAAACGTTTCGCGCCTATCGGCTCGTGCGAAAGGGCACTCACCGATCGCTTCACCCTAGGGCATGCTTGTCCGGATTATGCTCTAAGCGATGATATCCGGCGTGATCTGGTCTTCGATAAAGGCGATGCGGTCGCGCAGCTGCAGCTTGCGCTTCTTCAGCCGTTGCAGCCGCAGCAAATCCGGCGCGGGCGATTGATGCAGCGCATCGATCGCCGCGTCGAGATCGCGGTGCTCCTGCTGTAGCCGTGCAAGCTCGGCTTGCAGCTCGCGCTCATCCTCGTCGGTCATGACATACGTTAGCTGCAAAAACGCGATGAGATTGCGAAAGGCTGTGGAACCATTCTGAAATATCGTCTCTGCCGGCCCGGTCCGCAAGCCGGGAAAACCGCGCGGAAGATCAATCCACGGGTTTGCAAAATTGAGGTTAGGGACATCTCAAAGGTCAGAAGTTCCTTGCTCACGCTTCATTACACATATCGTTCAAATATGAGCGGCCGATCCTCCGACTCCCCATCGACAGATCATCCGGGTCGTGTAGACTCGCAATTCCGCGTCGAATCTAGGGTCCTAATCCTACCGAGGAGATTTGGAATGGCAATTCAGGCACATCTCGTTGAACTGGAACGCAAACACAAGATTCTCGAAAACGAACTCCACGAAGCTCTCGTACACCTTTCAACGGACGACCTGCAAATAGCCGAGTTGAAGCGCCGGAAACTGATGGTCAAGGATGAGATCGAGCGGTTGAAGCACACCACCGACGAGACGATCCACTAACAAACACGTACAAGCCGTAGCGCTGGCTCATTCCCCGGGTGGGTGCGACGCACTCATCCGGAATTCTTCAGTTTTCTCGAGCGCCAGTCGACGCCGTCAGTTCGGCTTTTACCAGGTCCTGTTTTATCTAGTCCCGTCTTTTTCCGCGCCCGCCAGCAACGTTAACTTTCCGCGAGTTCGCCGACGTGGTCGGCGATCGCCAGCGATGACGTCAGTCCGGGCGATTCGATTCCGAACAGATTGATCAGTCCCGCCACGCCATGGTCGCGCGGCCCCTGAATCAGGAAGTCCTGGGACGCAACCGCAGGCGGCACGATCTTGGGCCGCATGCCGGAATAGCTCGGCATCAGCGCACCGTCCGGCAAGGTCGGCCAGTACTTGCGGATGGCTGGATAAAACCGCTCGGCGCGCGCCGCGTCGACCGCGTAGTCGATGTGATCCACCCATTCCACGTCGGGGCCGAACCGGGCCTGTCCCGCCATGTCGAGCGTGAGATGCACGCCCAGCCCGCCGGGCTCGGGCACCGGATAGATCAGCCGGGAAAACGGCGCCTTTGCGCTACAACTGAAATAGTTGCCCTTGGCCAGGTAGGCCTGCGGGATCGCCTCGCCCGGCATGCCCTCGATGCGGCGTGCGACGGCCGGCGCGTCAAGTCCGGCCGCGTTGACGAGAATCCGGCATTCGAGCGTCATCGGCGCATCGCCGCCGGCGTCGAGCGCGATGGCTCCCGCTGCCGCCTTGGCGCGCAGCAACGGGGTGTGAAAGGCGAACGCTGTGCCTGCGTCCTCGGCGTCGCCGCGCAGTGCCAGCATATAGGCGTGGCTGTCGATGATGCCGGTGGAAGGGGACAGCAGCGCCGCGTCGCAGTTCAGCGCCGGCTCTAGCGCACGCGCAGCCTCGCCCGACAGCGTCTGCATGTCGAGGACGCCATTGGCTTCGGCATGCGCGCGGATCGCCTGCAGCTTCTCGGTCTCTTTCGGTGTGGTCGCCACGATCAGCTTGCCGCAATTGCGATGCGGGATGCCGTGGTCGGCGCAATAGACGTAGAGCGCGCGCTTGCCGCTGACGCACATGCGCGCCATCCAGCTCCCGGCGGGGTAATAGATGCCGGCGTGGATCACCTCGCTGTTGCGTGAGGAGGTGACGGTGCCGATGCCCTCGGCCGCCTCGAGCACGACCACCTCGCGACCGGCCTGCGCCAGCCGCCGCGCCACCGCAAGTCCGATGACTCCAGCCCCGATAACGACGCACTCAACCCTGTCCATGCGCCGCCCGGTGTCCCGTCCATGTCGTTGTGGGGAAAGAGCTTCCCTGGCAATTCGAAAGATCGACGGCGGAACGTCCGCAAGGCTGGTCCGCCGTTAACGAAGCGGTAATCATGTCAGGGCAATTGCCGTATTTTAAGTTACATTCTTTCATCGTGTGACGACGCGTTTACCCGATCCAAACCCGTGAAGCCAGACACTCCGTCATTGCAATCCTTGGGTGAATGATGGCTGGCAGGACTAGGCAGGCGGGCAGCAAGGATTTGATTCCTGCGCGGGCAGTCGCTTGGCTGACCGTTGCCGTCGTGCTGTTCGGCGCCGCCCTCGCGCTCTCCGACCACTTCGGGCTGGCGCGCGATCTCGGCGCCATGAATCCCAACATGAATCCCAACATGGATCCCAACGTCGTCTGGGAAGTGCTGATCGGGGGTGTGGTCGTCTGCGGTTTTCTCGCGTCGGTTGCGCTTTGGATTCATTCGGCGCTGCGCCGGGTCAGGCGCTCGCAGGCGAGCAAGACCGCGTTCGTCAGTTCCGCCCTGAACAATCTGAGCCACGGCGTCGTCATGACCGATCCGCAGCGGCGCGTCGTGTTTTGCAATGATCGCTATCTCGCCATTTACGGCCTGGCGCGCGCGGATATTCCGAAAAACATGACGGCGCCGGAACTGCTGGCGTTGCAGCGCCAGCGCGGAGGGCTCGACTGCAGCACCGATGATTTCCATGCGCAGGCAGCAAGGCCCGAAGGGCTGGTCACCAGCCTGCCCGACGGCAAATCGATCCTGGTGAAATATTTTCCGCTGCCGAACGGCGGTTCGATCGCAACCCACGAGGACTGCAGCGAACAGCGCGAGCTGTCGCGGCAACTGGCGTCGACCAAGCAGTTTCTGGAATCGGTTCTGGACAATGTGCCGGTGTGCGTGGCCGCCAAGAGCATCGAGGACGGCCGCTATATCTTCGCCAACCGCGCCTTCGAACGCTTTTCGCGATTTTCCCGCGACCACATCGTCGGCAAGCGCGCCGACGAGATCTTTCGGCCCGATACCGCGGCCGGCATCGAGGCGGCGGATCGCGCCGCGTTGCACTCGGCGAACGGCCATTATCGCAGCGAACTGGTGGTCGAGCGCGGCCCGGAGAAGCGCATTCTTGCCTCCAATCGCGTGCTCGCGCGCAATGAGCGCAATCAGCCGGAATTCCTGATCGCGCTGTTCGACGACGTCACCGAACGCCGCTCGCTGTCGCACGAGCTTGAAAACGCCAAGAAGTTTCTCGAACTGATCGTGGACAACATCCCGGTCTCGCTGATCGTCGAGCGTGTCAGCGACGGGCAATATCTTTTGGCCAACCGCAGCGCCGAGGCGATCCTCAACCGCCGCCGCGAGGAGGTTACGGGTCTGACGGCCGCCGACATCTTCAATCCGCGCGAGGCCAAGCTGATCATCGCGCGCGACGAAGCGGCGATCAAGAAGCGGGGGCTGCTCACCGAGGAACACCCGATTTCGACCAAGAACGGCCTGCGGCTGTTCCTGACGCGTCGCATGACGGTGCTCGATGAAGCGGGCGCGCCGCAATATCTGATCAAGACCCACGAAGACGTCACCGACCGCCGGCAGACCGAATCGCGCATGGCCCACATGGCCTATCACGACGGCCTGACCGACCTGCCGAATCGTGCGGCCTTCCTGCAGGCGCTGGCGCAGATGATCGAGGCCTGCGCCGGTACCGGCGAGGCGTTCGCGGTGTTGTGCCTCGACCTCGACGGGCTGAAGGAGGTCAACGACGTGTTCGGCCATGCGACCGGCGACAAGCTCCTCATCGAGGTGGCGCGCCGGATCCAGGCGGCCGCGCGCGGCGGCGTCGTGGCAAGGCTGAGCGGCGACGAGTTCGGCCTGATCATCGACGGCGAACAGCCCGCGGCCGGCAAGGCGCTGGCCCAGAAGCTCGCCGACATGCTCGCCAACGAATTCCAGATCGACGGGAAATCCGTCCGCACCGGCGTCACCACCGGCATTTCGGTATTTCCGCATAACGGCGCCGACGCGGCCTCGCTGCTGGCGAACGCCAATGCGGCGTTGTTCCGCGCCAAGCAGAAATCGCGCGGCTCGATCGGCGTCTATGAACCGGAGATGGATCAGCAGATCCGCGACCGCCGCGTGCTGCACCAGGAACTGTCGGTTGCGATCAAGAATGGCGAACTCACGCTGTATTTCCAGCCGCTGTCGAATGCGGGGCCGACCGTCGCCGAGAGCAAGGTCATCGGCTTCGAAGCCCTGGCGCGCTGGATCCATCCGGTGCGCGGCTTCGTCTCGCCCGCCGATTTCATTCCGCTCGCCGAGGAGAGCGGCCTGATCGTCGAGATGGGCGAGTGGATCCTGCGCGAGGCCTGCCGGGAGGCCGCCTCATGGCCGAAGCCGCTGCAGATCGCGGTCAACCTGTCGCCCGCGCAGTTCACGCATGGCGACCTGGTCGGCCTCGTCCATTCGATCCTGCTCGAGACCGGACTGACGCCGGGCCGGCTGGAACTGGAAATCACCGAGGGCGTGCTGATCGAGGATTTCGATCGCGGCCTGGCGCTGTTGCGGCGGCTGAAGGCGCTTGGCGTTCGCGTCTCCATGGACGATTTCGGCAGCGGCTATTCCTCGCTGAGCTACCTGCAGGCGTTCCCGTTCGACAAGATCAAGGTCGACCGTACCTTCGTCATGAATCTCGGCCGCAATCCGCAGTCGGCGGCAATCGTGCGCGCCGTCATCGACCTCGGCCACGGCCTTGACATGTCGATCGTCGCGGAAGGCGTGGAAACGCTGGATCAATTGAGCTTCCTCGCCGACGAAGGTTGCGACGCTGTGCAGGGCTATCTGCTCGGCAAGCCGTTCCCGATCGGCCAATATGCAACGGTGGTCGGGCGCGACGCCAAAGCCGGCGCCAATGTCATGGAGCCCGCACGCAAGACCGGCTAGGTGTAGCGACAATCTCACTCGCGACACTGAAATGCGTGCATGGCGGACTATGATCTTGCGGTTATCGGCGGCGGACTGAATGGCGTCAGCGTGGCGCGCGACGCCGCCGGACGCGGCCTTCGGGTCATCCTCCTGGAGCAGGGCGATCTCGCTTCCGCCGCTTCGTCGGCGACCCCGCGGCTGATCCATGGCGATCTCGCGATGCTGGAGCGCCGCCGCTTTCGGCGCGTGCGCGCGCAGCTCGCCGAGCGGGATGTCTGGCTCGCCATCGCGCCGCATGTGGTGCGCCCGATGCGGTTTGCGATCCCCGAGCATTCCGACGAGCGCCCGCCATGGCAGTTGCGTGCCTGGCTCTGGCTCTACGACCTCCTGGGATCGCGCAACCGCCTGCCGGCCTCGGCGACGGTCGACGTGACCCATCATCCGCTCGGCGATGCGCTGAAGCGGCCGATCGGCACCGCGTTCGAATATTCCGATTGCGTGGTGGACGATTCCCGTCTCGTGGTGCTTAGCGCCGTCGACGCCGCCGAACGCGGCGCTGAGATCCGGACCGGCGCGCGCTGCGTCCGCGCCGACCGCGGGGATGTCTGGCGGCTCGCGGTGATCGACCGCGGCCATCGCCGGGTCATCACGACGAGAGCACTCGCCAACACGACCGGCGCCTGGGCCGGCATGGTCGCCGAAACGGTTCTGCGCCTGCAGCCCGCAAAGGCCAGAGCGATCCAGATCAGCCAGATCGTGGTTCCCCGCCTGTTCGAACCCGACAATGCCTACGTGTTCCAGAACAGCGACGGGCAATTGATCTTCGCCAGTCCCTATGAGCGCGATTTCACGCTGCTCGGCAGCGCCGGCGGCGCTTTTACGGGCGATCCCGCGATCGTGGCGATGACGGCCAACGACGTCGCCTATCTCTGCGATGCGGCCAACCGGTATTTCCGCAGGCCCGTCGAGCCTGTCGACGTGGTCAGGACGGTGTCCGGTGTCAACCTTTCGCCGGCGCGCGCCAGCGCTCATACGTTGCGCGACGGCTCGCTGCTGTTCGATGCCCGCCGCCGCAAGGCGCCGCTGATCACCATGTTCGGCGGCGACGTCACCACCGCGCGATTGCGCGCCGAGCGCGCGGTGACCCGGCTGACGCCGTTCTATCCGATGTCGCCGCGCTGGACCGCGAAGGCGCCACTTCCAGGCGGCGACTTCGCCTGGGATGGCTTCGACGCCGAGATCGACGCCGCGCGCGAACGCTGGAGATTCCTGACCGAGCCGCAGGCGCAGCGGCTGGTCGGCGCCTATGGCTCGCGGCTTGCGGCTGTGCTCGGCGAGGCCAAAAGCCGCGCCGATCTCGGGCCTGCCTTCGGGCCTGAACTGACCGCTGCCGAAGTGCGCTACCTCATGACGCAAGAATGGGCACGGTTTGCCGACGACATCCTCTGGCGGCGGTCGAAGCTTGGCCTGACCATGAAGCCCGAGGAGCGCGAGGCGCTCGTGGCGTTCATGGCGAAGGGCGTCTAGACGTGCCTTAAGTCGTCTAGGTGGATCCCGGCATGCCGGAGGGATCGCGGGCGGCGTGACTGATCGCGTGAACGATGATGTCGTCCTCCGCAATTTCATAGAAGATGAGGAAAGGATAAGGCGGCGTTGTCAGACGGCGGATGACGGGATCGTCGGTACGGATGCCGATCTCGGGATGCGACAAGAGGAGGTCGATGACCTCATGGATGCGCCTTTGAACGCGTTTGACCCCCTGTGGGGAAGCCGAGACAATATACTCTAGGATCGAGTCGAGATCGGCCAGCGCCGGAAGGGTGTAGCGGAGTTTCACAGGCCGTGTTTGGCCCAGGTTGCCTGGACTTGTGCGTCGGTCGCGAACTCGCCGCGCGCCGCAGCCTCTTTCGAAGCCGCGATCGCCGTCTGTTCATTGCTCGAAAGCATCACGGTCGCCGTTCCGTCTGCCCCCGCAAGCTGAAGGACGATCCGGGCAATATCGTCCTGGGCATCCGACGGCAGGCGACGCGCAACCTCGAGAGCTTGTTCTAGGAGCTTGGTCATGCACGCGAGAATACGCCTTCTAGGGTGGTGGATGGAAGTGGATTGTGACCCTGAAGCCCTGCCAGCCAGTTGAGCCCGGGCCGATCCGCCGCTAGCTTGCGGGCACCATTGGGCCGGCGGGGAAGATGGCAGAGGAAGACACGAAGACCGAAACGGCTGCGGAGCCGGCGAAGGCCGAACCCGTGATCTCTCTGCCAGTGCCGCTGCCGCCGCCCCACACGGTCGATCTGCCGCTCCTGCGCATCGAAGGTGCTGTGAAGAACTTCGGCGGCTTTCGCGCCGTGGACCGCCTGTCGCTCGAGATCCGAGCCGGCGAGTTCTTTGCCCTGCTCGGGCCGAGCGGCTGCGGCAAGACCACGCTCCTGCGCATGCTCGCGGGCTTCGAGACGCCGGATGAAGGCCGCATCCTCCTGAACGGCCACGACATCGCGCAATACCTGCCGCATGAGCGGCCGATCAACATGATGTTTCAGAACTACGCGTTGTTTCCGCATCTCACCGTGCGCGACAACATCGCCTTCGGCCTGAAGCGCCTCGGCATGGCGCGCGCCGACATCGCGACCCGCGTGGCCGAGATGGTGGCGCTGGTCAAGCTCGAGGGGCTGGAGACGCGCAAGCCCGATCAATTGTCCGGCGGCCAGAAGCAG
>WNEY01004553.1_pt1 | contig 12368 bp, 19 predicted proteins | sample 5400531 | NCBI WGS metagenome assembly WNEY01 (sample SAMN13153338, study PRJNA577476) | soil metagenome | isolation source: 200 cm saprolite under Douglas fir tree site 1 | place: USA:California | collected 2015-04-18
TGTAGCTGGACGGAAAGCCCCATTCAACAGAGTGCGGCTTTGCGGCCAGTGAAAGGTAGGGTCCAAACGGATTCCAGTGGTGTGACCCCAAGGATATCTATACCTAGCCCGTGGGGTGCCCGTTCCTACCCACGCCGGTATCATTCGCCCGCGACTTGGAGGACAGCCCGTCTGACAGACGCAGCGTTTCCTGGGCGGACCTATAACGTAGACTCCAGCATTGATCTGCCGGTTGCGCGAATCGACGGCCTAATAGAGTCCCCCGAACACGATCGCCGCGATGAGGGCGAGATTGCCCAGAGGGCGAGCGGCGGCGAAAGCGAGGGCGCGGGCCATGGCTCGGCCCTCCCTCGCTATTTCAGGTTCCCAGCGGCGTCTTCTCCTCCGGAGGGCTCAACACCTTGGCTCGCGTGTCGCGCATCGCGGTGCTCACCTTTTTGGCAAGCGTGGCGAATTCCCGCAGGCGCTCGCCAATCTTGTTCCCGCTCGCCCTTAACTCGCTGGCGAGCTGCTGGGCCTCTTTCATAATGTCGGCCGCGATGTCCACCGCGACTTGTGCGGCTGCCTCGATGTCCTTGGCCGTCGTTTCGCTCGCTTCGATGATCACCAGTGCTGACATGTTGCCGATTTTGTCGATGCGCTCGGCCCCCGTGATATCCGGCACCTCACTACCACAGTGCGCCCCGTGGCCAGCGAAATTGCCCAATGCTTCTTCGACACCACGTTCGACCTGATCCAAATTCCGGGGATGCGCTATCAGTGTCATAGCACGCTCCTTTCCCAACCCTGGCTCAACTGAAGGTTTCCCTTGTGGCGAAAACGTGGCCACGCCCGAGGGCCCTCAAAGGCCCTTTCCAAAAATAGGCGAGCAGGCGGCTTTGGGACGAACTCCGATACGCAGAAAAATCCCCCAGGCCATCCAAGTAGCGGTTCCCCCCGGGATTTTTTGGAGTCGAAACTGCCCCGGTGCTTCACTAAAAGAAAAAGCCCTCGGACTTACGCTACGACCGGGGGCTTAGTTACGTTGCCAGCCGGACTGGGGGACGAATATGGGGAGTGGCGAAGCGGTTGCCAGCTTGACGGTCGTGGGTAGGGCAAGGTAAGAACAGACCGAGAACAAGTCCAAGGTCGGCGGCACGAGCGAACCGGCACAAGGTCGAGTCGCGGGCTGGAATGTCGATGAGCACCTGGAGTTCGACATTGGCTTTGCCCTGCCCAGAACGCCTATCAAAGGACTGCGGCGGGCTCTGACGGAGGATGAGCGGCGGGCGATGGCGAGGGCGATTGTCGAACACCTGAAACTATGCGGATGGAAGTTTCAGATGTCAGCAATCTGAAACGGCAACGAAACGCCGCATTTAGGGGTTGGTCCTGGAGAGAGGCTGCTGTGTCAACTCAGAACAATACTCGACCGCGCAGTTCTCCCACGGTTCCGATTTGTCCGAGTTGCCGCAGGCCGATGGTGTTCGTTGAGAAAAGGCACGCTCTCTTTCAGCGACGGGCGAGTTGAAGTGACCTATCGGTGCGAAACCTGCGGCACCGAGACCCAGCGGATCGTCAAAGAGCCTTAGTGATTGCGCTGCCGCTGGTCGTCATCCAACAGAACATCGCCTCGTACCCCGTTGCGCTCTCCAATTTTTTCTACTTGGAAAGCGAGCCGCATCCATCGCTGGGCAAGTTCCAAGAGACTGACCTTGCGCTCCGGCTCGGTGATATTGTCCGCTGCCGCTATGCATTCGTTCGCCCAATTTCGATATTCGTCCCCAGGAGTCATGTTCCGCACCCCCTTGGCGTCATCGTAAACGGGTGGGCACCCACCTATTCGTTTTCTAGTTCGTCAGGCTGGGACGCGCCTTCAGTCTGAGGCGCGGCTAGAACGCCAGTGCTGCCAGCGCGATCAGTCCTATTCCCGCGACCAAAACCAGCAGCTCGCTTCGACGCAAGTCGAAGCCTAAAGTATACTCGGGCAGAGGCACCATAGCCGACCCCCAATACATTACCCCGGCACAATAGAGGGTTTGGCGGTAATTCGACCAAATTGTGGCGATCTCCGCGAGGCTTGGCAGGGCAGGTATGCAGTCAGCCCTGGTCCCGGCCCAATCGCGGATGAGGTTTGCATCATCGTCACCGGGCAGGGCGCAAACATCCGTTGATCCTCGTTGCCACCTATATCAAACTGGTCTGCGAGCGGGAAGGTCAAGCCCGCGACCTCAAGGCCCGCCGGTGACGAGGTCGACGAATTGGCGACCCCAGACGAGCGCGAAAACGAACGTGACCATCGCCCCGAACACGAGGCTCGCCACCACTTCATCCCTCAACATGGGAATGCCCTCCCGTCCCAGCGATGACATTGCCCGTTCGGCGTCTTCCCCGACCGCTGTCACATATACGCCGGGGGTTCCGAGGGCAAGGCCAACGCCGATCGTGCGGAAGCCGCCTCAAGCGAGTCAGATTTCCCGAGGATTGGGTATTAAAATCGGGTTCGATTTCCTTCACACCGTCAAAGTTTCACCGCGACCAAGCCGCCTGATATTGGGAAAGTTGGTCGGTGTGGGACGCGACCTGATCGGCAAGCTCGACCAAGGGATGATGAAGTCTATGTCGACGACCGCACGATCGACAGTCATGTCAAGCGTTTGCGCAAGAAATTCAAGTTGGTCGATGACGCATTCGATATGATCGAGACGCTGTATGGTGTGGGTTATCGATTTAAAGAGAGCTGAGCTCGTTCGTCCGGTAATTCAGCCCGCCACTGAAAGAGGTTGACCGGCTCGAACTTCCGCACCCGATGAAGCTGCGGCTGACGCGTGCAGCAAGCCTCCGATTGCTAGCCGCGTGATGAGGTCGCTCAGTTCATCCACAAATGCCGCGTCGATGGTGATGCTGAACGGCTCTTCCGCGAACAGCTCACGGTTCCGTACGAAAATGCTGCATTGGCCCATCAGGCAGATGGCCCCGCATAGGGCGATCCGCTTCTGAGTGCCTGGAGGCAGGAATCGCCGCACGAGATCGACAGCAGCCGTCAGATACGAGCTCGAATTCGTGGCCATGAATTCGCGGAAGACCTTGGTGGGATGTGCGCTCTCCCACGCGAATATCCGAATGTAACGGCTCGTCTCGTCCCGTAGTAGCAGCGGCCGCAGTTGCTGGTCCACAAAGCTTCGCAGGGCCTCCTCGCGGGAAAGCGAAGTCAGCCGCTCCGCATCAAACCCCGCATGATCGGTCAGCTTCTCGAATGCTGCCTTGAGGACTTCGAGATACAAGCCGTCCTTACCTTTGAAATGGTAATTGATGGCTGCCTGATTGACGCCAGCCTTGGCGACGATGGCCCGCACGCCCGTACCTTCGAAGCCCTTCTCTGCGAACAGGGCGACGGCGGCCTTGATGATGGCGTGGCGGGTGTATTCAGCCGGACGGGTCATGGGCTTTCCAGGTAAAACGATTGTTTGAACCGAGTGCATAATACGCCCTGTGGAGAAATGCAAATCTTCTTGCGGAGCGGGCAATGCAGGTGGTTGCCATAGTTTTGCCATAAACAATCGTTTGAAATCTAATCGCGTGTATGAAATACTCGTTTGGTTCCTTGGACGAGCCTTGATGAGGGGTTTCCCATGCTGGAGCGAACGTCGAAGTTCATCCTGGAGGTGCTGCCGTTCCTGTTATCGGCGGCTATCGCCGCGGTCCTTGTACCCGGGTTGCTCTATTCCTCGGCTCACGGAGCGGGGGCGGCAGTCAGGTCAACGGCACCTGTCCTCGAATCGGTCGACCGGGACAATGCCGCATTCTCGTCAGAGCCAGTGTTGGTGGGAACACCTGCAAATGCGGCCTCGGACAAACTGGCATATCGCTAAGGTGAGGAGTTCGATATGCGATTAGGAAATTCGCATCGGTCTCGCCGCACCGCCTTGTGGGGATTGATACCGAAAAGGCTGGTGACCGTGTTCGCGTCGTACCGGCCGGAATTACACTACATGCGCGGGCCGGGGCCGAAGTGGCGCGAGAAGCACCCTCGTCCGGCCACTGACCAATTTGAGCATAGCTGAGCAATTCGGACGGCACTGTCGCATTGTTGCCCCCAACGCCCGTGCCGCCCACGACCTCGGCTGCTCCCTGACAGCGGCGGCCGAGGTCTTCTTTTTTTGCGGCCAGGCTCGAACTGGCAGGCGCTCCGGACTGGTTCAGTGGCGGCTTGAGGACGATGCAGTCGGCTGGATGGAGAGCGGCAATGCCGTGCTGGCCATCCCGGGCCGATTGGGCTGCTTGGTGAATTGGCAGGACGCGAACCTTCCAATTGCGGGGAGCGAACCGCGAAAGCTCTTTGCGCCGGTGCGATCGAGATCGAAGCATGCCTCGTACGACATTCCACTTATGAGGGCGCAAATGGCGTCTCCCCTGACCCGCAGCGTTCCGGGCGGAAGAGTCGCGTATTGCGGGGGCCCGCTGCCCCTCAAGCGGATCACACCTCCAACCGAACCGTCGGCATAGACACGAGCCTCCCCGGACGTCCCTTCAAAGCAAGTGAACGAGAACAGGTTTCCGACGACAAATCGGCGCGCTTCATCGGCGCCCATGTTTCCCGCGACTGCCGGCGCCGCCGCCCAAAGACCCGCGACCGCGAACAGCGCACACACAGTCTTCGTCATACCGTGGACCCTCCGTGACGGGCGCCGCCGGCCCCCCACATTCGCGCGATTACAGGCCGTAGGGTTGCGGGCCGACCATCCAGCGCATACGGCCCGTTGGACCGGAGTAGACTTGTGGCGCGTACGGGCCGGAGTAGGGCTCCGGAGCCGGCGGGGCATCAGGGCGAGAGTAGACCTGCGGACCCCCGTTCGGGCCCGCGTAGGGCTCCGGAGATCGCGGGGCCTCTGAGTAGACCTGCGGACCGCGCGCCCCATAGGGGCCGGTGTAATTTTCCGGATGCGGTGCGCAGCTCGGACCCCAGCCGCAACCGCTATTCCCACAGCGCCATACGGGCTCGCACGCTGCGCGCGGCGGTAGAGAGGTTCCGGGCGCGGGAGGAGCCACCGGCGGCGCCTCGCCATAAGGCGAAAACCCCACCACCGCAGGCGGAGTTGGTGCGCCACTATACCGGGGAATCGCGACTGGGGCCCCCGGAACGACGAGCACTTGGGGAGGCGCAACGGCGGGTGGCGGAGCCACGCCATACTGGGGCGGTCCGACCGGTGAAGGAGGATCGAAAAGGTCGGCGGCTTCGACACCAAAGGATAAGACTGTGGCAATTGCAGTGGCAGCGCCGAGCGCGATTAACCGCATGACAGCCTCCTGTTTTTAATTTTGCCGGCGAACCCGAGCCGGGTTCGCAGAGCCGCCATTTCTGAGTCGGTCATTCTTGGGACGCGGAGCGCTCGCCGGGAAATCAATCGTTAATTCTTGGTTAACGCTACACGGTTGACCGGCAAGGTAGGGCGCCGAGCAACTGCGCAGGCCATCGCCATCTGAATCGGGTCAACCGGCAATGGGAGGAACCCGAAGTTCAATGGAAGGCGGCAGCCTTCGCGCGGTGGCACGAGCGGGATGACGCGAGAGTGTCACGTCCGGATCTGTGAGGGCTCGGGGTGAAATTCCCCGGGCCTACTCGGCAATAGCGCCGGTTTTGCCGTGCCCACCCCGCTCTGCCTTGTCGCAAGAGCCGGGGAGGCGCATCCCGATTCGCACAAGGTTGGTCATGCGGACCTTCGGCGTAGGCCTTGCCGTTATTCCGCTGGTCGACCATCATCGGGACCAAACTTTTCAATTAGAGTCACGGCAGTGATCATACCGGGGACAGGCAGTTGGCAACTCCGCGACTGCGAGCGGATCATCACGGGCAATGCAGGGCTGCTGGGTCAGAAGCACTTTTTGATCGGAATCACGCGGCTCCGCAATGAGGCCCTTATTCTGCAGGACACCCTGAATTACGCCGGCAGGCATGTGGATGCGATCATCGCATATGATGACGCGAGTACGGATCGGACACTGGAAATTCTCCGCAGTCACCCGAAAGTCGTCTTGATCGTGACAAATGGGTCGTGGGAGGAAGACATTAAGGCGCGCCGGATTGCAGAAGGTCGACATCGCGGACTTTTGCTGCAGATTGCACGCGCACAGCTGCAGTTCAATTGGATGTTTTGCTTTGATGCGGATGAACGCGTTACCGGGGATTTGCGTGGCTTCGCAAGAGGCTCGCGTGCTGGCAATTGCGACGGCGTACGAATTCGGCTTTTCGATGCATATATGACGCCTGACGATCGTGCGCCCTATCACCCCGACCGCGAACTGTTGGGCTTTCGTCGATTTTTCGGCCCGGAACAAAGGGACATTCTGATGCTCTGGCGGAATCGCTCGGAGGTCTTCTTCGCGGAACACCATGCGCGAGAGCCAGGCGGGGTGGAACGGGTGCAGACCGATCTCTACTGCCAGCATTATGGCAAGTCACTGTCGGTCGAGCATTGGGAGGAGACCTGCGACTATTACGTTCGGCATTTTCCGTTCGATACCTACGGACGAAAATGGCTTGATCGCAAAGGTCGGGCAATCCATACCCAATCTGATTTTATGCGGCCTCTCTACGAATGGGGTGACATGCTCTTTGCGAACGCGATCAAGATTTGACCAGGAGAGCGCACGCCCCTGGGCTCTCGTCGACGGCTCCGGGCGGTATGGAACCACGAGGCCGCCATGCTCCGCGGGTCTCGTTTCTTGGACGACCAATGAGCAATCCTTGGGACGTAGCCACCTCCTTTCAAGCTCGGGGCGGCAGGCCCAGGGTGAAGAGCGGGGAGAGCGGGGATAAGCGAGCCAGCAGATCTTGACTTCCGGGCCTGTTCCGGATTCTGACCACTGAGCCTCATAGGTGTCGGGGTGCCAGGTGAAAGGACCAGACGAAGGGGGGGGTGTCAATGACAGAAATACGTCAGCTCACTCAGGTCGAACGTGGTGTCGAAGAAGCATTGCGCAATTTCGCTGGCCGGGGGGCGAACGGCGACGGTGAGGTGCCGGGAATTACCGCGGCCGAGCGTATCCAAAAAATCGGCAGCATGTCAGCGCTCGCAATCATAGAAGCGAGCGAAACGACGGCCAAGGACATCGAGGAAGCTGCACAAGCCGCGGTGGACATTGCGGCTGATATCATGGAAGAAGCTCAGCAGCTCGCGACCGAGTTAAGAGCGAACGGGAAGAAGATGAGCGAGCACCTGCGGGAGTTCGCCGTACTCGTAAGGAAGGTGAGCACCGCGATGCGCGACACGCGCGCCGACGTGTTGAATCCGTCCGAGAATGTCGGGAGCTTTCCCGGCGCTGCCGGCAAGTAGGATCATCTCGACCGCGGAACGGCTGCAAGATCGGCTGCCCCTGGCGAAAGCGCTGCATAGAATAACTTGGTGGGCCGGGCGGCAGCGTACTTCTTCAGCGGACGCTTATCAGATCGTATCTCTGCAATGAATTCGGTCTCTAGGCCGGTGTCCGTTGGCTTATCCGGAGATTGGGGCGTCGTGCCTCCAGGCTAAGCGTTCCGCCAGGATCTCGCGCTCCCGTCATCGCAGCACCCATTGTCTCGAGCATCGTACGTATGTCTCGGTGCCTCGCTCACTCGACCAACTCAACTTTGATCCAATCAATTTCAGGCTGATGTTGGCAGTCCAGGAGTTTCCATCAGCGGAACACAAAGCCTGAATACGCCAGCTGTTCGTGGCCTCTCGCTTGACGGACCGGAAGTCACATGCACCGCCCACTGTTTTCGCGCGATGTGAATTTATGGTGATTGGGGCGCTGCCATTCTGAACTCGCTGACATTGATCAGTATCGACCCCCCAACGGCCAATAAAGATACTGCTGGCGTGAATACTTTGGTCGGACAGCCGTTGTTCGGTTTCCTTATCCCACGTATCGTTCTCTTGAAGGCCATTGGTAGCTTTGAAATCACGCAGTGCGCTTCGGGAAGCGGCTCCCCAAATAGAGTCGTCATTGCCAAAATAATAGCCCAGATCGCGCAGCCGTCTTTGTATCCAAAGAGCGTCAGAATGATTTAGCGGATTCCGTGCCGCTCCGGGTGGCGGTGGAATCGTCGCTTCTACGAACTGCCCTGTTGTTTCAGGCTGATTTGCAGATGACGCTGGAATGCCCGATGTTGCGAAAAGGCCCCGTTGTGTCTGCTCGTCCCAAGTATCGTCGGATCCAAGGCGGTTTACAACTCGAAAGCCGCGAAGAGCGCTGCGCGATCGAGGGCCCCATACTCCGTCCGCAGTCCCCGAAAGAAATCCAAGCTCAATTAGCCGCTGCTGAACGCGTGTGGCGTCTTCAATTCGCAGCAAATCAAGCGGCGCAGCCGACTGAGTTTGCGGCTGAGCGGGGCGCGTATCACTGGTTTGGGGTTCAATAGGTTCCGTGCCGGCCATGGGCATACCTGCAATCGCTCCTGGAGCCCGTTCAAGGCGTATCGACCGACGTTCAGCGACCGTCTCGTCGGGCAGTCGGAGTTCGACCGCGAGATCCATGGCACCGACAAACCCTTGCGGCAGACGAACCACGGTGTTGCTAAGATCCGCAGCCGATATACGCCAACTGTTCGTCCCCACCGGCCGACCGGACGACAGCGCCGATCCGGTCGGAAGACCGGTAATCACCAAGGCGGCACCATTGGTTTCGCCGAGAACCGACAACCCAAGCGGCAAGTCCTCATCCGCGTCGGACGGAACTGCTCGGGTAGCGGCCAGTTGCGGCGCGGGCCGTTGAGACCGTTCCGCCGTGGGAAAGGTCCTTCCCACGAAGCGGGACCACAATGAGGTTGTTGGCCCGTTTGCACCCGTGTTCCACAAGGGCGGGAGCCGCCCCGTAACGACGAGCGCGACAATGGCGGCTGCTGATATTGCAAGGGTCAAGCGACTCAATATGCCGAACAGACCGAGCAGGGTGCGGCCCCGCCGGGGGGCGAGCCACGCATCAGCCACGACAGCGGCAGTGTCGACCGAGTCCACCTTCTTTTCAAGCCGCACAATGTTCTGCTCGGTCCAGCCGGTATTATCCTCGGTACGCTCGTTTATGGGATCTCCATCGCAGATCTTTCGCGGCCTTGTATGTCCCCCCATGATCCACCTCTAACGGGATCACCCCCTGCGAATCTCATTGTTTGCCCCTGAGCCGACAAAAGTGTGACTCGGCCGAGACCTCATTGTGGCACCCGCAGGACCGGATCCCGGATAGAAGCGCGGTAGAAAACGTCGCGACTGTAGCCCATCATTTCGCAGGCTTGGCTGACGTTGCCGCTTGGCGAGCTCCAGGAGCCCGACCTTGGCGCGGATGATCTTCTGTTCGGTCGTCATGGAGGTGTCCTCCAATACGCCGAGGCGGGGGCGCTTCGCCACCCCGACCGCTTCGCGCCCGAGGTCGACGCCACCACTCTAGGGGATGGGAGAAGACCGGGGCTGCCGCGGCCTACCCACGGGCCAAGAATCTCCGGGCCAGCCCCGACGAGCAAATGCGGGTCTCGGGCAGGGCAGTGTCGATGAGCAAATGAGACGGAACCAATGGCCATCGCGTTACCTCTGATAACATTCCATTATCATCAGGCCAAGATCTTCGAGGAGTTCCAACAGGCCGACAGCTCGATCACGCGAAAGAAGGGCGGGACCAGTCTCGGCCTGTCGATCGCCAAGCGCATCATCGAGATGCACGGCGGGCGGATCTGGGTCGAATCCGAGCCGGGCAACGGATCGACCTTCTATTCACGCTGCCAGTGCGGGACAGGCTTGAATCTCGGATGAAAGTGGAGGCTTGCGTCCAGCGCAGCATGACACTGCGTGATCCTGCTTCGCAATTGGACCCGCCCTGTAGCGATGCTATTATGCTCCGATGGCCCGGCCGACAACCTGATCTTGCCCGCAACGCTTTATCATGACCGTCCAAAAGCCTCGTGCCTCAGCGGCGCCGCCCCATTCTACCCCTGCCGCCCATGGCGCCAAACCGACCGCCGACATGCAAGCAGTTGTCGTGATCCACGGGATGGGCGAACAGATTCCGATGGATACAATCAAGCGGAAGAGCCACGTGGCCGGTTTCTGGCGAGCTTTTTAGCTCTGATAATGGAATGTTATCCGTGGTAATTTCGGACGGCAGATATTCCGGATCGATGGGCCTTTCGCCGCTCTCGCGGAATCAAAAGCCGGAAGAATCGCGCCTTTGGACACGGGGCCTTCAGTCTCATGGACTGGCGCCCGATGTCTTCAGAGTGAAGGTGATACACCTTTCGTTAATCAGGTCCTGGCGTAATTCGCACCGGGCTGGGTCGCGTTCACTGTACGGAGTACGTCAATGACCGAAACCAAACCAGAGGCCCATATCGCCACGCTGCGGAAAACGAGCGCATCTGGAATCGCCGAGGCAGGTTCATGGAGCAAGCTGCTAGCAGGCAAGGGGCCGTATTCCCCGGATAAAAAATCGTCGCCAAAGCGCCCATGATTGGATGCCAGCCGTGAATCAGCGTCGGGTATACAACGACGTGCTCACTCGTTTTGCCGTTGAGGGCGTACCATTCGCTCTGGGGCTTGTGCTCGCGTGGGTCATCAGTGGCGACGCCATTATCAGCGCCGCTGCTGAAAGCATGTTCGGGATGATCGCGCTGCTCGCGGCGGCTGGGAGTCTGATCGAGGGCGAGGAAGAATGAAGTTGACTCTTGACGAATCCGAGGGTGATCCGTTGATCGAAGAGACTTCCACCTGCGGACGACGAGGGTCGTCTCGTTTGGCCAAAAAGCATCAGCGCGCAGCGTCCATATGCAGGGCTTCCCACAGCACAAATTCTCGGAACAACGCGTCCCGATCTGCCTGATCGGGCGACGAGTTAGGCTTGTTCTGCCCTTCTTGCAATTGAAGAGATTCGTGGGACGACGCGTCCCAAGCTGCCGCATTTGCGCGTACGCCGCCAAGCTTCGGGCGGCCCTCAATCATGGTTTGTGAGATGCGCGAATCACTTTTCAGCTTGGGAGACGTCCGCGACGGCGGCGTCGTCTGGAGTCCCGGCCCGCCCACGTACCAGCACTTGCGGTGTCGCACGGGATCGGTGCGGTAGTACCAGTGGCTGTTTTGAGTCGATTGGAAGTTCGGCTCTGTGACGCATTCGTTGGCCGCAAGCACCACGCAGCTCCACAGCGTGCTAAGCCCCGCCGTGGCAGACAGGCTCGCGGACACGGTCAGAACGAACAACGTACGGCGCTTTCGCATTTGTCTTGCCCCTGGCGCACTGCTCAGCGCCGCATCCCGATCACGAAATCCGCGTAGTCGCAGGCGCCTCCGGGACGATCCGTTCGCGGCCGGGCGAGAATGTGGCGGGCGCAGGCCGTCATTACGGCCGTCCACAATCGCTTGTTCGGTTTCAGAGTACCTTCGGCAAATCTGGACAGCCTACGTTCAAACCATGAGTTCATCGGTCCAAATAGAAGAGCTTTTCGTCGTGGCCCCGCCGAGCTTGACGCCACTCGCCTTGGCGACGGCCCTGCGCTGTGCGGCGAGGCCTAGCTGCATTCGGCTGTGAGCGCGCCGCCGTGGTCACCTAAGCTCTCCTCAAGAGTTGGCAGTGCATGGCGGCTTGCACGGGATAGGGGCGGCGCAACAGTTTGCGCCTTGGGGCTCCGCTCGCGTGTGCGGCGGCTTACAACGTGATGAAATGAGCCCAGACCATAATCACGGCCACAAACAGGAGCAGCGAGAGCAATGTTGCAGCCTCTTGCAAAATAGTGCGGCAAGACGAATAGGCGATGTTTAGGGGATGTTCAAGCAAATATTTCGGCGTAGTTTCATTGAAAGAGGGGCCAGCTTTGCGCCAGCCCTCGATCTTAATTGACTAGGGGGAGTGCTATGATCAAGCTCATGTCGTTTTCGACCATCGCGGGGGCGTTCCTCGTCCTCGTCCTCGTCCTCGTCCTCGTCCTCGTCCTCGTCCTCGCCGCGCCGACGAGGTGATCGAATGATGGCCCTCTATGACCGCTATGGGTCCAAACTCGGCGGTAAGGGCAGGTCCGCAACACGTCTGGTCCTGCCCAATGAGCAGACATGGGCAGGCGTAGGTGGAAGGTCCCTTCTGGTACGCGCTCGGATCAAGCGTGAATAGCTCCTGAGCCGCACTGACGCCTCGCAGCGCATAGCGTCCAACGGACACAAGCCGGCGCCCGCTACTGCTACGTGGACCATCTGTATGGGGATCGCCTCGCGCAGTTCTTCGATCACCTCTTCCGGCTTTGCCTCGGGGTGTTTCAAGGACGCTGAGAACCAGCCGCTTTCCTCCGGCGATAGATCTGCCAACGTTTCCTGCTGATCTCGATCTTTGGCCATGACCCTTTGATCGCGCATCCCGGCGCGCGGGGCAAGCGAGTTGCC
>WNEY01003100.1_pt1 | contig 12367 bp, 13 predicted proteins | sample 5400531 | NCBI WGS metagenome assembly WNEY01 (sample SAMN13153338, study PRJNA577476) | soil metagenome | isolation source: 200 cm saprolite under Douglas fir tree site 1 | place: USA:California | collected 2015-04-18
GAGGTGTCCACCACGGCATAGGCGCGATCCCCAGCAGCCCGCCTTCGTTGATCTCGATCGCGTTCAGTTCCTCACCCATCATGGACTTGACCGGATACCGCCAGAGATCAACGACCCGACCAACCGCCGTGTACGCCGAGTGCGACATGATTCATCCTCCGCACGCTATCTGACCCTCATCAATTGGCGATATGGTGCCGCTGAGGCGGCCAAGTTTCAACACCCCATGCTGCATCGGCTGACGGCAAGTTGGGATCGCGGTGAGCGCGCAAACCTGAAACTTGACAGCCGGTAGTGGTGAGATCGATGATTCGTTGTAGATCCGCTTCCCCGGAGGGACTCGAGGATGACGACGCTGCAAAGGGCCGAGGCAGCCGAGCACGAGATGAGTCAGGAGCTCGACCGGGTCGTCGTCAAGTCGGTGATCTACACCTCTGGCGAGCGTGATCCGAGGGTGCCGGTGCCGCGGCCTCCCGATCAGGGCAAGCTCTATCTCATGGGGCACGATCCCCGCCTGCCCTCGATGCCCGACAAGCCCACCCTCTTCGATTTCTTCCGGCACCGCTTCGGCCCCTCGACCCATATGCTGCAGAGCGCGAGGCTCGCGCAGAAGAACGGCATGAGCGAGAAGGTCGTCCTCGCCTGCCTCTTGCACGACATCGCCATCGCCGGATTCATCCGGAGCGACCACGGCTACTGGGGCGCGCAACTACTCGAGCCCTACGTCGACGAAGAGGTGAGCTGGGGCATCCGCTATCACCAGGCGCTGCGGTTCTTCGCCGACGAGTCCGTCGGGTACCGGTATCCCGAGCTCTACATCAAGCTCTTCGGCGCGGACTACGTCCCCGAGCCCCATATCCAGGAAGCCTATCGATACGCGCGCAGCCACAAGTGGTACATGACCTCGCGCCTGATCACCGTCAACGATCTCTACGCCTTCGATCCCAACCTGCAGGTGCAGCTCGAGGAGTTCACCGACGTCGTCGGACGGCATTTCAAGCAGCCGACGGAAGGCCTCGGCTTCGACGGCAGCCCTTCGGCGCACATGTGGCGCACCATCAACTGGCCCACGCGATACCTCTAGCCACCTGCTAGGCGCGGGTGACGTGGGCGGAGACGGCGAGCCAGCCCCGTTCACGACGCGCCCACACGTCCGTGTAGCGACCGGCGCCAGGCTGGCCGTCCGGGCGTGTATACGTGGTCCGCGCATGGATGATCGCAAAGTCCCCCATGAGCCGGACATTGACGTCGACTGCCTCGAGATTCGAAATCCCGACCGGACGCGCCGTTTGTTTCAGAAACGCTTCACGATCCACGAGGGAACCGTCGGGATTGGTGCACAGGAAGTCCTCCGCCAGGATCTCGTTGAAACGGCGGACATCCGATGACTGCACCGCGTTGATGTAGTCCCGGTTGAGCTCCAGCAGCCTGTCGAGATCGGTCCTCGAAGCGGTAGCCGTCTGCATGTCTCTCTCCTCCCTAGATATCCGATTCACGTTCGCGGCGGTGCCTTCTTCGATTCAGGAGGCGGCCTGAATACCTTTAGAATGTATTCCTTGTTCTCCGAGTACCAGAGATTGCCAAGATGTCCTCCGAAGGGATAAAGCGTCACTTGATCGCCCAGTGCCTCTTTGAGCTCTTCGACGGACTTCCGCTCGTCTAACACATCATCGGTGTTATGCGTGATATGCACTCTTGCATTGCCACGCAGTCGCTCGAATATTGCCGCCAAGGAGCCCCGCTTGGTAAAGCTCTCGAGGTCAGTTTGGGGCTCTCGCGCCTGGAGTCTCCACAAGGGCAGCGCAATCTTTTCGCTGTAATCGTTGAACGTCAAATACTTCGCTTCTTCGATGCGTTCTCTGACCTGGTCCCTGGCGGCTTTGAGAACATTTTGATCGCGTATGACTTGCGTGACGTAGACGAGCTCGGGAAGCAGAGAGTGTACGTCCTCCGCAATGAGAAACTGGAGCTCTTCTGTCGTGAAGCTGCCGAGCGCCTTTGCCAATCTGTCAAAGGTCGCCGGGTCATCTCGCCTGTCGCTGGAAAAGGACTCCACGATGCCCAGGGCCTTCGCCAGGATGCCCCTGGATTTCGCGCGCCCGAATGTGCCTTGTAGCGCATCCCAGTCATCGATTCTCTTGAGGGCAAGCGAGAGATCGAGGGGCGGATTCACCAGTAGGTATTTTGCTATGCCGATCTTCCCTTCGTCAGCGTCAATCACGCTCAGATAGGCGCCCTCGAGCGCGCCCAGGCTCGCCCCCAGAAAGTTGATTTCCGTGATCTTGACGTCATATCGAGTTCTCAGCACCCGCAGGGTGTTCTGCATGACTTCATACAGATCGCGGGCGTCTTCCGGAACGTATCCGGGCGCGCCGCTTCGGCTGGCGGCCAGCGCAAAGTTCCAGGTCATCGGGGACGGCAAGATGACGATATGGAAGCCCTCTTGATAGAAGAGCCTGGCGAAAAAGGTGGCAAGCCCGAAGTACGGATTGGATCCAACACCAGAGAGAATGAAGAGCAGGGGCGCGGGACGGTGGTGGCGATAGAGGGTGAGCCTCACGTCGCCGCGGCCCTCGAGAGACGGGAGCTGATTTCTGCCGGGGAGCCCCGGCACATGGACCAGCTGCCGTTTGATCCGGGGATTGCGGTCATCGGCGTCCAAAATGGCGGATGTAGCCGTCGCGAGATACGGGTCGTGATACGGATACTTGTAGTCCTCGGCTCCGACAGAACTCCATGCAAGGCATACCGTGGTCAACACAATGAAATGACGGCGCACCACCAAGAACGCCTGTCGTCGTCTGTGGTGGAGCTCTTGCATCGTTTCCGCCAGCCTTTCTCCGACACGCATGCCGGAGCCTCCCAGCGCGTCGGCCCGGGAACGGTGAGACAGCTACGGAAAGCTTAGCCCGCCGGCTGCGAGGGGTCAAGAATCGCGGCGTGCCATTCACGCGGAGTTCACGCGCGTGGCCCAGTCCGCTTGACACTCCCAGTTGGCGGCACTACATTCCTCGCACGAAGTGAGTTCATCGCAGCCATGACAGCCTCGCCCGCGAGTTCCACCGCCCAGACCGCATCGCTTTTCGCGTACGTCGGCTGCTATACGACGAAGCAGCGTAACGGCCATGGAGAGGGCGTCAGCGTGTACCGGGTGGACCGAGCCTCGGGTAACTGGACGCAGATCCAGCTCGTGCGGGACATCGTCAACCCCTCCTTCCTCGCCCTCGACCGCCAACAGCGCTACCTCTACGCCGCTCACGGGGACCTCGGGTACGCGACGTCCTTCGAGATCGTTGCGCAGACCGGCCAGCTCAAGGTGCTGAATCGGCAATCCACCGGAGGCAAGAATGGCGTTCACCTGGCTGTCGACGCCACCAACCGCTTCCTCGTGGTGGGAAATTACAGCTCGGGAACGGTCGCCGTCCTTCCCATCAACGCGGACGGCTCACTCGCGCCCCTGAGCGACCTGGTGTCATTGCCCGGCACCCCGGGCCCGCACCGGGTCGAGCAGGCCAGCTCGCACCCGCACGACGTGCCGTTCGACCGCCTCGGTCGCTTCGTCGTGGTGCCCGACAAGGGCCTCGACAAGGTCTTCGTCTACCGGCTGAATACCGCCACCGGCAAACTGGTGGCAAACGAGCCATCGTCCGTCACGGCCCGGCCCGGGGCCGGTCCGCGCCATGCCGACTTCCATCCGACCCAGCCCTTCGCCTATGTCATCAACGAGCTGGACTCGACGATCGCGACGTACCGCTTCGATCCTGAGCGGGGCGAGCTCAAGCCCCTCCAGGTCATCACGACGCTGCCGCCGACCTTCACCGGCAATAGCGCCACCTCTGAGATCGCCGTCGCCCCATCAGGACGGTTCGTCTACGGGTCGAACCGGGGACACGACAGCATCGCGATTTACGCCGTCGACGAGGCGACGGGTGTCTTGACGCCGGTCGGCTGGGAGCCGACGCAGGGGAAGACGCCGCGTTTCTTCGCGCTCGACCCCTCGGGGACTTTCCTCTACGCCGCGAACCAGGACAGCGACGCCATCGTCTGCTTCCGGGTGGACCAGGTCACGGGAACGCTCACGCCGACCGGCCAGGTCGTGAAGACGGGGAGCCCATCAACCATCGTCTTCCGATAAGCGGGCTTTTCACTGGACAGCGACACGACAAGGGCTTGCCGTCCGGCCGCGCCCGGGGTAAGGTCTGGGCGGCGCGCGGGGTTCGGCACGCCCATTGCCCGTGGTCCATCGCCCGGGTCCACACGGCCCGACATGAGGAGCTATCCATGAACCGCATGAGCCGGACTGTGGCGGTCTCATTGCTTTCCATGGCCCTCGCTAGCCTGGCCGTCGCCGGCCCTGGCTGGGCCCAGGCAAAGACCGACCTGACGGTCGCGCTGTCGAGCTTCTCCGCCGAGACGCTCGACCCAGCGCTCCAGGGGCACAACGTCAAGTACTACCTCTCGCTCATGTTCGACTATCTCGTCGGCACGACGCCCGACGGCCAGCCGACGCAGCAGGGCGGTCTCGCCTCGAAGTGGGAGAACTCGCCCGACCACAAGCGCTGGACGTTCCATCTCCGCAAGGGCGTGAAGTTCCACAACGGCGACGACGTCACGTCGGAGGACGTGAAGTTCAGCCTGCAGCGCGCGATGGGCAAGCGCTCCACGACGGGGTACGCCGGGCCGCTCCGCACCCTCATCCAGGACATCGAGACGCCGGCGGCCGACCGCGTGGTGATCGTCACCAAGGAGCCCACGCTGATCATCCCGACCTACCTGTCGCGCTCGCTGTCCACCGAGGGCATGGTGCTGCCCAAGAAGTACATCGAGCAGAACGGCGACGACGTCTTCGCCCGGAAGCCGGTGGGCAGCGGCCCCTACAAGTTCGTGGAGCAGGTGACGGGGTCGCACATCAAGCTGGCTGCCGTGGACAGCCACTGGCGCATCGGGACGCCGAAGTACAAGACCGTCACCTTCAAGCTGGTGCCGGAGGAAACGACGCGGATCGCGCTCCTGCGCCGGGGCGAGGTCGACGTGGCCGACGTCAGCCGCGAGCGCGTCAAGGAGCTGGAGAAGGAGAACTTCCCGGTCCACTTCCGGAAGGAGGAGGCGATTCTCCATATGTGGTGGGTGCTTGGCCCAGACGGCCTGCCGGCGCCCATGAAGGACAAGCGGGTCCGGGAGGCGATGAACATCGCCATCGACCGCGCGGAGATCGCCCAGTCCATCTTTGCCGGACGGGCCGAGCCGGCGGCCATCCCAATGGGTCTGTCGTGGTCGTTCCGCGACATCGGCTTCAAGGTGACGCCGGACATGGTGTACCCGTACGATCCGGCCCGCGCGAAGAAGCTCCTGGCCGAGGCCGGAGTAGCCTCCGGTTTTCCACTAGACGTCTACGCCTTCCAGCTCCCGGGTCTGCCCGAGGGCAAGGCCTTCGCCGAGGCGGTGACCGGATACTGGGAGAAGATCGGGATCAAGGCCAAGCTCATCCCGGTGGACTACCCGGCCTTCCGCAAGCAATGGGTGGACCGGAAGATCCCGGGCTCGGTCGGCTACTATAACATCGCCAACCGTGACTGGATCGGCACCTACGCGCTCCTGGAGAAGATGGCGTACACGCCGTCCAAGCTCAACGACACGGTCAACGACGTCGAGATCGACGGCATGATCGCGCAGGTCATGCGCCAGACGGACAAGGACAAGATCAACGCCCTGATGCGGAACATCTACACGCGGATGCGGAGCGAGCACTACGGCGTGCCCGTCGTGTACCTCCACTCGCCGTACGCCACCAGCAAGCGGCTCGGCAAGTGGAACCCGGGCTCGGTGATGTACGACCTGTTCATCGACGAGCTGGCCTCGAGCAAGTAGCCGCCGGGTTGATCCGCTTCGTCCTGTCGCGGCTGCTCCAGTCGCTGGTGGCCCTGGCCATCCTGTCCGTCGTCGTCTTCGTCCTAGCCAGGGCGACCGGCGATCCGCTCAGCCTCATTCTCCCCATGTCGGCCACCGAGGAGGACTACGCCAACGCCCGCCGGTACCTCGGCCTCGACCGGCCCTATGTCGAGCAGTACTTGTCGTTCGTGGGCCGGGCGGTCACAGGCGACTTCGGCATGTCGCTCCGGGCCCGCAAGCCGGTGAGCGAGCTGATAGGCGAGCGGCTGCCCAACTCGCTCCGCCTCGCCGTCTTCGCCATGGGCGTCTCGCTCGCCATCGCCTTCCCCCTCGGCATACTGGCCGCGGTGAAGAAGGGCACCAGCCTCGACCGGGCGGCGCAGGTGATCGCGGTGCTCGGGCAGTCGCTGCCGACGTTCTGGGTAGCCATCGTCCTCGTCGAGTTCGTCGCGGGCCGGTTCCAGTGGCTGCCCGCGGGCGGCATCGACGGCTTCACCAGCTACATCCTGCCCGGCTTCACGCTCGGCTGGTTCGTCGTCGCGGGCATGATGCGCCTGCTCCGCTCGGCGATGCTCGAGGTGCTGGACTCGGAGTACGTCAAGCTCGCGCGCGTCAAGGGCGTGGTCGAACACCGGGTCGTGTGGCTCCACGCGCTCAAGAACGCGCTCATCCCGGTGGTGACCTTCGCCGGTATCTACTTCGCGATCCTGGTCACCACCGCCATCGTGGTGGAGACGGTGTTCGCGTGGCCCGGGCTCGGCCGGCTCGCCTACGAGGGCATCAGCTCGCGCGACTTCCCCGTGATCCAGGCGGTGGTGCTCACCACTGGGGCCATCGTGGCCGTGGTGAACCTCGGCGTGGACTGCCTGTACGCCGTGATCGACCCTCGCATCCGCTATGCCCGCTGAACCGACAGGTGGCGCGCTCCTCCTGTCGGAAGCCGACATCCCGGCGCAGCCGGCACCCCGCGACAGGAAGCTCCCGGTCATCCCGCTCGGCATCATCGCTCTCTTCGTGCTGGTGGCGATCCTCGCTCCCCTGCTGAGCCCGGCCGACCCGCACGAGCAGTCGCTCCGGAACCGCTTCAAGCCGCCCGTCTGGGAGGAGGGCGGGAGCTGGAAGTACGCGCTGGGCACCGACCGGCTGGGCCGCGACATGCTCTCCCGGATCATCTGGGGCTCGCGCGTGTCGCTGGCGGCTGGCGTGCTGGCCGTGCTGCTCGCCAGCGCGTTCGGAGCGTCGGTGGGGCTGGTCGCGGGCTATTACGGCGGGCGCGTGGACGCCGCGCTCATGCGGATGACCGACGCCACCATGTCCTTCCCCGTCATCTTGCTGGCGCTGATCCTTGCAGTGACGGTGGGCCCGAGCTTCACCAACGTGGTGGTGGCCATCTCCGTGATCCTCTGGGCCCGCTACGCCCGCGTGATCCGCGGCCAGGTGTTGACGTTGATGCAGCTCGACTTCATCGCCCAGGCGCGCATCGCCGGCGCCGGGGCTTGGCGCATCATCACGCGGCACCTGTTTCCCAACACGCTCAACACGCTGGTGGTGCTCGTGACGCTGCAGATCGGTTACGTGATCATCCTGGAGGCGTCGTTGTCCTTCCTGGGCGCGGGCATCCCGCCACCCATACCCGCGTGGGGCTCCATGATTGCTGAAGGCCGCGAGTTCGTGACCAGCGCCTGGTGGGTGTCGATGTTCCCGGGGCTCGCCATCCTGCTGGTGGTGCTCGCCTTCAACCTGCTCGGCGACTGGCTGCGCGACACCTTCGACCCGAAGCTCCGCCAACTCTGACCTGTGTCACGCCCAGTTATCGAGGTTCGAGACCTTCGCACCCATCTGGTCACCCGGTGGGGGACCGTCAAGGCCGTGGACGGCGTCTCATTCTCGGTGGCGGAGCGCGAGACCCTCGGGCTGGTCGGCGAGTCGGGCTCGGGCAAGAGCATGACCTGCCTCAGCATGATCCGGCTCGTCCCGCGCCAGGCCGCGCGCATCCTGGGCGGGTCGGTCCTCCTCGACGGGGAGGAACTGCTGACCAAGAGCGAGCGGGAGATGCAGCGGATCCGCGGGCGCAAGATCGCGATGATCCTGCAGGACCCGATGAGCTCGCTCAACCCGGTGTTTTCCATCGGGATGCAGGTCCGCGAGCCGGTCACCATGTACCACGGGCTGCGCGGGCGGGCCCTCCGCGAGCGCGCCGGCGAGCTGCTCGCCTCGGTACGCATCCCCTCGCCGGCGGCGCGGCTCCGCGCCTTTCCCCACCAGCTCTCCGGCGGCATGCGCCAGCGGGTGGTCGGGGCCATGGCGATCGCGGCGCCACCACGCCTGCTGATCGCCGACGAGCCGACGACCAGCCTCGATCTCACCATCCAGGCCCAGTACCTCGCCCTTCTCAAGGAGCTCCAGGACCGGCACGGCTTGGCGATGATCTTTATCACCCACAACCTGGGCATCGTCTCGCGGCTATGCGACCGGGTGGCGGTGATGTACGCGGGACGAATCGTCGAGATGGGGCGGGTGCGGCAGATCTTCACGGCGCCCGCGCATCCCTACACGCAGGCGCTCCTCGAGTCGATCCCGCGGCTCGGCGCCAGGCGCGATCGACTCACAGCCATCGACGGCCAGCCGCCGGATCTGGCGACGCTCCCGGCCGGGTGCAGCTTCGCACCGCGCTGCCCTCACGTGATGGAGCGGTGCCGCGCCGAGGCGCCTCCCGAGTTCACGGCGGGGCCGTCGCAGATGAGCCGCTGTTGGCTTCATGCCCCGTCCTGAGGCCAGCGCCGTGACCAAGGCTGCGCCCCTCCTCGAAGCGTCCGGGCTCACCAAGCACTTTTCGGTGCGCCAAGGGGTGTTCGGCTGGTCGATGGGTCTGGTGCGGGCCGTCGACTCCGTCTCGTTCAGCATCGAGGCCGGCGCCACTCTCGGGCTTGTCGGGGAATCGGGCTGCGGCAAGACGACCACGTCCAAGCTGGTCCTTGGTCTCGAGCGGCCAACCGCCGGCACGATCCGCTTCGAGGGCGAGAACGTGCTGGACCGGGACGCCGGCGGCGAGCGCCACTACCGCCGCTCGGTCCAGGCGGTGTTCCAGGATCCGTATGCCTCGCTCGATCCGCGCATGCGCGTCGGCTCCATCATCGCCGAGCCGCTCGTGATCAACGACCGCCCGGCGCCGGTCGAGCGCCGCCGCCGGGTGCAGGAGCTCCTGGACCTAGTCGGTCTCCCCGAGCGCTCGGCCGACCTCTTCCCGCACGAGTTCTCGGGCGGCCAGCGCCAGCGCATCGCCGTCGCTCGGGCCCTGGCGCTGTCGCCGAGGCTCATCGTGCTCGACGAGCCCGTGTCCGCGCTCGACGTGTCCATCCGCGCGCAGATCCTGAACCTCCTGCGCGACATCCAGGCGCGCCTGGGCGTCTCGTACCTCTTCATCGCCCACGATCTCGCCGCCGTCGCGCACATGAGCCACACCATCGCGGTGATGTACCTGGGCAAGATCGTGGAGCTGGGCGAGGCGACGGATGTCGCGCTCGAGCCCAAGCACCCGTACACGAAGGCGCTCTTCGCGGCGGCGCTTCCGATCGACCTCGATAGGCCGGCGGAGGAGGTGGTCCTCTCGGGCGAGGTGCCGAGCCCGCTCGATCCTCCGAGCGGCTGCCGGTTCCACCCGCGCTGCCCGTACGTGATGCCCCAGTGCGCGACTGAGGAGCCGCCGCTCAAGCCTGAGGGGAAGCGTCTGGTCGCCTGCCACCTGTACTGAGGAGCAGGCCGGCGCGTTCAGACCAGATCGACGCGCGGGACCTGACTCCGTTCGAGCGCGGCCTTCATGGCGGCGATCTCGTCCGCCGAGGGCTTCAGCACGGGCGGCCGCGCCAGCGCGCTCCTGAAGATGCCGCGGATCGCCATTCCTTCCTTCATGCGGGCATGCGCGTCGCCCGACGGCTCACCCGCCCCGTAGACGGCTTCCTTCACGGGCCAGATCCGGTCGTTGATCTCGCGCGCGCGCGTCAAGTCGTCGGCCCGCATGGCCTCGAAGAGGTCCTCGGTCAGCTCGGGGATGAGGCTCGCGCAGCCAACGAGCGTGCCATCCATCGGGTGCACGAAGGTAGGGAACAAGTACTCGTCCATACAGTTGAGGAGGGAAACGTGCGGCGCATCCGCCCGCAGGGCTCGAATATCCCGCTCGTACTTGCCCAGATCGCGCTCCCCCATCTTGAAGCCTTTAACTTGTGGCAGCCCGGCCAGCCGGAGCATCAGCCGGGTCGAGTAGGAGGTCTTGGTATTGGCGGGATAGACGTGCACAATGATGTCGAGCCCGCTCTCCGCCCCGATGGCCTTGAAGTACTCATAGACCGCGTCTTCCTTCACGCCGAAGCGGAGCCACATGTGACACGGCATGATGTCCACCGTGTCGGCGCCGGCGTGGGCCGCGGCGCGGGCGTGCTCGAGGGCCTCGAAGGTCCCCTCCGAGCAGATGGCCGAGACGACCCGCACGCGGCCCTTGACCGCATCGGCGACGATGCGCGTGACTTCCGCGCGCTCCTCAGGCAGGAGTGACCCGACCTCGCCGGTATGCCCGTTGGTCATGACCGCGGTGACGCCGCGGCAGCCGGCCAGCCAGCGCGCGAAGCGGCCGAGACCGTCGCCGTCGATCTTGTAGTCGTCGCGGAACGGCACCGCCATGGCGGGGATGACCCCGTGGAATGCGCGCTGAGCCTTCATTGCCTTCTCCTCCCGTGAGCCTCCATGACTGGCCAGGCCATGGTTGCGATCCTGCGCCGGGGTGCCCGGCTCCGTCAAGGAGGGCGCGAGGTCACCGGTGGTCAGCGCCGAGGGAGGGCCTCAGAGCTTCGGCGCGATCTCCGAGGCGAAGACCTCGAGGTGCTCCATCTCGTCGAAGACGGGGTTGAGCATGAGCATGCCCGCGCCGCCTGCGACTGCCTGCTTGAGCCCCGCGACGCACTCGTCGGGTGGCCCCCACACTGAGACTTCTTCGGCCATCTGAGGCCGGCCGTAGAAGGCGCCGAACCACTCGGTGAGCCGCTTCCCTGCCCGGGCCTTGTCGCGGTCCACCGCGATGTAGACGCGCTTGGCGACGGGGAACGCTGCTGCGTCGCGCTTGGCCTCGCCGAGCAGCCGGCGCAAGAGTTTCACCTCGTCGGCGAACTTGGCGGTGGAGAGCGACCCCGCGCCCATGAAGCCGTCGCCCAGCTCCGCCGTGCGCTTGAGCGCATCGGGATGGTGGGCGCCGAACCAGAGCGGCGGATGGGGCTTCTGCAGCGGCTTGGGCTCCTGCGGCAGATTCTGCAGCTTGAAGAACTCGCCCTCGAAGGTCACGCGGGGCTCGGTCCAGAGGCGCTTCATCACCTGAATGCCCTCGGTGAAGCGGGCGGCACGCCGATCGGCCTTGAGACCATAGGCCGGATAGACGGCGGGCTGGCCGCCGAGTCCGACGCCGACCATGAGCCGGCCCCCGCTCAGATGGTCGAGCGTCGTCAGGCTCTTCGCCGTGTGAACGGGATCGCGCAAGGCGGTCAGCAGGACAGCCGTGCCCAGTCGTATCCGCGTCGTGACGGCCGCGGCGTAAGTCAGCAGCTCAATGGGCTCGAGGCTCGGGATGGAACCGACAATCTGCTCAACGACCCACGCGCTGTGAAATCCCAGCGTCTCGGCCCGCGCGAGGTAGCTCCGAATGAAGGTCGGATCGACGGGACGGCCAGCGAATGTCTGCGGGATGGAGACCGCCAGCTCAATCGAGCTCTTCACGATGACACCTCCTTGGCGAGCCGCTGGCCCAGGCGGGCCGCGAACTCATCGGGGCGGCTCGGTGAGACTACCACGAGGCCTCCCACAGTGTGCAGGTAGACGAGATCGGCGGTGTTGGTGACGGCGAGGTAGTGCCAGCCCGTTCGCGGATTCCACCGCGGCCCCTGGGAGCCGAAGAGCGCATTCAAGCCGACGGCGCCGAAGCCGCCCAGGGCCCGCGGCTGACGGTCCACTGCGTGAATGGCGGCGTACGGGATGAGCCGCGAAAGCCAGCGGCGCTCGATCCTGAGGCCGCGCTCCTCCAGGGTGAAGCCCGCCGGCGCGAGCCCCTGTATCATCCAGAGACCCAGCAGGAAGGGCAGCGGCAGAATGAGCAGGCTCAGCTCGCCGGACGTGGCAACCAGGACGACGGACAGCACGAAGGGAAGGCCGAAGCCCAGCGCCACCACCGCCCCGGCGATCACCCGCTGGCGGGTGCCGAGCGCGGCCGGATAGAAGCTGTCGGCGTCCAACTGGGCCGCGGCCACTCAGCGACGCGGCTCGGGACCGGCGACGGCGTCGTCGAACTTGACGAGCCGGACCTCGCCCGTCGCCGCGTCCACGTGCGTCGTGAGGAATCCTGACCGGCCCCGGCGATCCGACCCTTCGCACAGCAGCCGCCAGATATCCCGCCCGGCCAGGGGGACCAGCGAAAGACCGACGGCGGTCGGACGCAGGCTCG
>WNEY01003102.1_pt1 | contig 12366 bp, 10 predicted proteins | sample 5400531 | NCBI WGS metagenome assembly WNEY01 (sample SAMN13153338, study PRJNA577476) | soil metagenome | isolation source: 200 cm saprolite under Douglas fir tree site 1 | place: USA:California | collected 2015-04-18
TAGGTCGCCCTGCCAAGCTATGGCAATTAACCTCCGCGGCAGATCGTCTCTTTCCCGAGGCCTATGCCGAATTGACGCTCAGTTTGCTCACGTCGGTGACTGAGGCGTTTGGGGCCGCAGGCTTAGAGCGACTTTTAGAGGTGCGCACCCGCCAGCAGATCGCTGCCTATGACCAGCAGATGGCTGGTCAGGACACTCTGCAGCAACGCGTGGAAGCGCTGGCGGCTATGCGCACGGACGAGGGGTACATGGCTGAAGTCCAGGCGCAAGCAGACGGGTCGTTCCTCCTGCTCGAAAAACACTGCCCGATCTGTGCGGCAGCGGTGGCGTGTACGGGGTTGTGCGGGAAAGAACTCGAAGTCTTTCGAGCGGTCCTGGGCCAGGATGTCGTGGTTGAGCGTACAGAGCATATGGTGGTTGGAGCGCGGCGGTGCGCCTATCGGGTGTCAGCCGGCGTGGCCCAGTCAGGGGAGTAATGATGTCAACAAACACCCTGACCTGACCGTGCCGTAGGGTCCAAACGTCTGAAGCGAAGATGAGGTCCACTCCGTACTGGACCAACGCGCGTGCCGCGACGGGCAACACGGTCGAATCCCCCTATGTAAAGCGGACACCGAGGACACACTGCTCGGGCTCGCGATACCCCAGCGCCAGCAGCCCGTCTCGCAAGCCCACTATCATTGGCGTGGGCCCCCACGACTCCGTCAGCGCCCCGATCCGGATGGGTCGGGCACGCTCTGCAGCTCATAGAGGTGATTGCCCTTGGCCCAAGGCGCAGTATCTATGAAGAAACGCTGCGGCTTCTGCAGGTGGAGGAGTCAAAGTAATGGCGCACTACTCCAGGTAAGCCCCTGGCCGTGTCGGCACTGGCGAGTACGACCAGGTATCCTGGATTGGCAGCAGGCGCCAGCATGTTCCACTGGCTCTCCACCATAAAGACGTCTACAATGCCTACTCGCACAGTTGCCTCACGTTCACTGTGACGTATAGGAGATTATATGGCTACCACAGAGGCACTCAAAATAGCGGTGCAAGAGGCTATCGACCAGCGCAGTCAGGAACTGATCGAGGTCGCTACGACGATCCTGCAGCATCCAGAGCCAGGGTTTCGCGAGCAGAAGACGTCACAGCTCGTGGCGCGTAAATTTCGCGAGTTTGGCATTCCATTTGAGGAAGGCATTGCCCTCACGGGTCTCAAGGGCAGGCTCGAGACCGGCAATGCCGGACCAACCGTGGCGGTGATGGGCGAGCTCGACTCGCTCAAAGTGCTGGACCATCCGCATGCAGATCCTACAACCGCGGCCGCGCATGCCTGCGGACACCACTGCCAGATTGCCATGATGCTGGCGGTGGGGATCGGCCTCAAGGCCGCCGGCGTGCTGCCCCATCTGGCAGGGCGAGTGGCGCTGCTGGCCGTGCCGGCCGAGGAGTACATTGAGATCGCCTATCGCGATCAACTGCGGCGAGAGGGGAAACTAGAGTTTCTCGGCGGCAAGCCAGAGTTTATTCGCCTGGGCGCCCTCGATGACATTGATCTCGCCATGATGACCCACACCTCCAGCAGCCAGACGGAACGGGGCAAGATCGCCTATGGCGGCACGAACAACGGCATCGTCGCCAAACATATCCGCTTTCTCGGCAAGGCGGCGCATGCTGGTGGGGCACCGCATCAGGGCATCAACGCGCTGAACGCCGCCATGATTGCCATGTCCGCCATCCACGCCCAGCGCGAGACGTACCGCGATGAAGACACCATACGCATTCATCCCATCATCACGCAAGGCGGTATTGCGGTGAGTTCCGTGCCAGCCGACGTGCACATGGAAACGTTCGTGCGTGGCAAAACCATTGAGGCATTTTTAACGGCCAACAAGCAGGTCGACTGCGCCTTGCGCGCCGGCGCTATGGCAGTAGGCGGTCGCGTGGAGGTAACTACTTTGCCCGGCTATCTACCAATACAGAACGACATCTCAATGCTCGACATCTATAGCGCTAATGCCGCGGCGTTAGTGGGGGAGTCCAACCTCACGCAGCTCGGGCATCGCACTGGCTCCACGGACATGGGTGATGTGTCCCAGCTCATGCCAGTTATCCATCCCTACGTCGTGGCCGCCACAGGCACTGGTCACGGCAGTGACTACCTCGTCCAGGACTACGAGCTGGGCGTCCTGACTGCCGCCAAAGCCATGGCCATGACGGTGATCGATCTGCTCGCCAATGGGGCGCACCATGCCCAGACGATCAAGGCAGATTATCAGGCACCACTCACCAAAGCCCAATACCTGTCGCTGATGCGTAGTATGTTTGAGGAAGCCTCTTACACGGAGTGATACCATGGCAACCATAGAAGAACTGAAGGCGCAAACCCAGGCCCTCATCGAGGCACGGAGTGCATGGCTCATCGACGTTGCCAAGACTATCCTGGCCCATCCGGAGCCCGGCTTTCAGGAGGTCAACACGGCGCGTTTGGTCAGTGCAAAGCTCCACGAACTCGGTATTGCCCACGACACTGGCCTCGCCCTGACGGGTATCAAAGGCTACATTCGCGGCGGTAAACCCGGCCCGACCGTGGCGGTGCTTGGTGAGTTAGACTCCCTACGCGTGCCCGGGCACCCGCACGCCAACCCTGACACGGGAGCGGCGCACGCCTGTGGACATCACTGCCAGATCGGCATGATGCTGGGGGCCGCAGTCGGCCTCAAAGCCCTGGAGGGGCACGAAGCACTGGCGGGAAATATCGCCCTGATGGCCGTGCCGGCAGAGGAATTCATCGACGTGCAATACCGCTGGCACCTGCACCAGGAAGGCAAACTCGGCTTGATGGCCGGGAAGCAAGAACTTATCAGACTCGGCGCCTTCGACGATGTGGACCTGGCCATGATGGTGCACACCTCCTCGTCCTCCGCCGAAGCCGCCAAGTTTGCCCTGGGTGGGACCAGCAATGGCCATGTCGTCAAATATGTACAGTTCATCGGTAAATCAGCCCATGCCGGGAGTTCTCCGCATCAGGGCATCAATGCCCTGCAAGCCGCCATGGTGGCGTTGAATGCGCTGAACACGCAGCGGGAAACCCTGCGCAATGAAGATACGATTCGCCTGCACGGGATCCTCACTAGCGGTGGCGCCTCGGTCAATGCGATACCGGCCGATGTGCGCTACGAAGGCCGGGTCCGTGGCCGCAACGCCGAGGTCATCGCGGATGCGAACATGAAGATGGATCGCTGTCTGCGCGCCGGGGCGCTGGCCATGGGCGCTAAAGTCAATATTGTGACTATCCCGGGGTATTTGCCCATGGTCAATAACCAGCCCATGATGGAGGTCTTCAAAGGCAATGCGGCCCAGTTGGTAGGAGAGAGCAGCCTGGCGACCCATCCCCCCACGCGCAATCGCGGCGGTTCAACGGATATGGGCGACTTGAGCCAGATCATGCCCGTGATCCATCCCTACACCACAGCGGCAACGGGGACAGGGCATGGGGCCGACTACATCATCCAGGATTACGTCCAGGCAGTGGTGAATCCGGCAAAAGCCATGGCGATGACCGTCATCGATCTGCTCACCGGTAATGCTGCGAAGGCCAGGGAGGTCCTCGCTACGAGCCCCCCGACCATGAGCAAAAGCCAATACCTGGCTCTACAGGACTCCAGACTTACTGAAGAACTCTACGAGGGCAAATAGGCGGTCTGTGGCGCTGGGAGGATAACGATGGCGAGACTCCTATCCGATACGCTTGCTGATGCGACCCTACCTGAGGCGGCGCTTGCCGAACTCGAGCGTCTGAACGAGGCGGCGGCGCCCTTACACATCTGGCTCCGCACGCGTGCCAACCAGCCCTTGCAGCGCCCCTGGCATGAGGCCGCCGAGGAGCCGGTACCCGCCCCTACGCCGCCTGGCGCGGCAGCCCCGCGCTCAGGGCCACTCCGCGTGCTCCCGCATGTCTGGAAATGGGCCGAGATCGAACCTTATCTGCATCGTATTGCCGAAATAGCCCCGCTGGAGTTCACTGAGCGCCAGCAGTTTCTGCTGACCAATCCGGGGCTGATGGGGGCGCTGCGCGTGACCAATACGATCCGGGTCGCGGTTTCGATCTATAAGCCGGGCGATCAGGCACCGCAGCATCTGCACACGCCGAGTGCGAGCCGGACGATTCTGTCCGATACCGGCGGCTATACGCTCATCGAGGGCGAGCAATGCGCCGCCGGCCGCGGGGATTTGATTTTCACCCCGGCCGGGACCTGGCACGGCCACGGCAATGACGACCGGGAGCCCGTCATCTGGATGGACGTGCTCGACTGGCCACTCCTCGAATACCTCGACCTGATCTGGATGCGGCACGATGTCCCCAGCTATATAGACAACGCCTCGCCCGAGACGGGCTTTTCGCAAAAACTCTACGGTACGGGTGGCCTTGTGCCGCGCTTCCTGCCCGAGACACGGGGCAGCGGCCAGGGTGGCACGCCCATGTTCCACTTCCGGGGCGCGGACGTACGCCGGACCCTCGCCAGCTTGCGTGACCAGGCCGGCAGCCCGTGGGATGGCATTCTCGTCGAGTTTGTCAACCCGATGAATGGCCGGCCTGTCTTTCCAACCCTGACCTACAAGGCACAGCTCCTGCGTCCAGGCGAGCAGACGTGCCCCTTCCGTCACACCGCCAGCACCGTGTACACCGTGCTGGCGGGACACGGCTATACTGAGATCAATGGCCAGCGCCTGGCCTGGGGCCGAAACGACATTCTGGTCATTCCGGCAAATATGTGGCGGCAACACGTCAACCTGGAGACGGCAACCGACGCGGTGCTGTACTCGCTTACCGACGCACCGCTACTGCAGGCCATCGGCCATTACCGTGCCCAGGGGCGCACAGCAGCCGGCGACGTGGTGCATATCGCGGGTTAGGCCGCTGGCAGGGAATCTGTAAAAAGCGTTCCGAGGGTGTGCGAGACAGATGATCTCTTCCCTTGCTCGAGCACAGGTGTGCTCGACTGCCCTGATCCGTCGAGCATGCCTCAGATAGCGCTATGTGGACATGTGCGGCCTTTAGCTGGTATGATGCCGTGCTCGACGGGGCGCGTCCGTCGACTACTATGTTAGGCAAAAGTAGATCATGAGAAGGAAAAAATTGTAACCAGAATCAGGTGCCTTGAAATGGACTTCATCCGTGAACCTGAAGCATACTATTATACCGGCCTCAAGGTCTCCACAGTGTTTCATGGCGATGCAGAAGTGCTTCTCAAGAAACTTCCCGATGACTTCTTTAGATGCTGTATCACATCGCCGCCGTATTGGGGCCTTCGTGACTACAACGCAGCAGGACAAATCGGTGCCGAAGCCGACCCGCAGGAATATATTCAGCGTCTTGTAAGCATCTTCGAAGAAGTACGCCGAGTGCTCACAGCGAATGGCACGCTCTGGTTAAATATTGGTGACAGCTACACCAGCGGTAATCGGGGATACCGAGCGCCGGACAAGAAGAATCCAGTCCGAGCCATGTCTTACCGCGCCAAGACTCCCAGCGGGTTGAAACCGAAAGATCTGGTCGGTATTCCGTGGCGCTTAGCATTTGCCCTGCAACAGGCAGGATGGTATCTCCGGAGTGATATTATTTGGGAAAAACCCAACTGTATGCCAGAGAGTGTGAAAGACAGGCCGACGAGAGCCCACGAATACATCTTTCTCTTCTCGAAGTCGCTGCAGTACTATTACTCTTCTGAAAACGTCCGTGAGTCAAATGGGCGAAACCGTCGAACTGTCTGGTCTATCCCGACGGAACCTTTCTTGGGAGCGCATTTTGCGACCTTCCCACCGAAGCTGATCGAACCCTGTGTCCTAGCTGGCTCACGACCTAATGACTGGGTGCTTGATCCGTTCTTTGGGTCGGGTACCGTTGGAGCCGTGTGTGAACAACAGCGTAGGAGGTATGTGGGAATAGAGCTTAATCTGAAGTACGTGCACCTTGCCGTTGAGCGGATTCGCAATACCGAGCGGTTGCTTTTCTCCTATGATAGGGACATAGCGCAGTGAGCCCATTCAAGATTCCAGAACCGAATCTTCAGCTCACTTTCTACCATCGGCTCATAGAGATCCGTGAGACGTACCTTCTTGATGCGCTCCTGTCGTTAGTGGTGGAGTTGGAGATTGCGCAGCTCGATAGAGAGCTCAGTCAATTTGTCTCGAACGTTGCTTTGCAGCGAGTGGCTGGGTGGGGACTCCGCGGAGAGATCGTTTTTGCGGTCCCGTATGTTTTGAGCAAAAGCCCTGAGTTGTTAGGCTATTATCGACTTCTTCTTGGCTTTTCGCAAAAGCAGTTCTACAGTGCACGATACGGATTTGCCCCGTTGAAGCCAATGGAAGAAAGGGGACGACTCTCAAGGAGTAATGTTACTATCTTGCCTGATCTTTGCCGCACGCTGTGCGCCAGTGCGGAGCTTTTTGTTCAGGGGGTACAACAGCTCTCACAGCAATCAGTCCATGAATTGACGCTGCTGACATTGGGACCTCAACTGCGAGGTGGGGCTCTCAACGTGTTTGGGACCAAAGCGACACGCCGTGTGTTCGAGCTCATCAGCTCGATCGTGGAGACCGCGGTGATCTCTTCTACCGATCGGTTCATTGAAATCCGCAATGCTGCTGGGCGAACTGTCAGAGTCGAATTTGCAAATGACCCTGATATCTGCATTCGGGAGGAGTTGCCATCGGGCAGATTTCGGAACCTCGTGGCAATAGAGATTAAAGGGGGAAGAGACCTGTCCAACATCCATAATCGGATCGGTGAAGCCGAGAAGAGCCACCAGAAAGCAAAGAACGAAGGTTATGTCGAGTGCTGGACAATGGTTGGTGTAGTAGATCTCAATGTGGACCTTGCCAGGAGAGAATCTCCCACAACCGATAGATTCTATCACATCGATGAGATCACCGATGCGCAGTCCTATGAGTTCGAAGACTTCCGTGAGAACCTACTATCGCGCGTTGGTATTAGCGGCTGAGCATGCGAGACGGGGTGTGTGCCTAACGCTGGACGTACAGGCGACGCCTTCCAGCCTCCGTGCGTGCCTCGCTGCGGTTGCCAGCGGTGCCTCACGTGGCGTTAGCCAGCCGGTCATCGCCGTGGGTGGCTGACGGCCGCGCGGTGCGGAGAGAGGGAGGAAGTGAGCAATGCCTAGTCCATTCCCAGGTATGGACCCATACCTTGAGCATCCAGCCTTGTGGCCGGGAGTACATCAAGGGCTTATCACCTATATGCAGGCAGCGCTCAATACTCTCTTGCCCCCGCACTACGTAGCCGACATTGGGGAACGACTCTACGTCGTTCAGCCTGAGCGCAGTATTTACCCTGACGTAGTAGTGATCGAGCATCCATCTGATCTCCCGCTGGCAGCACAGGGAGGTCCCGGTGCATCAGGAGCTGCGGTCAGTGACCCGCCGTGGATACTGACACTCTATCCAGTGGAAATGCGGGAGGTGTTCATCGAGATCTTAACAACCGGAGACGAGAGCCGCGTGGTGACTGTGATCGAAGTCCTCAGCCCCAGTAACAAAACCGCTGGGACACCAGGTCGGGACCTCTATCTGACCAAGCAGAGGGAACTCCTGAGAAGTCAAACGCACTTGATCGAACTCGATTTCCTGCACTATGGTGAGCACACCATCGCTCCACCACGCGAACGGCTGCTGGAGCAAGGCACATGGGATTACCTGGTGAGTCTCCATCGCGGTGGCCAGGGATCTCGCTATGAAGTATGGGCTGTAACGCTGCGGCAACGTCTGCCGCGCATCCGTGTTCCCCTGGCTGAGGATACCCCCGACGTTGTGCTAGACCTCCCAACGGTCTTTGATCGCTGCTACGATGCCGCTGCCTATGCCCGTCGACTTGACTATCACCGTGATCCACTGATATCGCTGAGCCAGGACAACGCAGCATGGGTTACCGCCCTGCTGCGTGAGCGTGGCCTGCGGGCGTGAGGGCAATCTACGATAGAGTCGTTTTTTACGACTGCTAGGGGTAAGCTACCGCGCCGGACGACGCACGCATACTAACACGTGTCCGCCATCACCCTCGGGAATGAACCGAGTCCACAGTAGCGTAAATCCCAACTCCTCGAACCAGGTAAGGTACGTCGCCTCGTCCGCATGACTCCAATACATTGGGGCGCCATACCACTCGTCCTTGTAGCCCGTCCACGCCTGATGCCCAACGGTAGCCATCAGATAGCCGCCAGGTTGCAACCAGGAAAAACAGCGCTCCAACAGAGGCCGATGCTCGTGCACGGGCAGATGAATAATAGCGAAGAACGACACGATAGCTGCGAATGTGTCCGGAGGAAACCGAAGAGTAGTCATGTCGGCGCAGAGAAACGTGGCCGGCGGGACGAGTTGGCGCGCCCGGGCAATCTGCACTGCTGAGATGTCTACGCCGGTGACGCAAAAGCGCTGAGCGAGTTCTTGCGCCACTGGAATGCCGCAACCGCAGCCCAGATCAAGGATGGCGTCGCCAGGATGCAATAGGGGTGTCAGGGCCTCCAGCCAGGCGAAATAGCCACGCTCTCGGCCCACGGAGTCGCCGCGGTAGGCACAGGAGATCTGGTCGTAGCTACGGCGCACTAAGTCTTTTGGATCACCATGAGGCATAGGAATAGTCCTAGCGCCTGCGCCGCTTCACTCCTCCGGCGGTGGGACCACCACCTGCTCATACGGGTGCCGTCTCGTGATGAGCCGCGAGTGCAGGAACACATCTAGCGCCACCTCATACGTGGCGCGGGAAATCGTCACCGACGGGTTCCAGCATCCCAACTGCTGGTAGTACGCGATCGTCTGCGTTAGCACACGCGGGTCCACATCCGGGAAGAACTCCTGCTCCGCCCTGGCGATCTCGGCGGCGGCGGCCGTGTTGACCCACTCCCGCGCCTTCCGATAGGCCCGCATGAACTGTCGCGCCTCCGGCTTTTGGAGCCACTCCCGCGTCGCTGTCAGGCTACTGAACGCCACTGGCCCGAGTGCCTCGCCCACAGAGGCCACGATATGTGCGACCTGCTCGTGTTCGAGCTGCTGTGGGTACGGCCCCTGTTCATGGAAATAGGCGCCCTGGCCCTGGCGCCAGGCAGCCATCATGTTCGCTGTCGTGCCGGCGTTCACCGCCTTAGCCTGCGCCAGGTCAACACCCTGCTTGTTCATGGCATACGCCAGCATGGCCTGCGGCTGACCTCCATGGACAAACATGAACCCGCCCGACAGCAGCTTGTCCCATGAGAACGCCGGGTCGGGGTGGCGACCGGCAATCAGGAACCCGTCCCGCTCATTGATCTGGGCGAAGTGTACTGTTGGTGGTTGCTGGCCCTGCTCTAGCGGCCCCCAGCTCGACGATACGGCTGACTGCGCCACATCAATCTCGCCCGCCACGAGCAACTGCGCCACCGTCTTCCCCGGCGGCAGCGGCGCATATACAGGGTCAAACCCTTCCTGCTGGAGAAACCCGCCCGCTATAGCCCCGAGCAGCGGGCTGTAGAATGCCGAATGCCTTGACGCCATCACATGTAGAACAGTCATGTCTGTGTCCTCCCTGTGCTATGCACCCTCCGTAGGGCACGGACTGTTATGTATCAGCAGCGATGCCTCGTTGTGCAGGGTTGGGCCACGTGACGGACGTACATCCATTAAACGCGGCGAATGTCTGTAACGCCTGCGAGAACGCAGCCCAGAAATCCGCGTTACCCTGTAGCTCGCTGTCTACAGAGCATGAGAGGACTTCAAGCCGTCCTGTAGACCGGTGCGCCTTCGGGTCAACGCGCCCGACAAAGCGCTCACCCCAGAGAATCGGCAAGCAGAAGTAGCCATATTGCCTCTTGGCTGCGGGCACATAGCATTCAATCTGGTAATGAAAACCGAACAACTGTTGCAGACGTTTGCGCTGAATGACCAGGTTATCAAAGGGAGACAGAAGGTGCACCGGCGCGGCTGTTGGCCCAGAGTTCGGCGGCACGGTCAGAGTCTGCTCCAGGTGGTCTGGCTGCACCACATAGACCTCGGATAAGCCCTCGACAGTGACCGGGAGGAGCACACCCTGCTCGGTCATGGCCTGCACAGCCTGCCGCACGGCGGTACGGGCATACGGCTTCAAATAGGTGATCTCCTTCTCGGTCGCCAGGCCATGACATTCCAAGGTCCGGCGAATGAGGTACCGTCCATACGCCAGGGGTGTAGGCTTGGTAGTGTTGACGTGGGATGGCAGGACACGTTCGGCGAGATCAAAGTACTTCTGAAAACCGCGTCGATACGTTACTAAGAGGTCTCCAGCGTGGAACAAGTATTCCAGCGCGAGTTTGGCTGGTTTCCAGTCCCACCAGGGGCCAGCACGGTGTCCTGGCTCAGCTTCGAAGTCTGCAGCGCGCCGTGGACCTTCCGCGCGGATGCGCTGTAAGACATGCTGCGTGAGCGGCTTGTGAGCGCGGAACCAGGCGGCATGGCGGCGGCGGGAGGCCGCCATGCGGGGGCGACAGAAGCGGTAATCTTCCATAAGCAGGTAGGCGGCAGCATGAGACCAGTACTCGAGAATCTGCCGCTCCTCGCCCTGGGCGCGGTCGAGTTGCGACGCCTCGTACGTCGGCAACCGCGTCCACAGCACGTGATGGTGTGCCCGTTCAACGACCGCAATGGTATCGATCTGGACGTAGCCCAGGCGTCGTACGACCTCTGGTACTGAGTGCGACTGCAACTCGGGGGCCAGGGAGCGCAAGGCGAGTCGTCGGGCCTGGATAAGCGACAGGTGTGCCACGGGAGTCATCGTCTCACGCTTCTCCAGAAGCCATAATACCCGTTGAGGTACTCGAACAGCGCCATGTCGTTACCAGCCACACAGACGCGCTTCGCAGCGGATTATACTCCACCATGCTGTCGTCCTCCACTGGCGAGAGAGTGGGAATGCCTGGCAGCTTGTTGCTCTGGAGAGACTCTGGTAGACTGCGCTCAACAGGCATCTCTATACAGATGAGCAATGGCGTGCGTTCCATGTACAAGGGGGCATGGCATGACCACAGCAGGAAGCTATACTGAGACCTTTGTCGAGGTAGCAGACCTCCGGCTTCAGCTCCGCCAGGGCGGCACAGGCGAGCCGCTGCTGGTACTGCACGGCGAGCTCGGTGTCCCTGGCTGGCTCCGGGCCTACGAGCTGTTAGCCGAGCATTTTACGGTGTACGTACCTTCCCTGCCTGGCTTCGGCCAGTCAGCCCACCCCGATTGGATCATCAGCGTGCGTGACCTGGCGGCCTGGGTCACCTGGTTTGTCCGGGACCTACAGCTACCCCAGCCGCTCAATGTCATCGGCTGCTCCATGGGAGGCTGGATTGCCGCAGAAATCGCTACCGTCAATACCGCTCTCTTTAAGAAGATGGTCCTGGTAGGAGCGGCGGGCCTGAAGCCAGAGGTTGGTGACGTCTGGGACTACTTCGTGCATGCCCCCAGGGAAGCGTTTACGCAAGCGTTCTACGACCCTGAGCACGTCCCCGAGTATGTCAAGTACTATGGGAAATCGTGGACACCCGAAGAAGATCTCCAAGTTGAGAGCAACCGGGAGATGTCCAGCCGTCTGTTCTGGAAGCCGTACATGCGCAGCCACACGCTCCCCGCTTTGTTGCGTGGAATCGCCACGCCAACATTGTTGGTGTGGGGACGCGAGGACGCGATCATTCCATTCAATGCCTGCCAGCTCTATCAGCGCGCCATTCCAGGCGCAATGGCGAAAATTATGGAGAGCTGCGGCCACATGCCAGAGATGGAGAAGCCCACAGAGTTTGTGCAGGTGGTCCTGGATTTTCTGACAGCGCCTTGATGCGCCATGGAACTTCCAGCATACTTGCCCTAGCCCAGGCTGAATGAGCAAGCGCTCTGGAGTAGGAGGCCCGACATGGTCAAGGAAGTCTACTTCTTCACCGAGATGGGGTACACGGCGTATCCGCAGGACCAAGCCCGACAGCACGGCTACAACAACTTGATGTTTCCCAACGAGCATTTTAGCCCAGAACGGGCCCAAGAGCTGTACAGTATGTACTTCGATGAGCTGCAGTACTGCAGCGAGTCCGGCTTCGACGGCGTCATGATTAACGAGCACCACAACAATCCGCTCTGCATGATGCCGTCGGTCAATGTGATCGGTTCTATACTGTCCAGAATCACGAAGAAAGGCCGCATCGTCTTTCTGGGCAACGTGCTTCCCATCCACGACAATCCGCTGCGCGTGGCCGAAGAGATCGCCATGATCGACATTTTATCAGGGGGGCGGGTGGTCTGTGGCTTTGTGCGCGGTATCGGCCAGGAAAGTATCGCTACCAATACCAATCCGGTGTACAACCGGGAGCGCTTTGACGAGGCGCACAACCT
>WNEY01003103.1_pt1 | contig 12364 bp, 9 predicted proteins | sample 5400531 | NCBI WGS metagenome assembly WNEY01 (sample SAMN13153338, study PRJNA577476) | soil metagenome | isolation source: 200 cm saprolite under Douglas fir tree site 1 | place: USA:California | collected 2015-04-18
ACAATCCACGCCGGGCTCTCGCAAGGGGCTACGCGCCGGCCACGTAGACCGGTGGTTCGGGCCCGCCGCCGGTGGCGAGCCGATAGACGCCGACGAAGCGGCCTTCGCCTCGGTGCGGCAGCGCCTGATCGCAGGCGATGAATCCCGCCATCGACGACGTAGATCGCGGCGGCCTGCAGCAGCAGCTCGAGGAGGAGCCGGAGCTGAAGGACATCGTGTACGTAATCGACAACACGACAAAGACGCGCGCGGTCTTCGTCTTCCACCTCCTCGCCCCCGGCCGGGTCGAGCGCCACCGGCCCTGGGACGAGGCGGAGTATCGTGAAGGGAGGCTCTTTCTCTACGGCGCGCTCGTGGCCTGAGGGGCGGGAACGTCTAGCCGACGTTATTCGTTTAATACAACAGAACCATGAACGAGATTCGTAACACCATCATCATCGGCGGCGGGCCCGCCGGCTACACGGCAGCGCTCTACGCGGCGCGCGCCGACCTCAACCCGCTCGTGATCGAAGGCTTCAGCTGGGGCGGCCAGCTGATGATCACGAGCGACGTGGAGAACTACCCGGGCTTCAAGGACGGGATCCTCGGTCCCGAGCTGATGCAGGAGTTCCGTGCCCAGGCCGAGCGGTTCGGCGCCGAGTACCTCACCGACGACGTCACGCGCATCGACCTCTCAGAGGAGCCCTTCCGCGTCTACGTCGGGGACGAGGAGTACCTCGCCCGGACGGTGATCGTCGCGACCGGCGCGAGCGCGCGCCAGCTCGGCGTCGAGGGCGAGCAGCGGCTCCAGGGCCGCGGCGTCACGTACTGCGCGGTCTGCGACGCCGCCTTCTACCGCGACAAGGAAGTCCTCGTCGTCGGCGGCGGCGACTCGGCGATGGAGGAGGCGCTCTTCCTCACGAAGTTCGCGACCAAGGTGACGGTGATCCACCGCCGGGACGAGTTCCGCGCGTCCCAGATCATGCTCGACCGCGCCCAGGCGAACGAGAAGATCGAGTGGATCACGAACGCCGTCGTCGAGGAGGCGCTCGGCGAGGACAAGCTGACCGGGGCAAGGCTCCGCGACACCCGCACGGACGAGCTCTCCGAGATCTCCACCGACGGCCTGTTCGTGGCGATCGGGCACGACCCGAACACGGCGCTCTTCCTCGACCAACTCGAGCACGACGACGCGGGCTACCTGCTCACGAAGGCGGGCACGACCGAGACGAACGTCCCGGGCGTCTTCGCCGTCGGCGACGTGCATGACCACGTCTACCGGCAGGCCGTCACTGCCGCCGGCTCGGGCGCGATGGGCGCGCTCGACGCCGAACGCTTCCTCGCCGCGCGCGAAGGCCACCTGATGGCGGCCGAGTCGGCGCCCAGAAGCTAGCGCTGCTGGTCCACGCCGCCGAACCTCTGGTTCGGCGGCTAACAGGGGAACCGGAAGGTTCCCCTTGGAACCCCTCCTGACAGATGCTTGGGCTCCCGCCGGGCGAAGCCCGGCTTCGCCCGCCGCACGATTCGTCTAGCCGATCCGCTGAGTACCCTCGGCCGCGTGGCCGAGTGGATCGATCTGGTCGATCCGAGCGAGGAAGAGCTGCACGCCGCGCTTCCCGCCGCGGTCGAGGCGTCTGCGCTGGCGTTGCTGGTGGCACCTGCGAAGCACGCGGACGAGCCAAGGCCGACGCTGCAGGGCCACGGCAGGTACGTCTTCGGCATCTTCCTCGTCGCCGTCGCAGTGCCGGACGAGGACCGCGTCTACTACCAGGAGATCGACGCCGTCGCAACGCACGAGACGCTCGTGACCGTCAGCAAGACGCCGCCCGGGGAGCAACCGTTCGACCCTCGCCCGGCCAAGGAGGCCTGCAAGCACGACGACAGCGCGGGGATGATGCTCTACCGCCTCGTCGACAGCATCGCCGAGCGCTACCTCGACCTGATCGACGACGTCGACGGGGAGATCGACGAGTTGGAGGACGTCGTCGAGACGGCGCCGGCGCAGGAGACGCGCAACCGGATCTCGGAGCTTCGACACGACCTCCTCCACATCCGGCGCACGCTTGCGCCGACCCGCGATGCAATCCGCCGCATCGTCGACAACGTCGTCGAGGTCGAGGAGGGGCCCGAGGTCTTTCCGCATGACGTCGAGATCGCGTTCAACAGCGCGTACGACAAGCTGCTGCGCGCATTCGACGGGCTCGAGCTCTCGCGCGACCTGATCGCCGGCGTGCGCGACTATCTGCAATCGAAGGTCGCGAACGACCAGAACGAGGTGATGAAAACGCTGACCGTGATCGCCTCGGTGCTGCTCCTCCCCACCTTCATCGTCGGCCTCTACGGTCAGAACTTCCAGCACCATTTCCCGGAGATCCACTGGCAGTTCGGCTACGCCTTCTCGTGGGGGGTCATCATCGCCACGACTCTGATCCAGCTCGCCTTCTTCCGCTGGAAGAAGTGGATCTGAGCCGCGTCGCTACCATCGACGCGTGCCCGCCTACATCTGCCCCAACTGCAAGCAGCGCTCGGTCGACATCGACGGCCGCGAAGGCTTCAGCAAGGACACGCCCGCGTGCCACCACTGCGGCTTCGGCTTCCTCTTCGAGCTGCTCGACGACTACTACCCCGGCCCGAACACGGGCTTCGTCGTCTGCGACCAGGAGGCGCGCGTGCTCGCGACCGGCCACGGGGTCTTCGAGCTGACCGGCTACCGGGAGCAGGACCTGCTGGGCCGGCGGGTGACGGAGATCCTCGACGCCTCCGACCCGAGCCCCGTCGACGTCGCGCTCGAGTGGGGCGTGCGCCGGCTCGGCCAGCAGGTCGAGTTGCGCACGCGTGCGGGGAAGACGAAGCGCGTCGTCGCGGACCTCTTCCCCGCCCTCGACGACGACGGCGGGCTCTTGGTGGCTCTCACACCCGCGAGCTGAATCCTCGCGTCTCTGACGCCCCGCTGGGCGTGCGAGCGCAGAAGAGACAGTGCAACTAGCACGGCCTCGAAGGCGATCGTGCGGCCAGCGGGGCGAGCCGTCGGCGGAGGCCGGCTCCGCCGGCCGGGAGCCGACGGCGGTCAGAGGCGCGAGGAAGGACAGAGGTCGGTCAGGACGCAGTCCTCGCAGAGCGGGCGCCGCGCGATGCAGATCCGGCGCCCGTGCCAGATGAGCAGGTGCGGGAAGCGGCCCCAGTCCTCGCGCGGGACCAGCTTCATCAGGTCGCGCTCGATCTTCACGGGATCCTCCTGCTTCGTCAGCCCGAGCCGCTGCGACAGCCTGCGGACGTGCGTGTCCACGACGATCCCCTGTGGGTTGCCCAGCTCCGCGGCGACGACGTTCGCCGTCTTGCGCGCGACGCCCGGCAGGCGCACGAGCTCGTCCACCGTACGCGGAACGACGCCGTCGAACTGCTCGAGCAGCACCTGCATCGTGCCGCGGAGCGCCTTCGTCTTCTGGCGGAAGAAGCCGGTCGCGTAGATGTCGCGCTCGAGCTCCTCCGGCGGCACGGCGAGATAGTCCTCGGGACGGCGGTACTTCTGGAACAGCGCCTGCGTGACGCGGTTGACGTTCACGTCTGTCGTCTGCGCGGAGAGCATCACGGAGACGAGCAGCTCGAGCTCGCTGCCGAACTCGAGTGCGATCTGCGCGTCGGGGTGCGCCGCCGCGAGCCGCTCGATGATCGGCCGGATCCGCTCCCGCTTCGGCGCGACGCGCTTGCGCGCCTCGTGGACGTAGCTACGGGGCACGCGGGGACGCTACCGCTCGCCGCCGCCCAAACGGTCACATGTCAAGCCGTTGCTGAAATCGGGCGCCGGTACCTAGCGAAGACCCCACAAAGGGACGCGCCGGGGCGAAGCCCCGGCATGCGTCCCGGGCACAACAACGGGGGCCGTGCGCAGCCGCGGGCCGGCGCAGACTAGATCGAGTGCCGGGCAGCCCGCGCACGTGAACTCGCTCGGCGTCGGCACGAACTGGCCCGCCTGGATCTTGGCGATCGCCGCGGAGAGCTCCGCCTCGAGCTCGGGCACGTCCGCCTCCGAGAACGTCGCTGCGACGATCGCGTCCGGCCGCTCGAGGAAGTGGTAGACGACCTCCACTTCCCTCGCGCCGGTCCGGAAGCACGCGAGCGCGTACACGAGCCGCTGCACCCGGTAGTCGTTCTCGACGATCTCCTCAGGCGTTCCCTCGGCGAGGGAGTTCGTCTTGTAGTCGACGACCAGCGCGCGGCCGTCGGCGCGGTGCAGCACGTCGATGAAGCCCTTGATGAGAACGCCGTCGTGCTCGAACGTGAACGGCACCTCCGCCGCGGCGCCGTCGAGCTCCGCGACGCGGCGCGCGAGCGGTGACTCGCAATACGAAGCGACGAAGGCGGAGATGCGCTCGAGCTCCTCGTCGGTGACGCGCGGATGCCAGTCGCGCACGCGCTCGAGCTCGACGACCTGCGGATTGCGGAGGTCGATCGACTCGAGCAGCCGGTGCACCGCGTCTCCGACGTCGAGCGCCCCGAGGCCGCCGTCGCCTCCGACCGGCTTGAGCGGCCGCATCCCGACGAGCCGCTCAACGTAGTAGCGGTATGAGCAGCGCTCGAACGAGGCGAGCGCGGTGAACGACAACCGCCGCACGCGGTGAAGCGGCGGCACCGGGATCGGAACGAGCTCCGGAAGACGCGGCGCAACGACGGGCGCTCCCGCGTCGCCGCCGGTCGTGAACAGCGCGAGCTGCTCGGCTTCTACAGGAACGGGCTCGGCGATTTGAGGTTGTGGTGAAAACCGATCAACACGTACAAGCAGGCGTGCGCCTCCCCGCTCGAGCTCGACCGGGCCTCCGCCGGCGTTCTCGAGCTCCTCGCGTGCCTCCAGCCGCTCGAGCACCCAGCCGATCGGCGTCGTGCGCTCGCTCGGCCTCTCGGGATCGATCGCGCCGGAAACGATCAGGCGGTCGATCGCGCGCGTCATCGCAACGTAGTAGAGCCGCAGGCGTTCGGCGTCCTCCTCCGCCTTGACCTGGGCGCGCACCTCCTCGTAGCCCGACGCGCCTTGGCGCTCGCCGGTCGACGGATGGGCGACCTTGAACCCGAAGCGGCCGTCCGACAGCGCCAGGATCTCATCCGGTGCGGGCGGTTGCCGGTCGCGTCCCGCGTCGGCGACGACGACGACCTTGAACTCGAGCCCCTTCGCGCCGTGGATCGTCAGCAGGCGCACCGCGTCGGCTCCCTCCTCCTCCGCGACCGCCTCGAGCTCTCGGGCGCCGACCGCCTCCTGCTCGGAGACGAAGTGGACGAAGCCCTCGACGTCCGCGCCGCGCAGCTCCTCGTACGAACGCGCGAGCCGTGCAAGCTTGCGCAGATTCGCGTAGCGGCGGCGGCCGTCCCAGCGGGCGAGCACGGCGAGGTCGTAGTCGTGCTCGGCGACGATCCTCTCGCAGAGGAGCTCGAGCGTCGTCCGCGTCGACGCGGCGGCGAGCCGGTCGAAGCGCTGGCGGAACGCGCGTAGCAGCCGTTCGTCCGCTTCGGCGAGCTGAGGCGGCAGAGACTTCTCGATTCCGGTGAACAGCGGCCGCTTGCTCGCCGCGCGGCGGATCAGCACGAGCGCGTCGTTCGACACGCCGACGAACGGCGAGGCGAGCACGGTCAGCAGCGCCTCGTCGTCGTAGCGGTTGTGCAGCAGGCGCAGGTACGCGAGCAGGTCGACAACTTGCTGCTGGCCGAAGTATCCGCGGCCGGTGGCTCGGTACGTGCGGAGCCCGGCCTCGCGGAGTTCCTCCTCGTACCACTCCGCGTCCGTGCCGGCGGCGAAGAGGAGGACGATCTCGCCCGGCGTCGCATCGCCGTTGTCGACGAGCTCCTTCACGCGCCGCGCGATGTGCTTCGCCTCGGCGCGCCGCCAGTGCAGATCGGTTCCCGCGTAGGACGACTTGTCGGTGACGAGCAGCTCGACGGGCGAGCCGAACACGGGATCCGGGAAGTCGCCGGACGCGTGCAGCGGCTGGAACTCCTCGCCGAACTCACCGGCAAACAGCTCGTTGACGACCGCGAGCACCTCGGCGCGCGAGCGGTAGTTCTGCGTCAGCGGCAGGACGGTGGGTGCAGCTGCGCGCCGCTCGCGGAACACCTGCACGTCGGCGTGGCGGAAGCCGTAGATCGACTGGAACTCGTCGCCGACGAAGAACACTTCCGGCGCGCCCGGGCCGTCGGTGATCAGGTCGATCACGTCGCACTGGAGGCGGTTGGTGTCCTGGAACTCGTCGACCATGACGGCGCGGAAGCGAAGCTGCTCGCGCTCGCGCACCGACTCGTTCGCGCGCAGCAGATCGCGGGCGCGCAGCTGCAGATCCTCGAAGTCGAGCACCGATTCGCGATCTTTGACGGCCTGGTACTCCTGCGCGAAGCCGTCCAGCAGCTCCTGCAGGAGGACGCGGTCGCGCGCGGCGACCTCGTCGAGCGCCGCCTGCTCGACCGCTCGGCGGGCCTCGTCGTACGTCGCTGCGCGCTCGCCGCGCGCCCTCAGCCCGCTCAGGTCGAGCAGGCGCTCGGGATTTGTCTCCTCTTCCGAGACCTCGAGCGCTCGTGTCGCCGCCGCGCGCGCACCGTCAGACGCAACCTCGTCCTCGGCGAGGCAGCGCGCGGCCTCGGCCCAATGCTCGATCGCGACGGGCAGGCTCGGCCTCCGGCCGAGCTCGAGCACGAGGTCGCGCCCGGCGGAGCGCAGCGTCTCGTAGACACCGGTGAGCATCCGCCGCAAGCCGCGCGCGCCGTATGTCGCGAGCAACCGCAGGCGGTCGGGCTCCGCGTCCGCGCAGAACTCGGCGAGCGCCGATTCGAACGCCTCGCCGCGAAGCACGAGGCCCTGTGCCTCGTCGAGCTCGCGGAAGCGGGGGTCGAGCCCGGCGGCGAGCGGATACGTCTTCAGCACGCGGTTGCAGAAGCCGTGGATGGTCGAGATCCACGCGCCGTCCAGCTCGCGCGCAAGATCGTTGCGCCCCAGCTCGACGAGCCCTGCGCGAATGCGCGAGCGCAGCTCGCCGGCGGCGCGCTTCGTGTACGTGATGACGAGGATCGAGCCGACGTCGAGTCCCTCGTCGCAAACTGCGCGCACGAAGCGCTCGACGAGCACCCTCGTCTTGCCGGTACCGGCGCCGGCCGAAACGACGACGTGGCCCTTCGCCTCGATCGCTGCCGATTGCTGCTCGTTCATGCCCGTTTCACCCTGTCTCCCGTCGCGTCGCACCAAAGGCGCGACCCGACGCAAGGGGGAACCTCCCGGTTCCCCCGAATCCCCCTCCCCGGTGGCGCGGTCGTGAGCACGCTCATGCCCGCGCCACCCGGCACATCGGCCACAGGTCGCACCAGGAGGGGCACGAGCCTCCGCGCGGATCGTGCGTCACGTCGCCCGCACGGATGCGCAGCGCCATGTCGTGCGCGAGCGCGCGTGCGGCGTCGAGCCGCTTCCAGAACTCCTCGTCGTCGACGTAGTCGGTCCGCGTGTAGCCCGGCAGCTCGTCCTTCATCTCCGAGCGGAGAAGTCCGCGCGGCTTGCGCTCGCCGGCGAGCGGCCGGTAGAGCCCGCCGAGCGGCTCGATGCCGACGAGGTCGCGCAGAACGAGCATGTAGAGCGGAATCTGCAGCCTCTGCTCCTGCTCGATCTGCGTCGCCGAGTGCGCGGTCCGACCCGACTTGTAGTCCTGCACGATCCCTCGCGCGCCGAACGTCTCGACGTCGACGCGGTCGATCTTGCCGGAGAGCGTCAGCCCGTCGCCGAGGTCGAGGCCGCCGAGCGTCGAGCGCTCGCCGCCGAACGACACCTCGAAGCGGCGCGGCACGAGCGGCAGCTCGGACGACGCCTCCGTGCGCACGAACGCCTCGAGATCGCGCCACAGCCCCTGGTCGAGCTCCTGCCGTTGCAGCTCCGTCAGCTCCATGCGGACACCGTTCACCGCGTCGTCCAGGCAGCGGCGCAGGAACGGCAGCGCGGGCTCGAGGTGCTCCTCGTCGAGCCGCTCGATCCCGAGCTCCTTGGGGATTCCGGAGAAGAACTTGTGCAGCGCGGTGTGTGCAACGCCGCCGCGCAGCTTCGCGTCGACCTCGGCGTCGATCGTCTTCGGGTCGAGCAGCCGCTCGACGAACCACGCGGACGAGCAATCGGAGAAGCGCTCGAGCTCTGTGACGTTGAACGTCGTCTTCCCCTCGAGCTGCTCGAGCACGAGCGGATGCGTCAGGCGCGTCGGCCGTTCGAACGCGCGCAGCGCGCGCTCGAGCCTCCGCTCCCAGCCGTTCGCGAACGCGAGCGACTCAGCCTGAGCCCGGTCCTCCGTCGAGGCGACCGCGAGCGCGCGCAGCCGCTCGCGCTCGGTCGGCGCATCGTCGAGCGTCCACGTGAGCGCCGAGAGCGCACGCCGCGTCGTTGCGCGCTCGACGTCCTCGTGTGGAAACAGGCGGACGACCTCGTCCCAGAACGGGCTCGCCTCGCGGGGGCTGCCCTCGTCAGTCGCGGCCTCGCGCACGAGGTAGAGCCGCCGCGTCGCGCGTGTGCAGGCCGTGTAGAAGAGGTAGCGGTCGCGCGCGACCTGGTCGGGCTTGACGAGCCGCGCGCCCGCGAGCGCGTCCCGCGCGTCGTCGTCGAGGAACGGCGACACGTGAGCGCGGCGCGGCAGGCTCCCTTCCTCCAGGCCGAGCAGGAACACGACGTCGAAGCTGCGGGTGCGCGCGCGGAGGAGGTCGAGTACCGCGACGCGCCCGGGCTCCCGCCCGTCGCTGCCGCGCACAGTCGCCCGCTCGAGCGCGCCGACGATCTCGTCCGGCGTCAGAGTGCCGCCGAGCTCGAGCCAGCGCTCCAGGTCGTCAGCGAGTTGCCGCACCGACTCGTACGCACGCAGATCGCTTTGCACATCGTCATCGGCCGGCGTTCGCTGCGTGCCGTGCGCGTGGCGGAGCATCCGTGCGGACGCGGCGCGCACGCCGGCGAGCGGCGTCTCCGCGTCGTGCAGCTCCTTGACGATCGGGAACGGGTTGCCGTGCAGGGCGAGCGTCTCGGCCTCGACGCGGTCGTGCGCGTTGATCGCGCGCCCGCGGAGCCGGCCCTCGAGGAAGTCCGCCTTGGTCCGCGGAACGCCGGAGTACGGCGTGCGCAGGAAGCCGTAGAGGTCCCGCCGCCCGCCGCCGAGCCACGCGAAGCGGAGCAGGCCCATGAGCGCACGGCCGAACGTTGTCTGCGGCAGGCGCACGCGCCCGGCGATCGCGACCGGGACGCCCGCGGCGCCCATCGCCGTCTCGAGCGGTGCGCGCGCGCGCTCCACCGACGGGCACACGATCGCGATGCGCTCGGGCTCGGTGCCGCCGCGGACGAGCTCGAGGATCTCGCGCGCGACGAGCTCGAGCGCGCCGCGCGTCCCGGCGCCCTCGAAGAAGCGGAGCGCGCCTTCGATCCTGGGCGGGTCCGGAACCGAGTCCGTGAAGAGCGCGCGCTCGACGTGCGCGAGCGCCGGATGCGCGAATTCGTAGAAGCGCGGCGGCAGCAGCTCGATGCGTCCGTCCGCGAGCGCGGCGAGGTCGTCCATCGTCGGCCGCAGCGACTCGAACGCCGCGCGTCCCGCCTCGTAGGGCATCGAGACGGTCACGTCGGTACGGCCGGCGAGCGCACGCAGGAGCTCCCACTCGGCGCCCGTCAAGTCCTCGAAGCCGTAGGCGAAGACCGGCTCGCCCGACCACGCACCGAAGTCGGACTGGAGCCGTTCGACCGCGCGCCGGCGCAGGAGGTCGCGGTCCCAGAGCTCGAGCCGCTCGAGTTCGCCACGGTAGGCGGAAAAGAGATGAGCGAGATCGCCGTCGAGCTGCTCGGGCTGGAGCAGGCCGGACTCGAGCTCGGCGAGTGTCGTCGCGAGTGAGTCGGCGAAGCCCGCAAAGCGGGCCGAACGACTGAGCCCGTTCAGCGATGCGCCGCCGACGATGCGGCGGACGAGCAGGCTCCGCTGCGTGTCCGAGACGACCGGGCGCGAGCCCTCGCCGCCGTAGGCAATCCGGGCGAAGACGTCATCGAACGTCCCGATTGTCCCTCCGAGCAGCACCGGGCTGCGCCGCAGGAGGTCACGCTCGACCCGGTCGACGTCCGACCGGTTCGGCACGATCAACACAGGCTCGCGCTCCGGGGCGGCCAGATACCGCTCCAAGAGGAGCGCGACCTTGCCCGCGCTGGCGGGCCCGGCGATCAGGCTGAGACCCACCGACCCATCCTAGACAGGGGTCCCGACGGTTCCTGCGCCCCCGCCCGCTACGAGCGCGAAAAGCTTCTCAGGCTGCTGCGGTCTTGGGCCTGCGACCGCGGCGGGCCGCAGGAACGCCGGGCAGCTTGCCGGCACAGGTGTCGCAGAGGTCGGCCTGCTTCGAGCCGCGGCGCGCGTCGGAGTAGGTGATGCGCATCACGGCGCCCTTGGCCTCCTCGACTTCCTTGCCGCAGCTGTCGCAAACTAGCACGGTCTTTCTTGCCACGAATTCCTCCTTCAAAGCGAATTGCCGGTGGAATTCTATGCTGCGCGGCGCGCCTCGCGTATTCGCCACGAGCGCAGCAGGCTGAGTGTCGCCTGCTCCTCCCGATCGAGCCCGATATCCCGAGCGGTCACGATCCGCAAATGGCGCGGCCGGAAATCCTCGATCGTTCTCCCGTCGAGATACTGCTCAATCACGGCCGGCGAGATGTACGAGGCGCGCGTCACCGCCGGCGTATTGCCGAGCTTCTCGGCGACCTGGCGCGTCACCGCAGCGACCGCCTTCCTCTGCGCGCCCTTGCCCTCGACCGGCCCACGCTCGGCGAACGCGATCGCGGCGAGCAGCGTTCCGCCCCACGTCCGGAAATCCTTGCCCGAGAACTCCGCGCCAAGGTACTCCTTCATGTACTCGTTCAACCGCCGATCGGTGAGGTTGGAAAGGCCGCCGTTCACCGCGTAGCGGAACAGCCGGGTGCCCGGAAGCTCGAGCAACTGGGAAATCGCCTCCGCCAGCTCTCCGTCGACGAGCGCCGTCCGCACCTGCACCTTGTGCTTGCCGGGAAAGCGGAACGTGACGCGGTTTCCGCGCACGCGCACGTGTGACTTACGGAGGGTCATCACACCGTAGGTTTGCGACGAGCGCGCGTAACGCTCTCCGCCGACTCGGAACCACGAGAGGTTGATCAGCCGGACGCCGATTGCGCAGACCCAGTCCGGGTCGAGCGGGTCGAGCGTCATGTGCTCGCCCATTGCCAGCCGCAGGTCGGGTAGCTTCTCCGCAAAGCGAATCAGCCTGTCGTACTTCAGCTGCTCCTGCTGCGCGCGGAAGTCCCCGTGGTAGAGGTACTGTCGCCGCCCAGCCTTGTCGACGCCCGTCGCCTGCAGCTTCGCGCGCGGGTTCGGCGAGATCCACACGTCGCGCCACGCCGGCGGGATCGCGAGAGCGTCGAGGCGCGCGACCGTCTCGGCGTCCCGGATTCGGCGCCCATGCGCGTCGACGTAGCGGAACGGCCTCCGCGATCCTTCCCGTCGCCAGCCTCCCTTGCGCGGCATGCACGGGTTCCTGCCACGCGGCCGACCTGCATAATCGCTCGCCGTGGACGTCAACTTGCTCACGTTTCTCACGTGCCGCTGGTGGCGGGAGGCCAGAGGGCACAGTGCAAGCGGCACGGGCCCGGCAGGCATCGCGCCGTCCAGCGGCGCGAGCCTTCGCCGGAGCGCGGCTCCGCCGCGTGGGAGGCGAAGGCGGTGAGAGACGTGAGGACGATCGTCGTGCTGGAGGGCGACCAGACAGGGCAGGAACTGCTCGAGGAAGCGCTGCGCGTCCTCGCGCCGGACGTCGTCGGCCTCGCGCTCGACTTCCCTCGTTTCGACCTGTCGCTCGAGAACCGCCGGGAGACGAAGAACCGGGTCGTCTACGAAGCGGCCGCGGCGATCCGCGAGCACGGGCTCGGGTTGAAGGCCGCGACGATCACCCCGGAGGGCCGCGACGACGTCGGCTCGCCGAACCGGATCCTGCGCGAGGAGATCGGCGGCAAGGTGATCGTGCGGACCGGGCGCCGCATTCCCGGTGTCGTGCCGCTCGGCGGCGTGCACGCGCCGATCTCGATCGTCCGGATGGCGGTCGGCGATGCGTACGGCGCGAAGGAGTGGCGCGAGGGCGAAGGGAACGACGAAGTTGCGTTCCGCACTGAGCGGATCGAGCGGCGGATCTGCCACGCCGTCGCGGAGTTCGCGTTCCGCCAGGCCGAACGGATGGGTGCGAAGGTCTTCGGCGGGCCGAAGTACACGGTGAGCCCGACCTACGAAGGGATGCTGAAGGAGGAGATGGACGCCGCGGCCGAGCGTCATCCCGAGGTGGGCTACGAGCCGCAGTTGATCGACGCGACGTTCGCGCTGCTGATCGCCTCGACAGGAGA
>WNEY01003104.1_pt1 | contig 12362 bp, 12 predicted proteins | sample 5400531 | NCBI WGS metagenome assembly WNEY01 (sample SAMN13153338, study PRJNA577476) | soil metagenome | isolation source: 200 cm saprolite under Douglas fir tree site 1 | place: USA:California | collected 2015-04-18
GTGCTCGGCGTGGAGGAGGTGGGCACCGCTTGCCTGGTTCGCCTGGGCGGCGAGCTCGATCTCTACAACGCGGCCCAGGTGCGCACGGCGCTGGCCGACGCCTGCGCCCAGGCTCCGGAGCGGGTCGTCGTCGACCTCGCGGAGGTCGAGTTCATCGACTCGACCGCACTCGGCGTCCTGATCGAGACGCGCACGAAGCTGGTCAATCGGGGCGGCCTCCTGCTCGCAGCGCCCGGCCTCGAGACGCGGCGCGCGCTCGAGATCTCCGGGCTCGACAAGCTCTTCACCGTGCACGACACCGTGCCGGAGGCGCTGGCCGCGAAGGTCTAAGACGAGGCGGGCGCCGACGCGGGCGCACCCGCCATCTCCTCGCGCTTGATCAGCGTCAGGACCGCAAGGAAGGCGAGGGCGGCGAAGACTGCCAGGGCCCAGAACCCCCACGCGTACCCGCCGGTCAGAGCGTCCGCAAGCGGCTTGCCGTCCGCGGTCAGCGACTTGAAGTGAGTCGTGAACACCGTCGAGGCGACTGCGACGCCGACCGCACCGCCGATCTGCTGTGACGTGTTGATCAAACCGGACGCCAGGCCCGCCTCACGCTCGACCACGCCCGCGAGCGCGGCGATCGAGACCGGCACGAACGCGAACGCAATCCCGACGCCGACCATCAGATACCCGGGCGAAGGTAGTGCGACGTTCACGATCGCGATGTCGAGGATGGTCATGAAGAACGCCGTCGCGACTACGGCGAGAATCCTCCAGCGATGCGGGTGCGACGTCATGAACCGGCTAGGTTAACTAGAGCGGAAGACGAAACGGGGAGCAACCAGATCGACGATCGCTCCCCGTTCTAGGCAAGAGCCCGCTAGATCTTGCCGAGCTTCCGCCACTTCGTGTAGATGTCCCTGAAGTCATGGTCGGCAGCGCTGACCGCGTCGGCGGCGCTCATCTTGCCCTGCGAGACCTGGGCGAACATCTTCGGGACCAGGAACTTGCCGAACACCTCGGAGAACGCGGCGTTCGTGTAGCCCGGATAGCCGGGGTTAACCGTGTACTTCTGCGCGATGGTCGTGAGGATCTGGTACTTGCCGCGCGGCTTGTGCGTGTCGGCCGCCGCAAGCTTCTGGATCTTCTTGAAGGGAAGCGCGCCCGGGAACGTCGGGAAGTTGTAGAACTTCGACGCGACGAAGGCGTCCTTGTAGTTGATCTCGAGGTCGGCCATGAACTGCTTGGCCGCCGCAATGTTCTGCGCGAACTTCCAGATCGAGTAGGCCCCCATCACGTGCTCGAGCCCGAGTCGCTGCACCGGGCCCTTGGGGATCGGATAGATGTAGAGCTGATCCACGAACGGCAGGTTGAGGTCCTCGGGCGTCCTGGTGGCCGAGATCGCGTTCAGGATCATCGAGCCCTTGCCGGAGTAGAGGAAGTTGTTGTTCGAGGCCGGCGTCCAGCCGAAGATCTCGTCGGTCTCACCGTTCTGGAAGATATCGGCCATGAACTTCACGGCCTCGATCGTCCGCTTCGACTTGATCGTGACGCGGTGCTTCGCGTCCTGGACGTACGCGCCGAAGCACATCATGAAAGCAATCAGGGCCATGTTCGAGTCGAGCTCGGCCGACTGGCCGATTCCGATCGGGTGGCCGATGGCCTTGAGCTTCGGCGCCGCCTTGCGCACGTTGTCCCAGGTCGAGGGTGCGATGCCGATGCCGTTCCAGAGGTCATGCCGCCAGACCACAGGGTCCGGGACGTAGTTGTCGGCGAAGGCGAACCACTTCTTCGTCTTCGGGTTGTAGGTCGCCTTTTTGCCAACGACGCCGATCTTTCCCACCTTGCGCTGAACTTCCTGGACGATTTCCACATGGTTGATGACCTGGTCCTCGAACTGCGCCTGCGGCGACAGGTTGAAGAAGAGGTCGTGGCCGGAACCGGCCGCCGCCTCCGCAGCAGCGCGGGCCGGCAGCAGCGTGTTGAGAATGAGGTCCACCTTGACCTGGACGTCATTCTTCTGCCCCCAGTTCTTCGACCACACGTCTGTGAACCACTTGTCATACGCGGGAACGAAATGAGCCCACTGGATGATCGAGAGGTCACCCTTGAGCCAGCGACCCTTGAAACGAAGCGGCCCGTAGAACGCCTGCCCGAAGCCGGAGCCCGCCACGCCGATAGAGATGCCCGCCGTGCCGGCACGGCGGATCAGCTCGCGGCGGTCATACCTCCCTTCGCGCCGACTGGGATCGTCTGAGCTTGACACTACCCCCTCCTTTCTCGGCCTACCGGAATGCTCCCCCGGTGAAGCCTGCGATGAACCGGTCGAGGAACGTGTTGTAGAGGAGCGCGAGCGGAATGCTCGGTATCAGCGAGGCGACCATGATCGCTCCCCACTGCGGCAGGTCGCCGCGGATCAGATCTGTGTAGACACCGGTCGACAATGTCCTGCTAGTCGAGCTCGAGATGAACGTGAACGCGTACACGAACTCGTTCACGACGAGCGAGAACGAGAAGATGACCACGGTCAGGATGCCCGGTACCGAAATCGGAAAGACGATGCGCACCAGCGTCCCGAGTCGCGACGCCCCGTCGATCAGAGCCGCGTCCTCGAGCTCCCGTGGAATGGTCTTGAAGAACCCCATCAAAAGCCACGTCGCAAAGGGAACGGTGAACGACGGATACACCAGGACAAGCGACCAGATCGAGCCACGTAGGTGGAAATGTAAGAGGTGGCTGGTCTGCCTGTCGAGCTGGGTGATGACCGAGAACAGCGGCAGGAACAGCAGCGTGGGCGGCACGAGGTAGGTCAAGAAGATGCCGACGCCGACGCTCTGCCCGACCTTCCCCGAAAGCCGCGCGAGCGCGTAACCCGCGGGGACCGCGAGTACCAGCGTGATCAGCACGACGACGATGCCGATGATCGCGGTATTCCGCAGCCAGGTCGTGTACTGCGTGTCGCTGAAGAGGAAACGCGCGTTGGAAAGCGTCGGCCCCTTGTGGAACCAGTACGGCGTATGACTGAGGTCGTAGAAGTCCCGCTGTTGCTTGAACGCCGTGATCACCATCACGTAGAACGGGAAGGCGAGCACGATCGCGAACGGCCCGACGATCAGGTACGACAGCCCTTTCTCGCGAAATCCCTTGAGCACGGCATCCACTGGCTACGTCACCTCGGTGCGGCGCGCGAAGATCAGCATGCCGATCGCCACGACGGCCAGCACGGGTAAAAGGAACAGAGAGATCGCCGCGCCCGCGCCGAGCGAGCCGGTCTCGATCCCGGTCTTGTATGCCCACGTCGTGACCATCTCCGTGGAGTCGGAAGGCGGCGGGCCTCCGTTGGTCAGGATGTAGACGACGGCCATATCCGTCGCGGTGAAGACGATCCCGAAGAGGAGCGCGACGGTGGCAATCGGGAGCTGCAACGGCAGGGAAACCGACCAGAACTTGCGCAATCCCGTTGCGCCGTCGATCGCGGCGGCGTCGTCGACCTCCTTCGGAATCGACGCGAGCCCGGCGAGGAAGATCACGGTCGCGAACGGGATGATCCGCCAGGCATGAACGGCGATCACGGAGCCCATCGCCAGCCTCGGCTGCGCAAGCCACTGCGGAGGCTCCACCGTGCTCGCGAGATGCAGGTGTTGCAGCGTCCAGTTGATGATCGAGTAGGTCGTGTCGAAGATCCACGTCCAGCCCATGAGGCTGAGGGGCAGCGGCGCCGCCCAGGGCAGAAGGATCAGGAAGCGGAGGATCCACTTGCCGCGGAACTGCTTCAGGAATGCGTGCGCCAGCAACCCGGCCACGATCAGCACGACGGCCTGCGAGATCACGGTGAACAGGAACGTGTGGTACACCGCGTCCTGGAAAGCCGGGTTGGTCCACTCGTGACGGAAGTTGCCCAGGCCGATCCATTTGCCGTGCAGCGATCCGCCGACGGCGTTCGTGAAGCTCAGATAGATCGCGAGCGCGAGCGGCCCGCCGACGAGCAGCAAGATGAAGACGACCGCCGGCGAGATGAGCACGGACGCAAGGACGCCAGGGCGCTCGAGGACGTTCATCCAGCGCCTCCCCCGCGGCCGTGCAGCGGCGAGTGCCTCCACGCCACGCCGATCCTACCGCGGAAGCCTTCGGCTTGTCGCGAGGTTTTCGAGACCTAGAGCGCGGGTAAAGAACGGTCGCGCCGGTTCGCCCATGGCCGAGATCACGCTCGACAAGCTGACGAAGGTCTACGGGGACGGGACCCGCGCGGTCTCGGAGCTGGACCTCGAGATCGCGGACGGGGAGTTCGTCGTCTTGGTCGGCCCGAGCGGCTGTGGCAAGACGAGCGCCCTGCGGATGGTGGCCGGCCTCGAGCCGATCACCGCGGGGCGCGTCGTGATCGGCGGCGAGGTCGTGAACAAGCTGCCGCCGAAGGACCGCGACATCGCGATGATCTTCCAGAACTACGCGCTCTACCCGCACATGAGCGCGTTCGACAACATGGCCTTCGGGCTCAAGCTCCGCGGCATGAAGAAGGATCGCCGCGGTGACAGGGTCAACGGCGCCGCGAAGACGCTTGGCCTCGCCGAGGTACTCCCGAAGAAGCCCCGGACTCTCTCCGGCGGCCAGCGCCAGCGAGTGGCGATGGGACGCGCGATCGTGCGCGAGCCGCGGGCGTTCCTCATGGACGAGCCGCTCTCCAACCTCGACGCCAAGCTGCGGGTCGAGATGCGCGCGGAGATCGCCCGGCTGCAGCGCGAACTGAACGTGACGACGATCTACGTCACGCACGACCAGGTCGAGGCGATGACGCTCGGCGACCGCGTCGCGATCATGCGCGACGGGTTGCTGCAACAGGTGGCGAAGCCGCAGGAGCTCTACGACCGGCCGCGCAACCTCTTCGTCGCCGAGTTCATTGGCTCACCGGCCATGAACCTCGTCGGCGTTGACCTCGTGCGCTCCGACGGCCGATTGGTCGCGAAGTTCGGCTGGGACACGCTGGTGGTGGACGAGCAGGTGCTCGCGAGGCGCCCAGGACTGAAAACGTTCGAGGGCAAGCGACTCATCCTCGGAGTTCGCCCGGAGGACCTAGAGGATGAAGCCTTCGCAACCGACTCATCCCCGGGTCGCCGACTCTCGGCGCAAGTGGACATTCGGGAGGACATGGGCTCGGAGGTGTACATCCACTTTGGTCTCGCGGGCAAGGCGGTGCGCGGCGCGGACGTGAGGGCGGCCGTCGGCGAGGAGGCCGCCGAGGTGGCCGAGGTCAAAGGCAACGTCTGGGTCGCCCGCGTCGACCGAGACACGAAGGCGCAGGAGCAGGGCAACGTGGACTTCGTCGTCGACACGACTCGGCTCCACTTCTTCGATCCGGAGAGCGGCGAAGCGATCTACTGAAGCGCTCGAAGCAGGCGCTCGTCGTCCTGCTCGTTGCGGATCGTGATGCGGATACCGTCGCGGACGGGCCGCACCGCGAGTCCTTGCTGCAGCAGTTGGTCGGCGAGCCCTTGTGGCTCGCCGACAGGTACGTAGAGGAAGTTCGCGTGCGATGGCAGCGGCTCGTAACCAAGTCGGCGCAGGCCCCCGGCAAAGCGCTCGCGCTCCTCGAGGAGCGGTCGCACGTCCGGCGGCGACTGCAGCGCCGCGATTGCGAGCGCGGCCGACAGAGTCGAGAGCGGGGCCGGATGCTGCCGCTGGTTCAACTCCGCGGCGACGTCACGACTTGCAAGTGCGTAGCCCACCCGTGCGCCCGCCAGGCCGAAGACCTTGGAGAACGTCCGCAGCACGATCACACCGTCGTCGATGAGCCCGACCGCAGTCGCTTGGCCGGAGTACTCGAAGTACGCCTCGTCGACGACGAGTGGCCGCGCGCTCGGCAGCTCGCCGAGCTCGCCGGTCGGGTTGTTCGGACGGCAGCAGATCGTCAGCACCGGGTCCTCGTCGCCGATCTCGGCGCCTGCGACCCACACCGCGATCTGGAACATCGGGTACGTCGGGTCGTTCGCGATCGCAACGCGATCGCCCGGGCCGGCGAACGCGCGCGTGACGAGCAGGATCAGGTCGTCCGCACCCGCGCCGAGCACGATGTTCTCCCGCGAGACCCCCGCGTAGTGCGCGATCGCGTCCTCGAGCCGCGGATAGCCGCCGTGCGGATAGGTGTGGATACGCGCGAGCTCTTCCGCCAGTGCCTCGGAGCGGGTCGAGGGCAACAAGTGCGGCGACGTGTTGCCGTCGAAGCGAATGATCTCGTCGACGGGCAAGCCCACTCTTTGCGCGATCTCCTCCGTCGAAGGCGCGTCGTAGGAAAGGATCTTCCCCGCGATCGCCCTCACCTGCGGAAGATGACGACCGGGCACGCGGCGTGCTGTGCGCACTCGAGGCTGACCGAACCGAGGAACAAACCGCTCAGCCCGTGCCCGTGGGAGCCGACCACGAGCAGGTCGGCGTCGCGAGAGGCGTCGAGCAGGGCTTTGGCAGGCGGGTCTTCGACGGCGATCGGAGCGACGTCCACGCTGACCGCGTTGCCTACGACCTCGTCGACGATCTCCGCAGCGAATTGCTGCGCGCGCGCGTGAGTGTCGGCGACGAGCGCGGGCAGGTCGACCGGCGATGCAGGCGACGCATCGGGCGCCGGAACCGGCACCTCGTAGGCGTGGAGGGCGATTACCTCCGCGCCGCGGGCGCGCGCATCCTCGACCGCCCAGCGCAACGCGTCCTTGGATGCGTCTGATCCATCGACGCCGACAACGATCTTCTCCATCGGTTACGGGTGGTACTGCTGCTGGAGGGACTCGACCGTGTCGTTCCTGATGCTGATCCAGAAGCCGGTCGAGATCTGCTCGAACAGCGGTTTCGGAAATGGGTTCTTGCCGTTGACCAGTAACGCCAGTTGAGCGACCGTGATCGGAGTGCCGTTGAGATTGGAGCCCGACGTGAGGACCCGGACGCGCGCGTCCGCCGGGACGATGAAGCTATAGGCGCGCGTTCTTTCGTTGACCACATAGCTGTCGTTCGGAACGTCACTCGACCCCGTGTCCTCGAAGGCCGCCTGGTTCGCTGTCTTTCCGGTGAGTAGCCACGCGGGATCGAAACGCAGGTCGTACCGGAAGGTGCCGGGGTTTCCAGTGAGCGACCTGATGTAACCGAACTCGACGACCTCGCGGGGCGAACCAACACCGCTCTTCGCCGTGGCGGAAACGGTGACGGTTCGGGTGACGGTCTTCGTACTTCCGCATCCGACCACCACGAGTGACAGGAGTGTGCAGCAGAGAATGATGCGCATCGCTAGCTAGGCTAGCGCGCCGGCAGAGCCGACACTCGAACTCGAAGCGGAACATCGCGGTGGCCCCCGAAGGGGCCACCGCGATGGACGTGCTAGGAAGCGACTCCCGAAGCGACTCTGCGAATCCCGAGCCCGCCTGCGAGCATTGCCGAACCGATCAGCGCGAGTACCCAAGCGGGGAAGCCCGTGAAAGGCAGCTCTGCCGGACTGCTGCTCGCCGCTGCAACGCGACTCGCCTTGGCGCCCTTCACTTGCTGCGCCGGCGCTTGCTGCTGCTCCACCGGCGTGCTGACAGGCGGAGCCGACGCCGAGGAAGGTGCCGACCCAGCGGCTGCTGGGGTTGACGGTGATCCGCCGTTCCCAGGAGTCGTCCCGGACGAGCCCGGATTCGTGGTCGTTCCCGAGTTGGTTGTGATCGTCTCGATCGTGGTCGTGGTCTCCGGCGTGGATTCCGTCGTCGTGGTCGTGTCGGTCTGATTGCAGTGGTCCTCGTTGCCCTTGGCGTTCCCGTGATCCTCGCAGTCCTTCCCGTTCTGGTTTGGATCGGGACGACACGGCACGGTGTTGCTGCCGTGCGAGCAGTCGTCACCCGGGGATCCGGGGTTTGTTGTCGCCGCAGGATCGTTTCCGTTCCCGTTCCCGTTGCCGTTGCCGTTGTCGGCGAGGGCTGCTGACACACCGACACCGGCGATCAGCAGACCCACCATCGCCACGACTTTCGCGGCCTTCAGCGTCCATCCAGTCATACAAGTCCTCTCGTTTTCCCGTAGGATGGGGTAGCCACCGGACGCCCTTGGCCCAACAAGCCCGGAAAGCGTTCCCCCCTCTCACACATCGTGGGAAAAGTCGGCTGGGGGACGCGCCACGAAGGTCCTGATGTGACTAGACCTAGGAAGGTTCGGCGCTCAGCACGTGAACGAACCGCTGACCGGCTGGCCCCTGTCTGTGCGCCCGGCGAACGTGCCTCGCCTGGGGATCGTGTTGGGAGCCGCGTTCAACTTGACCGTATTGGGCCAAACCTGGAAGTGCCGTCCGCCGTGTTCAAAGGCGACCTTCTGCTTGCGATACGTGCCCCCACGGTCGCCTGCAACGTAGGCGGCAAACCAGGTGTACTTCGAGCGGCTCGGGATGAAGGTGAAGATTCCGACCTTGACACTGAAGAATCCAGTGACGTTGGGGCCGCACTCCCGTTCTTGATCCGGATCGTTCTCCCGCCGACGCGGATCGTCGCGGTTGCCGGTCCGCAGAACACAAGCACTTGCGCGCCGCCCATCGTCCGGGGTCCCGGTATGCACGCGGCAGCGGTAGGGAGTCCGCTCACGGCCGTACTCGCCCCCACGCCCAGCGCTAGAACGCAGATCGTCAAGAAGAGTTGCCAACGCCACATGCGTTGCTAAGGCAGCGATGCTAGTAGGCGCGACGCGACGATAGGCAGGCGACGATCGCCACGCCAATCCAGCCGAGGAAGAGACCCCAGGCCCAACCTGCGCGGTTGTTCTTAGCGCCGATCTTGTTGGCGACGACAACCGCCGCGATCCAAGAGATCCCTAACAGTGCCCACGCACTCGCAATCGTGGCATTGCGCTTCGCCGGCTTTCTTGAGCCGATCGGATTGTCTTGACCCATATCTTGGGCGGGAAGCCACCCCAAGTCATGATTCGCAGTTGCGTATAGAGCCGACGCCCGGACTCGAACCGGGGACCCCTTCATTACGAGCAGCGCGCAATGAAGTATCCGAATGTGTCAAACGTGAAGAGGCCCCGGTTCCCCGGAGCCTCTTCACGTCTTGCCGGCCCTGGCGGCCTTCGCAGGAGGAGTTACTTGCGGTACATCGCGTCCGAATGAGCCTCGGCGACGATCACCTCTCCTGTCTTCAGACCGAGCGCGTTGTTCGGGACGGTCACGAAAACATGGATCGCCCGTACCGTCAGGCCCGCCGCGCCGGTCCCGTCGGCGCAACCGCCTGCCAACGACGCACCCGAGTCGCAGAACTGCTCGTTCAGGAGCACGAAGCCGACTCCGGGGATGTCGACGCGCTGGTTGGGGCCGGGTTCCACCGGGACCGAGGTTCCGCTCACCGTGACGCCGACGAGCCTCGTGTCGCCGTCGTTCGACGACGCGCCTGTAACGCCTGCCGAGCTGTTCGACACCGACCGGACGAGCTGCGCGGCCACGGTGCATCCGGGAGCCGAGCGCAGCAGACACACACCCTCGGCCTGGGCATAGCTGGACGAGCCGCTCTGCGTGTCGGTCAGCGATCCGCTGCTATCACTCACCGCTGTTCCAGTCGTCAGGCTCGGCAGCGTCGCCTGGTCGACGTCTTGATGATCGTGTCCACCGCTGGATGGGATCGAGACAAAACCGACGAGCAAAGGTAGCTCCGCCGGGCTCGTGGTCTCGCTGCCAATGAAGGCGTGGCCGCTGACGGCCTGGTTGGGACTGCCGGGACAGCGTGTCGTCTGCGGAAAGTCCACGTGTGCGTCGGCGTGCGAGACGATCACCTCCAGCGGCTGGTCGCCCGGGACGAGCGGCAGCTGGTCGGTGACGTGGACGTGGATCATGTTGATGGAGAGGTCGGCCGCGTATGTGCCGCCGGAGTCCTGGTTAGCCGGGGGCCGTGACGTCCCGCCGACGCGCTCGTACAGGAGCACGTAGCTGTCCCGCCCGTAGACCACCGCCGGGAGGTCGATGCGCGTACCGGGTGTGACGTCGTTGAGCACGACACCCTGCACGGCCAGATCCTTGAAGGACGAGCCGAGGGAGCTGAACGACGACCCATCGCCATTCGCCCTCGCCACGGCAACGGCACGCACCGCGCTCGCGGTGACGAGGCCGTTGAGGACGTTGACGTTCGCCGTCTCCGCCGTGCCGGTGTGCACAGCCTCGGCAGGCGACGCCGTAACGGTGCTTCGCGCTGAGCTGCGCACGACGTCGGCGCGCAGGGCTGAGCCGTCGGACGGCAGAGTTGCATTGAGCAGCTCGTTGTCCGCCCGCTTGGAGCCGATGCCGGACTGACTGCTCGAGGACGCCGCCAGCGTCTGGTCGATCGCCAGGAGCGGGTCGTTCACGCGAGCTCCGTAGGCGCTCCCGCGCGCGTTGGCGAGATCGGGCCGCTCGACGGCGAAGTTGACCGGGAGCACAGCAGTACGGTCCTTGAGCTCGGACGTGATCGAGGTCGATGAACGTGTCTTCATGTAGACGGTCGAGAAGAGCGAGCAGCCGAGCTGGCCGATCGTGTCCGACAGGTTGAGCGACGCCTCGCCGAACGCGCCCGGTCCGAGGCCGGGGATCGTGTTCGGAATGTTGACCGCGCCGTCCCAGAGGACGCCCTTGCTGCCGAGCTGAAGTTCGGCAAAGTTGCCGACCGAGGAGCTGCCCTGCCACCGAAACGCCCTGACGGCGATCGTCTTGCCGCCGTTGTCGGTGTCGAACGAGATTAGTACGTCTCCCGGAGTTCGCTGCGGCAGCGACGGGCAAGCGGGGTTCGGCTCTTTGGACTGGTTGAACTCGTAGTCCATGTGCGCGTCGCCGTTGGTCGCGGCGCGTATGAAGCTGACGTACAGGTACTGCTTGCCTCCGAGCATCTGGAAGGCGAGCTCGCCGCTGACGATGTCGTCCTTTCCGGGAGCGCTGCCGTTCACGCAACGCCACCCGCCGGGCTCCAGCTCCTTCGAGCCCAGCCCGAAGATGTCGTCCGCAGAGCCGGACGCGTCGGTGAACTTCGTGACATTCGGAGGTGGCGACTCCCAGTCGAGGATGAGGTCACCCGGGCCTGAGTCGTCAGCGCGGTTGCCGTCGATCTCGAACCTTCCGACGGACGTGCCGGCGATCACCGAGAGCGCGGTCGCCAGGGCGGCGACCGCCGAAGCGACGAGGATGAGCAAGCGAGACATGCAACCCCCTTCCCTGCGACTTTCTCCAGGCGAACCCGCCGCAACGGTCCTCTAGAGCTTCCACCCGGGGAACGTTGGAGCGGATGCGGCAGGGTCGCCGGATCCGGCCTGATTCGCCGCTCGGTTCCGGCCTCCATGACTGGCCCGACTCGCGCGGGCAGTGAGGCGAAGAGGCCTTACGCGCGCATTCCCGCCCTGTCGAGTCGGACGGGCGGTAAGCCGACGTCAGCGCCGTAGAAGCCGTTCCTACCGGCCCAGGCCGCCAGCTCGATGCGGTTCCGGAGGCCGAACTCGTGCCGAAGCTGCTCGATTTGGTGCTTGACCGTGTGCGGGCTCAGATGGAGGCGTCTGCCGATCTCGTGATCGGGAAGTCCCAGCACGACGAGCTCCAGAAGCTGCAGTTGCGTCTCGCTCCGCTCCTCCTTCGCCCCGATCAGATCCTTCAAGACTTCGCCGTGCCCGCGGCGCAACTGGAGGTGCAAGACCGACCCGCCCCGGCCGACGCTCCTAAGCGTCTGGGCCACGCTTTCCTGGGACGCCTGGAGGTCGAGCACGGCGCTAACCGCGCAGCCCAGCAGCGCGCGGAGCGTCCACGGCGTCACCGCGTGAGGGCAGCAGACGACCGCCACGATGGGAAGGTCGTGCTGCCGGCCGTGAAGCAGACGGCAGACCTCGATCCCGAGCGCGGGGTCCAGCGCAACGTCGACGATTGCGAAGGGGAAGTCGTCGAGCGCCAACGATCGGGCCGTGTGAAGCGAGACGGGCGCGACCTCAAGCCGTTCCGTGAGCGGCCGGAAGAAGGCCTCCAGCGCGGGTCGGTCGGTCAACAAGAGCAGTTGAGAGACGGCGGGGGCGGTGGTCCGATGGGGTACTGGGGGTCCCATGGCTTGGCGGGCAAGGCCGCGTCGCCCAGACTGAACATAGCACGGTACCCTCGGGCGGATGCCGCCCCGTGTCGCTGGGCAAGGAGCTACGGCGCCTGGTTCCCGTCCTCAGAAGGCCAATGAGCGTGTCGCTTTTTGACAGGAACAGGGGGCCTACTTTGGCAATCAACCTGCCAACGGCCCGGCGACGCGTTTGCACCTAGCACGGAAACGCCTTGAAAGGGAAGCCGACGCCCGGACTCGAACCGGGGACCCCTTCATTACGAGTGAAGTGCTCTACCAGCTGAGCTACGTCGGCGACGGGCTTCGAGTATAGCCCCGGGTCACCGGACTACTTGTCGA
>WNEY01003111.1_pt1 | contig 12357 bp, 13 predicted proteins | sample 5400531 | NCBI WGS metagenome assembly WNEY01 (sample SAMN13153338, study PRJNA577476) | soil metagenome | isolation source: 200 cm saprolite under Douglas fir tree site 1 | place: USA:California | collected 2015-04-18
GCTCCGGTGACGATGAAGCTCTCCGTTCCGCCGAGCAGTGCCCGGCCCAGCAGCAGGATGGTGACGGATGTCCCCGAAGTGCCGACGAATTGGAGCGAGAGAAGGTAGAGCAGCCCCGCCACCGCGCCGACCAGCAGGCCGACGACGACTGCGCGCTTGGCGCCGCGGCTGTCGGCGTAAGCGCCCGACCAGAACCGTGAGAGCAGGGACGCGGCGAACTGCGCGCCGGCGACGAGGCCGACCACGAAGGTGCCGAGCCCCAGGCCCTGGTTCACGTGAAGCGGGAGCACCGGCAGCGCGAGACCGATGACGGTGAACGCGATGAAGACGACTCCCACGATCGGCAGCAGCGCCGCAACGACCGATGGCTCCGTCGCCGGAGGTTGCCGGGAAGCGCTAGCGGACACGTCGTTAGCCCTGCTGGAATCTGCCGTCTGTCGCCTTCGACAGCGCTTCGTAGGTGCCGATTTCCTTCAGGCGAGCCTCGAGAGCCGGAGCGATCAAGGAGAGGGCGTCACTTCCGGCGAGGAATTGCTTCGGCGGGTTCTCCATCGCAGCAAGCTTGACCAGCGCATCGCCGAGCCTTGCCGGATCACCCGGTTGCTTGCCGTGGTAAGCCGACCACGTCTCCTGGATGCTGCCCTCCGCCGCATAGTCATCGATCGCGTTGCTGCTCCACCTGATGTTCCGGGCATCCAGAAGGTCTGTCCGGAAGAAGCCCGGTTCGACGACGGTGACCTTGATGCCGAACTGCGCGACCTCCATCGCCACCGAGAGCGACAGGCCCTCGACTGCGAACTTGGTCGCGCCGTACGCGGAGCAGTGCTTGAACCCGACGAGACCTGCCAGGGAGCTGATGTTGATGATGTGGCCCGACCGCTGCTTGCGCATGACCGGAAGCACGGCGCGCATGACGTAGGTCACGCCATAGAAGTTCGTCGCGAATTCGCGCTCGATTTCGGCCGTCGTCATCTCCTCGAAATTGCCGAGCACGCTGTAGCCCGCGTTGTTGACGGCGACGTCGATGCGGCCGAAACGCTTCAGCGCCTCCTCGACGGCAGCCTTCGCCTGTGCTTCATCGGAGACGTCGAGCCGCACGAACGCGAGGTGTTCGTTCGCGATGTCGCGCAAGGCATTGCGCGCTCGGTCGAGGTCTCGTGCGGTGGCGACCACGCGGTCGCCCGCCTTCAACGCCGCTTTCGCGATTCCGGCGCCGATCCCGCTGCCCGCGCCCGTGATGAACCAGACCTTTCTCACTTCTGTTCTCCTCTCGGCCTCGAACCGGCCAGGTATTGTTCGTCGGTGACTTTTTCCATCCAGTCGACGACCTTGCCGTCGACCTGTTCCGCAAGGGCGATGTGCGCCATGGCCGTGGTCGCCGTGGCGCCGTGCCAATGCTTCTGACCCGGCGGGATCCGCACGACATCACCCTGCCGGATCTCCTCGATCGGCCCGCCCCATTGCTGGACCCAACCGGTGCCGGACGTCACGATCAGGACCTGACCGCGCGGATGCGTGTGCCATGCAGTGCGGGCACCGGGGTCGAATGAAACCAACCCCCCGGACGCTTGCAGCGGATCGTTCGCCGGGAACAGGGGATCGATGCGTACGGAGCCAGTGAAGTATTCGGCTGGTCCCCTGGTTGCGGGTTGTGAACCGCTGCGCGTGATCTGGATCGTCTGCGATTCTTTGGACTTCATGGTCATGGGGGCACCTTTCCGGGAGGCGGCTGTTGCCGTCGCAGGCTGGGTGGTCTTCATCTGCGTTCCTCCTTCGTTTGACGGCCTCAGAACTCCTGCACCGTCGGTCGCAGCACAATCTCGTTGACGTCCACGTCCGGGGGCTGCTCGATGGCGTAGGCGATGGCACGAGCGACGGCGTCCGCGGGAATGGCTTGCTGGCGGTACAACTCTTTCACGCGCGCGGCGCTCTCGGGGTCGGAGCTCCCGAGCGGCAGTTCGGACTGCACCGCGCCCGGCGAGATGATGGTTGCGGTTTGACAGCGGACCGAACCCAATGAGCAGCTCATCCCTGCTCGCGGAGCCGTTCGAACCGGTACGCCAGCGCGGCACCGCCACGCCCTCCGTAAGCAAGCTCTGCGACGAGGAGCGCGAAGGGCTCGGTGTACCGGGCGATCCGCAGAGCCCCTGCATCCACAGGCTCAAAGCCGACGTCCCGGATGAGCGATGCGGCCACCTTCTTTCCGCGCGCATCGTCGCCGCAGTACACGAGGGTCGGCCGCGTCGCGCTGTTCCGCGCCTCGAAGACGCCGAACAGCACCTCGCTCGGGATCGTGTTGAAGGCGCAGACGACGCGCGCGTCGCGCAACTTCCCCGCGAGCACCTCCGCTCCCGAAGTGGTGTGGCCCACGACGAGATCAGTGTTGCCGTCGTTCATCGGGAGCGAGCAGGTCACGATGACCTTGCCGGACAGGTCGCCGGCCTGGCTCAACACGTCGTCCATTCGCGACCAGTGCACGCCGAGCAGGATCGCGTCCGCGTCCCGTGCGGCCTCGCTGGGCGTGCCCGCGCGCGCGTTTGCGCCGGCCTCGCGCGCGAGGGCGGTCAGCTTCTTCTCGCTCCGCGAATAGCTGAAGACGACTTCATGCCCGGCCCGCGCGAAAATCGTTCCGAGCTTTCCGCCCATCAATCCCGAACCAAGAATTCCAACTCGCATGCGACTCTCCTTCAGTCCGGGCTGCTTCAGCGACCGGTCCTTTTCTCGAGGTGCTCCGGATAACGAGCGCCCTGCACCGTGATCTTCGAAGCGGCGTTGTTGATCTCACGGAGGTCGTCAGGCGTCAGCTCGACGTTGGCGGCTCCGAGATTCTCCTCGAGGCGGTGCGGCTTCGTGGTTCCTGGAATCGGCACGATCCACGACTTCTGCGCCAGCAGCCAGGCGAGTGCGATTTGAGCAGCGGTCGCGCTCTTCTGTTTTGCAACCTCATGCAGCAAATCAACCAAAGCCTGATTCGCTTTTCGAGCTTCCGGCGTAAAGCGAGGGACGATATTGCGGAAGTCGGAGCTGTCGAACGTGGTGTTCTCGTCGATCTTTCCCGTGAGGAAGCCCTTACCGAGAGGGCTGAATGGAACGAACCCGATTCCAAGTTCCTCGAGTGTCGGTAGCAGTTCCGCTTCGGGGTTTCTCCACCACAGCGAGTACTCGCTTTGAACCGCCGTCACCGGCTGGACCGCGTGTGCGCGGCGGATCGTCTGCGCTCCCGCTTCAGAGAGGCCGAAGTGCTTGACCTTGCCTTCCTGAATCAGCTCCTTCACCGCTCCCGCGACGTCCTCGATCGGCACGTCCGGATCGACGCGGTGTTGATAGAACAAATCGATCGCATCGACCTTGAGTCGCTTGAGTGAGCCTTCGGCGACCTTCTTGATGTGCTCGGGCCGGCTGTCCATGCGGCTCCAATGCGATTCGCCCTCGAATGCCGGCGCGAAACCGAATTTGGTGGCGATCACCACCTGCCCACGGAAGGGAGCGAGCGCCTCGCCGACGAGCTCTTCGTTCGTGAACGGGCCGTAGACCTCGGCGGTGTCGAAGAACGTGACGCCGCGTTCGACCGCCGCCCGGATGAGGGAGATCATCTCCTTCTTGCCCGCAGGCGGACCGTAGCCAAAGCTCATTCCCATGCAGCCGAGGCCGATCGCCGAGACTTCGAGATTGCTCTTTCCAAGTGTTCGCTTCTGCATTGCCTATCCTCCTGATCAGCCCCGCAGGCTGGCGATGTCGATGACGAACCGGTAGCGGACGTCGCTCTTCAGCACGCGCTCGTACGCCTCGTTGATCTTCTGGATGGGGATGATCTCGATGTCCGAGACGATCCCGTGCCTCGCGCAGTGGTCGAGCATCTCCTGTGTCTCCGCGATGCCGCCGATCATCGACCCCGCCAGCCGCCGGTTGCCGGTGATGAGCGTGAAGGCGTGCACCGGCGACGGTTCGGTCGGCGCGCCGACGACGACCATCGTGCCCCGCACGCGCAGCATGCCGAGGTACTTGTTGTAGTCGTGGGGCGCGGAGATGGTGTCGATGATCAGGTCGAAGTGGCCCGCGAGCTTCTCGGACGTCTTGTCGTCGCGGGTGATCTCGAAGCCCGAGGCGCCGAGCCTGCGCGCGTCGGTCTCCTTCGACTTCGACGTGCTGAGCATCGTCACTTCCGCGCCCATCGACGCCGCGAGCTTGACCGCCATGTGGCCAAGCCCGCCGAGGCCGACGACGCCGACCTTGTCGCCCTTCTTGCAGTTGAACTGCTTCAGGGGCGAGTATGTCGTGATGCCGGCGCAGAGGAGCGGCGCGGCGGCCGCCGGGTCGAGGCCAGCGGGGATGCGCAAAGCGTAGCGCTCGTCCACAACGATCTGGGTCGAATAGCCGCCGTACGTCGGCGTCTTCCGATCCATCTCGGTGCCGTTGTAGGTGAGCGCCGGGCCCTTCTCGCAGAACTGCTCGAGCCCCCCGGTGCAGGGAGCGCAGGCGCGGCAAGAGTCGACGAGACAGCCAACGCCGGCCAGGTCACCGACCTTGAACTTGGAGACGTCGCGGCCAAGCCGGGCGACGCGCCCGATGATCTCGTGCCCGGGAACCATGGGGAAGAGGCCGCCCGACCACTCGTCGCGGGCCTGGTGGATGTCGGAGTGGCACACGCCGCAGAACAGGATGTCGAGCACGACGTCGCGCGGCCCAGGCTCGCGGCGCTCGATGGTCATCGGAGCGAGCGGCTTGCCGGCAGCGGAAGCGCCCCAGGCGCGGATCTTCTGCATTTCGGTGGCTCCTGCGTACATAGGGTTCATCGAACGAGGCCGAGGATAGGCGGGCACGCGCACCTATGAAACCCACGCGAACTGCATGCGCCATTCAGGAAAGCTTCACGATCGCGCGATGCGCATCATTCGGCTCGTTCAAGGTGCGCGGAGTGGCAACTCGCTGGCAGAATTGCCAAGGGACGGTCGCCCGGTTCGAGCCGGCTCACGTATCCTTCCCGCCTCGCTTCGCGCGCCAGGAGTTCGCGAACGCAGCCACCGTTGCTCGCGTCAGCCACAGCGCGTTGACGACGCGAAGATGTTCAAGGCGTCCTTCGGAGCAGGCCCTGCGGAGCAGGTACTCGGGGATGTGAAACTCAGCCGCCGCTTGCGCGGGCGTGAGAAGGCCTTCGGCGTGGCAGCCGTCATCGAGGCTTGCCGGATGCTCGCTGACCACCGGCTGACCAAAATTCTTGTGCCGGCTTGCTTCAGTTTGCATCTGAGCCGTTGAGGCGCCGCGCTGTGAGTCGAGGGATTCCGATGGGTTGGTGCAGTCTGACGCTGCTTGCAAGCGTTCCTCGGTTGCCTCATAACCCGAAGGTCGCAGGTTCAAATCCTGCCCCCGCAACCAATTCCGCTGGCCTCATCAGTACTTACGGATGGGGCCAGTGCGTTCGTACGTCGCGTTGCCAACCCGAAGTTCGCGGCTCCCTGGCTCACAAGCAGTCCAAGTAATGCCGCGACCTTAGATGCTTGGCGGTTCGCATCCAGGTTCGACCTTGCCCAGATCTTGTCCTCGAATTCAGTCGCTCTGCTAGGCGTCGCCGCAACGTCGACGCGACCAGCGCGCACCGCCCGATGATGCGGGCGATCGGAACGCAGAGCGACGGACAGGCAGGCGATCGACTGTCCACGTAGCTCGCCAGGGGGCCGGTCATAGGGCAAAATTGATGGCTTCGCCGGTGCCGGAGCGGACTGCCTTCTTATGGACGGCAACCGCGGCTGCCACGTCTTGGAGGGCCGTTCCCGTGCTGTCGAAGACCACGATTTCCTGGTCGGACGTGCGCCCGGGCTTCGAGCCCGCCACCACTTCCGCGAGCTCGGCGTAGACCCCTGCGCGCTGCATCAGTCCGGCGTCCACCGCGTGGTGCAGCTCAACTACTACATCAACATCGTCGCGATCCACCAGCATATGACTGGCGAGTGTCCGCGAATGCTGTTCCTGCACTACTGGGGCGTAGGCCGCATTAAGGCCGAGGCGACTCAGGAGCTGCTCGACGTCATGCGGACCTACCTGCGATGACGGAGCATTCGGAGCAGCATGATGACGAGCAGCGCCGCGGTATCGGCCGTTGGGACGTAATTCGGATCGGGCTCGTCGCTCTGGTGGCGGCGATGACGTGGTTCCATGTCTGGCAGCCAGTCTCACGCTTCGACGTGTTGGCGATGGCCGGGCTGCTGGTCGGCGGTTGGCCGATCTGGCGCGAGGCCCTCGAGGCTCTTCTCGAGCGCCCGTCCTGGCTACAAATGTCATCCGCGCGGACGGTGTAAGACTCGACCCGTGATCGACCTTCTTCGATTCGTTTCCGACTGGCCGCGGATCTCGTTCGCCGTCGCGTCGAACTGGTCGCCGAGAACGCGCTTCTTCGACAGCAGCTCATCGTCGCGCGCCGGACATGAATGCCTTTGCTGAGCGCTTCGTCGGCACACTACGGAGAGAGGTGCTCGACCACGTCCTCATCCTCAGTGAGAATCACCTCCGGCGCGTCATCACCGAGTACGTCCGCTACTACAACGAAGCGCGTCCGCACCAAGCCCTCGGGCACCAGCAGCCGATTCCACGTCCCCCCGACGCGTCGCTTGACGAGAGGGTGCACCCAGATGCGCGTCCTGCGGACCGGATTTGTAGCCAGCACGGCCGTCCGATGACTGGTGTGCGCATCAGGCGCGAAACGCAAACTTGGACGTCCAGCCCGAAGTGCTTGTCGTCGATCGCGACGCCAAGCTGGGTGCATTGTGCGTGGCAAGTGATGCAAGCTGTGTTCTTGGCGGGCGCGATACGCGTCAGTGAGTCGGGTGGTCCCGTCGATTGCGCAAGGGCGTCTCTCCGGTTCAGGCAAGCGCACAACGGAGGCAAATGTGGAGGACGGTGTTTTTGTTGCGACCTCCAATAAGGTGATGGAGGATCATAGCTGTTCGCTTAACGTGCAGTTCCTTTTCCCTGTCAATCGATCGCGAGTGGGGGATTGGGATGAGGACTTCATTGCTGATCGCGAGTGCGCTGCTCGCGGGCGCGGGCGCAGCGTCGGCGCAAGCGATGCAGCCTCTCCCCATGCTCGCGTTCGAGCACCTCGAGCTGGATGCGTCCGCGCTCGGCTCGCTCGCACTGGGAAGCGGCAAGACGCTACCACAAAGACGTTACCGAATTTCGTCAGCGTTCAATTACGAAATGCGTCCCCTCGTGCTTTATCGAGACGGTGCCCGTTACGGTGCCGTCATCAACGACCGATTTATGCTGCACCTTCTGGCCGCGTACGCCTTGACGTCGCGCTTGGAGCTCGGCCTCAAGGACCCGGTCATCGCGCGCCAGGCGGGCGCCGATCTGAGCACCGCCGGCTTCTCTTCCCCGAGCAGCGCGGCTGCCGCAGCCCCGGGCCTAGGGGCCCGCGACGCCCTCCTGCGCGCCGAGGCGGGAGCGCCGGTCGATCTCGCGGCCGAATTCGGACAGGAGCTGCCGCTCGGGAGCGGCAGCTCCCTCACGCGAGACGAGGGACCGTCCGCGACGCCGAAGCTGCTCGCCAGCCGCCAGCTGGGACCAGTGCTCGTGTCTGTAGAGTTGGGCACCCGCCTGCGCAAGGCGGTGAGCCTCGCGCAGGACCGCGTCGGCAGCCATCTGGAGATTGGCGCTTCCGCCGTGACCGACGCCGTCGCCGAGCGCGTCCGGCTGGAACTGATCCTGCGCGGCACAACGCCCTACACCGCCCTTCCTTCCGCGCTCGAGGTACCGCTGGTCACCCGGCTCGACGTGGTCCTCGCGGGCGCCGGATGGACCTCGGCGGAGGCCGTGCGTCGGCTCGTCTCCACCCAAGCTGGCGAGCCCTACGACGCGACCGAGCTACATCGCGATCTCGCCCGCCTACGCGGCCTGGGCATCCTCTATGACGTCTCCGCTCACCTCGACGGATCGCGCGTCGAGATCGAAGCAACCGACCGCTGGTCGCTCCTGCCGGTCCTGGAATTTCACCGCGGCGGCGGCCGGACCACTACGCAAGTCGGGGTGACCGACCACAACGCCTTCGGCAAGCTCTTCACCCTCTACGGCGAGCTGAGCAGCAACGCGGAAGTCCCGTTCCTGGGCGGCGACCGGATCGGCAGTTTCGTCTACGCCGAGATCCCGCGCGTTTTCGGCACGCCCTTGACGCCGTTTCTCTCCTGGAGGCGCGACTTCCTCGACTTCGCCGCCTTCAGCCCCGCCGGCCCCGGCTACGTCTACGACCGCGCCCGCTACGCCGTCCGCGGCGAGCTGCGCTACGAGCTCTCCCACCTCGTCTCGCTGACGGCGGGCGTCGAAGACCGGAAGGACCGCTACCGCACCAGCATCGTCTCGCGCGCGCCCGGAACGGAGCCCTCGGCGACCGACACGGTCTCGGCGCTCGCCGGCGTGCAGGTCGGCTATATCGAAGAGCTGATCTCGCAGCAGCGCGGCACGGAGGTGCGCGTCCTCACCGAAGCCGCGCAGTCCGGCGAGCTCACGACCACCGTCCAGGCGCGCGGGTATTTCCAGCCGGCCGAGCGGCACAACCTCTGCCTGCAGGCGCTGTTGCAGAACACCACCAGCCGCAGCGAGTCGTTCCTCTTCCACGCCGGCGGCGCGAGAGAGATCCGCGGCTTCATCGACAGCTACTTCACCGGGGCGCTGATGGCGCGCGTGAACGCCGAGTGGCGTATCGACGTGCTTCGGAAGACGCTGCTGAGGATGCCCTTCATCGGCCAGCTGGCGGCGTTCGCCGACGGCGGCTACGTCGGACGGCGCGGCGGCGCGGTCGCCGGCCTCGACTACGACGGGCCAATCCTGAGCGGCGGACTCGGTCTGCGCGGCATTCCGGTGCCGTTCGCGCGCGTGGCGTTACGCATCGACGTCGCCGCAGGGATCGTCCCGCAGCGCACGGTGGACGTCTCCTTCAGCGCCCAGCAGTTCTTTTAGCGGGAGCGCCGGTGCAGCGGCGTCGACAGCGGCGCCGCCTACCCCGCTGCCAGGAACGTACGGGTCAAGTGCTGTGACGGCGCCGATCGATGAACGTGGTTGCGACCCTCCAGAGGAAGGCGACAGCCAGGGCAGGGAAAACGAGCGCGGAAGGCACGTAGGTTCGGGCTGGATCCCAGCGCTACCGCGAGCACCGCGCCCACCAGGTAAAAGGCGATCCAGTGCGCGCGCGTTCCTGTCCGCGATCGCGCAGCGCCAACAACGCGAGCAGGCCGAAGCCGGCTGCGACTACCGCCAGCGGTTCGAGGGATGGGTGCCGCAGGCGGTTCTCCGGCTCGATCGCAGCTCGGGCGACGACCGTGGCGTAGTGAATGCCGTGAGCCGCGACAAAGCCGAGCGTCAGCTCCACCTGATTGGTGGCGAGCTCCAACAGTCGCCCTCACCGGGCGGCAAGCGCGAGCGCGAACACAAGAGCCGAGAAGCGCGCCGAATTACGCGTGGCGGCGATAGCGCCGAGACCGCCCTATCCGAGGTCGCAAACGAACGAGCAACGACTCCGGCTGCCGCGACTGCTGACCACGCGATCCATCGTCGATGCGCCACGGGACTAGCTCCTAGCGCATCAGGCGCTGGCTCGGGCCGGCCGAACGTCACTGCTTGAGCCTGGGGCTGGTGGCCGCGCTCGGCGAGGTTTGCGTGCCCCTGGCGGCGATGGCGGTGTTGCCGGCGGTGCTGGTCCTGGCGCAGCGCGGTCGCGCGACTGTGCGCGCATGAGGCGGGTCCTCCTACCCGTGCAACGGGCGCACACAAGAATTCACATGAGCGCCGCACATTCGATCGAGGGATGACAGAGAACGCGTTTAACATGCTCCAATGCGTCGCGGCGAGGTCCTCCTCCTCCTTTCCGCATCGATGGCCCTCGCGGCCTGTGGCTCGCTGGCGAATCTCATCGCACCCAGACCGTGGCGTACTGCGCTGATCGCCGATTCGGTGCCGCTTTCCAACGCTCCCCCACCGGTGAGGCCGATGACCGTGGCGCACTCGCATAACGACTATGAGCAGCGGCGGCCGCTCCTGGACGCGCTGGCGCTCGGCTATCGGAGCGTCGAGGCGGATATCTTGCTGCGCGATGGCGAGCTTTGGGTTTCGCACAAGGGCCGCTCCTTCGTCGGCACGCTTCGCGAGCTCTATCTCGATCCGTTGCAGGCCCGCGTGGACCGGCTCGGCTCGGTGGGCGGCGACGGCGAGTCGTTCCTGCTCTGGCTCGACCTCAAGTCCGGCGAAGACGAGCTCGTCCTGGAGCTCCGGCAACTGCTGGCTCGCTATCCGATGCTGGCGCGCATGGACGGCGGAAAGATGAAGCGCGCTGCCGTCACGGTCATTCTCACCGGCGACGAGAATGCAAAGCGGGCCTACACCGCGGGCGCAGGCGCGCGCTACGCCTGCCGAGATTCCAATGAGCTCTTGGAGGACGAGAACCGCGACCCGCTCCACCTTTGGTACGCGCTGAGCTGGCCGGACTGGTTCTTCTGGGATGGAGAGGGGCGCATCCCGAGCGCGGAGCGCAATCGGTTGCGGGCGCTGGTCGACGCAGTCCATCGCCGAGGGCGCAGGCTGCGCCTCTACCATCTCCCCGAAGCCGAGAGCGTCTGGAGCGAGGCGCTCGACGCCGGCGTCGACCTGCTCAGCACCGATGATTTGCAGCGACTCGAGCAGTTTCTCGACGCCCGCCCCCTGGATGGCGCCAGGGCCGCCCTGAGGCGGACGGGAACGCCCTCCAGGTAGGCGCTGGAGCGAGCTGCTCCTGCGCGTCAGCGCCGACCGAAAGGACACCGCGCGATGTCGAGTGTCTGCCAGATGTCCACGGCGAGCAGCAACTCAGCGGGCGCGAGGACGGCAGCCTCGCCCCACGTCGGCGGCTCACGCCGCCTGGAACTCGCTGGGTGCTGCTCCTCTATTCGCCGGCTGGTGGCGTCGATGCATCGCCTGGCGACGAGGAAGGCCGCGTGCACGAGTACAGCGCTTGGGCGAAGGAGCTACGAGCGCACGACGTGCATATCTCTGGCGAGAAGCTCGACGACGAGGCGACGGGCTTGTCGCGAGCGGCCCGGTCCCGCTCTCCACCGAGGGGGGACTCGGCGGCTGATTCCTGGTCGAAGGGCAGGACCGCGAAGGCGCGCTGCAGATCGCGCGGAGTTGTCCCCATCTTCGGCATGGGGGGAAGATCGTGCTTAGGCGCATCGCCGGGCGAAAACACCACTTGTCCTTGGCCAAAACTCGATCTGAAGGTAGTCGACCAAACAGTTGCTCGATCGGCGCTATCGGCCATGGCCCTCAAGAACGACAGCGGACCAAAGAATCGCAGCAAGGGCGCAGCGTGACGGCACTAGTGCGGGGATCCCGTTACCCATCTCCGAGACGAAAAGCTGAACGACCGTGGCCTACGCAGCGCAGCGGATGTAGCGGTGGTGGAGTCCGCCGACTTGAGGCACTGCCACGACATCGCCGCGCTCGGGTGGCTCGACAGGGCGTGGCTCGGGCGCGTCTTTCCCGAGAGCGAGATGCGTGCGCGAGGCGTGATAGTAGCCGAGGTAATTGCGAAGGCGACGACGGAGGTGTCGTTCGTTCAGCACGATCACGTGGTCGAGGAGTTCGCGCCTGATGGTTCCGATCACGCGCTCAGCGAAAGGGTTCTGCCACGGGGAGCGCGGCGTGGTGAGGACCTCGGCAAGACCGATGGCCTTCACCCGTTGTCGAAACTGTCCGCCGAAGATGCCGTCGCGATCGCGGATGAGAAACCGGGGCGCCGAGTCGTGGGGGAAGGCCTCGACAACCTGCTGCGCCGTCCAAGCCGCGGTAGGGGAGTCGGTCACGTTGAGATGTACGACTCGGCGGCGGTGATGGAGGAGGACTACGAACACGTAGAGCACGCGGAACAACGCCGTGGGCACGACGAAGAAGTCGACCGAGACAAGATCGGCGACGTGATTTTCGAGGAAGGTCCGCCAGGTCTGCGACGGCGGTTTCGCACGGCGAGGCATGAGCCGACCAACCGTGCGTTGTGAGACGTCTAGCTAGTGTAACCCCATGCCCGGACAGAAAGTCACTTAGCTGGCTTGGTCCTGGGGTATAGTCCTGAACCATCCAATTGCCTATCAGAGAGCCAGACACGAACGTGGTCGCACGTCCCAACCCGGGCCCGATTGGGCTCCAGAACCATTGTCCGTATCGGTCTGCCGATACACTAAAGGTCCAACAGGGATCGCACCTGCTCCGACAGCGATGGTTTCCGCGGCGCCGACGAGCCCGACGTGCAAGGACGGCGGGACACCAGCGCGCCAAATGTCAATGACAGTCACCCCTACGGAGTGTCCGTGGCAGGCGGCGTGGATGACACGACGCTCACCTGTC
>WNEY01004047.1_pt1 | contig 12357 bp, 11 predicted proteins | sample 5400531 | NCBI WGS metagenome assembly WNEY01 (sample SAMN13153338, study PRJNA577476) | soil metagenome | isolation source: 200 cm saprolite under Douglas fir tree site 1 | place: USA:California | collected 2015-04-18
GGCAGCTTGTCGATCAGCGTGCGGCCCGCCGCGATCGCCGCCTGGATGCGGGTGGGCTGCACGTCGGTTGCCGCCATGGATCCCGAGAAGTCAACCGCAAGCATCACGCTGGTCTGACCCTTGGGGACTCGGATCGTCGCCTGAGGGCGTGCCATCGAGACCAGCAAGCCTGCCACACCGGCGATGAAGAGGATCGCAGGGAGATGGCGGCGGAAGCCTGGCCCCTTGCCCATCACCTGGTTGAGCAGCGCCAGGTTCGTGAAACGCACCGCATAGGCATGACGCCGCTGCTGGCTGGCGATGTAGACGCCGACCAGCAGCGGGATCGCCAGCAGGCCCAGCAGTAACCAGGGCGCCTGGAAGCTCATGAGCTCACCCGCGCCAGCCGATGACCGCGCTGCGCCTCCCGTTGCTTGATGAACGCAACCAGCTGGGGCACGAGCTCAGCGACGGTGCTCAGCTCGGCGATCGCCGCCCGAGCCCGAAGGAGATCCGCCCGGATCGTCACGCGCTGCGCTGCCGCCGCCTCCTGGAACCGCGCCCGCAGATGCGCACTGCGGGTATCGACGAGGATTTGCTCTCCGCTTTCGGGGTCCTCGAAGGTGACGACCCCCACATCCGGGATCTCACGCTCTCTCGGATCCGTGATCCAGACAGCGATGACCTCGTGGCGGATCGCCAGCGAGCTCAGCGGTTGCTGCCAGCCACCGGGCGTCATGAAATCGCTGATGAGCACCATCATCGAAGGGCGGCGGATGAGCCGGCCCGCCTCCGTCAGCGCCCGGCCGAGATCGGTTGAGCCCCCACCCTGCCCTCCCCCAGAGGGGGAGGGAAATTGTGGCCCGTGCCCTCCCCCAACGAGGGAGGGTAATTCTTGACCATCGGTTGCGCGCTCCATGCGCGCGATCAACTGCAGCAGCGCTGTGCGGCCCGCCGACGGCGGGATGATCGAGCGGACGCGGTCGTCGAAGAGCAGCGCGCCCACGCGGTTTCCGCGGCCGATCAGCAACTGCCCAACGACCGCCGAGAATTCGAGCGCCAGCTGACGCTTGAGGCAGCGTGCCGTCCCCCAGTCGAGCGAACGCGTGGTGTCGACGAGCAGCCATGCGTCGAGGCCGCGGTTGGGAAGCGACTCCCGGACGTAGGGCCGGTCCGACCGCGCCGTGATGTTCCATTCGATGGTGCGAGGGTCGTCGCCGGCCTGATACTCGCGCACATCGCTGTACTCGAGACCGGCGCCGCGCAAGCTCGAGCGTTCGTCGCCGCCCGGGTGGAATCCGAGGCGTCGCAGCACCGGCCAGCGCGAGCGGCGCAGCAACTGGTCGACCGCGACGCCGCCCGTTACGACGTCAGGAGGCAACCCGATCTCCGAGGTCGATCCGCGGGGGCGGGAATCGCTCGAGCACGCGCCTGACAATCGTAATCCCCTCGTAGGTCAGGACGAGGCGGTGTCGGATCACCTCAGGGGCAACCTCGCTCAGGTCATGCGGGAGTACATAGGAACGCCCGCGCATGAAGGCCAGCGCGCGACCGGCGGCGACGAGGTTGATCGACGCCCGGGGGCTCGCGCCGTAGGCGATGGCAGGCGCGAGGTCTTCGAGGCCCTTGACCTTGCCCGGGCGGCTCGCGTAAGCGAGCGTGGCGGCATAGGTGCGGACCGCGGGATCGACATAGACCTCGGTGACCGCCCGCTGCATCTCTTTGAGCTGGTCGACGGTCACCACCTGGCGCAGCTCGATCGCCGGGCCGGTAATCCGCTCGACCACGACGACCTCTTCCTGGAAGGACGGGTAGTCGATCAGCACCTTCAGCATGAAGCGGTCGAGCTGGGCCTCGGGAAGGGGATACGTCCCGTCAGTCTCGATCGGGTTCTCGGTGGCGAGGACGACAAAGGGATCCGGAAGCGGATGCGTGTCCTTGCCGATCGTGACCTGGCGTTCCTGCATGGCCTCGAGCAGCGCCGACTGCACCTTGGCCGGAGCGCGGTTGATCTCGTCGGCGAGCAGCAGGTTGCAGAACACCGGTCCAAGCTCAGTCGAGAAGTCGCCACGGCCGGGGTTGTAAATACGCGTGCCGATGAGATCGGCGGGAACGAGGTCGGGGGTGAACTGGATGCGGCCCGCCGCGCCGCCGATCACCTGGGCAAAGGCCTTGACGGTAACGGTCTTGGCGAGTCCGGGCACTCCTTCCAGCAGGACGTGGCCGCCAGAGAGCAGCGCGATAAGCAAGCGCTCGAGGAGCCGGTCCTGGCCGACGATGAGGCGCTTGACCTCGAACAGGATCTGCTCGATAGGCGCCGGGACGCGCGCGGCGAGCTCCCGGGCGGTGTCAGTCGGGCTCGCGGCTTCCTCGCGGGCCACCAACGGTCGATTGATCATGAGACCCTCCATGGCATGACAGTCCACCGATTCAACCTCGTCGAGATGAGTCCTTTCTGAGCGACCGGTGAGGGAAACCTAAGATTGACGGAGACGAGTGCCCACCGGATTCGCGATTCAGAAGCCGATCGCGAACCGACGGTGCGGTAGGGTAGCGCCGTGGGAATGATGCCGCCGGGGCACGGCGGCCCGTCGATGTTCTGGATGTGGGGCCGCAGGCGCTCCAAGATTGCCGAGACCGGCCCCGCGAATAGCGGCCTCACCGGCGACCCGGTGATCGAGGAGCCGCAGGAGCCGCAGGGCCCAAAAGATCTGCGCAGTCGCTGGCGCAATCTCAAGGAGTCGGTCCGGGGCACCGCGGCCGCGCTCCCCAGGGTGATTCAGCTCGTCTGGGACGCCAGCCCCGCCATCACGGCCGGTCTCTTCACGGTGACGGTGGTCGCGGGCGTCATCCCAGCAATCTCCGCCTACACCTCGAAGCTGCTGGTCAACGCGGTCGTGCTGGGCATCGAGGTCCACAACCATCCAGCCACCATCGCCGATGCGGTCCGGTTCGATTTTGGACCATGGAAGACCCCGGCCTTTACGACGGTCAACGGGATCATCTTCCTTGCCATCCTTCAATTACTGATCTTCGCGCTGATCGCCTTTCTCAGCACCGCCCGCAACATCACGCAGCAACTTCTGCAGAATGCGGTGTCGATGCGGATCCAGTTGATGGTGATGGAGAAGGCGGCCTCGCTCGACCTCGCTTTCTACGAGGACCCGGCGTCCTACGACCTGCTGCGGCGCGCGCAGACCGATTCCATCAACCGCCCGGTGCTGATGATCTCCACCGCTTTCGGGCTGGTCCAGACGGCACTGACCTTCGTGACGATGATCGCGCTCCTCGTCGTCGTCAGCCCGCTGCTCGCACTGTTGGCGCTCCTCTCCCCCGTCCCGGCTTTTATCGCCGATACCCGGTACGGGTGGCGAGGCTACAACATCGCGCGCTGGGGTTCCCGGTTGCTCCGCCGGATGAACTACCTCGTCACCCTGCTGACAACCGACAGCTACGCCAAAGAGGTCAAACTGTTCGGGCTCGGGCGCTACTTCATCGACCGCTACCGCCTGATCGGGAACGCCTACTACGGGAGGCAGCGCCGCCAGGTCGTGCGCCGCTATCTGGTCGGGTTTCTCTGGGGCAACCTGAGCACGATAGCCACCTCGGTGACGTATCTATATGTGGCGCTGCAGGCGATCATCGGCAAGCTCACGCTCGGCGACCTCACGCTCTACACGACGGCGGCCCAATCGGTGCAGAACTCGATCCAGGGCATCCTCGGCGGGTTCTCCGGCATGTACGAGCACAATCTCTACCTGAGCAACCTGTTCGAGTTGATGGAAACGAAGAGTGTGCTCCCCACGCCCGCCAACCCGGTCCCGGTGCCGAATCCGGTCCGCGGTGAGATCCGCTTCGACCACGTGAGCTTCGCCTACCCGGGAGCGACCGAGAATGCGCTGACCGACTTGAGCTTCACCGTCTCGCCCGGAGAGACGATCGCGATCGTCGGCCGCAATGGCGCCGGGAAGACCACGCTCTTCAAGTTGATCTGCCGGCTCTACGATCCCACCGACGGCCGCATTCTGATCGACGGCATCGACATCCGGGACACCGATCCGGCTCAGCTCCGCGCCCAGATCGGCGGCATGTTCCAGGACTACGTCACCTACCAGGCGACCGCGGCGGAGAACATCGGGCTCGGAAACCTCGGCGCGATCGCCGACCGCGAGGCGATCCTGAAGGCGAGCCGGCAGGCGGGTTCCGACGGTCTGATCGCCGGCCTACCCCAGGGCTACGAGACGGCGCTCGGAAAGTGGTTCGATGCCGGCGTCAACCTCTCCGGCGGCGAGTGGCAAAAGGTCGCGTTGGCGCGCGCCTTCATGCGCGACGCGCGGATCCTGCTGTTGGACGAGCCGACGTCCGCGCTCGACGCCCAGGCCGAGTACGAGCTGTTCGAGCGAATCCACTCGCTGACACGGGGCCGCACCGCGGTTTACATCTCGCACCGCTTCTCCACCGTCCGGCGCGCTGATCGGATCCTGTTCCTCGAGCACGGCCGGCTCGTCGAGCAGGGGACGCACAAGCAGCTGATGCGACTCAACGGCCGCTATGCGCGGTTGTTCCGGCTGCAGGCCTCCGCGTACACGGGGGAGGACATCCTTCCCGAGGATATCGACCTGGACATCGCGCCGACCGCGTGACACGACGCGGATGGGTGCTGTTTGCGGCGATGGCCGTCATCTGGGGCATCCCTTACCTGCTGATCAAGATCGCGGTCGGCGAGCTGACGCCGGCCAGCCTGGTCCTTCTCAGAACGGCGCTCGGCGCGGCGCTGCTGCTGCCGGTGGCCGCGGCCCGCGGCTGGCTCGTTCCGCTCTTGCCCTACTGGCGATGGGTGCTCGTCTACACCATCGTGGAAGTTTCACTGCCCTGGTTCCTGCTCGCCGACGGCGAGCGCCGCCTCTCCAGTTCGCTGACCGGGCTGATGATCGCCGCCGTCCCCTTGATCGCCGCGGTGCTGCAGCTGCTGACCCGGGGCGACGACCGTATGGACCGGCGACGTGTGGCCGGCTTGCTGGTCGGTTTCGTCGGCGTCGCTGTCCTGGTGGGGCTCAACGTATCCTTCAAGGACCTGAGGGCCGTCGGTGAGGTTGGTCTCGTCGCGATCGGCTACGCGGCCGGACCGATCATCATCGCCCGCCGGCTCCCCAGCCTACCGGCCGTCGGCGTGGTCGCGGCATCACTGGTGCTGACCGCGTTGCTCTATGCCCCGGTCGCGATACCGCAACTCCCGAGCGCGATGCCGCCGGTCCAGGTGATGATGGCGGTCCTGATTTTGGCGGTCGTGTGCACGGCGCTCGCCTTCCTGCTGTTCTTCGCCCTCATCGGCGAAGTCGGCCCCGTACGGGCGACGGTGATCACCTATTTCAACCCGGCCGTCGCCCTGCTGCTGGGCGTGGCCCTGCTGCACGAGCCCTTAACGCTGGCTGCGGTCGTCGGTTTCTCGCTGATCCTGGTGGGGTCGGTGCTCGCGACCAGGCGAACTAGTGCGCTTGCTGGCTCCGCGCCTGCCGCATCATCGAGTTCTTGGGGAGCTGCAGCACGGTATAGACGCGAGCGGCGGCGCCGATCCCAAGGATGAGGAAGATGGCGGCCAACACGAAGAGCGCGATGAACGCCAGGCGGTTCGCGCCGTACACCGTCAGGTAGAGAACCGCCGCCACCGCCCAGAAGGCAGCCACAGCCGCGGCGAGCCGTGCCCAGACCGGCACCGAGGTCCGGAAGCGCTGGTCCGTGCCGAGATTGAGCGGGATGCGCGCCGCCCACGACGGCTTGACGGCCCAGACCCAGGCGAGGAGCGCCCAGAAGACGACATTGAGGATGGCGAAGAGGCTCAGCACAACACGAAGGAAGGTCATGCCAGTGAAACGTTACGATCCAGCTAAACCTGCGGCCTGATTGAGCGAGGAGGGAACCGATGAAGGGTCGGGCGAACACGGCGGTTCGAATTCGTTTTGCGGGATGGCCCAAGCCGGCGTTACAGTTCTTTCACGGCCTCAAGCGTGACAACAGCAAGGCCTTCTTCGAGGCTCACCGACAGGTCTACGAGGAGCAGGTGCGACAGCCGATGGAGGCCCTCCTTGCCGAGCTCGAGCAGGACCTGGGGCCGGATCTCGAGGTCAAGATCTTCCGCCTCAACCGCGATCTTCGCTTCTCTCCGGATAAGCGGCCGTACAAGGAGCATCTCGGCGCGTACCTGTCCAGCGCCCGGGCGACCGGCGTTTACCTCCAGGTCTCGAACGATGGCTTGTACGTCGCCATCGGCTCGCACGAGATGGCGCCCGATCAGCTCACCCGCTACCGTGATGCGGTCGCCGGTAGGGACGGCGAAAAGCTGGCTCGGATCGTCGCCGCCCTTGTCAAGGACGGTTATCAGGTGACCGAGCCGAGCTTCAAGCGCGTCCCCGCCGGGTACCCGGCGGATCATCCACGCGGCGACCTGTTGCGCTGCAAGGGGCTCATGGCAAGCCGGAACTGGAAGCCCGGTGCCTGGCTGCAAACCGTCGAGGCGAAAGAACGCGTCCGCCAGGCGATCCAAGATAGCAAGCCGCTGTTCAGCTGGCTCGACAGGCAGGTAGGGCCGAGCCGCGAGCCCGCGCGGCAGATGCGCTGAAGACGGACCGACGCTTCCATCGCGAGCGAGCAACTCGCTGAGTGGAGACGACCGCCCCCGCCATCTTCGAGATCGGCTTTGTCCTCCTCGTGGCCGCGATCGCCGGCTGGCTGGCTCGGCGCGCGGGACTCCCGGCCGTGCTCGGGTACCTGGCGACGGGCCTGCTCGTTTCTCCCTTCACACCGGGGTACGTCGCCGACCGCCATCAACTCCAGGTCTTCGCCGACGTCGGCGTGGTGCTCCTCCTATTCGAAGTCGGCATCGAGCTGGATGTCGCTGAGCTGGGGAGGGAGCGAAGGAGCCTCTTTTGGGCGGCGCCGCTCCAAACGGTCCTGACGGCGCTGGCCGGGGCCGCGGCCGGGCTCGTTCTCAAGCTTCCCCTGGCCGGTGCGGTTTTGCTTGGCCTCTCCGTCGCCCTCTCCTCGAGCGTGGTCGCGGTCAACATCACCCGCAGCCGGCGGCGCACGACTGATGCGGCCACGGACCACGTGCTGCTGGGCTGGAGCGTCTTGCAGGACGTGGCCGGCGTGACGCTGGCGATCATTGCCCTGATCGCGCTGCGACTCCAGCCCAGTTCAGGTGTGACAGCCGTCGAGCTTGTCTTGCTCTACGCGATCCTTGTCGTGATCGCGACCGGACTCCTCCCGCGCCTGCTCCGGCAACTCCGCCAGGAACACGATCTCTTCCTCATCGTCTCCGTCGCCAGCGCCCTCGCGCTCGCCGGCGTTGGCGCGCGCTTCTTCGGCATCCCACTCGCCCTGGCGGCGTTCGTCTCCGGCCTCGCCATCAGCGAGAGCCGCGAAGCCTCGGAGGCGCGCGAACGATTACTCCCATTTCGCGATGTCTTCGCGGTACTGTTCTTCGTCGCGATCGGAGCCTTGATCGATCCGGGCGCGCTGCTCAAGGGATTGGGTTGGCTTGCCCTCTTGCTCGCTCTCCTGGTCGTAGCCAAGGTCCTGCCCATCTACCTCCTGGCCAGGTTCGCGCGCCTTCCGGGGCGCCCACGTCAGATCGCTACGGGCCTGGGCCAGATCGGTGAGTTCAGCTTTGTCCTGGCCACCATCGGGGTCAGCCGCCAGGTCATCCCGAGCGAGCTGTACGCGGCCATCCTCGCCGCTGTGGTGGTCACGATCGCCGCCTCGACGTTGCTCGTCCGGCTTGGCTACTCGCGGCCGCCGGCGACGTGAATGCGAATCTAGTACTTCGCGAAGAACTCGACGACGCGGTTTTCGTCGGCCGGCACATCGATCTCGCTGCGCTGCGGCCGATGCGTCACCTTCCCGCTCAACGCCGGCTGGTCGGCGGCCAGCCATTCGGGAACACGAAAGCCAAGGCTGATCGCATCGCGGACGAGCGGCTCGATGGCGCTGCCAGCTTTGATCGAGATGGTCTCGCCTGGCCGAACCTCGTACGAGGAGCGGTTCACCCGCTCGCCGTTGACTCGCACATGCCCGTGGCTGACGAATTGCCGAGCCTGCGCGCGCGTGCCGGCGAACCCCAGCCGGTAGACGACGTTGTCGAGGCGCTGCTCGAGGTGGCGCAGCAGCTCCTCGCCGGTTGCCTCCGGCCGGCGGCGGCTGGCGTCGAAGTAGCGGGCCAGCTGCGCGGCGGCGACCCCATAGAACCACTGGACCTTCTGCTTCTCCCGTAGCTGCAGGAGGTAGTCGGAATCACGCTTGCGGCGGCGCCCCTGTTGCCCGGGGCGGCCCTGTTGCCCGGGCGGATACGGGCGGCGGACACGGCCGCTCTTGCCCGCGACCTGGCGGGCCCCTTTCAGGCCAAGTTCGACGCCGGCCCTACGGGAGAGTTTTTCGACGGATCGACGGGGAGCCATGGGGAACCTATACCTCTATACATAGGTCGCCTAAACCCTTAACCCCCAGACGCTCGATTCATAACGAGGGGACGGCCTCGACGTTCATATTCACCGTGGTCGCGACCGCGACCGCCTTATAGAGCGGTCAACGACGCTTGTAGTGTTCGACGAGATCGATCGCCTCCGTCTGGGTTGGCCCGGAGAGGCGAAACCGCATGTCGATCCGCTGAAAGACCGATGTATCGGCGCGATGGCGGACCCCTTCGATGGTGACCTCGACGTGATTGAGGCGGACCCCGGAATCTCGCGCCCGGCCCTGCACCAGCAGCACTCCGCAGGCGGAAACGCCCGCCAGGAAGGCTTCGGCCGGTGTGATCTGTTCACCCGGCCCGCCCAGGTGGGTCGGCTCATCGATCACGAGCTGGTGGTTGCGCACCTGGTTGACGGCGCGCCCAGGCGTCGCGCTACTGGAGGATAAAACTCGATTGATAACGAGGTCGTCAGTGGACATCCGGGCCTCGCTTGACAGCGGCGGCGCGCTTTGCTTGCACACGGGCAAGGAAGCGTTCGAGGTCAATTACCACGCGCTCATGCGTGCCGCGAGCGATCAGCTCGACGTCATCGAAGGCCGAGACCTCGAAGTCGACGCGGCGTCCTTCGGCGGCGACCACCCGCGCGGCAACCCGAACCTGCATGCCCACCGGTGTGGCCTTGAGGTGCTCGATGCGCAGCCGGGTGCCAACGGTGGCCTCGCCGGATTCGAGCTGCTCAGCAATCGCCCGAACCGCCGCGGACTCGAACCAGTGACAGAGGACCGGCGTGGCCAGAACCGTCACGCCGGCATTCTGGAACCGGTCGGCGCCATGTTGCGGCAGGACCACCTGCTCAAGGTTCCCTTCCTGGCCCACTTCGATCGACTTCACAGGTGCCACTTTACGGGGTGACCGCATCTGGGCATGGGAGTGGTATCCGCAGGTCGTGGTCAGGGGCGGAAGACCACCAACAGTGATGGCGGCCATCGCCCCGCAGCAAGTTCGCGACACGCGAGTCGTTGCCAGATGGTGTTGGCAAGGTGAGCCACGCAGCCCGGGATTCAGGCTGGTCGGCACCTACGGGGAGAAAGGCGCCGACGTCGGCGGCCCCGCGCCTGTTGCCCATGCCATGGCGGGCGCCGGTCGCGCTGCTCGCCTACCTGGGGCTCGCGGTGCTCCTCTTCTCGCAAGCCTGGACGCATCCATTCACGTCATCGGTCGGATACCGGGGAGACCCCGAGCTCTTCATGTGGTTCCTGAGCTGGCCCCGCTTTGCCCTCGCGCACGGCCTCAACCCGCTCTTCACCACCTACCTCGACTATCCGGCCGGGGTCAACTTGATGTGGAACACGAGCATGCCGCTGGTGGGAATCGCATTCTCACCCCTCATCTCGGTCTTCGGGCCCGTGTTCGCCTTCAACACGGTCGAGACCCTTGGGATCGCCCTCTCGGGATGGTCCGCGTATCTGCTGATCCGCCGGCACGTCGCCAGCCATCTCGCGGCCGGTCTTGGCGGGCTTCTCTATGGCTTCTCGCCCTGGATGCTCGGTGAGTCGCTTGCGCACCCTCACCTGACCATGGTTTTCCTGCCGCCACTCATGTTCATCGCCCTCGAGGAGGCGGTGATTCGCCAGCGTCGGCGGCCGCTGCTGACCGGGGTACTGCTTGGCGCTCTCGCTGCCGGGCAGTTCCTCATCAGCGAGGAGGTCCTCGCCATGACGGCCCTCGTCGCGCTGCTGACGATCGGCCTGCTGGCAGGAATGCATCGCGACCAGGTGCGCGTCCGCGGCGACCACGCCCTTCGGGTGCTCGGCCTATCCGCGCTGACCTTTGTCGTGCTCGCGGGACCCGCCCTGGTCTTCCAGTTCCTGGGTCCGCAGGCGATCCATGACCGGGCACATGGTCCCAACTACTGGGTGAGCGACGTGCTGGGCTTTGTCGTCCCGACCAAGCTTCAGTGGCTCACCGTTCCACCGGCGCTGGCGCTGCGGGACCGCCTGACTGGAACCCTAACCGAGTCGAGCAATTACCTCGGGATCCCGCTCATCGCCTTGCTCCTCGTTACGTGCTGGCGATCGTGGTCAGAGGCCCGGACGCGCCTCGTCGCGCTCGCGGGTCTTCTGGTCGCCATGCTCTCCCTCGGCGTGACCATCCACGTCGCCGGGCAGTTCACCATCGTCCCGGTGGCCGTCCTGGCCCTCGCATTCCCGCTCTTTCGCCGGGTGCTTCCCGGGCGCCTCTTGCTGTACGCGTTCCTGATCGCCTGGGTGGCGATGGCGCAGCTGCCCTTGCTGACTAACATCCTGCCCGTTCGCCTGATGCTGTTCGTCTTCCTCATGGCCGGCGTGTTGCTGGCGCTCTTCGTCGATCACCTGGTTCGAGCCCACGCCCTTAAGTCGCGGTTCCTCGCCGCAACCGTCGCCACCCTGGCCCTCGCCCCCCTCTTCCCCCGGCTCCCCTACCCGGCCACCCCGGTCGAGGTCCCGCCGTTCTTCGCGCAGCCTGCCATTCCCGACGCCAGCGTCGCGGTGATCTTCCCCTTTGTGGATTCCACTCACAAAGCACCGCTCCTCTGGCAAGCCCAGTCGGGCATGCGCTTCAAGATGCCAGAAGGCTATGCCGTGATCCCACCCGGCCAGGGCAACGTCGATCCGCCGCCGAGCGACACCTACGCAGCCGCCCTTGCCATCGAGGGGGGAGCGGACCCGGCGGGGTTCGCCAACGGCGTCCAGGAACGGGTGCGGGGCGAACTCACGGCATGGCACGTCCGGACGGTGATCGTGGGCCCGATGGCCAACCAGGCCCGCATGGTTGCGTTCATCACGCGGGTGCTGGTCAGGGATCCCGTTCAGTCCGGTGGCGTTTACGTCTGGGAAGGCCTGGACCAGGCCGGGTAGGGACGGGCGTCGGCTGGCCAGTTATCAGGCTCTGATGGCGGAGCAGGCCCGATGACTCCAATCAGGCGTGTGTATACCACGAGCCGCTCGCGGTAGGTCTGCTGGTCCTGTAGGTACGGGCCCGCGCAAGTAAGGAGGTTGAGATTTGCCTGATTCGAAGGCCCAAAGACGGCAACGAGTGGGACGGCCTGGCGATCGTATCGCGCAATCCTGACTACGGCGAAGCGGAGCTGGGTTCCACCCGCGGTGATGACGGTGATGGCGTCACCCGATCGCAACCGCCCCAGCCCCCAGAACGCTGCCGGTTGCCCCGTGGTTCCATCCAGGTGCCCGGCAATCACGGCGTTGCCGACCGAGCCCGGCGCAGTACCGCTCCCGAGCCAGCCGGCATCCGCAAGGAACTGCGGCAGCGCCATCGCGCCATTCGCCAGGAGGCCCACGCTTTCCACCGGTGCCTCGATCCCTAGAGCCGGGATGCTGATCTGGGCCGGCGCGTCGTCCTCCACTGCGATCGCGGGAACGAAGGCAGGAGGCGGCATCGGCAGATCCAGACCGCGGCCCGCCGCCGGCGGTCCGGGAACGCCAACGGCGAAACACTCGGAACTCGCATCGGTGTGCGCGGAGGAGTCGAAGACCCCGACGCTTGCCCCGCCCGGCGTGTAGACCGCACGCCAGCAGTAGGTTCCGAGTGCGGTCGTCGTCGCCGTCGGGTCCGATGTCGCGGCTCCGGCGATCAACGGCTTGACGGCGCCCACCGGGTTTCCAGTCGGGCACCCGCCAGCCGTGACCTGGCTCGGACCGCAAAGGAAGAAGGCGACGGTGCCCTGTGGCGTCGCGCCCCCGACCGGACCCTGCACCGTGACATGGTCGCTCGCCAACACCCCGGGCGCCAGATTGAAACCGGTCGGGTTCGACGCCGTGGTCATCGCCGGTGTCCGGCATGTCGCCAGCGGCGCCGGACCGGCGAAATCCATCAGTGCGGCAGAGAAGGATTGCGCCGTCCGGGTGTGCGGCAGA
>WNEY01003112.1_pt1 | contig 12356 bp, 18 predicted proteins | sample 5400531 | NCBI WGS metagenome assembly WNEY01 (sample SAMN13153338, study PRJNA577476) | soil metagenome | isolation source: 200 cm saprolite under Douglas fir tree site 1 | place: USA:California | collected 2015-04-18
CTCAGGGCAGCGCTGCCTTTTCGCGATGCTATCCCTCCCCCCCCAGTCATTGCTGCCGTCCTTCTTCGGGAATTCTGCTCTCTCATCGTCTTGGCACTGTGGTGTTTGTGACACAGCGATTGGAGGTTGGAGAATTCATCCCTTCCACCATCATGACGAGGAATGATGTGGTCAACCTCAGTGGCCACCTGGGTGATGCCGTCCAGCTTGCACACGCGACACAGCGGCTCAGAGCGCAGGACATGATCCCTGAGCTTGCGCCATGAGGCACCGTAGCCCTGGGCCGAGCTGGACCCCCTGGGGTTGTAGGCCCGCCCGCATGGGGTACACCGGGTGCCTTCAGATGGCCCGCCACAATCAAGACAGGCCCTCATCTGGTAGCCCTGCCTGTTGGGGGAGGCTTTGGACCGCTCGGTGGATTGGGCTTCGGTCTCCCAGTTCCTCGGGTCATTTCTACCTCTGGGCGCATGACTTCGATATCCACCCGGCTCACGAGCACCCGGTGGGGGGCGAATATGCGCTCAGCGTCCCTCCTGATGGTCTCCATGGCCCACGTCTCCATTTCAGGTACCCGGATGATGACGAAGTCCCCCGGCTGGAGTCGCATCACCCGGACCTCCTGGAGGTCGATCGCTGGCCCCGGAGTAGAGGGTTGGTCAAAGTTGGGGTCGGAAGAGTCGGACATTGGTTCCTCAGATGGCCGGTATGGCGATGGCGGTGACGGTCTGCCACATGTAGCGGATGGAGGCGAAGCGGTTGCCCCCATTGCCGACCCACATCTCTCCCTCGTAGAAGCCGGCCGTGGTGAAATCCGCCACTACCCATGTGTACTGTACCTGACCCTTGTTGGTCGACTGGGTCAGCACATTCGCAGTGTTGGTGAGCTGAGCTGGGTCGGCGCTATTGAAGTCCGGCCAGCCCGAGACTGCATGGCGCTGAACGATCCAGCGGGCGACGTAGCCGGAGAGGTCGATCGCAGCGCCGGACGAATCCTTGAAGGTGACCACCAGGGGAGGGGGGATTTCACCCGCCCGGTAGGGTCCGATGGTCACTGCGCCGAATTCACTCAAGGCTTCATTTTCCCTTAATGCTGGTGTCCAGGGAAGTTGGGGGTTCTGAATCGGTCACCGATGTGGGCGGCTCGGCATCTGCTATGGAGGTTGCTGGCTTGGAGGTGTCGACGAAGAATCGGAGCACGGTGCCAAGACCGCCCTGAGCGCTGGTGATGGAGCCGGTGAAACCGAGAGCAGCACTGGCGAGCTTGATCGCGATGGATCGCGCTGCGCTCCCGGTGAAACTGAGGCCAGCGACCAAGGTCTTTCCGACCAGACGTGCCTGGGAGCCCGTGAAGGACAGGGTCGCGTTCAGCGCCTTGGAGAACTGATTGCCGTGGAGGATGGTGCCAGTGAAGGACAGCACGCCGGTAACCAATGAACGAGCTGTGGCTCGCTTCAGGGAACCTGTGAATGACAAGGCCGTCGGCCCAAGACCCTTGGCGAGTTGCCGACCCTGCGAGCCGGTGAAGGACAGCACGGCCGCGAATGCCTTGCCAGGGAGGCGAACCTGACTGCCTGTGAAGCTCAGTACTGCGGTCAGGGATTTGGAGAGGGCCAATCCGTGGATGATGGAACCCGTGAAGCTCAGCGCCGCTCCGGCGAGCCCCTTGTTGGCCGCCCTCGATTGGGAACCGGTGAACGAGAGGGTGGCGGCGGCCAGGCCCTTGCTGACCGAGCGGACGAGGGAGCCCGTGAAGCTCAGCGCCGCGCTCAATGCCTGGGAGAGTGGGCCGCCTGGGGAGATGGAGAGGAGGCCGTTGTTGAGTTCTCCTGCTCCGGCTCCGCTGGCGACCAAGCCCTTGAGGAGCTTGACGTAGGCGATCTGGGCTGCGGTGTCGACCACCGAGATGTAGTCGGTGCCCCACACCAAGCCGGTCCCGGCCAGGGTGACCTTGGGCGAACCGGTCGCGGTGTAACCGGTGATCTTGTAGCTCGGGAGCCATCGCTTGGTCACCGGAGCGGTGAAGGTATGGGTGACCGAGACCGCATTCGAGGCCGCAGCGACCACGTAGGCTCCCTCGTCGTAGCTGTAGCTGCTGAAGGTGCCAACGCTGAAGGCTCCGGCACCGTCTGGGTTCAGGAGGTCAGCGGCGATGCTGTTGATCTCGCCGGCCGCCCGGTTGCGCCGGAAGCCCTGGATCCAGTAGCAGGTATAGGTGGTCGAGGCCGGGAAGCTATTGAGCGTGCCCTGGAGCTTGAGCTTGAGGCGATTCCCGTTCTGCAGGTACTGGATCTGACCCGAGGTGACGCTTGCCGCCTCCACCAGGCCAGTCTTCTTCACGCAGAAGGGACTCAGGGTCAACCCTGAACCCGCCGCCGGATCGCAGTAGACATAGTCGGGATTGACGGTGGTGAGGCTGGTGGGCCACGCAGTCTCTGTGCCACCCACCAGGGCGTACCGGCCATTCGCCGGAGCCCATGCGGGGTTGGCCGATCCCTGCTGGACCTGAGTGAGGCCCCCGATCATGGCCACCTCCAGCGAATCGGAGCTCGCAAGCGTGACCGGCGTACCGCTGGGGTTGGTGATGTCGATGCGGGTGAAGAGCAGCCCGGGATCCCCGGGCTGGATGACCGTGCGAACGCGGTAGTTGAGGGCCGGGCCCGAGCTTGGGGTGATGGTGCCCGAGTCGTAGTAGCGCCGGACGTTGACGCCCCCGGGGGTGGCTGGGATGGGCGCGTTCTCGACCAGGGTGTAGGTCGGATCCTCAGTCCCGGAGAAGGCGGCACCTGTGGTCTGGGCCAGGACGTGGAGGAAGCCATCTGGAGATGAGGTCTGCAAGCTGGTTTGCGTGATCGTGACAACGCCGGCCGCGATCTCATACCAGGGCCCAACGAGGGCGGCACCGTAGGCCGGATCCATACCGACACGCCAGCCATTCCCGCTGCCGTCGCGGTATTCAACCCAGGTCTCGGTGCCGTTGTTGCCGGGGGGGCCGCCGCTGATCCCCGTCTGCGTCTGGGTACCGGTGAAGAGCCCAGGCCCGATCTGAAATCCCTTCCCGGTGCCCGTGAAGCTCAGCCCGGCGCTCAGGGACTTGGCCGGGGCCTTGGTCATCGAACCGGTGAAGCTGAGGCTCGCGCTCAGTGATTGCTGATAGGACTGCGGGCCACTGCTGGACGGAGCTGGGAGCGGCGTATGGAGCCGACCCATCCAGAAGTGGCGCCGCCAAGTCGGGCCCGGGTTGATAGACCCACCCACCGCAGTCTGGGGATTCGCAGCACCGGCCGACTGGTAAAAGCCTATGACGCCGGTCCAGATCTTGTTGGTCGACTGGGTCTCAGTGGTGTCGCCAGTCTGAGCCGAAGCGATGATGAGCGAGAGCAAGATGGCGTGGGGATTGGTCGTTGCACCTGAGCAATCGGCCACCGCCTGGCGATTGAAGCTGTTGCTCGGCGTGCCGAGGGTGACCGCCGCGCCCGAGTTGTATCCGTGGCCGCCAATGAAGATCCCCGTCGCCTGCGCTGAGGTGGCAGTGGTCCCCGTGTCCATGGGACTCGGGGTACCGGTGGTGGAGGCCGTGACGCCCACCAACGTGGCATTGGTGAGCCCGCTGACCTCCTCATAAGCGACGGCCCAGCCGTTGGTACTCCAGCCCGTCCAAGAGAACGAGGTGAGACCCGCGCCAATGTTGGTGTTGGACCAGAGTTCCAGCTGCTGGCTGGTGCCGTTCTGGATCGTCTTGTCTCTCGTCCAGCCGGCAGGCCCACTGACCGTCGCATTGGTGCCGATGTTGATGATGGCGAAGCAAGCGTTCCCGGCAGTGGTCGCGGTGACCGTCACTGAGGCGGTGGTGCCGTTGGCCGTCGCTGCGTTGTGGGCTGAGTTCAGCTCAACTATTGCCATTTAGGGATGCCTCACCCTGCTACGAAATCGCCAGGACAGACCCTATCTGCTCATTGTTGGTCCCATCGAATCGGAAGGTGAGCGAGTCCTTCGCGTTGGCCGTCACGCTCAGCGTGATGCTCTTCTTCCAACCAGAACCCCATGTCACAGTCCTGGTGCCAATTGAATCCTGGATGATGAAGAGGGTGAAGGTGTCGCCGCTCTGAGCATTGATGGCAGAAGCGATCGTGATGTTCCCAGCCGGCATCTGGATCGGAAGCGTGAGCCCCAGCGAGAAGTCGGGAGTCACTGTGCCAGCAGGGTCGGGGGTTGCTGTGGCCTGAACGAGGACGAGGCGCTGATGGGCCGCCTGAAGAGTGTCGATGGCATCCATCAAGGTGCCTAGGCCGCCCTTGTTGGTGGTCCTCAGCAGGTCTTTGGTGGGTGGATAGGTGGAATCCCCCACGTCAGTTGTCCCCGAAGACCTTCAGCGTCTGCAGATCGATGAGGTTGGCTGCGGTCGAGGTGCCGCAGGCGGCCGAGATGAAGAGGTAGTAGGTCAACGAATCGTCAAGCGTGGCATTGATCGGCGCCGTGTTGTTGGCCGGGATCGTACCGACGAACGGCGAGGCGAGCCCCAGAGGACTCCGCACCTCTCCCATGGAGACGATGGTGCTGGCCGCACCGATGCTCAGCGTCCGAAGGGTCACGTCCATATCCAGCGTCCATGGCGCCAGCGTCTGAGTGGTACCGGCGGTCAGGGCTGCGGTGGATCCCAGCAGGACACCACCAGCCGACCAGGTCGTAGACGTCAGCAGGCGAGCGCTCCAGGTGAAGGTGGGCGCACCGGTGGTGCCGAGGCGACCGCGCGCCCGGATGGTCAGGGACTTGCCGGCCGCGCCCTGGGGGTTGAAGAAGAAGCCGGCCGGGATCTTCACGGCGGCCAAGGTCTTCTGGAGATTGTCCTCGGTGGTGAAGGTGTTGAGCTGCGTTCCAGCCGCCACACTGGAGTAGAGCAGCTCCGTCTGCGTGCCGGTCTGGAAGCTCATCAGACCGCCTCAGCCACTCGCAGCTCGGCGATCAGGTCCGCGCCGGCCGGGGCGATCGAGCCGGCCTCGAGCAGGGCCTGGGCCTGGGCCCCGGTGAGATGCGCGGTCTGCCCGGGGAGGTAAACGGCGGCCGGGTGTCCGTGGGGATGCAGCCCGAGGTCTGGGCCGTCTTCGCCGAGGGGTTTGCCATGGCAGACCTGACAGTTGCGATCGGGGAAGGGGAACTCGTCGCTGTAGCACTCGCAGCGGCCGAAGTGCTGGACCTCCTCCTCTGCCTGCCAGGGGATTTCGGTCTCCCGCAGGACGGTGTAGGGGTTGAGTTCTTCGGTCATGCCTATCCTCCTGAGTTGATCGCGGCTGAATAGGTGTAGGTCACGCTATCGCCGTTGTTGACGTTGATGGCCGAAAAGACCTTGTGGTCCCACATGACCGGCTTGAGGGCATATGTCTCGGTGTTGCCCGGCGTGCTCCCGGCGGTGCCGTCAGCGACCTTGTACCAGCCGGTGGTCGGGATCGCGAGGACCGAGGTGGTGTTCGAGATGATGAGCCCGTATACCGTGGTGGTACCCGGAACGACGATCAGCTGCTGCTCCCCCTGCACGGAGGAAGAGCTGGCGGTGAAGGGGGTACCGGTCGCGGTCGCGCTGCTGGCGGTCGCTGCGGTGAACGGTGAGCCGGTGGTGGCCGAGAGCACCTGAGCGGTGTGAAGGCCCCATTCTGTGATCGCCAGGGAGGAGGTGTAGTTGACCGTCGCGGCGGTGCGGTAGGTCTGGGAGTTGGCGGCGCTCACCAATGTCTGGGTGCCGGAGACCGCGTTGGCCGTGGTCGGTGCCGCCAGAGTCTGAAGGGCGATGTCCGTGGCCGCCGCGGCGGTGGTGCCGGTACCGGTCGCGTGCCAGTTGGCGAGCTTGAGGGTCTGGACGTTCTGAGCCCACGCTGGGTCGTTGGCGAGAGCCATGACGCCGACGTTGGTCACCAGGCCAGAGCCGAGGTCGAAATATTCCTCTCGGCCCGAGCTGCGCTGAACGAGGGCGCCGAGGTGGGTCTGGAAGGTGAGGATCTGGGTCGCCTCCCCGATGTCGGGAGTCCACATCACGCGCCCGAAGGGCAGCCTCAAGATGTTGAACAGGCGGTGGGTGGGTCGATCGGACATAGGGGAGCCTCCTGTTGATTGGGATGGCGGAATGCAACCTCAGCCGACCGGGCTCATCTCCTGCGAGACGCGGAGTGCATTGTCATTGGCGCAGTTGAGCGCGAGATAACGAGCGTGATGGTCGCTGTGATCGCAGCGCCAGACCTCCTCGCCGTCGAGGACGAGGACCGCAGCGAATCGAGCTTTATCCTTGGGACGCCCGGGGAACAGGCGGAAACCCGATCGCAGGGCCATCAGGATCATCCACGCCGGTGGCCCTGCTCAGGCGGCCGGAACACTGCGGTCCTCGATCTCCCTCACGAGCTGGTTGTAAACAGCCTGGGCATCGTGGGGCGGGATTACCGCGACAATGCGGCGCTGGAGGCGCTGAGCCAGGCGCCAGAGCTGTTCATCGTTGGGAGCGCGTAGGCCCTTGGCGAGCCAAGCCCGGCGCTTGCGGATCAGACGATCGATCTCCCTCAGCTCAACGGATGCTCCCTGGCGAGCCAGGCAGAGCCAGCACACCGCCTCGCGGCTGTGATCGCTGTCGGTGGTCTGGCGGCAGGTCTGACAGGTGAGATGGATCATTTGACGATGGCCGCCGCGGGCTCTGGCTCATGGTCGGTACCGCCGCAGTCCCGACGTGAGCAGGCCCCGGAGTGTTCGGCGATCTCGACCAGGACATCCCCATCGTGCAGGAGATAATCAGGGGACAGACCCTCCCGCAGCGCCCGCTCAACTGCGGCCTGCGCTTCCAGAGCGCTCCCTGCACTGAACAGGCTGATGTTCAATCCTACGTAGCCCATCGGCGCAGACACGCTCCGGCCAGTGCCATGTGCCCCGGTCGTAATCTTCCGAATAGTGGATCTCCTCATCGAAGAACATCCCCTGGGGGGTCAGCACACATGCAGAGATGTCGGCCTCTGGATAGCCGGCGCATGCCAGCGTGACGATCGCAGCCATGCAATCGGTGGAGGGATATTCCCCTCCCACATAGTGAACGATGCGGCCAACGGACGGGATCTGTGCGGGTTCAGCCATCAGAACGCTCCAGAGGCAGGCGGGGCCTGCCCAGCTGCGGCTGCGACACCAGAGCGGGCCGACCCCGGCTGACCGGCCACCGGTAGGCACGGCAAAGCTGAAGGATCGCTGCGCTGTTGCGCCGGCTCTCCCGTCGCAGCTCGGGGTCGCAGTGCCGGACGCCTGACCGCGTTCATCACGCCGTCAGTGTCGCGATCGTAGCACCGTCTAGGCGCTGTTGGAGAGCAAACGCACACGCTGGATGCCAAGCGAGCCCGCGATCTCGGTCCCAGGTCACCAAGACGCCCCACGCCAGCAGATCAACGCAGATGGGACAGACCCATCCCATCAGGCGACGGTCGACCCTGACATCGATCGGCGGGCGCTCCCGGCGAAGGCTCATTTTCTTGGCCACCAGGATCAGCAGGCGGATGTCCTTCAGCACCCGGGCGAGCTGATGGGCCTCATGTTTCTCGTCCTGCTCCTGGAGCGCTCGCACCACCAGCAGGAGTTCGTCCGGGCTGGGGTAGCGGTTGCCCTCGCGCCGCGGCGGCTCATAGCCGAGACGGATGAAGCGGGCGAGACGGCGCTTGAGGCGTTCATCGATCTCGCGGATGCCGATGTCCAGGTCGACGGCCACTGCGACGCCCTCCAAGGGCCGCTTGCATCCATGGGTCAGGCGCTCGTGGGAATTGGCCCACAGGCTGAGAGCGCGACCGACCTCCTCAGCCGTGTATCCCATCCTCAGCTCAGGTGCTGCACTGCCGGGAAGTGAAGATGGGGCTGGGCCTCTCCCGGCGCCACTCCCATACATTCAGCCAGGACCTGGTTCACACGATCCCCCAGTTTCCACCAGGTCCTCAATGGAGCCCCGTCTCCATGGAGAGCCCCCACACGCTCCATGAGCTTGGGGTGGCGAGCCATCAGCCGGCCGGAGAACTTCACGCACCCGAGGGCCGACGTGACATGGCCCCCGCCTTCCACCACGTAGGGAGCAACACACCAGGGCCTCGGACAGGTCCACATCCGCTCCAGGAGCGCCGCGGTGGGGACCACATCCTGCTCAACGACGATCATCTTGTTCCCTGGAGCCCAGCGGCTGGCAAGCAGCCGATAGTATGCCTCTTCGTCGGCGCTGACATCTACGAACTCCGCACCCAGCGCATGGAGAGGTTCGTGGGTCTCCGACCAGAGCATCCCCGGAACATAAGGGCAGATTATGTTCACGCGTTGGGTTCCTCTTCGCACTCGGGACAGACTGGGTGGCCACAGTGAGGACAGTTGATGCAAACCACATCGCAGGCGGTGCAAATGATCTTGACCGACTCCTTCTCCTGGATATGCGCCTGGCGAGGCCGAGCCTGGGATGTGGTCGAAGCTACGGCAACTGGGCAATCCGCCGCATGCTTGTTGATGCCCTCGCAGTATTGGCAGGCTCCGAAGGAAGTAGTCTCAGTCACGATCGCAGGCTCAGCATTCGTTCCTGGCCCTGCGTGCGTCTCCAGTTTGCCCATTCGAGCTGAGACACCACATACGCCGCCCACTCCTCCCGGCGTTCTGGGGACGATTTGCTGAGTCCCCGAAGGCCATAGCACAGGCAGCGCACCGATCGTTTCAGCCTCACCGATGGAGCCAGTGCCTCAGAAGGGGGACGATCCAGAGCTGCCCAACGATCAAGCCGGCCCAGAGAAGAGTCCAGGCGCTGCCGATGACCAACATCCGCGCCTGAAGGAGAGTGAGGGTCGAGAGCCACCGTTGGAAGCGATTCGGCCTCCTTCGCTGGATCTCCATCACAGTGGAATTCTACTGTGGCGAGACCTGAGCAGCGTCGTCCTCATGGCAATTCTCATGACGACCGGGAGCGCCTGCATCTTCATCGAAGATCACGCTCTGGCCAAGTTCCAGCTTCTCGCTGCAGAGTTCGCACACAGTCCCTAAGAGAGGATCGGTTTCATGAATAACGCGCCCGCGATAGATCGGCATTCAGCAATTCTACTGTCAGTGGGAGCCGAGCGCCAAGGCGGTTCCGGTCCAGGTACCATGCCGGACCCCGCAGACCTCGGGGGCGGCTACCTTCACCCCGAGGAACGCACCTCTCGGCTTCCCTGGTCAGCTTAACGCCGGACGATCGCCTGATGGATGCGAGCCTTCCCCTCGGCCTCGCGCTGAACTGCACCCATCATCCCCTGCGTCTGCTGCTGGGCCTGCATCGCTCCCTCGTTGAGCACCAGGAAGGTTCCCCGGGCCCGGAGGTAGCCGGCGAATGACGTCAGGCGCCAGGTCGGCATCCCAGCGCCGCCCACCCGCAGGTAGGGCTGATCCTTCGCCGAAGGCCCGCTCACCTCCGATCGCATCAGCCCCCATTCGCACCACTGCCAGGTGGGCTCCAGCATGATCGGACCCACTCCCATCACCTCGATCTGGCCACCCGCTCCGGCAGTATCGATGATGCCACGCTCCTCCGGATGGTCGAAATGATCGGCCGCCGCGAACAACATGGCGAAGTTCGGGCAGGGGACCAGAGTCATTCCGTCGAAGTCACGCGAGAAGGCGGCGAAGAAGGCTTGGTAGATCACCCACAGTAGGTTATCACCGTCAGATGGGCTTCGCAGTGACGATCAGGCGTCGCTCATACTGGCGGCGGGCAGCGTTCCATTGGCCGCCGCAGGTGATGAGTTCCAGTGCTGGGGAGCCGGTGGTAGCGAACACATCGGCCGGAGCTGCGTCGGCGGCCCAAGAGCAGCCGGCCGGGGTCACCGTGGCCAGCTCGGAACACTCACCGGCGATCACCGCATAGGTCGAATGCTGGCCTTCTTCTCCGATGACGGTGATCAGATCACCAGATCGTAGGTCTCCGAGGTGCCAGAAGACTGCTGGGCAGCCCAAGCAAGGCCAATCGAGATGACCGGCGATCACCACATGCCCCGCTTGGCCAGGAGCTGCACCAGAGGAGTACCAGGCCACCGTGGAGGCCTTGGACGGGGCCACCATGTGGCCAGTGGCGTCAAGGCCCACCGACTCAACCTCGGCATCAACGCCGATCCGGGAGATGGTGAGACGCATGGGTGTCAGCCGAGGGGTGGAAATTGAAGATGGTGAGGCGACATTGCCCACCGCCGGAGTCGACCGGTGGACGACGCTGGGTGATGAGGAGGAACCACAGGCGGCGGTGGTCATCGCCACCGCCGCCACGACGAGCATCAAGCGCACCAACAATTATCTCCCGCTCAGGCGCCGGTGTCGGGAAGACCGGGGGTATCGGTGGACGTACTCGGAGTTGGGGTCTCCGAAGGGGTCGGCGTTGAGCCTGGAGATGGTGAGGCAGTTGGCGGGGTCTCGCTGACGCACTTGGGGCCAGCGAAGACAACGCCCACGCGGCGCAGCTCGTCGCCTCTGACCGGGAACAGGCCGGCGGCAATAGCGCAGTTGGTCTGGGCGCCAGATCCATGGACGATGGTGGTGATGACCAGCTGTGCCGACTTCCCGGCAGCGAGGGGTCCTACCACCCAATCACCAGTGGCATGATCATAGAGGCCGGTCCCGACGCTCTGTGTCGAGCTGACATAGAGCAGCTCGATGGGCAGCCCATCATTGACCTGAACGAAGGGAATGGGCACCAGGCTGGTGTTGGACACGGTCACGGTCCACTGAATCGTGTCGCCCTTCTGAGGAGCTGAGTCGCTGACCGTCTTGGTAAGGTCCAGCGCCGGCTGGCATTCGGGCGGCAGCACCCAAGCGGCTCCCTGCAGAACGGCCTCCGGCTGGATGCAGGGGTTGGGCGTGAACGAGGGAGATGGGGTGACGGTCGCCGCGGCTGGCGACACCATCAGGCCCAGCGCCACGAGGGCGCCGAGAGTGAGGGCGGTGATGAATCTCTTCAAGGGTTGGATTCCTCCTGTAGGGGCTGGCGGGCGACGGCTTCCCGGTCAGCGGTGGTGGTCTGAGGCCATCGAGAGGTCAAGTATCGAACAGTGGACTGTCCGACGTCAGGATTTGCCCGAAGGGGCAATGACGTCGGACAGTTCCCGAATGACGATGCGAACCCCAGGCAGCTCCCCGTAGAACTTCCCCGTCCGATCGATGTAGACGACCTGCTTATCGTCCCTCCAGAGACGCGCATCGGTGATTGAGTCACAGATGGATCTGACCAGCTTATCGAGGTCACTGCCACTTTTGGTCTTCACCGGCCAGCCCGGAGCTGATGGCAGCAATCCCCGTCGCCCATAGTGATAATCCGGTCGCGGGAGTGTGAAAGTCACGCCCAGGAGCACCGGTCCCGTGAAGCAGCCATGGAATCGAGCCATCGCCTGTGCCTCTTCGGTCACGGCCGCCCGCCAGCTCTTGAGATTTACGTTGTCGGACGTCACCGCCACCCGTGGTTTCTGCCCCTGCTTCTGGATGACATGACCCTTCATGGAGCCCTGCGGGACTGGAAGCCCGGCCACCCTGAACTCCACCGAGCGACCGCACTGAGCGGGTCGCTCAGTGAACTCCAATTCCTTGACTCGCGCCACCAGAAAGGCTACATCGAGCCGGAGTCGGTCGAGCGTGACCAGGTTCTGGTCACCGTGCAGCCGAGCACTGATGGCCTCGAGGTCGATCTGGCTCACCAGACCACCATGATCGGACCATCTGGCTTTGGCCCAATCGGTGTCGGTGCGGGCTTGGGGGGACTTGGCGGTCTGGGAGGGTTCCTCATCGATGTCGGATCAGCATGAGGATCCCGATCACCAGGATTGCGATCGGAATGAACGCCGGCACTGGCGTTGCCATGAAGACGATGAATTGGTCGAGTCCGTTCATTGAAGTTTCTCCTCGGTTCCAGCGATGGTCACGCTTCCCACCTAACTACGGCGGTGTGGGCTCCCGCATGGCCCTTGGGCAGATTGCAACGCAGGCCGGCAAGACCCATTGCGCCATAGTCGTCGCCATCTCGATGCATTCCGCACTCGACCGGTGGGCCTGGACAATCAGGGAAATCATCACCAGTCAGCACCTGCGTGAATCTGTAGGGTGAGCAGTACGCACAGAACATCTTGCCGCAAACCTCGCAGTGAGGTCCATTGTGGACCTGGTGATCGCCCAGAAATTCTCTGTTGATCTCCCCATCCAACGTCCGAGCCCACTGATGTTTCTGGCTCACCAGGAGCCGCCGGAGAGCACATAGCGACCCAGCTCGAAGACGAGCACACAGATGCCCAATAGAATCACGGCTGCGATCCCAACGAGGATGCTCTGACCTATCACGCTCATCAGCGCGAGCAGCCATCGTGGAA
>WNEY01005094.1_pt1 | contig 12356 bp, 15 predicted proteins | sample 5400531 | NCBI WGS metagenome assembly WNEY01 (sample SAMN13153338, study PRJNA577476) | soil metagenome | isolation source: 200 cm saprolite under Douglas fir tree site 1 | place: USA:California | collected 2015-04-18
GGGGCGCGCTGCGCCACGGCGGCGCGCTGCGCGACGTGGGGCCGACACTGCTGCGGATGCTGGGCGTGGAGCCGCCGCCGCAGATGACGGGGCGGGACCTGAGGGAGGAACAATGAGAGGTCGGTCGGTTGGGCGGTTGGGCGGTGGGGCGGCTCAGTGCACGGCGATCCTCGGTGCCGCAGTGCTTCTGACCGCCGGTCCGCCTGACCGCCTGAGCGCCCAAGTCGGCCATCCCCCCGACCAATCTCCGTTCCGCGACGTGCGCCGCGGGGGGACGTGGCTCGTCACGGGCGGGTACTTCAGCGGCAGCCGCGGATCGGTCGGCGTCGGGATCTCGGACGGGGCGACCGGCGGGATCCGCTACGAAGTGCCGTGGGGCGCGATCGGGGCGTCGCTGGGCGTCGCGTACGCCCAGACCACGCGGTTCGTCGTCGACCCCACGAAGGACTCGGTCACCCGGAAGAGCGGGCCCTACGACACGGACGTCCTGCTCGTCGACGCCGGTCTGCAGCTGGCCCTCAGCGGCCGCAAGACGTGGCACGGCTGGGCGCCGTACGTGGGTGGCGCCCTCGGGCTCGCGTTCGGCGGCGGCTCGCCCCCCGACCCGAGCGGCTATACGTTCGACACCAAGTTCACGGTGGCCCCGAACGCGGGGCTGCGCTGGTATCCGGGCCGCCGCCTCTCGCTGCGCGCCGACTTCCGGCTCGTCCTGTGGAGGCTCAAGTACCCGGTCGAGTACAAGCAGCCGTCGCCCGTGGACGGGAGCCGGGTGCTCCAGCTCTCCGCGCCGCTCACCGAATGGACGCGGCACCCCTGGATCACGCTCGGCGCGGGATGGACTTTCTAGCGGACGGATTGCGGCGCGCGCTGTCGCTCATCTTCTCGGGCGACGGCGAGGTGTACGGCATCGCCCTGCTCACGTTCAAGGTCGCCGTGGTGGCGACCGTGATCGCGTGCGGGCTCGGCATCCCGGCGGGCTTCGCGCTCGCCACGCGGCCGTTCTGGGGCCGCCGCGCCGCGCTCACCGTCGTGAACACGGCGCTGGCGTTCCCCACGGTCGTCGTCGGCTTGCTGCTGTACGGGCTGCTGTCGCGGCGCGGCCCGCTCGGCGGGCTGGGGTGGCTGTACACCTGGCAGGCGATCGTCGCGGGCGACGTGCTGCTCGCGTTCCCCATCGCTGCGGCGCTGTCGGCGGCGGCGGTCCAGGGCGTGGACCCGCGCATCCGCCGCACCGCCGAGACGCTCGGTGCGGGGCCGTGGCGGACGGCGTGGACGGTGGCGCGCGAGGCGCGCTTCGCCCTCGCCGCCGTCATCACCGCCGCGTTCGGCCAGACCGTCGCCGAGGTCGGGGCGGCGATGATCGTGGGCGGCAACATCCGCGGCGCCACGCGCACGCTGACCACCGCCGTGGCGCTGTACACCGCGCAGGGCGACTTCGGGCTCGCGCTCGCGCTCGGCTGCATCCTGCTGCTCCTCGCCCTCCTGGTGAACGTCGCGCTGCAGCTGCTGCAGGGTCGCGGCCATGGTTGAGCTGCGCGGCGTGCGCCACCGCTACGAGGGGCGCGTCGTGCTCGACATCGAGCGCTTCGCCGTGCCCCCCGGCGCGCTGATCGCCATCGTGGGGCCGAATGGCGCCGGCAAGAGCACCCTGCTGCGGCTGCTCGCCCTGCTGGAGCGCCCCAGCGAGGGCTCGGTGCTGGTCGAGGGGACGGCCGCGTGGGACGGCGGCCGCCCTCCCGTGGCCCTGCGGCGCCGCGTCACGCTAGTCGAGCAGCGGCCCGTGCTGTTCCGCGGCACGGTCCGGGACAATCTCGGATTCGGGTTACAGGCGAGAGGGATCAGACGCACGGAGGTGAACAGGATCCTGGGAACCGTCGCGGCGCGGCTCGCGATCACGCCGCTCTTGGAGCGGCGCCGGCACGAGCTGTCGGATGGCGAGGTTCAGCGCGTCGCGGTGGCCCGCGCGCTCGCCCTCGAGCCGGACGTGCTGCTGCTCGACGAGCCGGCGAGCTCGGCGGATCGCGCCGCGACGCAGGCCTTGTACGGCGCGCTCGCCGCCGAGCGCGCGCGCCGTCCCCTCGCCGTGTGCCTCGCCTCACACCAGCTCGAGGACGCCTACCGCTGGGCGGACGACGTGCGCGCGCTCGCCGAGGGACGTCTCTCGCCCGTGACGCCCGAAAATCTGTTCCGCGTCGACCTGCCGGACGGCGCCGCCGGCGGGCTGAAGCACGTGCGCGTCGGGCCGGTGGAGATCGCCGCGATGACCGACCGGACGGGCGCCGCGATCCTCGCCGTCCCGCCGACCGACATCTTCGTTTCCCGGGAGCCGCTGCCCTCCTCGGCGCGCAACGTGTTCACGGGGCACGTGACGCGGCTGGCGCGCCAGCGCGCGGGCGCCGTGCACGTGACGGCCGACGTCGGGGTCGAGCTCGTGGCGGTCGTCACCGAAGAAGCCGTGCGCGATCTCGCGCTCGCGCCCGGCAGCGCGGTGACGTTCGCGTTCAAGGCCAGCGCGGTGCGGGTGTTCTAGCGATGCCGACGAGCTATCTTACCCGGGTAGTGGAGTTTACCGCGACGCACCGGATCCGCCGGGCGGACCGGACGGCGGCAGAGAACGCGCGCGAGTTCGGCAAGGCGGTCGAGGATCACGGCCACCACTACCAGGTCCGGGTGACGGTGAAGGGGCCGCTCGCGGCCGAGCGCGGCGGCGTGACGAGCCTCCCGGCGCTCGACGCGCTGCTGGCCGCGGAGATCGCGCAGCGCCTGGACGGGCGGAGCATCAACGAGCTGCCCGAGTTCGCGGACGGCGGCCGCCTCGCGACCGGAGAGGCGCTGGCGGTGTACCTATGGGAGCGGCTCGCGGCGCGGCTGCCGGCGGGCGTGCGGTTGCACGCGGTGCGCGTGCAGGAGGGTCCTCATCTCTACTCCGAATACTTCGGCGAAGCCTAGAGAAGAAGGATCGCGCCGTGGCCGGATGCAGGCGGACTCCGCCATGGTGGAGGAGTGGCCGGTGTGGCTCGAGGTGAACGGCGAGCCCACGGTCACCTGGATGTGCACGCCCGACCAGCTCGAGGAGCTCGCCACGGGGTGGCTGCACGGGGAAGGCTACCTCGAGACCATGGACGACCTCGTGAAACTCCGCCCCTGCGCCACGGACCTGGGTTTCTGGGCGGAAGTGAAGCCCGAGCGGGTCGCGCGCGTGAAGGGGGAGCACCGCCGGCGCGTGCTCGCGTCGGGGTGCGGCGCCGTGGCGACGTTTCTGGCGGACCCGCACGCGGTGGCGCACGCGCCGGCGCGGGGCGAGCCGCCCGAGGCGGAGCGGCTGCGCCCGCTCTTCAAGGAGCTGTTCGCGCGCGGCGAGCGCTACAACGAGACCGGCGGGATCCACGCCGCCGCGCTGGCGGACGGCGACCGGTTGCTGTTCCACGCCGAGGACATCGGGCGCCACAACGCAGTGGACAAGGTGATCGGGGCGGCGGTGATCGCGCGCGCGCCGGTCGCGGGCCGCGGGCTGCTGGTGACGGGGCGCATCTCGGCCGAGCTCGCCTACAAGGGTGCGCGCGCGGGACTCGCCTGGATCGCGACGCCGAGCGTTCCCTCCACCCTCGCCCTGACCATCGCCCGGCGTGCGGGGATCGTCCTCGTCGGGCGCGCCGTCAGCGGCACGCCGCACTACCACCGCCCCGGGCCGTGAGCCCGGACGCCCTTCGGGCCCTGCTGCGCAACGCGCGCACGATCGCGGTCGTGGGCCTGTCGCCGAGCGCCGCGCGCCCGAGCCACGCCGTGGCGCGCTACCTCCGGGACGCGGGCTATCGCATCGTCCCCGTGAACCCCCGCCACGCGACGATCCTCGACGAAACGAGCTACCCTACGCTCACCGCCGCCGCGCGGGCGCACTCGATCGACGTGGTCGACGTGTTCCGGCGGAGCGAGTTCGCGGGAGCGGTCGTGGACGAGGCGATCCCGCTCCGGCCCCGGCTCATCTGGCTGCAGGTCGGAGTCGTGGACGAGTCCGCCGGCGCCCGCGCCGCCGCGGTCGGCATTCCCTGCGTGATGAACCGCTGCCTGATGGTGGACCACCAGCGTCTCGCGGTGTGATGCGCCCACGCTCGTTGGGACTCGCCGCGCTCGCGTTCTGCAGCGCGCCCGCCGCGGCCGCGCAGCAGAGCGCGCAGCCCAATCTCGTGCTCACGATGTTCGCGGGCGCCGTCTCGGGCAACGGGCTATGGACCATCGCGAAGCAGCCGCTGTGCGTGTTCGACGCCACCTTCGGGTGCAGCCCGCAGCACGACACGCTGCGGCTCGGCCGCGAGACGACCGCCAGCATCACGGCCGGGGCGTCGATGACCTACTTTCCCAAACCGGCGTTCGGCTTTCAAGTCGACGTCGCGTACGTCGGGCTGCCGCTCACGGACGCTTGCCAGATGCTGTTCTCCAATGCGGACACCACCAACCAGCAGATCTGCGCCGACATTCAAGGGCAATCGCACTCGACGGGGGCGGTGTCGGTCGTCGTGAGCGGCCTCGCGCGGTTGGCCCCGCACGGCGGCGTGAGTCCCTACATTCGCGCGGGGTTCGGGATCGTCAGCTACGACCACAGTACCGTGGAGATGTCGGGAGCCTTCGCCTACGGCACGGGTTACCCCGTTCGCCTCGTGATCGCGGACACGGCCCCCCGCCGCACCTCGGTCAGCGGCGTGCTCGGCGCGGGGATGACGTTCGCGCTGAACCCGGGATACCAGTTCCGCCTCGAAGCCCACGACATCATCGTGAATTTCCCCCGCCCCATCGGACCGGCCGACGACCGAGCCAACCCGCCGACGGGCTCGCGGTTTTACCACCACATCGCCCTGACGATGGGGCTCGACGTCGTGCTCGAGAAGAAGCGCGGGCGGCGCTACTGAGCGTGCGCGGCGCCGTGCTCGCGGGCGGCGCCGCACGCCGCTACGGCGGGCGCCCCAAGGGCCTCCTCGAAGTGGGCGGGCAGCGCATCCTCGACCGTGTGGTGGACGCCCTGGCGGCCGCCACCGGCGAGCCGCCGCTCGTCGTCGCCAACGCCCCCGACGGTCCCTCCTGGCGGCCCGACCTCCACACCGTGCCCGACGCCCGCCCCGACTGTGGCAGTCTCGGCGGGATCTACACCGCCGTGGTCGCGGGCGACGGCGCGGTGCTGTGCCTCGCCTGGGACATGCCGTTCGTCACGGCGGACCTGCTGCGCGCGCTGGTGCACGGCGCGGGGGGGTACGACGTCTTTCTCCCGGAGAGCGACGGCCGCCGGGGCGTGGAGCCGCTGTGCGCCGTGTACGGTCCCGCGTGCCGCGGGGCCATCGAGCGCCGGCTCGCCCAGGGCGACCTGAAGGCCATCGGCTTCCACCCCGATGTGCGGGTCGGTACACTACCCCTGGAGCGCGTGCGCGCGTGCGGCGATCCCGAGCTGCTGTTCTTCAACGTGAACCGGCCGGAGGACCTGGCCCGGGCGGAGGCCCTGTGGCGGCGACGCGGATGATCTCGGTCATCGGGCGGCACAACGCGGGCAAGACGACGCTCGTCGTGGCCCTCTGCAACGAGCTGGCCCGGCGCCGCTTCCGGGTGATGACGATCAAGCACGGCACCCACCCCGCGGACCTCGACGAGCCGGGGAAGGACACCTGGCGCCACTTCCGTGAAGGCAAGGCCGAGCGGGTGCTGATGGAATCTCCCGGCCAGCGCATTGTGTTCGAGCGCACGGCGCAGGAAGCCGATCCCGTGACCCTGGCGCGCCGCTACCTGGACGGCGCCGACATCGTGGTCGTCGAGGGCTTCACCCAGGCGCCGCTGCCGAAGATCGAGGTGCACCGCCTCGCCTGCGGCGACCGGCCGATCTTCGACCCCGCGGCGCACGACCCGGCGGACTGGGTCGCGCTGCTCACCGACGACGCGAGCTACCGCGCCCCGTTTCCGGTCTTCCGGTTCAGCGACACGTCCTGGCTCGTGACGGTGGCCAACCTGGCCTGGGACGGCGCCAAGATCCTCGCGCCCTGAAATGCTGCTCCCGGCGCAAGCGGCGCGGCTGATCCTGGCGGACATCCGGCCGCTCGGCGCGACGCGCGTGCCGCTGCGCGAGGCGCTCAATCTCGTGCTGGCGGAGGACGTGGCGAGCCCGATCGACCTCCCCCCCTGGGACAACTCGGCGATGGACGGCTACGCGGTGCGCGCCGCGGACGTCGCGGGCGCGTCGCGGGACGGGCCGGTCACGCTGCGCGTGATCGAGACCGTCCCCGCCGGCCGGTTTCCCGAACGGAGCGTCGGCGCCGGCGAAGCGACGCGCATTTTCACGGGCGCGCCCCTCCCCGGGGGCGCCGACGGCGTGATCCGCCAGGAGGACACCGAGCCGGCGGACGGGGGCCGGGTGGCGATCCTTTCCGACCGCGACGCCGGCCGCAACCTGCGGCGCCGCGGCGAGGACATCCGTGAAGGCACCGTGGTCCTCGCCGCTGGCGCGGCGCTCGGCCCGGCGCAGCTCGGCGTGCTCGCGTCGATCGCCCACGCGACGCCGCTCGTCCACCGCGCGCCGCGGGTCGCCTTCCTGGGCTCGGGGGACGAGATCGCCGACCTCGACCACGCGGACGAGATCCTCGCGGGGAGGAAGATCGCGAGCTCCAACTCCTACACGCTCCACGGGATGATCCGCCGGGCCGGCGGCGTGCCGGTCGACCTCGGCCTCGCTCGCGACACCAAGGCGAGCCTGCGCGAGCACCTCGCCGGCGCCGCGAGCGGGGAGGGGGCCGACCTGCTCGTCACGACCGCGGGCGTGAGCGTGGGCGAGCACGATCTGGTGCGCGACGTGCTCACCGAGCTCGGCTGCGAGATGAAGCTGTGGCGCATCCGCATGCGCCCCGGCGCTCCGCTCGGCTTCGGCCTGTGGGGCGGGCGGCCGTGGATCGGCCTGCCCGGAAATCCGGTGAGCACCATGGTCACCTTCGAGCTGTTCGTGCGCCCGGCGATCCGCCGCCTGCTCGGGCATCCGCTGCCGTTCCGCCGCACGGTGACCGTGTGCGTGGGCGAGGCGATCACGCTGGGCCCCAAGCTCCGCCACTACCTCCGCGCGGTCGTCAAGCCGGAGGGGGCGGACGAGGCGCTCACCGCGCGCTTGACGGGGCCGCAGGGTTCCGGCATCCTCACGTCCATGGCTCGCGCCGACGCGCTCCTGATCGTGCCCGAAGACCGACCGTCCGTGGCTCCGGGGGAGCGGCTCCAGGCGGTGCTGCTCGACGATCCCCACCACGTCGCCGAGCCGACGTTCTAGTGCCCGCGTCCGCCGAGACCCTCCGGGTGCTGCGCCTCGTGGGCGCGGTCGCGCTGATCGGCGTCGTGTACTGGATCAACACGCGGACCGCGCCCGAATTCCGGCTGGGCATTCTCTATCTCATCCCGGTGCTGCTCGTGGCGTGGCATGACGGCCTCGTCTGGGGCATCCTGTTCGCGCTCGGCACGACGCTGCTGCGCTACGTCACCGGCATCGATCAGATGCCGGCCGGCACCCCCCTGGTCGCGCGCGCCGTCAACGAGGCCGGCTACCTCGCGGTGGTGAGCCTGGCGATCGCGGGGCTGTCGCAGCTGCGCCGCACCCAGGCCCAGCTCGAGGACATCGCGACGCGCGACTCCCTCACGAGCGTGCTCAACGCGCGCGCCTTCACCGACGAGCTCGGTCAGGAGCTCGGTCGCAACCGTCGCTACGGGCGGCCGCTGGCGCTGATCTATCTCGACCTCGACGACTTCAAGCGCGTGAACGACGCCCACGGCCACGCCACCGGCGACGCCGTGCTGCGGCTCGTGGCCGACGCCATGCGCAGCGCCGTGCGCCAGTCCGACCTCGTGGGCCGCCTGGGCGGGGACGAGTTCGCCGTCCTCATGCCCGAGACCGACGGCACCGTCGCGCACGCGGCAGCCACGCGGCTCGTGACCGGCATCCGCACCGTGTTCCGCGGCACGCCCTCCGTCACCGCCAGCATCGGCGTGGTGTCGTGCGCCGGCACCGAGGCCGGGAGCGAAGAGCTGCTGCGCAAGGCGGACCAGGCGATGTACGAAGCGAAGCGCGCCGGGAAGGACCGGGTGGTGCAGGTCGCGCTCTGATGGCGGAGCAGCTGTTCCTCATCTTCACGTCGGTCCTGTTCATCGTGGACCCGTTCGCCGCGGTGCCCAGCTTCCTCGCGATGACTCAGCGCGACACCGCGGACCAGCGCCGCGCCATGGCCCGCCGCGGCGCCTGGACCTGCGCCATCACCCTCACCGCCTTCGCGCTCGGCGGCAGCCTCATCTTCAAGCTGTTCGGCATCACGCTCGGCGCCTTCAAGATCGCCGGCGGCGTGCTGATCGGCCTCAACGCCCTCGACATGGTCCAGGCGCGGCGCAGCCAGCAGAAGGAGACGCCGGTCGAGACCGCCGAAGGCGTGGGGAAGGAGGACGTGGGGATCATGCCCCTCGGCGTGCCGATGCTCGCCGGCCCCGGGGCGATCTCCACCGTCATGGTGCTCGCCGGCGGTGCGAAGACGCCCGTCGTCACCGCCGGCGTTTACATGGCGATCACGCTGACCGCCGCCGTCTGCTACGTCACCCTGTCCGCCGCCACGATGGTGGAGCGGCGCCTCGGCCAGACGGGCATGCGCATCCTGACGCGCCTGATGGGCCTCGTGCTGTGCGCCATCGCGGTGCAGTTCGTCGTCGACGGCATCAAGATGACGGGCCTCGCGGGCGGCTCCTGAACGCCCTCTGGCAGACGGTGCTCGCCGGCCAGGCGGTGCTGGTCGCCACGCGCGCCGATCCCGTGCCCGGCGGCGGCCCGCTCGCGGAAGTGCGGTTCGTCCAGCCGGTCGCCATGCTCGAGGGGAGCGCCCTGCGCGGCCGCCTCCTCCTGCAGGTGACGGCGGACCTCGAGGGCTTGACCATGCGCCACGGCGAGCTGGCCCCCGGCGACTGGGGCGAGGGCTACGTCGACCGCCGCCATCCGCACGCATACGTCCACGAGATGATGGTCACGTTCACCGCGGCGCCCGTCACGATCGGCGCCGGCAGGGGCTTCGTCCCCTTCGGCACCGACGACCCGATGAGCCGCCCGGTGCTGCGCTATCCCGTCAACCACCACCTCAGTCAGATCCTCGAGCGCGCGCTCGCTTTGGCCTCCGTGCGCGCCGGGCCCGCCCAGCTCGAGGGAGCGCTGTTCGACGGCGACGAGCCGGAGTACCCCGGCCAGTGGCCCGCGCTGGGCCGCTTCGGGGACTCCTGGTCGGTGCGGCTCACCGTGCGGCCGGCACCAGGTGGGGACCTCGAGTGGCAGGGGTCCGCCGCGACCGTGCACTCCCCCGAGCAGCGCGCCGGAGCGGGGACAGACCAGCACAAGACCAGCACCTCGGCGCGTCTCGAGCGGTCCGCCGGCCGCGCGCGTGTCTACGCGCTCGCCGAGTGGGCGCGCACGTCGGAAGCGGGCGGGGTCTTCGTGTTCCACAGCGTGCTCGCCGAGGCCGCGGTGACGACGGGTCCGCACCGTCCCTACTACCGGTTCGAGCGCACCGAGCGTCCCGAGGAGCAGCGCACCGTGGACCTGTTCCGCACCGTCCGTCCGCACCTCGAGAACTCGATCATCGGCACCACCCGCTGGACGGTGCACACGGCGGGCTACGGCTTCGTCACCCGGCGGGGGGGGAGCGCGCTGGAGATCCAGCCGTTCGTGGAGGCGTCGCTCGGCCGCATCACGGCGGTGGGAGGCGGGCTGTTCGATCCGGTCGCGTTCTACGGCCGCGACACCTTCTGGTCCGCGAGTCTCGGCGTGCGCGCCGGGTGGCGCATGGCCGGGCACCGGATGGGTCGATACGGGGTACCGATGGGCACGATGCACCCGATGGAGCCGATGTGAAGGCGCGGCTGCTCGCCTGCGCCCTGGGCGCGCTCGGCGCCGCCTGCGGCAACGACGGCAGCGGGATCACTCCTCCCCCGCCGCCCCCCGCACCACAGCCCACCCTCGTCACGACCGTGCCGATCCCGGCGAACTACGGCATCCACGACCAGTTCATCCGCGACGGCCTCGCGTTCGTGTGCGCGTGGAACACCGGGGTGCTCATCTACGACGTCGGCAACGGGATCAAGGGCGGCGCACCCGCGGCACGCCCGCCGCTCCGGTGCTCGTCGGCAGCCTCGTCACGAGCGCCGACGGCGTGTCCGGCGGCGCGCAGGTGCACAACGCGTGGTGGTTCTGGAATCCCGCGACCAGCGAAAAGCGCTACCTGTTCATCGGGCAGGAAGGACCCGCCACCATCGGCTCCAGCTCTTCCGGCGACATCCACGTGGTGGACGTGAGCGACCTCACCAAGCCGGTCGAGGTGGGCTTCTACCATCTGAACGGGGCGGGCACCCACAACTTCTGGGTGGACGAGAGCGCGCAGGTGCTGTACGCGGCGTACTACAACGGCGGCGTCGTGGCGATCGACGTGTCCGGCACGCTACCCGACACACTGGCGCGGCGGGAGATCGCCCGCATCCAGCCGGGGGGACCGGGCAATACGTTCATTTGGGGCGTGCAGCTCGCGAACGGGTCGGTCTATGCGAGCGACATGCTGAGCGGCTTCTGGCAGCTCAAGCTGCAGGGCTCCACCTTCAGCGTGGTGAGCGGCGGGAACAACGTGCCCGAGCGGTACGGCTCCGACCTCTGGGTGCGCGGCGGGTACGCCTACACGGGCACCTGGGGCCACCGCGGCATCGTCGCGGGCAACGCCCTCAAGATCTGGGGGCTCGACGCGACCGGCGCGCCGGCGCTGCACGACTCGATCGTGACGCCGGACATCACGACGGTGAGCGACGTCGAGGTGAGCGCCGACGGCAAGCTCCTGATGTTCAGCGCCGAGGGCGGGCCCGGCGCGGGGATCTATTTCTACGGTCTCGCCGACCCCGCGCATCCCGTTTTCGCGGCGAAGTACCTCGTCTCGACCGGCGTGCACACGACGACCTTCGCCACCGTGGGCGGGAAGCTGTACGTTTTCGCGGCGAAGGATCCCGCCGCTCCCGCGCTGCTGATCCTGGACGTGACGGCGCTCGATCAATAGGAGGGGACATGCGCACCACCGCCATCGTGGCCGGACTCGCGCTCGCCGCGGCCCCGTCCCTCGTCGAATACGACATTCCGACCCCGCGCTCGGCGCCGCACTGTCTCGTCGCTGCGCCCGACGGCATCATCTGGTTCGCCGAGATCGGCGCGGACAAGCTCGGCCGGTTCGACCCCAAGACGGAGAAGTTCACCGAGTGGCCCGTCCCGACACCGGGCGGCCACCCGCACGGCATCGCCTGGGCCTCGGACGGCCGGCTCTACGTCACCGAGCAGGCGGGGAACAAGATCGCCGCCTTCGACCCCAAGTCCGATCAGTTCACCGAGTACCCGGTGCCCAGCCCGGCGGCGGGCCCGCACACGCCGATCCAGGGCCCCGACGGGGCGATCTGGTTCACGGAGCAGGCGGGAAACCGCATCGGCCGGCTCGATCTCAAGACGGGCACGATCGCCGAGTACCCGGTCCCGACCCCGCGCGCCAACGCGTACGGCATCATCGCGGCGCGGCGCGAGCACGCCGTCTACTTCGCCGAGCTCGAGGGCCACAAGCTGGGGCGAGTCGACGTGGCGACGGGAGCGATCACCGAATACCCGACGCCGACCCCGAACTCCGGGGTGCGCCGCCTCGCGATCGACCGCGACGGCGGGATCTGGATGACCTACAACCGCGCCGGCAAGGTGGCGCGCTTCGATCCCGCGACCAAGACCTTCAAGGAGTACGACGCGCCGGGCGGCCCGCACGGCCAGCCCTACACGATCGAGGTGGACTCGACCGGGCGCGTGTGGTTCAGCGAGTTCGACCCCGCCGCGAACGACCTGGTCGAGCTCGATCCCGCGACGGGCAAGATGACGACCTACAAGATCCCGACGGGGCCGGCGCTGGTGCGGAAGCTGACGGTGGACGCCAACAACACCGTGTGGTACGCCAACAACGGCCAGGGGAAGATCGGCAAAGTCGTCAGGCCGTAAGCCGTTCCCGCCCGCGCCGCTCCCAGTCGCTGCGGCGGTCCACGCCCGAGCGCCGCGGCTCGTCGGCGCGCCGCTGCGCTCCACTGCGGCGCTCCAGCTCGACGGGCGTGCTCTCGTGGCGCCGGTCGAGGGCGATGCGCCGCCCCAGACCTTGCCGTCGCTCCAGCCTGCTCCGCCGTGTCCTCACCCGTCGCTCGCCCGTGCCGCGGGCACGCTCACCGCTGACGCGGTGATATGCTCCCATAGGATGCACTCCGTCCGGCCGCACCACGCTTCGGGGCCGCCGGTCCGCGTTGAGACCGCGCACTCGTCCGTG
>WNEY01008886.1_pt1 | contig 12355 bp, 9 predicted proteins | sample 5400531 | NCBI WGS metagenome assembly WNEY01 (sample SAMN13153338, study PRJNA577476) | soil metagenome | isolation source: 200 cm saprolite under Douglas fir tree site 1 | place: USA:California | collected 2015-04-18
GTACATCCGGCGAGCTCCTGGCCGGCCGAGTCACTGCTCCAAGACTTCGCCACGCATCTGCATCGAAACGGAGAGTCCGCCTCAATGTGCGTCTCACCGGAGGGAAAACAACTATGAGCCGGATTTACGAAGCCCTCAGGAAGGCTCAGGAGCAGGGTGCGACGAGCGTGCCCATGGAGCAGGCGCAACGGCGCGAGTCTCTCATTACGCAGGCCGTTCATGGCGACCGCGCGGGACAAAGAAGTCCAGAGTTCCTCTCCCCAGTTGGACCAGAGGGCGCACCTCCAGCCTCCTGCTATCTTCGACTCGATGAGTTGCGGCAGCGCTGTGCGAAGCCCGGCTGGAAGCTAAATCCGGACTACGCCGTTTTCTTCAGCGGGCAAACTTTCGACCGGTGTGCCGAGCAGTTCCGGACTTTGCGCTCGCGTCTGTACCGGTTGCGCGAAAAAAAATCCATCCGCACCCTGCTGATCACAAGTACATGCAGCGGGGAAGGTAAATCGTTCGTTGCCCTGAATCTCGCTCAAGCCATCGCGCGCCAGCACGAAAGGCGGGCGTTGTTGATCGACGCGGATCTGCGCGCCCCCAGCTTACACGTTCGTATGGGTGCTCCATCTGCGCCGGGGCTGACCGACTACCTTGCTGGTGAAGCCGATGAATTCTCCATTATCCAGGCAGACGCGAAGGAAGATCTTTTTTTTATTCCCGCCGGGAGATCCGTCTCCAATCCGACGGAATTACTCGCAAACAACCGGTTGAGGAGCCTGCTCGGACGACTGGCTCCAGTATTGGACTGGATCATCGTGGACGCGCCTCCTGTGCTACCCGTGTCGGATGCCAGTGTGTTGGCCGGGATGTGCGATGGTGTGATCTTTGTGATCCGTGCTGGGGCGACGGCCTTCGACTTGGCGCAGGCGGCGTGTCAGGAGTTTCGGGAAAACAATCTCCTGGGCGCGGTGCTGAACGGCGTCGACGAAGAGGCGATGTACGGCGCTTACTCGTATTACGCCGGAAACGGGATAGACAAGAGGTAATGTGAGGACCTGTCGACCGATCGCACCGTCGAGAAGCACGTCGCGCGAGGATATTTCGTAGAGCGTTTCGCTGCAATCCAAACTGCCGTTCGATCCGGGCTGCCCAGCCAACCTTGCAGTGGCAGCGCAACTGCTTGCGTGGCTGCGGATGCGGTGGCAATCCCGGAACAACCGCATACGTAAGGTTTGAAATCTCACCAAGCCACTAACTGCTTAGCTTAGTAGAAGGAATGGTGCCTCGAATATGGGTCTGCCGATAGAAAAGCCTAATTTTGGACGACTTCTTAGAGGCAGATTGCGAGCCCCCCATTCCTTCAGCCAGAAGCATCGCGAAGTTCTCGCCGAGGACCTCTTCCGGAGATTTCTCTGCTGGGAACGGAAGAGAGCGGAGCGCTCTCGCAAGTCTTTCCTACTAATGCTTGTGGATGCAGGGAGAGTTCTCCAAGCAAATCGAAACCAAAGAGCGTTAACGAGAATATTGTCAGCGCTTTCTTGTTCCACTAGGGAGACGGACATTGCCGGCTGGTATCGAGAGGGAGCTGTCTTAGGGGTTATGTTCACCGAAGTTTGCCGAGCAGAAAGAAATGCGCTGCAAAACTTAGTTCTGGCCAAGTTAACGGAGGCGCTGCATGTGGGGCTGGGTGCAGAATGGGCCGGTCAAATTCGCATTTCATTCCACTTCTTTCCGGAGAATTGGGCCAAACCGAGCGTCAGCCCGTTGGCTGACGAGAAGCTCTATCCAGATTTGTTGGAGCGGAGTGACGCGAGGAAGTTCCCTCATTTCGTTAAGAGAGCTATGGATATTGTTGGGAGCATTATGGCCCTAGTCCTCTTCTCTCCCCTGTTTGTCATCATTGCGCTGGCTATCAAGCTCACTTCAAAGGGACCGATCCTGTTTAAGCAAGAAAGAGTGGGCCAGTACGGGACCCTCTTCACATTCTTGAAGTTCAGATCTATGGAGTGCGTGAATGACCCGGGCATTCACCAGAAATATGTCAAGCGGTTCATCGCCGGTGAAGTCGATTTGGCGCAATCCGGCCATGGGCAGAATGTCGTTTACAAGATCCAGCAAGATCCCCGGGTCACCCGAGTGGGGAAGTTCCTACGCAAAACCAGTCTGGACGAACTTCCCCAACTCATCAACGTCCTAAAGGGCGAAATGTCTTTGGTCGGGCCGCGACCCCCGATCCCTTACGAGTCGGAGGTGTATGAGGTCTGGCACCGGCGTCGAGTGCTGGAAGCTAAGCCCGGAATCACGGGGCTATGGCAGGTGAATGGCCGCAGCAGGCTCAAGTTCAACGATATGGTGCGTCTCGACCTCCAATATGCGAAGACGTGGTCGCTTTGGCTGGATATCAAGATTCTTCTACAGACCCCACGGGCGGTCCTTTTCGGCGAAGGTGCCTACTGAGCCGTTCTTCAGCGTGCAACTTAGTTCTCAAGGAGAGTGTTTTATGGCGACCCCAGGTTGTTTTATGGCGACCCCAGCAGATCGCGTTTACAACAGCCGTCCACCCGGAACTGCGGCAGAGCTACGTGTTGGCGTCATCGGTTATGGCTACTGGGGACCAAACGTGGCCAGGAATCTCCGTGGACTTGAGAACTGCGAGGTCGTAGCCATCTCCGACAAGAATCCCGCCACTCTCCGACGCGCAAGGCAAGCCTATCCCGGTGTCGAACTGACGGCGGACTGCTCCGAGCTCCTGACTTCGACGCAAATCGACGCCATCGCCGTGGTCACTCCGGTCTGGACGCATTTCGAGCTAGCAAAAGCCGCCCTGCAAAATGGGAAACACGTCTTCGTCGAGAAACCTTTCACTTCGACGGCGCAACAGGCCGAGGAGCTCATCGCGCTAGCGGACCGGAACAGGCTCAAGATCATGGTGGATCACACATTTCTCTTCACCGGCGCAGTGAGGAAAATCCGGCAGCTGGTGGATGACGGTACTTTGGGGGATCTCTACTACTATGACTCGACGCGAGTGAATCTGGGTCTCTTCCAACACGACATAAATGTGGCGTGGGACCTTGCACCTCACGATTTGTCGATCCTGGACTACATCATCCAGAAGAAACCAGAGGCCGTCGTTGCCACGGGGGAGAAACATCTAAACGGTCTCGTGGACGTGGCTTTTATCACCATCTATTTCCCGGGCAACGTCATTGCGCACGTTAACGTCAACTGGCTCTCGCCAGTTAAGGTCCGCACCACTCTAATCGGCGGGGAGAAAAGAATGCTGGTTTGGAACGACCTCGAGGTCGACGAGAAAATCAAAGTCTACGACAAGGGCATTCGGATGAGCAACGGGCACGGTGTCTATGAAATGCTGGTGAGTTATCGTTCGGGAGACATGTGGGCGCCCAAAGTCGAACAAACCGAGGCTTTGAAGGCCGAACTCGAATACTTCATTGATTGCATTCTGAATGATCAAACGCCACTCAACGACGGCCTTGCGGGTTTGCGTGTGGTCAAGATGCTCGAAGCTGCCGAACAATCGTTGAAGGAGAGAGGAAAAACCATCCGGCTATGAACTTGTATCATTGCATTGCTCCTGATGTCCAATTGGGTAAAGATGTGAAGCTGTCTCAATTCATTAATCTGTATGGCTGCGAAGTTGGCGACGACAGCAAGATAGGTGCGTTTGTCGAGATTCAAAAGAATGCCAAGGTCGGCAAGAATTGCAAAATCTCCAGCCACACTTTCATCTGTGAAGGGGTAATTATTGAAGACAACGTCTTCGTGGGCCACGCTGTAACCTTCATCAACGACTCTTATCCGCGCGCCACGACCCCAGAAGGCCAGCTTCAAAGCGAAAAGGACTGGAAAGTGGAGCCAACGCTGGTGAAAAAGGGTGCCTCCATTGGTTCCGGTGCAACGATTCTCGCGAATCTCGTCATCGGTGAAAACGCTCTTGTCGGCGCCGGCAGCATGGTGACCCGCGACGTCCCTGACAATGCGATTGTCGCTGGAAATCCAGCCAGGCTCCTCCGCTTGATCGCACAAGAGGTGAAGGTGGCGCCATGATCGGCAACGGCAGAATTCCTTTCTTGGATCTGGTGACTCCTCACCTAGAACTGGAAGAGGAACTGGTCACGGTCTTCCGAACTGTGCTGAAGACCGCTGGATTCATTGGCGGCCCGATGGTGGAGGGGTTCGAAAAGGAGTTCGCAGAGTCTTGCGGAGTCGAGTATTGCATTGGCGTAGGAAGCGGCACAGACGCCCTACGGTTTGCCCTGATGGCCGCCGGGGTGCAGCCGGGCGATACTGTCGTTACAGTTCCGAATACTTTTATCGCGACAACAGAGGCGATCACCCAAGCCGGCGCGCGGCCGGACTTCGTGGATGTTGAGGAGCGCAGTTACAACATGGATGTACGGAGACTCCACGAATACCTCGAAACGCAATGCTGCCTCGACTGGACTGGAAAACTATTGAACCGGAAGACGCGAAGCCCTGTCACAGCGATCGTTCCCGTGCACCTGTACGGCCAGATGGCGGACATGGATCCCATCCTAGAGCTCGCGGAACGACACAACTTGTTTGTGATCGAAGACGCTTGTCAGGCTCACGGGGCCGAGTACTTTTCCAACAAGCACAATGGCTGGAAGCGCGCCGGCTCAATGGGCCGTGCCGCTGCCTTCAGCTTTTACCCTGGAAAGAACCTGGGCGCCTGTGGCGAAGCGGGTGCAGTGACCACGAACGACGAAGCGCTGGCTGAGAAAGTCCGGATGCTCCGTGACCACGGCCAAGTCAGGAAGTATTATCACGACATCGAGGGGTATAACGGTAGGTTGGATGCGATCCAAGCCGGGATTTTGCGGACCAAGCTCAAGTACCTATCGGATTGGAACCGCAAGCGTTGCGAGAATGCCCATAACTATAACGAGTTGTTTGGTTCCGAGCTCGACACGCTCACTGTGCCGTATGAATCTCCACGGGCCAGGGCTGTGTATCACCTATATGTGATCCGGGTTCAGAACCGCGATCAGCTCCAAGCCCATCTTGCTCAAGCTGACATCGCTAGCCAAATTCACTACCCGACACCACTCCATCAGCAGAAAGCCTATGCGGATATCGGCTATAAGGAAGGTGATTTTCCGGTGTCAGAAAAAACTGCATCGGAAATCCTCTCTTTGCCCATGTACCCCCAGCTTGAACTTGGTCAGCAGAAACGAATTGTCCAGAAGGTTCTCGAGTTCGTTTGCATGCAGCCTGCGAGTCGCTGGCATCCGAATCTCCAGCCAGCGTCCCTATCTTAGTGGCGCGCGGTCCTCGACGGATCTCCATTCCGAGAGGATGGCTAGCGACATTTGAGCCCCGCGTTCCTGGGCCGGAGCGGGTCCGTTTACCCGTTCTTCGTGAACCGCAAAACGGTGAAGATAAAAAGCATCGAACATCTGCCGACAAAGGAAACATCTGGATCGATTTGGATAACTCTCCCCCTATGCCATTTTTGGCGCCAATCCTAGACGAACTCCAGAAGCGCGAATCTTCGGTGTTGCTGACCGCACGCGACTGTTTTCAGGTGCACAAGCTGGGTAGAACCATGAAAGCAGGGCGCTGAACCGTATCCGCAAATGTGGGCACTATGAGAATCCGCTCGGAAGCAGATCGGAGGAACGAAATATGTACAAATACGGATTAGATGGGACAAAGTTCACCGAAAATTCTTCCGTGGAAGAGTTAACATGCCACAAGAGGCTGGCGCTAGCGGGGGTTCTTGTCTTGGCTGCATGCAGCGTGGCCGCCACGTCTGCGAGTGCTCAGACCTTTGGCTGCAGTCCGGCCATGGCCAACGACATCGTCTGTGAGAACTCAAAGACAGGGACTCCTTCCAGTACCTGGAACCTTCCCAATGGCGGTGCCGGGGATTCAACGATTCAGGGTTTCGCCACCGACATCAGCGTCAATCAAGGGCAAACGATATCCTTCAAAATCAACACCACGGCAACCGCCTATACGATTGATATCTACCGAATTGGGTATTACGCAGGACTGGGCGCTCGCAAAATTGTGAGCATCGTGCCTTCTGCGCAATTGCCTCAGCTACAGCCCCCTTGCTTGACGGATTCCTCAACAAACTTGGCCGACTGTGGGAATTGGGCGGTTTCGGCTTCGTGGCAAGTACCTTCCAATGCGACGTCAGGAGTTTATCTTGCTCTCCTCACTCGGACCGATACCGGAGGAAAGAGCCATATCGTTTTCATCGTGCGTAACGATGCAAGCCAATCGGACATTCTATACCAGACTTCAGATACAACTTGGCAGGCATACAACGCTTATGGTGGCCACAGTCTATACGGAGCAAATGACACGTTTGATAGCCCCAATCGGGCCTTCAAGGTAAGTTACAACCGTCCATTCATTACGCGTGGCTTTTCATTTGAGTCGGCAACCTGGCTTTTCGGCGCCGAGTATCCCATGATTCGTTGGCTGGAAGCGAATGGGTACGACGTAACTTACTTCACGGGTGTGGATGCCGCGCGGAATGGCAACTTGATTCCGAATCACAAGGTCTATATGAATTCAGGCCATGATGAGTACGTCGCGGGGCCACAGCGAGCTAACCTGGAAGCCGCCCGTAACGCGGGCGTAAATCTGGCCTTGTTCAGCGGTAATGCGGTGTATTGGAAGACGCGATGGGAGAACAGCATCGACGGCTCGAATGCGTCTTTTCGGACGCTTGTTTGTTACAAAGAAACGTGGGCCAATAAACCGATCGACCCGCTCGACCCGCCGACGTGGACGGGCACCTGGCGAGACCCAAGATTTAGTCCACCTGCAGATGGAGGCCGACCCGAAAACTCGCTGAGCGGCACGATCTTCATGGTAGACGGTCCAGGCAGTGACAATCCTGGGAATCTCTCTATACAGGTTCCCGCAGCCGACGGAAAAATGCGCTTTTGGCGCAATACCACTCTCGCCACTTTGGCTTCGGGGCAAACGGCGACACTCCCGGCTGGAACTTTGGGCTATGAGTGGGATGAGGATCTCGACAACGGGGCCCGGCCCGCCGGATTATTCGATCTCTCGACGGCCACATACTCCCTAACTACAGATCTTCTTCTGGATAACGGCAACACAACGGGTGCTGGCATTGCGACACATCACCTGACAACGTATCGCGCCCCCAGTGGGGCCCTGGTGTTCAGCGCGGGCACGATTCAGTGGGCGTGGGGTCTCGATTCCAATCATGACAACCCGTTCGGATCCAACTCGGCACCCGACGTCGACATGCAGCAAGCTACCGTGAATCTTTTTGCAGACATGGGTGTTCAACCAGGGACATTACAGGCGGGACTCCTTTTTGCCTCGAAGTCTACCGATACGACGCCGCCGGTTTCGGCAATCACTTCGCCGGCAGGAGGGTCATCATTCCAGGCGGGGAATGCCGTCACCATTACGGGCACTGCGACCGACTCTGGCGGAGGAGTTGTGGCCGGGGTCGAAGTGTCAACGGATGGCGGGACCACTTGGCACCCAGCCAGTGGTCGAGAGAACTGGAGCTATTCCTATAGGCCCAGCACAACTGGATCAGCGACTATAAAGAGCCGGTCAGTAGATGACAGCGGCAATCTCGAAACTCCCTCAGCCGGTATATCACTTACAGTGACACCGAGACCATGTCCTTGCACGATTTGGCCGAGCAGCACGGTACCATCGATTCCCTCGTTCAACGACTCCTCGGCCGTAGAGGTCGGTGTCAAATTCACCTCAGACGTTTCCGGAAACATTCTTGGCGTGCGCTTTTACAAGGGCAGCGCTAACACTGGTACCCACATCGGCAATCTATGGGGCAGCGCGGGCACCCTGCTGGCTACTGCAACGTTCACGAACGAGACCGCCTCCGGCTGGCAACAAGTCAACTTTTCAGCGCCTGTGGCAATTACCGCCAATACCGTCTACGTGGCTTCCTATCACACCAATGTTGGTGGCTACTCTGTGGACCAGAATTACTTTGCGAACAGCGGCTTCGACGACCCGCCCCTGCACGCGGTAGTGTTTGGTACGGGTACCGGAGCACCGACTCTATCCTCAGTCGCTGTAAATCCGGCGAGCGTTACCGGCGGGAATCCTTCAACTGGCACAGTGACGCTAAGCGGGCCAGCTCCTAGTGGCGGCGCCGTGGTCTCCCTTTCCAGCAGTGACCCGTCAGCGAGTGTTCCGGCCAATGGAGTGACCGTTCCGGCGGGAGCCACAAGTGCAACCTTCACGGTGACCACCAGCCCGGTCGCCACTTCGACTTCCGTAACCATCTCCGCGTCCTACGGCGGCGGGACCCAAACGGCCACGCTTACTGTGTCACCGCAGCCCATCCCAGTCGTATCCTCGCTGACCTTGAGCCCAGCGAACGTCGCTGGCGGGAATCCTTCAACTGGCACGGTGACGCTAAGCGGGCCAGCTCCTAGTGGTGGCGCCGTGGTCTCCCTTTCCAGCAGTGACCCGTCAGCGAGTGTTCCGGCCAATGGGGTGACCGTTCCGGCGGGAGCTACGAGTACAACTTTCACGGTGACCACCAGCCCGGTCCTCACTTCGACCTCTGTCACCATCTCAGCGTCCTATGGTGGCGGGACGCAAACGGCCACGCTCACTGTATCACCCCAGACCCTCCCAGTCCTATCCTCGCTGACCTTGAGCCCGCCGAACGTCACTGGCGGGACTCCCTCTACTGGGACGGTCACTCTGGACAGGCCAGCGTCTAGTGCTGGTGCCCTTGTGTCGCTATCTAGCAGCAATACAGCAGTCAGCGTCCCGGCCAACGGCGTGACCGTTCCAGCCGGAGCAACCAGTGCAACTTTCACGGTGACGACTAGTGGGGTGGCTACATCAACCGTAGTTACCATCTCGGCGTCCTATCGCAACGGGACGCAGACGGCTGCACTCACGGTGGTACCTCCGGTTCCCTCCTCTCTGAGGCTGAGCCCGGCGAGCGTTACCGGCGCGACTTCCTCTCCCACCGGCACGGTGACCCTGAATGGGCCAGCTCCTAGTGGCGGTGCTCTCGTTTTCCTTTCCAGCAATAATGCGGCGGCGAGCGTCCCGGCCAACGGCGTGACCGTTCCGGCGGGAGCTACGAGTGCAACTTTCACAGTGACCACCAGCGCTGTGGCCACGTCAACGTCGGTCACCATCTCCGGGTCCTATGGTGGCGGGACGCAGACGGCTACACTCACGGTGGTACCTCCCGTTCCTTCCTCTCTGACCCTGAGCCCGTCGAGCGTCACTGGCGGGACTTCCTCTCCCACGGGCACGGTGACCCTGAATGGACCAGCTCCTAGTGGCGGTGCTCTCGTCTCCCTGTCCAGCAGTAACGCGGCAGCAAGCGTCCCGGCCAACGGTGTGACCGTTCCAGCCGGAGCAACGAGTGCAACTTTCACGGTGACGACTAGTGCGGTGGCCACGTCAACGTCGGTCACCATCTCCGGGTCCTATGGCGGCGGGACGCAGACGGCCACGCTCACAGTGATACCGCCAGTCTTGTCCTCGCTGACCCTGAATCCAACAAGTGTTGTTGGTGGCCCGTTGGGACCCTCTACCGGCACAGTGACTCTGAATGCACCGGCTCCGGCTGGTGGAGCACAAGTCGCTCTTTCCAGTAGCAACCCCTCTGCCGCCAGTGTGCCGCCGACGGTGACCATTCCGGCTGGAACGACCAGCGCCACGTTCACGGTAACCACAAATCCCGTGATCGGGTCGACTACCGTTACGATCTCAGGTTCGTATAACGGTACGAAGACAGCAACTCTCAACATAACGTTATGACGTGTTCGTATGACAGGTTGAAACTCGAACTTTCCTAATCGTTGACGGCAATTTGTGGCGGATTTTCTCGACGGAGCGCTGCGACCCGCGAAAAGAGATTGCCTTGGCGATGATGCGCAGATCTGTACTGGCGCAGCTAAATTACCCTCCTGTGAACTGAAAACGGTCCGACAGAGTGGAGACATGCCAGTGCGCTCGTGGAAAACGCATGCGTTTGGTTGTCAAAAACTACGGAAGTTGAGCTAGCAGGAATAATGATCAACAAAATGAGTGACGTCACCGTGCTCGTTACGGGAGTCGGCGGGGCGGCCGTGGGCAATCAGGTCTTGAAAGCGTTGCGCCTCGCCGAAAGAAAATATCGGCTCGTGGCCGCTGATGCGAGCCCGGAGAATCTAAACCTAGCCCAGGTTGAGCTCGCCCACGTGCTGCCTGCTGCTTCCGACGCGCGTTATTTGGACGAGATTGTTCAGATTTGTCAGAAGGAGCAGGTCCAGGTCGTTGTCCCCGGATCGGAGCCGGAATTGAAGTTGCTGATCCGTTTCCGGGAGCATCTCCGTAGCTTGGGGATCTTGCTTCTCACCAACGACCCTCAAGTCATCGACCTCTGTACCGACAAGATGGCGACGTACCGGTTTTTAACGGATCATGGGTTCCCTGCCCCGCGCTCGGTTCTGGTCGAGCAGGAGGCGGACATCACGATGCCGGCCGATTTCCCCTTGATTCTCAAGCCAGCCCGTGACAGCGGTGGATCCAAAAACGTGTTCATCGCCCAGGAAGAAGACGAACTGCTCTTCTTTGCTCGCTACCTGCTCCGCAATACGGATGCCGTGTTGATCCAGGAATATGTAGGCACGCCGGAGGAAGAGTACACGGTAGGGGTCCTGTCAGGCTTGGATGGAGAATTATTGGGTTCCATCGCGTTGCGCCGCTTCCTCGGTGACGCGCTTTCGACGCGGCTGGCGGTTCCCAACCGCACGGCGCGGAATGACCTGGGCAACAAGCTCGTCGTTTCTTCTGGCTTCTCTCATGGAACAATTCAGGGCTTCAGAGAGGTAAGAAAAAAGTGTGAAGAGATGGCCGCTGCTTTAGGTTCCCGCGGTCCCTTGAATATCCAGTGTCGGGTCGTGGACGGCGCGTTGATTCCGTTTGAATTCAACCCACGCTTTTCTGGCAGCACATCGATCCGAGCCCTCGTTGACTTCAACGAGCCCGACCTACTCATTCGGCGGGAGCTTCGGGGCGAGAAATGCCCACGGCCACAATTCAAGAATGGAGTCATCTTGCGCAGCTTGAAGGAGAACCGGATTGGAACGCCAGACGACCCCATCGCAGAAGAGTCGGAGCACAGTTACGTAGGCGGTCAGTTACCAGGGAACGGCGAGGTCTCACGTCGATGTCCCTGATCTCGATCCGTTCCGTGCTACCACAAGGCTGCAAATCCGCTTCATTTCCTGTTCATTACGAGGGGAGTCCCTTGCTGGAGCAAAGATGAACGATCTAGCAGGTACATGTTGTCTTGTAACAGGGGGAGCTGGCTTCGTCGGAAGCGCGATTGTCGACCAGTTGTTGGATGCGGGGGCGGCAGAGGTTCGCGTACTCGACAACTTTGTCCGAGGGAGTTGGGGCAATCTTACATCCGCGATTCGTGGAGGAAAGACCAAGGTCACCGAGGGCGATATCCGCGACGCGGCCCTTGTGGACCGTGTGGTTGAGGGCGTTGATTACATTTTCCACGAGGCGGCCCTGCGCATCACGCGTTGCGCAGAAGCTCCGCGAGAGGCCGTCGAAGTTCTGATCTCTGGCACGCTGAACATTCTCGAATCCGCCGTTCAGCATGGCGTGAAAAAGATTGTTGCTGCCTCCTCCGCGTCGGTTTATGGCGAACCTTCGTATCTCCCGATGGATGAAGCCCATCCTTTCAACAATCGGACCATCTACGGGGCTGGGAAGATTGCCATGGAGCAGATTTTGCGCGCGTACTGCACAACTCTTGGACTTCCTTACATAGCGTTCCGTTATTTCAATACCTATGGTCCCCGAATGGATATGGTGGGCGTCTACACGGAAGTCATGATCCGATGGCTCGATGCAATCGAGGCGAATCAGCCGCCCCTGATTTTCGGCAATGGCCAACAGTCGATGGACTTCGTCTACATCGGAGATGTGGCGCGAGCGAATCTGCTGGCTATGCAAAGTCACGTAACCGACGAGGTCTTTAATGTAGGAACTGGCGTTCAAACCAGTCTGGATGAACTGTGCGGCCTGCTCCTTAGACTCACTCACTCGCGGTTGAAACCCGAATACCGAGAGCCCCGGAAAGTGGCCAATGTGCAGGCGCGCAGAGCCGCGGTCGAAAAAGCCGAAAACATGCTGCAGTTCAGGACAAAAGTCTCGCTGGAGGAGGGTCTACGGGAATTGATAGATTGGAGAAAGATGGCAAAACCCTCGCCTTCGCTAGTTGCCGGGGCATTATGAGCACTGCAGTTACCACAAAAAATATTCCCATCGCCCGTCCTTCGTTTTCATCACAGGAAGAAAGAGCTGTGGTCGAAGTACT
>WNEY01003114.1_pt1 | contig 12353 bp, 13 predicted proteins | sample 5400531 | NCBI WGS metagenome assembly WNEY01 (sample SAMN13153338, study PRJNA577476) | soil metagenome | isolation source: 200 cm saprolite under Douglas fir tree site 1 | place: USA:California | collected 2015-04-18
ATCGTGCGGAAATCGCCTGGTAGCGGGACGCCCAGCTGCACACAAGCTGTCGAGTGTGAAGGCCGCCGTCAAGACGCCCCACCGCCATTCCCTACCGCGACTCCCCGCGCCCTGCAGGAGTAGGCCATGAGATCCGTCCATGCATCGGTAGTCGCGCTCGTCGTCGCCATCGCCTTTGCCTGCGACCGCTCGCCGACGGCCGTGCCGACCGCACCCCTGCTGGCGGCGCGCTTCAGCGACAAGTCGCAGCCCACCGGCACCAGCAACAAGACGGGGCTGGTCGTCTGTCCCCAAACCTACGACTCCGTGACCAAGGTGATCGGCCCCAGGGGAGATACCCTGCGGGTCGGCAATCACATTCTGTGGGTCGACTCGCTGGTGCTCAGCGTCCCGGTGGCGATCACCGCCGTGGCCCCAGCGGACACCGTGAGATGGGTTCGCTTCCGGCCCGAGGGCCTCGTCTTCCCGCCCAGCGCCGTGGACCTCTCCTACGGACTGAGCACAGGAGCGCTCCTCTATACGAATTACAAGGGCTGCGGGGCGTCGACAAGCGATACGGTCCGGATCGCCCAGGTCAGCGACTCCCTGAGCATCTTGGGCTACCTGCAAAGCTGGTCCAAGGTCAACAAGAACTTCTGGAGTCAGGGGCAGCAATGGGCCGCGGGGGAGCTGCCGCATTTCTCGAACTACGCGATAGCGTGGTAGGACTCACATGGACTCGGAGAATCGTATGCTCGTGCGCCGTTCCCTGATCCCGCTGGTCCTCGCGCTGTTCGCTGCCCGATGCTCCGATGGACCGCATCCCACTGCGGTGCAGCCGCTGACCCCGGCACCGCATTTCCTCCAGTGGGCGGGCAACGCCCCGCCGCAATTCACCGTGACCGGCGCGCTCTCGGGCGGGGGGACGGTTAAGGGCGTCGCGCTGGCTTCCATGACGGGCGGGCTCAGTCTCAATCAGTATACGGCGTCGTTCTGGGCGGTCCGCGGGGAACAGCGCGGCCTCCAGATCAACTACCTAAGCTCCACCGGCGATACCAGCGCGCCGTTCCTGCGGCTCGACACCACTGATCCAGCCTTCGTCCCTGGTCTGGGCGACCTCGCGCCCGGCGACTCCGTATTGATCACGCTGACGATCGACCCAGACAACATCAAGATCTCGCTCGAGCCGACCGGATTGCTGTTCGGCGAGCCGGCCCAGCTGCAGATCTCGTACGGCGGCGCCGACGGCGACCTCAATGGGGACGGCGTGGTGGACGACGCCGACGCCTACATCGAGGGCCAACTGCTCGGGCTGTGGTATCGCGAGGGCGCGGACAGTGCGTGGGAGAGGGTCCCGGCAGTCCAGTCGCTCTCGGACAAGTCGTTCACGAGTGCGTTGCCCCACTTCTGCGACTTCGCGATTTCCTGGTAGAGGCACGAACTGTGTCGGACCATATGCCCGGGTTCAGGAGCGCGCTCTCCGCGATGCTCGTCGGCACGGCCACCGTCGTGCTGAGTTGCCGGGAACCCGCGCCGACCGCTCCCGACCGTCTGGTCCCCCCGCTGCAGGCCAGCGTCATCTATTCGCCGACCGGTCTGCTCCAGTGTAGGCCGCTTGCTTACGACTCGGTCACGAAGAGGATCGGACCGAAGGGTGGGTCGATCCGGGTGAGCAAGCACCTGCTCGTCATTCCCGACGGAGCGCTCAGCCAGCCGGTCAGGGTGACGCTGGTCGTCCCATCGGACACTGTGAATCGGATCCGGTTCGCGCCGGAGGGACTCGTCTTCCGGCCGGCGGCAAAGTTCACGACGCTGACGATGAGCTACGCGAACTGTGAGACCGGGTCGGCCGGACGGAGGACGAAGATTGCCTACACGGACGACTCGCTAGCCATCCTCGAGTACGTGCCGTCAGTGGACGACCCCTCGCAGCGGAAGGTCACCGGAGTGTTGAGGCATTTCTCCGAGTACGCGGCTTCTTGGTAGGCGGAGGACACACACGATGGACACGTCGTCACTCGTAGTCGACAAGGCTCAGCAGCTCGCCGCGGCCGGACGGCACGCCGAGGTCGTCTCCTACCTCGGCGCGCGAAAGGGGACTGAGCTCGCGGATTCGCCCAGCCTCGCGCTGCTGTACGGGACCGCGCAGGCGCGGCTCGGCCGGCACGAGGAAGGGCTGCGCTGGGTGGATCTGGCGCTGGACCAGGCGCACAAGCGGGACGAGCAGGCCGTCGAGCGGCACGCGCTCAATGCGCGGGGCGCCATCGCCTTGGTGAGCGGGCGGATCGACGAGGCGGCGGACTACTTCACGCGGGCCCTCATGGCGGCCAGCCGCGACGGCGACCTGGCCACGACGGCCCGCTGCTCCAACAATTTGGGGATCATCAGCCACCTGCGGGGGCGGCACGCCGAGGCGATCGGGTCCTGGGAGATTGCGCTCGCGGCGTTCGACCGGGCCGGTCTGCGACAGGGCGTCGCCGAGTGCCGCCACAACCTGGCGATCACGTATCGCGAGCAGGGGGCCCTCGACCGCGCGCTGGCCGAGGCCGACCAGGCTGTCGCGACAGCCGAGGCGGCCGGGGATCGCACGCTGTGGGCGCAAGCGCTCCGGGGACGCGCGGAGATCCGCGTGGTCTCGGGCGAGCTGGAGCTCGCTCGGCGCGAGCTGGACCGGGTGGCGGAAATCCGCCGCGGGCTGGTCAATCCCGTGGTAGAGGCGGAGGATCTGCGCGCGGTGGCGTCGCTGCTCGTGGCCGAGGGCGACCTGGCGGCTGGCGAGCGCGCGCTGCGCGAGGTGATCGGGCGGGCGGAGTCGCACGGGCGGCCGTACCTCTTGGCCGAGGCGACGCGGGACCTCGTCAAGGTCCTGCGCCGCACCGGGCGCACCGCCGAAGCCCAGGCGGCGGCGCGGACGGCGAAGGCTCTCTTCACCCGGTTGGGCGCCGAGGGCGACATCCGCGATCTGGCCGCTCAGGACTGGGACGATGATTTTGCGGCCGAGCTGCGCGGGTCGCTGGCGCCGCTCCATGTGGCTCAGGAATTGGCCGATGCGGGGCACTACGCCGAGCTGCTCAGGTACCTGGGCGAGCGCTCGCAGAACGAGTTGGAGCAGTCCCCCATGCTGACCCTGCTCTGCGGCATTGCGCACAGCCGGCTCGGTCGGCTGAAGATGGCCCAGCATTGGGCCATGGTCGCGCAGCTGCGGGCGCGGGCGCTCAAGGATCGGACGCTGGAAGTGCGGGCGCTCAACGTCTGCGGCGCCATCGCGCTGGAGCGGGGCGGCATCGATGATGCCACGTACTTCTTCACGCGGGCGCAGGAAGAGGCGACAGAGGACAACGATATGGCCACCGCCGGTCGGTGCGCCAACAACCTCGGCATCATCGCCAACATGCAGGGGGACTACCGCCGGGCGATCGGAGCGTACGCCCGGGCGATCGACGCCTACCAGAAGGTCCGCTACGACCGCGGCATCGTCGAGTCGCAGCACAACCTCGCGATCACGTACCGCGAGCAAGGACAGCTGGACCACGCCATGTACGCGGCGAACGAGGCATTGGGAGCCGCCGAGCGGCTGGGCGACCGGGGGCTCCGGGCCCAGGCCCTCGCGGGCCTGGCCGAGATCCAGGTCGCCCGTGGGGAGGCCGACCTCGCCATCCAGGAAGCGGAGCGCGCACTGGCGGTGCATCGTGAGCTCCAGGACGAGGTCCTCGAGACCGAGGATCAGCGGATCCTGGCCGTGGCGGTGGGCCTCGCGGGGAAGACGCGGGAGGCCGAGGCCCTGCTTCGGGAGGTCATCGATCGCGCCACCAAGCATGAGCGCCCCCTGCTCGTCGCGAATGCTCAGCGCGATCTCGCCAACATGCTGGCGCTCGCGGGCGACGGCGCCGGCGCGAAACAGGTCGCGCAGGCGGCGCGCGCGACGTTCGAGCGGCTGGGAGCGAGGGTGGAGATCGACAAGCTGGACGCGTTGATGGCAATGCGGACCCCCGGGGCGGGCCCGCTGGCTGTTTCGAACCAGGGCGCCGCCAGGCGCGTCCCGGACGTCTCGGTCCGGGGGCAGAAAGAGGCCAGGTAATGCGAGCGCTCCGTCCTCTCGTAGTCGCGCTGGCCACCCTGGTGGGCGGGTCCGCATGTGACCGCCTGCCGACCGAGGTGCCGCGACCCTCGGCGCCGAGCTCGCAGAGCGCGCCGACCGGGCTGCTGTCCTGCTCGGCGCTGCCCGCCGAGTCCGTGACGTACCGGATCGGGCGCACCGGGAAGACCATCACCTTCGGGTCGCCCTGCGTGCAGCCGACGGTCGGACTGCAGGCGCAGCACTCGAACTACGCGGTGGCATGGTGAGGGGACCGATGCGCCGTCGCGCAGTGGTCGCGCTGTCCATCGGCGCGATCGCGCTGGCCACGAGCTGTCGCTCGGACCTGGCCGGCCCGACATTGCGCGGGGATCTCGCGAAGACGGGGGCATTGCTTTCGTGCAAGCCGCTCGGCTATGACTCCGTCACGCAGACACTCGGCCCTGCTGGTGGGGTGATCAAGGTCAGCAAGCACAACCTGGTGGTTCCTGCGGGCGCGCTGAGCACGGTGGTGAGCATCACGGCGGTGGCGCCCGCGGACACGGTGAACCGGGTCGTGTTCCGGCCGCAGGGTCTCACCTTCGGCCAGCCCGCGCTGCTCACGCTGTTCTACGGCAACTGCAAGGTGACCGCGCAGTCGAAGCAGGTCGCCTACACGAGCGACCTGCTGGCGATCCTGCAATACGTGCCCTCATCTGACGCCCCGTCGGCCAAGCTGGTGACCGGGCTGCTGAGCCATTTTTCGAACTATGCCGTCGCGTGGTGAGCTCGGGATGACGGTGCTGCGATCCGCTGCGCGCCCCGCGGCGGACCTGCTCCACGAAGCCCGCGCCCGGGAGCGGGCGGCGTGTATCACCGAGGCGGTTGCGGCGTACGAGGCGACGATCGCCGTAGCAGAGATCGCGGGGGAGCAGGCCGTGTTAGCCGAAGCGCTCCGCCGTCTCGCCGTCGTGCGCCACCGCCGGGCCGAATCGGTCGGTGCGCGGGAGCTCTGCCTTCGGAGCCACGCCGTGGCGCGCCGTGCCGGTAGCGGCGTGCTCGCCGGCGAGGCCCTCAACACCCTCGGCGGGATCGACCTGGAGACGGACGCCATCGCCGACGCCCGCCAGAACTTCCTTCTCGCCCTAGAGCTGGGCGGGCAGAGCCGCGCACTGCGCGCGCGCGTCGAGCAGAACCTCGGCGTCCTCGCGAACATCCAGGGGGACTTCGACGAAGCGCAGGCACGCTACAGGGGATCCCTCGAGGCCTACCGCGCGGCGAACGACGAGCACGGCTGCGCGATCGCCTATCACAACCTCGGCATGGTGAGCGCGGACCTCCAACAGCTGGATGAAGCGGAGGGCTACTTCCGGCAGAGCTACGAGATCGCCCAACGGGCGGGGGACGTCCACCTCCAGGGCCTGTGCCTGGTCAACCACGCCGACGTGCACGTCTTGCGGGAGCGCTACACAGAGGCGCAGGGCAAGGCGGAAGCCGCGCTCGCCATCTTCGATCAGCTCGACGCGCTGAGCGACAAGTCCGAGGCCTATCGCATCCTCGGAGTGGTGTACCGCGAGACGGGCCGCGCCGCGCTCGCCGAATCGCGGCTCCGGTCGGCAATCGAGATGGCGGGGCGCGCAGGTTCGGGGCTGAACAAGGCCGAGGCGTCGCGCGAACTCGCCCTCCTGTACCAGGCGATGGGCCGGAATCAGGATGCGCTCACCCTCCTGAACGCGGCGCACCGCCTCTTCGGGCGGCTCCAGGCGCGCGTCGACTTGGTCCACGTCGCCAGCAAGGTGGCTGAGCTCGAGGCCACCTACCTGGCGGTGGTGCGCGAGTGGGGGCAGTCGATCGAGTCGAGCGATAGCTACACCTTCGGCCATTGCGAGCGCGTCGCACGTCGCAGCGTAGCCGTGGCGCGGGCGCTCAGAATGGACGAACATGCCCAGACGACGGTCCGGCTCGGCGCCTACCTCCACGACCTGGGAAAGGTGCGCGTCCCCCACGAGATCCTCAGCAAGCCAGGCCCGCTGACGCGCGACGAGTTCGAGGTCGTGCAGATGCATCCGATCTGGGGGATCGAGCTCATCGCCGGCGTCGAGTTCCCCTGGGACTTGAAGCCGATCATCCGCTGGCACCACGAGCGCTACGACGGGACGGGATACCCGGATCGGCTACGGGGAGACGAGATTCCGCTGTCTGCGCAGGTCGTCGGGATCGCGGACGTCTACGACGCCCTGACGACCACGCGCCCCTACCGCTCGGCGTTCTCGCCAGCGGCAGCGCTCGCGGAGATCGAGCGCTGCTGCGGGCTGTGGTCGGATCATGTGTACAAGGCCTTCCTGACCTCGCTTGCCCAGCCACAGGATTCAGAACGCAGGGGCCGCCGCCGGAGCGGCGGTCCCGCCGACTGGCGGACGGGAGCAAGCTCTCATGTCGCGCCCTAGCGAGGACACGTCTCTGAGCCCGGGCGACGAGCGCCGGAGCGGGCTCGATCGGCGCACCGGCCGGGAGCGACGCTCGGCGTCGGAGCGCCGGGCTGAGTGCCGCCGGACGACGGATGCAGGGCATCGCCTGTTGAACCGGTCGATTTGGGTCGGCACCGAACCCGGCGGCCTCTCCCTCCGCCGATTGTTCCCCCATGCGCAGTTCAGCGACGCTGAAGCCGCGGAGCGCCTGGCGGCGATCGCAGCGCACCGCGGGGAACTCGACGCGAGCATCGGGCGGGATGTCGGCCCCTCGGTCGCGGCGCTCGACTACTTGCTGAATATCAGCCGCGATCTGGCTGATCCCACGATCGTCGAACACGAGGTTCTCGAAGTCGTGGAACGCCGTTCGGTGACCGATCCGCTGACCGGGCTCTTCAACCGGTACCACTTCGAAGCGACGCTCAGGCGGGAAGTCGCGCGCTGCTCGCGCTACGGGACGCGGCTCTCCCTGTTGCTCATGGACGTCGATCAGTTGAAGGCGGTGAACGACCGGTGGGGCCACCAGGCGGGGGACCGGGTGCTCGGCCGCGTCGCGCGTGCGATCCAGACCAGCCTGCGCGGCACAGACATCGCCTCGCGCCACGGGGGCGATGAATTCGCGATCATCCTGCCCGACACTGATGCACGGGCGGGACGACTCGTCGCCGAACGGATTTGCGCCAAGGTGGGGGCGTCCCGCGGGGAAGGGAACGTGCCGGATGCCTCGACCAGGGTCACGGTGAGCGGCGGCCTGGCCGAATTGCCCCTCGCCGCCCCCTCTGCCGCAGAAGCCCAGCTCCTCGTGGCTGCCGATCGGGCGCTGTACCTCGCGAAGGGGCGCGGCGGCAACCACGTGGCCGAGGCGACGCCCTGACCCCTTGTCTCAAGGAATCCCGATAGTTAAAGTCGGGTTTCCTAACTTCGACGGGCCCCGATGTCACAGCCAGCGACCCGCCTTTGTATCGCGCTTGCCGTACTTTCTCCGCTCACTGCTCTCCCAGGCCGAGGTGTCGCTCAAGACCGGTTCGAGATCGAGGTGTACCCGTATGAAACGGCGGCACAGGGCGAGTGGGAGCTGGAGACGCACCTCAATTACACGCAGGTCGGGACGACGGCGTTCGACGGCCGTGTGGCGCCGACGGAGGGTCAGACCCGCCTCGCCGCCGAGCTGACCCATGGTCTCACCGACCACTGGGAGCTTTCGGCGTATCTGCTCGCCGCCCATCGCTCCGCGTCGGGGGTCGACTTCGCCGGGTGGCGGATGCGCTCGCGCGTCCGCGCACCGGAGACGTGGCGGCTCCCGGTGCAGCTCGGGTTGAGCCTCGAGCTGGAGGCCACCCAACCGGCGTTCAGCGACAGCCCCCTGACCCTCGAGCTCGTTCCCATTTTCCAGCGGCGCGTCGGGCGGTGGCAGTTCACCGTTGACCCGGCCTTCGAGCGTGACCTCTCCGGGCCCGAAGCGTCGGAGGGCTGGGAGTTCGAGCCTCGAGCGCGCGCGGCCGTGACCGCGAGCCGGACGGTCACGCTCGCGCTCGAGTACTACGGCGCCCTGGGCCATGTGGGGGCGATCCTGCCAGCGGAATCCCAGGTCCACCAGTTCTTTCCGACCGTGGAACTGCGGCTCGGGGACGAGCTGTCGGTGGACCTCGGCGTCGGCGTGGGCGCGACGGCCGTAGGTGACCGGCTGGTGTTCAAGTCGCGGCTCGAGATCCCGCTGGGAGGGGAGCGCCGCTGAGAATCACATGGCCCCCGCTGATTGGTTGCCGTTTCTCACCGTCCTCGCCGACCGCGCGGACGAGATCGCGCTCCGGGGCTTCCGCAAGAAGGGGCTCCGGGTCGAGGACAAGGCGGACCGGAGTCCCGTCACGGAGGCGGATCGGGCGATCGAGGAGACGGTGCGTACGGTGACGCGCCAGCGGCACCCGGAGCTGGGACTGCTGGGGGAAGAACAGGGCGCGTCCGCGGGCAGCGCGGCGGCGCGCCTCATCGTGGACCCCATCGACGCGACGCGGAACTTCGTTCGGGGCATTCCCGTCTTCGCGACCCTGCTCGCGATCGAAGACGGCGACGAGGTGGTCGCCGGCGTGGTGAGCGCGCCGGCGCTCAGAACCCGCTGGCACGCCGCCCGGGGCGCCGGGGCGTTCCGCGAGGGCGCGCGCCTCGCCGTGTCCGGCGTGCGCGCGCTCGAGCGCGCCCTGCTGTTTCACGGTAACCTTGGCCCGGCCGAGGGCGCCCCGCCGCGGGGGATTTTCGAGCTGATCCGCGGGGTCGAGCGCACGCGCGGGTTCGGCGACTTCTACCAGCACATGCTCGTCGCGGAAGGGGCGGGTGAGATCGCCATCGATCCCGTGATGCAGCCCTGGGACATCGCGGCGGTGCAGGTCGTGGTCGAGGAAGCAGGTGGCCGGGCCACGACGCTGTCCGGCGAGCGATCGATCTATGGGGGCAGTCTCGTGACCTCCAACGGACCGCTGCATCAGGCCATATTGGACACCTTGACCAGCACGGAGTCCCCATGACGCAGACGTTCGCCATCCTCCCGGCGGGGACGAGGACCCTGTGGGTGCTCGTGCCAGTGCTGATGTTGTTGCTCGGCGGGCTCGCGCTCGGCGCGGCCGTGCTGGGGGGTGCGTGGTACGGCTCGCAGCGCGCCAGCTTCGAGGTCTCCCCGGCCGGTCTCCGACTGCGGGGCGACGTGTACGGGCGCCTGATCCCCGCGTCGCAGCTGCGCGGCGCGGCCGCGCGGATCATCGACCTGCGCTCGGACGCGGAGCATCGCCCGCGGCGGCGTACGTTCGGCACGGGACTGCCGGGATATGCCGCCGGATGGTTTCGGCTGCGCAACGGCGAGAAGGCGCTGCTCTTCCTGACCGACTGGACCGACGTCGTTTACGTTCCGACGCGAGCGGGGTACGCCGTGCTCATGAGCCCGGGCGCGCCGGAGGCGATGTTGCGCGCCATCCAACAGATCGCGCACGGGAGCTGAGAGCACGCGGAGTCCTACGTCGTGGCAGCCTGATACCGCTTCGCCACCTCTGCCCAGTTGACCACGTTCCACCACGCCGCGATGTATTCGGGGCGCCGGTTCTGGTACCTGAGGTAGTAGGCGTGCTCCCACACGTCGAGCCCAAGGAGCGGGATCTTGCCCTCGATCAACGGGCTGTCCTGGTTCGCGGTGCTCAAGATCTCGAGGGTGCCGCCCGCGAGAGCGAGCCACGCCCATCCGCTGCCGAATCGGGTGGCGGCGGCGTTGGAGAGCTGCTCCTTGAACTTGGCGAAGTCGCCGAAGCTTTTCCTGATCGCGTCGGCCAGCACGCCGCTCGGCGCGCCGGCGCCGCCACTGCCGGCGGGCGCCATGATGGTCCAGAACAGCGAGTGATTGTGATGGCCGCCGGCGTTGTTGCGGACCGCGGCGCGGATGTCGTCCGGGACGCCGGTGATGCCGCGCAACAGCTCGTCGAGCGTCTGCTGGTGCAGCTCGGGATGCTTGTCGAGCGCGGCATTCAGGTTGTTGACGTAGGCCTGATGGTGCTTCGTGTAGTGGATCTCCATCGTCTGCCGGTCGATGTGCGGCTCGAGCGCGGCGTAGTCGTACGGTAAGGGAGGAAGCGCGTGCTTCTTGACGCGCTCCCTCGCGGTGGCGGTTCCAGCCATGATGCCCTCCTCCGGGTTGAGCCTGTCGACCGGGTGAACCCGCGGCGCGGGGCGAATGTTCCCGCTTGATTCCAATTGAAGCGCTCGTATTTTCCCGAACCGGTTGCCCCGTTCCCCTGTCATGGGAGGCGCACGATGGCGCTCTTTTCGGCCGCGGGAATCCAGTTTCTGCTCCGCTGGTTACACTTTCTCTCCGGCATCACGTGGATCGGTCTCCTCTACTACTTCAACTTCGTGCAGGGTCCGTTCTTCGCCGAGGCGGACGCGTCGACCCGGAGCGTCGCGACACAGAAGCTCGTGCCGCGAGCGCTCTGGTGGTTCCGCTGGAGCGCGATGGTGACGTTTCTGTCCGGCCTCACGATTCTGATTCTGCGGCGCGCGAGTTGGAGCGATCCCTGGGGGATCACGATCCTGACCGGCGCGGCGTTCGGCACGGTGATGTTCGTGAACGTGTGGCGGGTGATCTGGCCCAATCAGAGAACCGTCATCGCCAACGCGGTCGCGACTGCCGGGGGTAAAGCGGCGAACCCAGCGGCGGCCGGCGCGGCCCGGCGGGCGTTCCTGGCGTCCCGCACCAACGTCGTGATGTCGTTCCCGATGCTTTTCTTCATGGGCGCGGCGTCGCATTTCACGCTCAACCCCGCCGGCAACCGCGGTCTGTACGGCGTACTGCTGCTCGTCGTGCTCGCGTTGCTCGAGCTCAACGCGCTGGTGGGCACCGCCGGGCCGACCAAGAAGCCGATCGAGACGGTCCGGGGAGTGATCGTGACCGGGATCGTGACCGCGGCGGTCATGTATCTCATCGCGCAGGTCGTGCTCGGGACGCCGGCCACGTAACGCCGCGTGAGACGCTCGACGATAGTGGGCCTCGCCGTCGTGGCGGCTGCGTGCGGGTCCCCGTCGTTCGTGCCTCCGCCCCCGTCTCCGCAGCAATTCCGACTGCCGAGCCGCGACTAGAGGGCGGGGCGGGTATGGCTTCGGTGACTCTCCGGCGCCTGAGCAAGACATATGCGGAGGGGGGCGCCGGACCGGCGCTGCGGGACCTCTCGCTCGATGTGCGCGACGGGGAGTTCCTGGCGCTGCTGGGGCCGTCGGGTAGCGGCAAGACGACCCTGCTCAAGTGCATCGCGGGGCTCGAGGAGCCGAGCGCAGGCGAGATTCTGATCGGGGAGCGGAACGTCACGCAGCTCGCTCCTGCGGCGCGGGACGTCGCCCTGGTGTTCCAGCACTACGCCCTGTACCCGCACCTCACCGTTCGGGCGAACATCGCGTTCGGGCTCGAGGTGCGGCGGGTGCCCGCCGCCGAGGTCACGCGCCGAGTGCAGGAAACGGCGACACGCCTCGGCATCGCCACGCTCCTCGATCGCCGTCCCGGAGAGCTCTCCGGCGGCGAGCGCCAGCGCGTCGCACTCGGCCGCGCGGTGGTGCGCGAGCCCCAGGTGTTCCTGTTCGATGAGCCCCTTTCCAGCCTCGACCCACCGCTCCGCAGCGAGCTGCGGGGCGAGGTGCTGGCGTTGCACGCCACCCTCGGCGCCACGATGATCTACGTCACCCAGGACCAGCGCGAAGCGATGACGATGGGTCAACGGATCGCCGTGCTGCACCAGGGGCAGCTGCGTCAGGTGGGGACGCCCGCGGAGGTGTACGAGCGACCCGACGACGTGTTCGTGGCGCGCTTCGTCGGCAATCCCGGGATGAACGTGCTGAAGGGGCGGGGACGCGGGACGGAGGAGGGGAGCGGGATGGTCGACCTCGGTGGCTGGTCGGTCGCTGTGGCGCTGGAGCACTACGAGGGGGAAATCCACGTCGGCGTGCGTCCGGAGCACGTCACGCTCGGGGCGGCGAATCCGGAAACGGGGTCGCTCGAGGTGCGGGCGGTGGAGCCACTCGGGCCGGAGACGCTCGTGTATCTCGACGCCCGTGGCCAGACGCTCGTCGCGCGCGTCCACGGCATCCCGAATCTCCGCCGCGGGGACCGGGTCGGCGTGACGATGGATCGCTCCCGCCTTCACCTCTTCGATGCCGCCGGGGAACGCTTGGGATGAGCGCCACGCCGCGCGGCACGGGGTGGCGCGTCGGGGCGCTCGCGGCGGTGGGCGTCGCCGCGCTCCTGCCGGTTGGGGTGACCCGGTGGGCGCGCCTCCGCTCTGAGCGGGCCCTCGCCGCGCGCAGCGCCGCGTCCACTGCGGCCTATCTGG
>WNEY01003115.1_pt1 | contig 12350 bp, 17 predicted proteins | sample 5400531 | NCBI WGS metagenome assembly WNEY01 (sample SAMN13153338, study PRJNA577476) | soil metagenome | isolation source: 200 cm saprolite under Douglas fir tree site 1 | place: USA:California | collected 2015-04-18
CCGTGACCGCCTCCTTGGCGAGCAGCGCGGGGTTGCGGTAGGTGTTGCCGGTGACCATGCAGCCGATACGGACGCGCTTGGTCGCCTGGGCCATCGCGGCTTGCAGCGTCCAGCCTTCGTAGATCGGTCTGTCAGGTCCACCATCACCGATGGAGGCGAGATGGTCGAAGTCCCAGACGTGGTCAAACCCTGCGTCATCGGCGATTCGCCAGACGGCGCGAAGCGCGTCGATGGTGGTGTCCTGACCCGAAAGCTTCAGTCCGAATCGAAGTGGGTGCGTCATCGAGGTCTGATGTTACTGGCCGAACGAAGCGACCACCGCCACCGCCCCAAGGCCCGCGATTGCAAGACCGCTGACGATGCCAATGGTTCTGGCCACGGTGGGAGTGACACGGGCACGTAAAGCGGCCGTGATCGCGGCGAGGATGAGCCACCAGCTCGCGGAACCGAGCCCTACACCGGCGACCACCAGCGCGGGTCGCGTCCACGAGCCGCTCAACCCAGAGCCAAGCGCCGCTGCGAGCGCAGCGAACGAGATGATCGTCGCGGGGTTGGTGATTGTGAGGCCGAGGATCGAGGCGTAAGCCCACGCCAGCCCGGCGCCATTCGTGTTGGTGGTCGCCTCGCGTGTCGCAGGAGTGCTGATGACCGAACGGATGCCGATGAAGATGAGAGCCAGGCCACCGGCAAGCGCCAGCCAGCGTGCAACCGGGGCCAGCGTAGTCGTGACGACGGCCGCGACACCAAAGACTGCGACCGCTGCGTAGAACGCGTCCGCGGTGGCGACGCCAAGCCCGGATATCAGTCCGGTCAGCCAGCCGCGGAGAAGGCTTCTCCTAAGGCAGAGAAAGAAGATCGGCCCGGGTGAAGCCGCGATCGCAAAGCCGAGCGCAAAGCCCCTGATCAGCAGGCTGGCCACCGGTACCTCTCATTGCAGACGTGGATTGTAGTGGCCGCCAATCCTCCACACGGCGTTCGAGCCTCGTTCACAGCGCCTTCACAACTCCGTCGAATGCTGGGGCCCAGTGAATCCCCCGGTTATTCAAGGAGTGAGATCGACATGAGACGCGGACTCGGCTTTTTGGGACTGCTGGTGACGATCGTGATCGTCGCGGTGGTCGGAGTGATCGCCTACCAGGCGGGCTGGTCGGACGGTTTCGCGCAGCACCTGCCCGAGGCAGGCGCGACCGCGGCGCCGGCGGCCAACTACCCGTACTACTACGGCGGCCCGCACTTCTTCGGCTTCGGCTGGATCTTTGGTCTGCTGTTCTTCTTCTTCATCTTCTGGCTGTTCGCCCGGCTGGCGTTCGGCTTCGGAAGATGGGGACACCGAGGCTGGGGCTACGGCGGCGGCTGGCACCAGTACCGTGACGACCGGATGCGCGAGTGGCACGACCGCGTGCACAGCGGCCCGCCGTCGGAATCGCAGACGCCTCCCCCACCCCCTCCGCCCACGACTGCGTAGTTGAACGACGGAATTAGGATGGTCGCCGGAGTGGCGACCATCCTCGTCGTTGACGACGAACCGCGCATCGTGCAGATAGTGCGCGACTACCTCCAGCACGGCGGGTTCGCCGTGCTGGTCGCGTCTGACGGACCGACAGCGCTACGCACTGCGCGCACAGGCCGGCCTGACCTGGTGGTTCTGGACCTTGGTCTGCCCGGGCAGGACGGACTCGACGTCGCGCGCGCGCTGCGACGTGACGGCGACGTGCCGATCATCATGCTGACCGCTCGAAGTGAAGAGACGGACAAGCTCGTCGGTCTCGAGCTCGGCGCCGACGACTATCTGACGAAGCCGTTCAGCCCAAAGGAGCTGGTGGCTCGAGTGCGCACAGTCCTGCGCCGCGCTGAAGGGTCGAAGCGCCAGTCGGAGCTGATTCGCGTTGGCACCGATGTGACGCTGGACGTGCCTAGGATGGAGGCGCGCTTTGGCGGCCGGCGGGTGGACCTGACCAAAACCGAGTTTCAGCTGCTCGCCGCCCTGGCGCGCGAACCAGGCAGGGTTTTCACCCGCTCGCAGCTGCTGGATGCGGTGCGCGGCGTGGCGTTCGAGTCGTATGAGCGCGCCATCGACGCTCACGTCAAGAACATCCGCCGCAAAATCGAGGCCGACCCTCGGTCGCCGCGCTATCTGCTGACGGTTTTCGGGGTCGGGTACCGCTTCGCCGAGCCGCCGGCGTCGAAGTGAGCCGGCGCTGGGGGCCGCCTCCGGACCGGCGGCCGCCGTGGTGGCCGGAGGATCGGCAGTGGCCGCCTCAACGCAGATGGGGCCGGCGTGGCCCGCCCGCATTCGTTTGGCGGTTGGGCTGCCTGCTGCTCATCGCGACGTTCACGCTGGCCGTGGGGAGCTCGATCGCGGTCGGCTACCTGGCGGGGCGCTTCGGAGCCTTGCCGGTGGCGACGTTTGTAGCGGTCGCGTTCCTGCTGCTGGTATTCGGCGCCGGCCGCGGAATGCGCCGGTTCACTCGTCCAATGGACGATCTGATCGACGCGGCCGGTCGCATCGAGCGTGGCGACTACTCGGCGACGATCCCCGAGTCGGGCCCGCGCGAGCTGCGGTCGGTCGCGCGTGCGTTCAACTCGATGTCGGCACGGCTCAAGTCGAGCGACGAGCAGCGGAGATCGTTTCTCGCCGACGTTGTGCACGAGCTGCGCACGCCGTTGTCTGTGATTCGCGGCCAGGCCGAAGGCATCGCCGACGGCGTATACGCCGCTGACGCAGAGCACATCGCACCGATCGTCGACGCGACTCGATCGCTGGAGCTGCTGGTCGAGGACCTGCGGGCGCTGGCGCTGACGGACACCGGCAGTCTGGCCCTGAATCGCGAGCCTATCGATCCGGCGGAGCTGGTCGACGAAACGGTCGCGTCGTTTGCGGCGCAGGCTGACGAGGCGGGGGTGAAATTGACCGCGTCGGCGCCTTCAGGCCTGCCCGTGGTGGACGTTGATCCCACGCGGATGCGCAGCGCGATCGGCAACGTGATCGCCAACGCTCTTCGATATACGCCCTCGGGTGGCTCGGTCTCAGTTTCTGCGGCGGTGGCCGGCGATGACCGGGTGGTGATTTCGGTGGCCGACACCGGCGGGGGGATCGCACCCGAGCTGCTGCCCCACGTGTTCGAGCGGTTCGTGCGCGGCGCCGGATCCAAGGGCAGCGGTCTGGGGCTGGCGATCGCGCACGACATCACGGTCGCGCATGGCGGGACGATCGATGTGCAGAGCACGCCCGGCTCCGGCACGACCTTCCGAATCTCGCTGCCTGTGGCGAGCACCTAGCCCGCAACATTCGCGGCCGATCGCCCTCACAAGTGATGGGGGTAAGTCTTTATGCGCTTTGCGCTCGTTGCCGTTTTGTTCGTGACGGTGATGTCATGTGGTGGGACGTCGACTGCATCTACACCGTCTCCGGCCGGCCTGCTTTCCCAGCCGTGCAGCTACCTGTCCAAGGCTGATTCCAGCAGACGCTGGGCCTGTCTCTGGAGGGGTACCGCGCCGGCCAGGCGTGGGGGTACCGGGATGCGCGTGGCAACACGTGCCAGGTCTACGGCGCCGTCGAAAGCCTGGGCGCCGGCGACAGGAGCTTCTACAGCGCACAGCCCCAGAGCCCGGGCGTGTGGATCTTCGACCTCGGGCTCATGAAAGGGCCCGCGTTCGCAACCGCGCTGTGCGGCGCAAGGTTCGGGTCCAGCAATCCAAAGCCGCAAGCCGCGCGGCTCGGAAACCTGATCGCATCGCGACTCTGAACCGGTAAGTATCTACAGCTTCAGCGAACGGGGAGCCTTGCGCCGCCATGCGGTGGTGAGGAGCTCCCTGATCAGTTCCGATGGCGCTGCGCTCAGGTTCACACGCACGCCGCTGAGCTTCTTGCCCCACCAGAGCTCCTGACACGCCGACGGGTATTCGCGCACGACGCCGTCGACGTCGAACGCCCCGATCATCACGTTGACGTGCTCCGAATCCGGCAGCGTTGCGAAGATTCGTCCTCTGACGCGAAACGAAGGCCGCCCGAAGTGATCCTGCTCGACCGCCTCAGGCAGGGCGAGCGCCAGCCTCCGGACCGTGCCTAGTTGAGCGGACTCCAATCCTTCACCGCGACCCACTTGTCCTCCACACGCTCGAAAACGGAACCGACGGGCGAGTCGACAAACGGCAGGATGGTCGGGTCGTAGTTCGCGATCGTGTTCACGTCGAAGACAGCGAAATTGTCGGGATTGTTCGTGTACTCGTCGTCCTCGTTGATTCCCGAGAAGAAGCTCCAACCGCTGTCCTCCGGGCGCGTGGGCTGCTCCCGGTACATGAAGCGAACGGGAAAGCCCTCGACAGTGATCCGGTCGGACGCGACGCAACCCCCGAGGCCGGTCCTGAGCGGCTTGATGGCGACGAGCTTGAATTTCTTCTTACGCAAGGGACAAAGGTTTAGACATCTGACACTCCTCGGCGCCTCAGCTCGAGCTTTGCTTCCATCGCGGCCTGAGCCAGATCGCCGAACGGGACGGCATCTTCTGCGTCAAAAGTGTGATCCAGGAACTGATTGATCTGGTCAAACATGTCTGCGGTCATCGCATTGACCAGAGCTGTTAGCTCCTCGTCAGATGCGCGATTCAAAACACTCTCCCGTTCGACATCGTCCGAAATCCCGAATCTTTGCACCCATGGTGCGAGGCTCTGCAAACTTTGCGGAACCGCAATCGACGGGCCGATAACCGACCGGATGGCCTGAGGCAAAAGGCGACACTCAGGATCGGCTTTGCGCGCCTGTCGTATCGACGAGCGACCATTCGCAGGATCACCGGCTTGGGCCAGCCCAATCGCACGAATGCAAAGACGGAGAGCCAGTACGCGTGGTCCAGGCGTCTCACTCGCCAACACCTGTTCGATGAGTGCCAGCCCAGCCGGCACCTGGTCATTCTTGATAAACGCAAAGGCCAGCGTCCCCTTGACGCTGCCGATATAGCTCGCCTTTCGCGGTTCTGCCTCCATCGCCTGCAAGGCCTCGTTAGCCAAGCCCAGCGCCTCTCTCACAGCCACCGGTGTGTCGATCATCAGGTTGGTCCAGGCAAGGTTGTTGCTAGCGATCGTTCGGGTCAGGGGTCGGGGTGCGTGTTGACGGACTGCTGCAAACGTCTCCGCTGCGGTGTCGAACCTGCCGCTGGCAAGGAGCACCATGCCCGGCTCCATCTGCCGCTCCCAGAAGCCGTCGTCCACGCGGCGAGTCTAAGCAGACGCGTCTGGCTCGGACTGGGCTGCGTACCAGTTGGTTGGGCCTGTGCGCGACTGACGCCAGCCGAGCCCCGGCCTCGCCTCAGCCTCGCGAACCTGATCGCTTCGCGACTCTGAAGCGGTAGGTAAGCGGTCGACCGTTGGCGTTGCCCTGATTAGGGGTGCTTGCGCTCCGATATCCCTGGACAAGGAGGTCCATATGAGCCGCGGACTTAGCACGCAGCGTCGTAACCGCATGCCAGGTCAGATGTTCGCATTCGCGCGTAAGCGCAAGGAGCCGATCAACGACGCGAGCCACGTGCGCAATGCGGTGGCCCGATTCGACCAGGTCGAAGGCGTGACGAATGCCGAGCGCGACCGCGCGTGGAGGCGGATCCGAGAGGCCGCGCGCCGATTCGGCGTGAATATCGAAGTGCGGGGATGGCGCGCTCTGATGAACGGCCGCAAGACGGGCCGGGTGCGGCGCCGCCGGTAGATCTCGACCTTTGACGCGCGGGGTGGCCTAGCCACCCCGCGCTTTCTGCGACCAGTTCGGCGGATGAGCGCGGGCGGCCGAGGTGGTCGCCGAAATGGAAGGTCTGCCCGATTGGCTGCGCTTATGCTGACCCCTATGAATGGTGCGCTGGAGGAGGCATTTCGGGCGCATTCCTGGGCCACACGGCGGCTTCTCGAGTTCTGCCAGGAACTCACTCCGGAGCAGCTGGCGGCGGGTCGTAACGACGCCACCGGCTGGAGCATTCTCCAGACTTTCACTCACCTCGTCTCCGCCGATGGTTACTACGTTGGAACGCTCGACGGCTCGGGCCGGCCTGTGCCCAAGTGGAACGACACTGACGAGCCGGCTTGGGGCATGGACACCCTGCTCGAGCGCTCGGCCAAGTTGGCGGGCCTGTGGGAGACCTACCTCAAGAAAAGTGATGATGCCGAGCGGCTGGTCCTGCTCGACGAGGGCACTTTTGAGTGCCGCGCCGGGGTCGTCGCCGCCCACGCTCTGCACCACGGTGACCTCCACCGCGAGCAGATCTGTTCGATCCTCAGGCGGCAGGGCCTGGAGCCTCCCGACTTGCAGCCATGGGAGTACGCGATCGACAAGGGACGAGCCCGGTTCATCGCCGCGACTCAGCCTGGCTGACGAAAACGGGGCCTCTTTGCCCGTGCCAGCGACCCAAGGCTAGGACCTGAGATCAGAGCTCGGCCAGCCAACGACAGGCTGGATGCGCTTCGGACAGCGCCGACCTCAACCATTCGCGCTGTCGCGCACCCAACAATGGCAGTGCTGCATTGAAGTCAGCCCGATCTCGTTCTCTAGGGCTTTTGGCCTTGTAGAGCAGAACGACCTCAGGAGCCATTACGGGAACGCCCTCGGCGCCCTCCATCGTCTCATCGAGAGGAAGCGTGACAAGGTGGTTCCGGCGATAGAGCCAATCCTGATTTGTCGATTCTTCAATGAGAATCTCGAGGCTCCAAGGCTCTGACGCTTGTTTGCGGCACCAAATGCCGTGGATGTCATGCGGTAAATCGTCTTCGACCTCTAGCCGATTGAGACCTGACCCGGGCGACCCGGCGCACCACAGTTCCCATCTGGCAAGCCATGCACGAACCAAACCCTCGTCCTTGCGGAACACTGCAATGTCGAGGTCGTCGTGTTTTCTCGTGACTCGGCCGAGGACGCGATCAATTGCAAGTCCGCCCACAAGGCACCATCGAAACGGTGCCCCCCGCATTAGAGCAGACAGCTCAGCAATGGTTAGCGGCGAGTGGCGCCCGAGATGTTCCTGGTCGAGGTGATCGGCTCGCATAGCCCTTGTGCTGCGGATTACACCATCCGAGCATGAGGTCTCGTCCTAAGGGGCGAGTTCGAATAAAGAGGTGTGTGGCTGAATTCGAAGCTGGAGCGCAACCGGCGCGTCAGCGCCGGACATCCAAGTCGGCGGGCTTGCCCGTCGCCCGTTACAACGAGCGCGAGCGAAGCGAGTCGAGTTGGAGCGGGAGACGGGGTCCTACGCCCCGAGTGCCAATCGCGGCGTTGAGTTTGTCTATCGCGTAACTTAGAGACAAGAGTGTGTATGACCATGATCTCGGTGTGTATCATCATTGTGTGGCAACGCACGTGAGAAAGAACATCACGCTTCCCCGTTCGCTCGACGAGCGGATCCGTAAGACCGCGCGCAAACGAGGCACTACGCAGAGCGGGCTCATCGTCCACCTTGTAGAGAAGGGTCTGGCCGCTGAAGCCAGTCAGGTGGACCGCGTGCTGGCCTTCGCTGGAGTCCTCCACGGTCCTCCAGACCTGTCCGAAACCATCGATGAGACGGTGTATCACCGCTGAGCTCTCTGGCGGACAGCGGGCTTCTGATTGCGGCCCTGAATCGTGGTGATCGCCACCATCGCTGGGCGATCAACGCCATAGAGGCTCAACGAAAGCTGCAGACTCCGTTAGTTGTCCCCGAGGTAGTGGCTGGCGAAGCGTTTACCAAACTGCGATACGACCGTCGCATCAGCGGCCGCGGCGACGCCCGGCCCGCCCTCACTGTCTTCGGTCTGCTCGAGACAGGCCGCAAGGTCTTTGAAGTCAGAGGCATGCCAGATGAATCTATGCGGCGGTCAGCGGCTCTATTAGCCAGGTATGTCGACCAGTCGTTCTCATGGGTGGACGCGATCGTGCTCCTAAGCGCCGATGACGATCGCCGGGTCGACAGGCTGTGGACGGTCGATTCGAGTCTCGCGGCTTACCGCTTCTCTCACCGCGTTGCTGTGGAGACGCCGAACGACTGATTCTTCGCGCAGCTTGACCACCTCGGTGGGCTAGGCGACCTGTAAGGGCCAACGGCCAGATACCATCCGGAAAGGTGGAACTGGTAGACGCCCTACGCCTCAGGATCACTGACCCAATGCGGAGGACGGACGCTGGCATGGAGCTCGTCCCTCTACGGTCAGTCGCCGATCGCAAACAGTTAGATGCGGCCGAAGACACAATTGGCCATCCATTACCTCACGTGTTGCGACTTGTGCTCGAGCAAGTTGCGAATGGTGGATTCGGGCCCGGCTCTGGCCTGCTCGGAGTTGGACCAACCGGTCACAGGATCAATCTCGCCTCTGGTGAAGTCGATCTGAATCTCCCGGACTTCCATCGCTTCCAAGTGGAACGCGATCCGAGGTGGGATAGAGATCAACTCGTCATTCTCGACTGGGGCGACGCCATTTGGGGAACAGTCAGCCTGTCGACCGGCTTCGTGGGCACGTTTCGTGGAGATACCGACACGTACGAGGCCCAGCATCTCGAACCTTTAGGTGTCGACCTCCAGACTTGGCTGATGCGCTGGGCGCGGGGCGAACGAGTTAGCTGAGCTGCGTGCGCCGAGTTCGATTAGGGAGGCGCGGCCTCCGTCGGGTTCGAGCTTGGAGCGCCAGTGACCGCCGTGGGGTTCACCACTTTCAAAGCGGCGCCCGCCTCCAGCTGCACAAGCGCCAGGGCGAGGCGGGACCTGAGGTGCGGCGCCAGGAGGAGGAAAGCTGGAGCGGGAGACGGGGGATGAAGCCCCGAGTACCAAACACCGCGTTGAATTCAGTTATCGGCTCGCGTAGGACTCAAGTGGCCGGGAACAGTCGCAACGCGGCCCCGACATCAGCCGGCGCTGAGCCGTTAGCGAGGAGTTCGGTTGGTGGACCCAGGGTTCACAGTATCCGAACACCGGGGTTGAGATCCTATTCAGCCCGATTGCTCTCTGAGGGGCGTATTGCCTTCTACCCGCGGCCCGATGGCCAGCGTTTCCAGCTCATCGGCTGCAGTGTCGGCACCGCGCTCCCTGCGAATCAATGCCCCAATACGGCGCGCGTTGTCACGGAACCGATTCTCGACGAGCACACGTTCAATCGCCGCTGCGATCCGCGCGGGAGTGGACCGTGGCGAGAGCCGGATACCAGCACCGGCCGCGGCGATCCGTGCCGCGTTGTCGGGCTGATCAGCGACGAGTGGGAGGCAAACAAGCGGCAAGCCATGGACGAGTGCCTTGGTCACCGTGCTGAGCCCGCACTGCGTAACCACGGCGGCCGCGCTGGGAAGCACGGCCGCGTGCGAAACGAATACTTCCAGTTTGGCGTTCGGGGGAGGCTTGAAGGTCTCCGCAGCGAGAACCGGTCCCAGTGTCACGAGCGCCCGGATCGGAAGGTCGGCGATGGCCTCGAGCAATTTGTGCATGAGCGGAAGTTGTCCTTGATCCAGGGTGCTCAGGCTGACGAGCACCAACGGCCGCGGATCGTCGGCAGACCAGGGCGACTGCCATGGGGTGGGAGCGGCGTCGTCGAGTGGGATGCCGGTATATCGAACGTTTGACGGCAGTCCGTCACTGGTGAAGTCGAAGCTGCGACTGGACAAGATGAGCATCCGCGCGGCCGCAGCGTACTGATCAAACGGTGACGCGAGTCGGTTGAGTCCTAAGTTGGCGCGGGCGTGGTTGAGCGAGGGCAACGCTTCGCGGGTGGCGACCCATCTGAGAGCTGCTCCCCATGCCCTGTCACGCAGGCGGTCTCCCACGAATCGCTCGGGCCCGAAACCGGCACCGGGGGGTGGAAGCCCGCGAACCGGGCCGGGGTACATCGCGTTGTGTACGAGAACAGCCGTCGGGATGCCTGCCCGCTCGGCGGCCGCGATTGCGCCGAGTAGGTAGTGGTCGGCGACCGCGACGTCCGGGGGTTCGCGGGCCAGCTCGGCGGCCATCGCATCCGCCCAAACGGGTGCCCACCACGACGCAGTCCCTAGGTTTCGACCGCGACTGAGACGGCCGGGTGTCCAGCCCATGAGCAGCCCGCGCCGTGCCGGCGCTGTGTCGTGCGGATTCGCCGAAGGCGTCGGAAGCGTAATTGCTGTCGCGCCGGCGCGGGTGACAGCGTCCAGGAGAGGAGTTGTCGGGGGCGGCCGGGGAACCCAGAGGCGAGGGCCCGCCAAGACGCGGACACGATGCCCACGTGCCGCAAGTTTGCCGACGACTGGCATGATCAGGTGGACGTTGCCGCCCCCGTGAAACATGGCGAACAGGAACGACTTACTCGAAGTCTCGCCCGTACCCATCGCTATATCCTGCGCAGCGTTAACGAAAAGGCAAGCTATGAGAAACGGCCCACGTCCATGACCCCTTCCGCGATTCACCGGCATCGTCCCCGACCTTCCGTATCCCCAGTGCGCCACGGTCGTCGGTGGGCCGATCAAGTTTCCGGGCCAATGGAGGTCGTCGAGTGGCTGTTGGACTCCGACCCGGCGATGCGCTGGAAGAATCGGCTCACTGAGGGCTGCCACACCGCTTATCGGAGGACAACCCTACGTCACCCGAGATGGCGGTCGTGCTGACGCTGACCTTGCTGAGGCTCGACAGCTCCGCCACCACGATGGTGTCGCCGGCGGCCGCGATGGGATTGGCCCGGCCGAGTTCTGGTGGCCCGTGGTGGACTCGAACCACATCCACCTCTGCCGTCGCCCGATGTGGCGCCGTGCTGACGAGAGTGGGAAGTCGAGTAAGCGGGAGACGGGCTTCGAACCCGCTACCTCGACCTTGGCAAGGTCGCGCTCTACCAAGTGAGCTACTCCCGCTCGGAGAGAAAAAGATGATACCGGCTAGCGCCGGTACCTCCATTTGTACCTCCAGGTGAAGAACGCCGTCGCAAGCCCCCACAGAATCGCCATCGCCGGCAGCACGAACGCGGGCGGCAGATGCGGCAAGCCCACGCCCTCGAAGAATCCGTAACCGAACGTAAGCAGAGCCGTCGCGCCCAGTGACGAACCGAACGCCAGCAGCTGAATCCGCGCCTCCAGATCGTCCAGCCGTGTCAGTGCGCGGACGAACACCACCAGTGCGAAAAGCGCCGGCACAACAGGCAGCGCCGCGATGTAGTACCGCCACTCGGCGTCAGAGTTCGCCTGGATCAGTGTGATCGTGCCCACGAGCACCATCAGGTACGCAAGCATCGCGAACCCGAAGTTGATCTGCGAGCGGTACGTGACCCATGACGACTGCGTCGCCGGCGGCAGCGGTGCACTCGGCGGAGGCCCGGCGAACACTGGCAGTGGAGCCTCGGTCCTCCTGAAGGGCGAGGCGGCGTCCGCGAAGGGGGTCTCGAGCGGCTGACTCGCGGTTTCCGAGGGCACCGGTTGGGTGGACAAGACCTCGGGAAGCTTACCCGACGCGGGCGGCACCGCTAGCTCTCTGAGCGGTCCTCGATCTCCCACGCGTGGTCCATCGTGTGCCACGCAATGCGCCGCACCATGTAGCGCGCCGAACGGCCACCCTCGCGCCGCGGCTTGCCGTCCGCGCCCATGCGAAAAGCTTCGAGCCACGCCTCGCGCAGCGCCTTGATGGCCCTGGTGTCCCCCACCTCGGCCTGCTTCAGTTTGAGTGCAAAGCTGGATCCGTAGCCTGCTTCGGCGCCGAGAACATGCTCGACGATCTTGTCGCGATCGCGTCCGCCGCCACGCGGGCCCTTGCGCAAAGATGCCGGCGCTTTCTTGACGACTCCATCGAACACTTTCCACGTCGCCTCGACCAGCGAGCACATGCGCTCAACCTCGGCTTTCGACATCGGCTGCAGCTCAAGCTTGGACATCGCGCCGGGCGCGCCGAAATCGGTGGTGGCATCACCGCGGAGATGGTCGACGTCGTCGAAGTTCAAGCGACCTACGCTGAACGGCACGCCCGCAGTCTTTGCGACCACCGCATAGCGAGGCGCGTAATCGCTCAGCGCCTGAAGCGCCAGCTCCTGATCCTTGCCCGCCCTGCACCATCCCGGCCAGTCGATCGCGCTGGCAAACGTCCTCTTCGTCCCGATCTCAAAAACGACACGCGTGGCGGCCACGAGGCAAGATTAGTGCTCGTGGCGCGCGCACCGATGAAGATGCCGAAGCCGTCCGAGCAGGCGAAGGCCGCCTTCACGAAGCTCGTGCCCGACGAGCCCTCGATCACGCTCAAGCCGATGTTCGGCAACCTGGCCGCATTCGTGAACGGCAACATGTTCGCCGGCCTGTTTGGTGAGGACCTGTTCGTGCGCCTACCCGACGCGGACGCGCAGCCGATCATGAAAGCAGGGGGCCGCCCGTTCGAACCGGTGGCCGGCCACGCCATGTCCGGCTACGTCGTGGT
>WNEY01003116.1_pt1 | contig 12348 bp, 12 predicted proteins | sample 5400531 | NCBI WGS metagenome assembly WNEY01 (sample SAMN13153338, study PRJNA577476) | soil metagenome | isolation source: 200 cm saprolite under Douglas fir tree site 1 | place: USA:California | collected 2015-04-18
GGTCGGGCACGATATGCGCGTAGTTCGGCATCTGCCCGCTGGCGAGATCCTGGAACAGCTGATCGAAGTCGACGATCCTGCCCAGGAGAGCTTGATCTTTCTGGACTTTGCTGAAGTTTATGAAAGCGTTGTGCTTCGCAACGTAACGCTCGCTCGGGACCGGGCTTTGCGGGTCGGGAAAAGCGACCGCCTTCGATCCCGGCTCGGGGATGCTCTGGTAATATCCCTTCCAGGTCAGATTTCGCTCCTCCAATTGGTCGACGAGGCTTCTCTCGTCCAATGTGTGATGCGTATAGGGTTCGTCATCGTGAATGCCGAAGGTGGAGCCGGCGACCATCGCGATGTAATTGGCCTTGCTGGGATGCACCGCGCCGTAATAATGCGCCGCTAGGCCATATTTTTTCGCAAGCTTATTGATGTTAGGTGCGATCGGCTTTTCGATGATCAGATCGAAGCCGTGGTTCTCGAGGATGATCACGAGAATATGGTCGTAGCGCGGAATGCCCTCGATCTGCGCCCGGGCCGTGCCGGCGCAAAAGATCAGCGCGGCAAGCGCGCCGAACCGGGCAGCGTTTCGCAACATGATCCGACCTCCCCGACGGCCAGCGGTGCAAAGCAGTTCGCATCGCCGGTTTCCCGGAAAAAATACGTCAACATTCTTTTTGCTACAAGGAGTAGCGGGGACTCGGCGGCGCCGCGGTCATGTCGTTTTGCCCGGGAACCGTCCGTCGCGCCAGGCGAGCGCGGCCTTGAGGCCGTCGCGGCGCGCGATCTCCATGAACGCGATCTTGTCGGGCGAGCCGGCGCCTTCGATCGCAAGATCGATCGCCAGCGCTTCCTCGAGCGCGGCGAGCATGTTGCGCGCCTCGAAGGCGCGGTTGATGGCGCGCTTGGTCTCTTTCACCAGGTCCGGGTCGATCGCGGCGATGTGCGTCGCCAGCGCCAGCGCCGCCGCGTCGAGATCGGCGGCGGGGACCACCCGGTTGACCATGCCGATCTCCTTGGCGCGCGCCGCCGGAATGCGGTCCTCGCCGGTGAGGATGATTTCCTTGGCGACCTTGGCGCCGACGATCCACGGCAGGATCATCGCCACGATGCCGGCGCCGAACTTGAGCTCCGGCTCGCCGAAGAACGCATCGTCGGCCGCGATCGTGATGTCGCAGGCGAGCGCCAGCTCGCACGCGCCGGCAAGGCACGGCCCGCGCACCGCCGCGATGGTCGGCCGGGGAAAATGCCAGAAGCGCATGATGGTGTCGAAGTCCCGGTGCAGGATCGGACGCCATTCATCGACGCCGAGCGGGGACCGCTCCGCCTGCTCCTTGAGATCGAAGCCCGAGGAGAACGCGGCGCCGGCGCCGCGCACGATCACGGCGCGGACGCCGGGATCGTTCTCGGCCGCGTCGAGCGCGCGGCCGATCTCGACCAGCATCGTGTGATTGAGCGCGTTGGCGCGCTCCGGACGGTTGAGGGTGAGCCGGGCGACGGAGCCTATCTTCTCGACGAGAATGGCCGTGAAGGACATGACGTTTCCATCGGCTGCGCGCGTCACGCGCTGCCGACCCGCGCCAGCCCGTTGTTGAGGATCACCACGTCGCGCTCGACCGCGCGGGCGCGGAACGAAATGCCAGCCCCGTCGCGCCAGACTTCGGTGCGGATGGTCTCGCCGGGATAGACCGGTGCGGAGAAGCGCAGCTGCATGCTCGTGAGCCGCGCCGGATCGTTGCCGCAGCACAGCTTCAGCAATGCCCGGCCGGCGATGCCGAACGAGCACAGGCCGTGCAGGATCGGGCGGGGGAAGCCGGCCGCAACGGCGATCTTCGGATCGGCGTGCAGCGGGTTCATGTCGCCGGACAGGCGGTAGATCAGCGCGGCCTGGGGCAGCGTCGTGGTGTCGAGCGCGGCATCCGGCGCGCGCGGCGGGAGCGGGTGCGGGTCCGGCGCCGGCCCCGCCGGCCCGCCGAACCCGCCGTCGCCGCGCATGAATGTGGTCGAGGCGAGGGTCGCGATCGGCTCGCCGCTCGCCTTGTCGAGGATCAGGCGCTCGGAGAACATCAGCGCGCCCTTGCCGGCGCCCTTGTCGATGATGTCCTTGATACGCGTGCGGCCGATCACCGTGCCGGCGCTCGGCAGCGGGCGGTGCAGGGTGAGGCCCTGCTCGCCATGCAAAATCCTGCGCCAGTCGACGCCGGTCTTCTCGTTCCGCAGCCAGAAGCCGGGCCCGCCCAGCACCACCGCCATGGTCGGCAGCGCGCAAAGTCCCTCCTCGTAGACGAAGCGCAGGTCGTCCGGGTCGGTCGGATCGCTGCCGCAGCCGAGGCCGAGCGCGTAGAGCATGGTGTCGCGCGCCGTGTACGCGTGCTCGACATCGGCGAACGGCCAGGATTTCAGGGTGGCGTAGTTGATCGTCATGGGAGGTGCCCTCGGCGGCGCTGAGTGTAGTCCGGAACCGCGAATAGCGAATAGCGAATAGCGAGTAGCGAATAGTTTTCGCATCCTCGATCATTCCTATTCGCTATTCGCCATTCGCTATTCGCCAACTCATGCCTTTGACCTTGCCGAGATTGGATGCGAAGTTTGCGGCAAGCGCAAAGCATGTTTTCCGGGAGGCAGGAGATGGCGGGGGCCCTTGCGGACAAAGTCGTGCTGGTGACCGGGGCCGGGCGCGGCATCGGCCGCGAGATCGCGCTGCTCGCCGCGCGCGAGGGCGCCAAGGTGGTGGTCAACGATCTCGGCGGCAGCGCCGACGGCGAGGGCGCGAGCGCGGCGCCGGCGCAGGAGGTGGTGGACGACATCCGCCGCGCCGGCGGGCAGGCGGTCGCCAATTTCGACAGCGTCGCCGAACCGGGTCCCGCCGCCAATATCGTGAAAACCGCGCTCGACAATTTCGGCCGGCTCGACGGCGTCGTCAACAATGCCGGCATCCTGCGCGACCGCATCTTTCACCGCATGAGCGTGGTCGACTTCGAGCTGGTCATCAAGGTGCACCTGCTCGGCAGCTTCTACGTCTCGCACGCGGCGGCGCGGCATTTCCGCGAGCAGGAGAGCGGCGCGTTCGTGCACTTCACCTCGACCTCGGGGCTGATCGGCAATTTCGGCCAGGCGAACTACGCCGCCGCCAAGCTCGGCATCGTCGGCCTGTCGAAATCAATCGCACTCGACATGCAGCGCTTCAACGTGCGCTCGAACTGCGTGTCGCCGTTCGCCTGGAGCCGGCTGATCGGCACCATCCCGACCGCGACCGAGGAGGAGAAGGATCGGGTCGAGCGCATCAAGGCGATGAAGCCGGAGAAGATCGCGCCGGTGGTGGTTCATTTGCTGAGCGATGCGGCCAAGGACGTGAGCGGGCAGATCTTCGGCGTGCGCATGAACGAGGTGTACCTGATGAGCCAGTCGCGGCCGGTGCGCTCGGTCCACCGCGGCGAAGGCTGGACCTGCGCGACGCTCGCCAGCCAGGGCATGCCGGCGCTCAAGGCCTCGTTCTATCCGCTCGAGCGCTCGGGCGACGTGTTCAACTGGGATCCGGTGTAGATAACCTCCCCCGCTTGCGGGGGAGGTCGGCGCGAAGCGCCGGGAGGGGGCCAGTCGCCGAGGCTTGCGCTCTATGACAGGCCCCCTCCCTGACCCTCCCCCGCAAGCGGGGGAGGGAAAAGAAAGAGGACCAAACAAATGACCGCCGGCATTCTCGCGTTCGGCGCCTATATCCCCCGGCTGCGGCTGGCGCGGCGCGCCATCGCGGAGGCGAATGCCTGGTTCAATCCGGCGCTCAAGAGCCAGGGCAAGGGCGAGCGCGCCATCTGCAACTGGGACGAGGACGCGGTCACCATGGCGGTCGAGGCCGCGCGCGACGCGCTTGCCGAGCGCGACCGCGCTGCGGTCGGTGCGGTCCACTTCGCCTCGACCAGCTTTCCGTTCGCCGACCGGCTCAACGCCGGCATCGTGGCGGAGGCGCTCAACCTCAAGAGAGACGTCTCGGCGCTCGACGTGGCCGCGAGCCAGCGCGCCGCCACCTCGGCGCTCGCCGCGGCGTTGCGCGGAACCGGCGGCGAGATCTTGGTGGTCGCGGCCGACAAGCGCCGCACCCGCACGGCGAGCGCACTCGAGATGACGACCGGCGATGCCGCCGCCGCCATCCTGGTCGGCGAGGGGGACGTGGCCGCAAAACTTATCGCCGCGGCGTCCCACACCGCCGACTTCGTCGATCACTATCGCGGCGAGGACACGCCGTTCGACTACCAGTGGGAGGAGCGCTGGATCCGCGACGCCGGCTACATGACGATCGTGCCGCCGGTGATCGCGCAATGCCTGGAGCGCGCCGGCCTCGAGCCGGGAGCCGTCACGCACTTCTGCATGCCGGCGAGCATGCCGCGGGTCGCCGGCGCGCTCGCCAAGGCGGCGGGCGTTTCCGACAAGGCGGTGCGCGACAATCTGCACGCCGTGTGCGGCGAGGCCGGCGCGGCGCATCCGCTGGTCATGCTGGTGGCCGCGCTCGAAGATGCAAGACCGGGCGACCGCATCCTGGTCGTCGGCTTCGGCCAGGGCGCCGATGCGCTGCTGTTCGAGGCGACGCCGGCGATTCTCCCCCAGCCGCCGCGGCTGGGCGTGCGCGGCCACCTCGCGCGGCGCAAGGAAGAGACGAGCTACGCCAAATACCTCGCCTTCAACGATCTGGTCGAAGTCGAGCGCGGCATGCGCGCCGAGGCCGACAAGCTCACGCCGCTGTCCGCGCTGTGGCGCAACCGCGAGATGCTCACCGGCTTCCTCGGCGGGCGCTGCTCGACCTGCGGGACGCTGCAGTTCCCGCGCACGGCGATCTGCGTCAACCCGAACTGCAACGCCGTGCATACCCAGCAACCGCATCCGTTCGCCGAGATGGCCGGCCGGATCAACTCCTACACGGCCGACCGGCTGACCTCCTCGCCCGACCCGCCCGCCTGCTACGGAATGATCCAGTTCGAGGCCGGCGGCCGTGTTATGATCGACTTCACCGACGTCGATGCCGAGGCGCTGGCGGTCGGCCAGCCGATGCGCATGATGTTCCGCATCAAGGACGTCGACGCCCAGCGCCACTTCCGGCGCTATTTCTGGAAGGCGGCCCCTGTACCAGTGACCGGTGATCAGTGACCAGTGATCGGAAAGTAGGTCGAGATCGCTGGTTTTGATGACTGATCACTGGTGACTGATCACTGATCACTGGACCGGAGACTGAACATGGCACGCGGCATCAAGGACAAGGTCGCCATCCTCGGCATGGGCTGCTCGCAGTTCGGCGAGCGGTGGGACAAGGAGGCCGACGACCTCATGGTCGAGGCCTATCTCGAGGCGCTGGCCGACGCCGGCATCGAGACCAAGCAGATCGACGCCGCCTGGCTCGCGACCGCGATCGAGGACCAGCACGTGGGCAAGTCGGCGGTGCCGCTCGCCCGCGCGCTGCGCCTGCCGTTCATCCCGGTCACCCGGGTGGAGAATTTCTGCGCCAGCGGCACCGAGGCGTTCCGCGGCGCCGTCTATGCGGTCGCCTCCGGGGCGGCCGACATCGCGCTCGCGCTCGGGGTCGAGAAGCTCAAGGACACCGGCTATGGCGGGCTGCCGCAGCGCGGCCGCGGCGTGCTCAACAACATGACCTGGCCGAACCTCTCCGCGCCGGGCAGCTTTGCCCAGCTTGCCGCCGCCTATCGGGCGAAGCACGGCGTCGCGGCCGGCGACCTCAAGCGCGCCATGGCGCACATCTCGGTCAAGAGCCACGACAACGGCGCGCGCAATCCCAAGGCGCACCTGCGCAACCGCATCACGGTCGAGACCGTGCTCGGCGCGCCGATGATCGCCGAGCCGCTCGGGCTCTACGATTGCTGCGGGGTGAGCGACGGCGCCGCCTGCGCCATCGTGACGACGCCGGAGATCGCGCGCAGCATGGGCAAGCGCGACATCGTCTCGGTCAAGGCGCTGCAAGTCTCGGTGTCGAACGGGCTCGAGGCGCAGCACAATTCCTGGGACGGCAGCTATTTCGCCACCACGCGCGTCGCCTCCAAGCGCGCCTATCAGGAAGCGGACGTGAAGGACCCGCGCGAGGAGCTGAGCCTGATCGAGGTGCACGACTGCTTCTCGGTGACCGAGCTGGTCACCATGGAGGATCTGCACATCTCGCCCGAGGGCGGCGCCATCCGCGACGTGCTCGACGGATTCTACGACGCCGGCGGCAGCGTGCCGTGCCAGATCGACGGTGGCCTGAAATGTTTCGGCCATCCGATCGGCGCGTCGGGCCTGCGCATGATCTATGAAATCTATCTGCAGATGCTCGGCCGCGCCGGCGAGCGCCAGCGCCGCGACGAGCCGCGCCTCGGCCTCACCCACAACCTCGGCGGCTTCCCGCACCAGAACGTCTGCTCGGTGTCGATCGTCGGACGCTACGAGGGGTGAGCGGACACGATTGCGTGATGTGATCGGGGCCTTGCGCCGGCGCTGCGGGTTCCGGCGGCAATCCGGACGCTCGGCTTTCGGAGCGCGTTGAAAATCCGTGCCATTCTCCGGCGGCAAAGGAGAATGGAATCGTCACCCCGCCCGGCGCATATCAGGCAGACCGATTTGAGGGTTTGCGTCCCGCCGGATCGGACCCAGTATTGCGTTCATGTCATAGGCGCCGGCGCCGCCGGGAGCGGGCGCGAGGGGGTCGAAACCGAGACCGTGCCGGACAGCGTCCGGCCGGTCGCAACGGTGCGGCCATGGACAAGATCGAGAACACCATCGGGAAGGGGATCGTCGCCGGCTTCGTGGCGACCTTCGTGCTGTCGGTCCTGCTCGACCCGATTGCGATGCTCACGCCACCCGTGTGGCCGGGCTCGCCGGTGATCGGCTGGCTGCTGCATTTCTTCATCGGCACGGTGATCTGGGGCGTCGCCTTTGCGATGGTGCACGATCATCTGCCCGGCGCGTCGTGGCTGCGCGGGCTCATCTTCGCGATCGGGGCCTGGTTGCTGGTGGCCGCGGCCGGAGCCTCGCTGATCGAGGCGCGGCTCCTCGCCATCGATGTCAACGCGTCGATGATCCTGTCGACGCTCGCCATTCACGTGCTCTACGGCGTGACCTTGGGCGTGATCTACGGCTGGCTGCTCGACCGCGCCGGGGCGCCGGCGCCTCCGCGTCGGCGGCGTCGCGACGCCCCGCATCCGCTCGCGCGCTGAGCTGCCCTTTCCGCAATCACCGATCAGGGCAATCGCATCTGGCAGTTCGCGGCTCCCTCTCCCCGCAGTGGAGAGGGATGGGGTGAGGGGGTTACGACCTAACAAATTTGCGTGGTAACCCCCCTCACCCGGATCGCTTCGCGATCCGACCTCTCCCCTGTGGGGAGAGGTCAAGAAGAGCGCGGCCCGCTCAGGCGGCGAGGCGCTTGTACTGCGGCTCGGCGGCGAGCTTGCTGGTCCAGTCGGCGAGCGAAACCTTCGCTTCCTGCTCGATCACCGGACGGATGTGCTCGAGGAGGTGCATGATCTTCGCGCGGTGGCTCTCGACGCCCTCGATGCTGATCGTCGTCGGCCCGCGGTTGATGAGCTCGAGCGCAATGGCCATGAGCGGCACGCATTCGGCAATGCTGGCCTTGCCATCCGCACCGCCCTCGCCGAACACGGCGACAGGCTGGGCCTTTCCGTCCATCAGGAACTCGAACGCGTCCGTCAGGCGGGCGATGAGCTGGGTGGTCGGTTGCGATGTCGTCATGGCTGGCTCCCTCGGTTCTACGGTAGATGCTGGATGCTGGATTTCAGGCGAGGCTTCGGGCGATCTCGGGCTGGGCAAGCATGTCGACCGCCCAGTCGTCGAGGGTCAGCGCCGCCCGGCTTTCGATCACCGGCTTGATCTCGACCAGGAGCTCCATGGCCCTGGCGCGGTAGGCTTCCACGGCCTCGATGGTGACGTCGCCCGGTCCGCGTCTGATGAACTCGGCGGCGACGGTCAGCAGCGGCACGCATTCGGCGAGCGTCCGGGGGACGGCCTTGGCCGGCCGGCGGGTGTGGAGGAAATAGACGTTGGCCACGGAGGCATCGGTGATCTCGAAGGCGTCGTCGAGCTCGGCGGCGGTCTGTGCGACGACCTGCGCGACGGAACGAGAGGTCAGCATGGCGGTGTCTCCTGTTGGATCGGCACGGCGAAAGGCTACGGGATGTGCGGCCGGGCGTAAAATTTAAGTTATTGAAATATAAATATAACTTCGAATAGACCGCGTGCCGGATCGACCCCGCCGCGCCGGCCGGACAACCGCCCGCAAGGCCATGTGCCGCCTGCGAAATACGCCCGCGACAGGGTCCGTAGAATTGCTAATGTCCCGGAGGATTAGGCGATCACTCGATCGAACCGCTTAGACCGCCGTTTACGCTTTGCCGAATCTTTCGAACGGGGCGAATGAACCGAACGCGAAAAGCGGCGACGGCGCGGCCACGGCGCACGGATGCGGCGAAGCCGCGCGTGCGCATCAAGCGCGTCTACGAGGAGCGGACGGCGCACGACGGGCGGCGCGTCCTGATCGACCGCCTGTGGCCGCGCGGCATCGCCAAGGCCGCGCTTGCGCTCGACGCCTGGCGTCCCGACCTCGCGCCGAGCCATGAGCTGCGGCGCTGGTACGGCCATGAGCCGGCGCGGTTCGCCGAGTTCGACCGGCGCTATCGGGCGGAGCTTGCCCCGCTCGGCGAGGCGATCGCGGATCTGCGCCGCGCGGCGCGCGAACGCCCGCTCACCCTGCTGACCTCGGTGCGCGAGCTTGATCTCAGCCACGCCACCGTGCTGCGCGCGATCATCGAGGCGGCTTGAGCGGGATGACTTTTCTTCGAATCGTCATCCCGCTCAAGCTCATTGTTGGAGCATGATCTTTTCCGAAAACCGGTGTCCACTTTTCGGGATCATGCTCTAGCGCGGCGGCGCCACGTCGACCCCGGCAAGCCCCGCGCGCGCGATCGCCGCGGCGATGAAGCCCGAGGCGCGCGCCTGCTCGATCAGGCGATCGGCTGCGGCGAGCAGCAGCGCGTTGCCTTTGGCGACGATGATCGCCTGCTCCACGCCGTAGAAATTGTCCGGCACGATGCGCAGGCCCGCTTGCCGGGCCACGAAGGTCGTGAGCCGCTGGCGGTTGGCCGCGTAGGCGTCGATGTCGCCGGCCTTGAGCATGACGATCGCCGCGTCGAGGCTGCCGCCGGCATTGCGCTTGAGCTGCGCCTGCTTGAGCGTGCGGGTGAGAAAATAATCCCCGGCGTCGTTGAGGCCGACGCCGATGCGCACGCCGGGACGGTCGACGTCGGCAACGGAACGGATCGGCGAGCTTTCGAGCACCAGATAGGTGTTCTGCGCCAGGGAGTACGCCTGCGAGAAATCGACCTGGGCCGCGCGCACCGGATCGAACGCGACGAACCCGATGTCGGCGGCGCCGTCCTTGACGCTGTCGATCACCGGCTGCACGCCGGGCACGCCCTTGATCGCGAACGGCACGCCGAGCCGGCGCGCCAGCTCGCGCCCGAGATCGGCGGCCGGCCCGCTCACCTCGCCGGTCTTGCTGTCGGTCACCGCCTGGACCGGATTGTTGGCGATGAAGGTCGCGCGCAACGTGCCGGTGGGAACGAGGTCGTCGGCGTGCCCCGATAGTATCGCGCATCCAATCAGGACTGCGACGAGGGCCGCACGCGCGCGGAAAACCATGACGTGCTCTTCATCCAAACCGCTGCCGCGCCAGTGCCGCGCCCCGGCCGAGCGCGACGAGCTTGGCGGCGGCGACCGCGCGGCGCATCGGCGCCATGCCGCAATTGGTGCAGGCGATGATGCGCTCGCGCGGCACGTATTTCATCGCTTCGCCGATCGTGGCGGCGACCTCCTCGGGAGTCTCGATCGCATCGCTCGCCACGTCGATCGCGCCGACCAGCACGTCCTTGCCTTCAAGCAATGCGAGGAGGCTCATGGGAACGTGCGAGTTGCGGCATTCGATCGACACCTGATCGATGCGGCTTGCCGCCAGCACGGGAAAGATCGCCTCGTACTGGCGCCATTCGCCGCCGAGCGTGGTCTTCCAGTCGAGATTGGCCTTGATGCCGTAGCCGTAGCAGATGTGAACGGCGGTGGTCGCGGTCAGTCCTTCGATCGCGCGGTGCAGCGCCGCGACGCCCCACTCCTTGACCTCGTCCATGTAGACGTTGAAGGCGGGCTCGTCGAACTGGATCACGTCGACGCCGTCGGCTTCGAGCCCGCGCGCTTCCGCGTTGAGGAGATCCGCGAACGCCATGGCCATCTTCACCCGGTCGCCGTAATGGGCGTCCGCGATGGTGTCGACGATGGTCATCGGCCCCGGCAGGGTGAACTTGAGCTTGCGCCGGGTGTGGGCGCGCGCGAGCCGCGCCTCGGTCGCGTGGACGCGCCGCTTCAGGCTCAACGCGCTCGCCACGGTCGGCACCATGGCTTTGTAGCGGTCCTTGCGGATGCCCATCTCGACCTTGCGCGCGAAGTCGATGCCGTCGACCGCCTCGAGAAAGCCGTGCACGAAATGCTGGCGCGACTGCTCGCCGTCGCCGACGATGTCGATGCCGGCGTCCTCCTGCTCCTTGACGGCGAGGAGGGTGGCGTCACGCTTGGCGTCGTCGAGGTCGGCGCCGGAGAGCCGCCACGGCGCCCATAATTTGTTGGGCTCGGCGAGCCAGGACGGTTTGGGCAGGCTGCCCGCGATCGTGGTTTCGAACATCCGTGTTCCTTTGGAAGAGCGAATAGTGAGCAGCGAATAGCGAATAGCGAGCAGAGATCCTCTGTTTTCCCTATTCGCTATTCCCTATTCGCTATTCGCCTATTCCCGCCAATCATAGAGCCAATCGTAGTGGCCGAGCAGTCTCTCCCCGCCGACAGCAGCGAGCGCGAGGTTGCGCGCGACGGCCGCGGGCCCCTTGAGGTGATAGACGATCCCGTTCCATCGCGCACCGCGTTGCGCCCGCGCGGTGCGCCGCCGCCGCAGCCCTTCGTAGGTGCGCAGCGCCGCCGCCGGATCGTCGGACGCCCGCGCCAGGCACGACGCCAGCACGGCGGCATCCTCGATCGCCATGGCGCCGCCCTGGGCGAGGAACGGCAGCATCGGATGCGCGGCGTCGCCGATGAGGGTGACCGGCCCATGGCCCCATTTGCGCGGCGGCCGGCGGTCGTAAAGCGACCATTTGAGCCAGGCCTCGGGCGCCTCGACGAGCGCGCGGGCGCGCGGGTGCCAGCGGGAAAACCGGCGCAACAGCTCGGCGCGCGCTCCGGCCGTGCTCCAGCCGCGCTCCGGCCGCGTATCGCGGACGATGGCGACAATGTTGATCATTGCACCGCCGCCAACCGGGTAATGCACGAGATGGGCATCGGCGCCGAGCCACAGGAAGGTCGCAGGCTCGCGCAAGTCCGGCGGGACGCGATCGGCCGGCACCAGCGCACGCCAGGCGGTGCGGCGGCGAAACCGCGGCCGGCTGCGGTCGCCGAGTCTTGCGCGCGTGACGGACCACAGCCCGTCCGCCCCGATCAGCGCGATGCCGTGCTCGTCGATCGCGCCGGACCGGCCTTTGGCCACGACCGTGACGCCATGGGCGTGGACGGCAAAGTCCTCGACCCGGCTGCCCAGGCGAAGCACCACGTCGGGCGTCGCCTCCAAGGCCTCGACCAAGGCAGCCTGAAGGTCGCCGCGATGGATCACCCAATAGGGCGCGCCATAACGCAGCGCGGCCGCGCCCCCGAGCGGGATGCGCACGATTTCCTTCGCCCGCGTCGCCGCGAGGACGCGGATCGCCTCGGGGGCGACCGCGCGGGATTTGAGCCGTTCGCCGAGCCCAAGGCCGAGCAGGATGCCGGTTGCGTTGGGCGAAAGCTGGATGCCGGCGCCGGTCTCCTCGAGCCGTTCGGCCTGCTCGAGGACGACGACGCGGAACCCCTCGCGGGTGAGCGTCAGGGCCGCGGTCAGCCCGCCGATCCCGGCGCCGGCGACGATGACGGTACGCGAGCGCGCCATTAGAGCATGATCCCGAAAAGTGGATACCGGTTTTCGGAAAAGATCATGCTCCAACAATAAGCTGGAGCGGGATGACGATTCGAAGAAAAGTCATCCCGCTTTAAACCCTGCGCCGCCGCGGCTGTTCAGGCGGCGGCTTGCTCATGCCACGCGCACTCCGCCGGGCGCGCCTCGCCGGAACCGAGCGACGGATCGTACCGATAGAGCGTCGAGCAATAGGGGCAGACGATCTCGGTCTCGTCCCCCATGTCGAGAAACACGTGCGGATGGTCGAACGGCGGGGTGGCGCCGATGCACATGAACTTGCGCGAGCCGATCTCGATCACCGCCACGCCGGGATCGTTGTGGAAATGGGGAACGAC
>WNEY01003117.1_pt1 | contig 12344 bp, 13 predicted proteins | sample 5400531 | NCBI WGS metagenome assembly WNEY01 (sample SAMN13153338, study PRJNA577476) | soil metagenome | isolation source: 200 cm saprolite under Douglas fir tree site 1 | place: USA:California | collected 2015-04-18
TCCTACGACCGACAACTCCCGACCGACAAAGGTATCCGCGATGGCTCGTTCGCCTGGTCCCGCCGAACGCCGAGCCCCCGTTGTGGACGGCCGATACCTGCGTGCCGCGCGCCTCGCCCGCGGCTGGACCCAGAAGGAGCTGGCCGCCAAGGTCGGCCTCACCCAAGGGACGATCTCGCAGGTCGAGCTCGGTCGCAACCGCAACAGCCAGCACATCCTGCTGATCATGTACGTGCTCGGCGTCCCGGTCGAACCGCAGGCGGCGCAAATGATCGCGGCCGCCTTGCAGGCGCGCTCCGCCGTCGAAATGCAAGGCGTTGCGTCACCTGATGGTGCGCAACTCGTGCAAGGCGGAGCCACGATCGATGGTGCGCCACTCGGGCAAGTCCTACGTGTCGCACCGGAGGTGGTGGCAGAGACCGAGGAGTATCGGCGCACCACGCGCGAGCGGCTCGACACCGACTACCAATTCTTCGCCGCCGAGCAGCTGCGCATCCGGGTGAAGCGCGGCGCGATCGAGCCGCTCGTGTTCAACCGGGCGCAGCGCCACATCCACGCCGCGCTCGAGGCGCAGAAGGCGGCGACCGGCAAGGTGCGCGCGCTGATCTTGAAGGGCCGCCAGCAGGGCTGCTCGACCTATGTGGGCGGCCGCTACTATCACCGCGCCACTCACCACCGCGGCCTCAAGGTGTTCATCCTCACCCACGAGGAGCAGGCCACCAAGAACCTGTTCGAGATAGTCGAGCGCTTCCACGACCATTGCGCGCAGGCGCCCTCGACCAGCGTCGCCAATGCCAGCGAGCTGCGCTTCGACGAGCTCGACTCGGGCTACAAGATCGGCACTGCCGGCACCAAGGGCATCGGCCGTTCCGCCACCGTGCAGCTGTTCCATGGCTCCGAGGTGGCGTTCTGGCCGTTTGCGCAGACCCACGCCGCCGGCGTGCTGCAGGCGGTGGCGGACGAGCCCGGCACCGAGGTGATCCTGGAATCGACGGCCAACGGCGTCGGCAATTTCTTCCACCAGATGTGGCGCGACGCCGAGACCGGCGCGAGCGACTACATCGCGGTGTTCGTGCCTTGGTACTGGCAGGAGGAGTACCGCAAGGTGTTCGATGCAAGCTTCATCCTCACCGCCGAGGAGCGCGACTATGCGGCGTTGCACGGGCTCGACATCGAGCAGATAGCGTGGCGGCGAGGGAAGATCGCCGAGCTCAAGGACGCGAGCCTGTTCGCCCAGGAATATCCGGCGACCGCGGCCGAGGCGTTCCAGATGTCCGGGCACGACAGCTTCATCCCGCCCGCTTTGATCGCCCGCGCGCGCAAGGCGGTGTGCGAGGAGAGTGGTCCGCTGGTGATCGGCTATGATCCGGCCTGGCTGGGCGAGGACCGCCACACCATGGCGTGGCGGCGCGGCCGCCGCGTCGTCAAGGTGGAGAGCCGGATGAAGCTCGACACCGTCGAGGCCGCGGGCTGGCTCAAGCAGGTGATCGACCGCGACCGGCCGGTGAAAGCGTTCATCGACACCGGCGGTGTCGGCGCCGGCGTCTACGACCAGCTCCACCACATGGGGCCGCCGTATGCGGGCATCGTGGAGGCGGTGAACTTCGGCTCGACGCCGTTTGAGCCGCCGCCATTGGACGAGCAGGGCCGACCATCGGGAGGCCCGGTCAACCGGCGCGCCGAGATGTGGATGAAGTCGAAGGAGTGGCTCGAGCTTCCGGCCGGCGTGCAGCTCCCGGATTCGGATTCGCTGCAGGCCGACGCCTGCGGGCCGACGTATCGCTACGACAGCCTCACGCGGCTCGCGCTCGAGCGCAAGGAGGACATGCGCCGGCGCGGCGCGCGCAGCCCGGACGAATGGGACGCGGTGGCGCTGACCTTCGCCAAGCCGGTGGCGGTAGCGGCGCCGCCGGCGCCGAACCGGTTCCACCGCAAGCTCGAGTATCCGCGGCTGGGGATTGTGTGACGGCGCAAATGAATCGCGATAAGCTCGAGTGTTGGGTTATTGCAATGACAATTTTTTATCTAGGCCACACGCCGAGTATAACGGCCACGAGGAGTATCTTGAAGAGCCAGTCACCACCGTGAATAGCGGAGAGCTTCCATGGCCGTTTATCCCACAGGGTGGCACCTAAAAGGATCATGACAGGAAAGATCCCCAACCAGACGCCAAGCTGCGCCGCGCCCGTCCAGCCACTGATCCCAGCAAGCGCGAGTAAATGTGAGACCACAAGAACAACAACTAGGCTACGAAAAACCTCAAATAGCTTCTGTGCTGTGGGCACTTTCCTCATATCAGCCGTGGCCCTCTCGTCGTTGCCGAGTAGTTTCATCCTCGCCTTGCCAAACACGGTGTACCCACTGAGCTGAACACAAACGCCGCAGCAGTCGCGACGATGATGACTAAGACGTTTATTCCTTGCATGACCTATCCTTGATTACTGATATCACGAACCTGCAGCACGAGCTTGCCGCGCAGGTGGCGCGACTCGCTCACCTTGTGGGCGGCGGCGGCCTCGGACAGGGGATAGAGCGTGATCTCGGGCGCGCGGATGGCGCCCGCCAGGAACAGCCCGGCGATGCGATCGAGCTGCCGGCGGTCGCGACCGACCGGCGGCCGCAGCGCCTTGACGTCGGGGCGATCGGGGGCCGGCGCCTGCGGCCCGGACGCGATGAAGGCGGCGCGGCCACCCGGCTTGAGCACCGCGAAAGACTTGTTCGCCACGTCGCCGCCGACGGTGTCGAAGACGGCGTCGCAGACGGCTCCGATCGCGGTGAAGTCGCGCAGGTTGTAGTCGATGACCTCGTCGGCGCCGAGGCCGCGCAGATAGGCGTGGTTGGCGGCGCTCGCGGTGGTGATCACACGGGCGCCGATATGCTTGGCGAGCTGAATGGCGAAGCTCGCGACCCCGCCCGCCCCGCCCTGGATCAGGATGGTCTCGCCCGCTCGCAGCGCGAGCGTCTCCTCGATGGCGCTGAGCGCGGTGAGGCCGGTGAGCGCGAGCGCGGCGGCCTGCGGGTGCGACATGCGCTCGGGCTTCTTGGTCACGATGGCGGCCTTGATGGCGATCTTCTCGGCGTAGGCGCCGTCGCGGCCGAGGTCGAGCACACCGAACACCGGATCGCCGACGCGCAGATCGCGGACGCCGTTGCCGAGCGCGCCGGCCATTCCGGAGAAATCCCGCCCCAGGATATAGGGAAACTGCGATTGCCGATGGGACTCGCCGGAGCGCACCTTCCAGTCGGCGCCGTTGACGCTGGCCGCCAACACGTCGACCACCACCTCGCCCGGCTTGGGCGTGGGATCGGGCAAGACGCCGTATTGCAAGACGTCCGGCCCGCCATGCTGCTCAATAAAGACGGCTTTCATCGTGTTGTTTCCTTCGGAGGCGTTGATGGGAGGTGGGGACCCGTGCGCCGAATGTCGCACCGGGCCGGCGATCGGGCAATGCGGGAGAGATTCCGCCCGTGACAGCGGACAGGCATCCGGTCTCGGTCATTGGCCCGTGGGATCGGAAAGATCTTCGGGGAAAGGGCCGAATCTCTCGACGATCTTCTCCATGTATCGGCTGCCCCCCACCGCCTCGAACAGCTCGTAGTAGAGGCTCTTGTACGACAAGAAGATCGCGCCTTCGGCCTTCATGCGCGCGCTCGCGGCGTCGACATTGTGCGAGGAGGAAAATACCAACTCCTCCACGACGTAAACCTCGTAGCCGAGACCCCGCAGGCCGAGGCAGGACTGCAGGACGCAGACGTCGGTTTCGCAACCGGCGACGATGACCTGGGTCTTGTTCAAGGCCTTGAGGTGATCCCGTATTTGCTTTTCTCTGGTCAGGTCGAAGAAATCTTTCTCGAACGTCTGCGCCGAATCGTTGCCGCTCAGGCGCCGGCTGATCGCGCGCGGCAGGGAGCCCTTCTGCTCGACCGGCCGCTCGAGAGTGACGACGAGCGGTATTCGGAGATAACCGAGCAGGCCGGCAAAGTTCTTGGTATGGGTCTCGATCCTGGAGCGCAGCGGCTTGTCGAGCTGCGACAGGAAAAACTCCTGCACGTCGATGATGACACCGCAGCAATGATCGAGCACGATACGCTTGACCATATCAATCGGTGCGTTCGCCGACGCGAAAGTTGCCGACCGCGTGCAAGGTGCACGTCGTCTCGGTCTTGCGACAAGCCTTGAGAGCCTCCTCGGCGGCCGCGGTTTCGGAGTCCAGGCCGTTGACCGCATACCACTGCCGCGAATTCCCTCGCGCGAGTGCCCGCCAGTCCTTGCCGCCGTAGATTTGTCCGATGCGCTGCTTGTCGGCCTGCGCCATCTCGTTCTCGCCGGAGAGCGTGAACGGCGCAATGATGCGGTAGGAGCGCGGCAGCCTGTGGGTCAGAAAACCATCCATCGATATCACCAGACACGGCGCCTGCTGGAGATCCGAGCAGCGCTCGGCCGCAAGCCTGGCGGCCTCCGGCCAGCCGGAGCGATTGGTGGTGACCCAGAATCCGGTGGCGTTGACGGCGATCGCCTTGTGGTCCTTGTCCTTCAGGTAAGCCTCGATGCGCTGTGCCCGGATCGCCCCGCCGATCAGCGCGCCATGCTCCGGTGCGAACGGCGTATCCAACGGCTCGGAACGCACGTCGAACGGCAAAGGAAACAAAGCGGTCGACCAGACCACCCGGTTGCCGATGGCGTAGATCCGGCAGAAGCCTTTTTGGTCGCGCTGCGTGCAGCGATCGAGCGCCTCGCGCTTGGCGCTTTCGACGTCGGCGGCGCGCAGCGCGACGCCCCATCCCTCGCGCGAGATCGCGACCGCCTTGAATTCCGCCTCGTGCGCATAGTTGGCGAGGCTTTCGCGGATGCGGTCGGTCACCAGCGGAACCTTGGACGGATCGAATGGCTCATCGGCGATGGTGGAGTTCGCATTCGGCGACCAGGGGTGCCAGTACCAGGCGAGCGCTGCCACGCCCAGAATGCCCAAGATCGCAATCGCAGCGACCAGCCAGGTGCTCGGACGTCCGACGGCAAAGCCACGCCGCAGCGGTTGTTGCCGCCCGGATGCGTCTTGGTCATGCGATACGAGCTTGAAGGCCCGAATGGCGCGGGGAATGTTGCGCAGGGTCTGGTCGCCGAGATCGATGACGTTGAGGCGGATCTTGTTCAAGACGTGGGACCGCACTTCATCGGAAATGCAGATGCCGCCCGGCTCGGCCAGGCTTTCGAGCCGGGCCGCGACGTTCACCGCATCGCCGAGCAGGTCGCCGTTCTCGGCGACGAGCACGTCGCCGATGGCGATGCCGATGCGGAACAGCAGCTTCTGCTGCTCGGGCATGTGAAGGTTGTTGGCGTTGTTGGCATCCTGGATGTCGAGCGCACAGCGCGTGGCGTCGACTGCGCTGTCGAATTGCGCGAGGATGGCGTCGCCCGCCGTGTTGAAGACCGTGCCTTGGTACTTCTTCACCAGATCCGTGAAGATGGTCGCGGCCTGGCGGAAGCGCTCGATCGTCTCCTCTTCGCGATCGGCGACGAGCCGGCTGTAGCCCGCGACGTCCGATGCCAGAATGACGGTCAGGGTTCGTCTCATTGCGCGACCGAGCGGATGTCCTGACGTTGCGGGGGCTTGAGTGCGGCGGCCGGAGGTCCGACTGGCGAATTGGACCCCTATTTGGCGGCGCTTTCAATCCCCCGCCGCCGGGCTACGCTGCTGCGCTTGCGCCTGCTACAAGGGCGAAGCGTCTAGTGCGTAGTCACGCAAGGCAGGACTGGAAAATGCGCATCATCGATCTGAGCCGGGAGCTCTATCATCGAACGCCGACCTACCCGGGCCAGCCGCCGATCATCCACGGCGTCTGGAAGACCCACGAGGAGAGCTTCGCCGAATCCGGAAACGTGCAGGGCAACAGCGTCATGTTCTTCTCGATGCCGGACCATGGCGGCACGCATATCGACGCGCCGCGCCACTTCGGCAAGACCGGTACCCCGATCGACGAGTACCCGCTCGAGCACTGCTACGTGAAAGGAATTTGCCTCGATCTGCGGCACATCGCGCCGAAGGCCGAGATCACGCCCGCGGATCTGCAGGCGGCGGTGGCGAAAACCGCCATGGCGATCCCGAAAGGCGGCACGGTGCTGCTCTGCACCGGGCATCATGCGCGCACCTTCCCGACGGCGGCCTATTCGACCGACAATTCCGGGGTCAACGTGGCGGCCACCGAGTGGCTGGCGCGGCAAGGCATCGTGCATTTCGGCATCGACTCGATGCGCCCCGGACCGATCGGCGTCGTCAACTCGCTGGTCCACAAGGCGTGCCTGGAGCTCGACATCACGCATATCGAAAGCTTGTGCAACCTGGAGGCGCTGATCGGGGAAGGCGAATTCCGTTTCATCGGGCTGCCGCTCAAATGGCGCGGCGGCACCGGCTCGCCGATCCGTGCGGTGGCGGTGTTCGACTAGTAGGATGAGTAGGGAGCATTCGAGATGAAAACAGCCGTCATTGCGCTCGCGGCGCTGGCCGCGACCGCGCTCCCGCCGTTCGCGAGCGCGCAAGACGCCTATCCGAGCCGCGTCGTCAAGCTGATCGTGCCGTTCGCGGCCGGTGGCAACACCGACGTCGTCGGCCGGGTCACGGCCGACTACATGCAGCGAGCGCTCAACGCCACCGTGGTGGTGGAGAACCGCGCCGGCGCGGGCGGCATCAACGGCACCGACGCGCTCGCCAAGGCAGCGCCCGACGGCTACACGCTGTGCGTCTGCGGCGTCGGTCCGATCACGGTCTCGCCGGCGATCGAGAAGTTGCCCTACGATCCGCTCAAGGACCTCGCTCCGATCAGCCTGATCAATACCAATCCGCTGATCCTGATCGTCAATCCGAAGGTCGCCGCCAATACCGCGGCCGAGCTGGTCGCGCTCAGCAAGAGCCAGCCCGCAGGGCTGAGCTACGGGACCTCGGGCGCCGGCGGCCTGATGCATTTCTCGGCCGAGATCTTCCGCGTCAAGACCGGCGCCAAGCTCACCACCGTGCCGTATCGCGGCGGGGCGCTCGCCACCACCGCGGTGGTGTCGGGCGAGGTGCAGCTCGCGTTCTCCAACATGTCGGACGCGGTTGGCCAGATCGCTGCGGCGACCGTGCGGCCGCTCGCCATCACCACCGCAAAGCGCAGCCCGCACACGCCGAACGTCCCGACCTTGGTGGAGCTGGGCCTGGTCGAGTTCCCGATCGAATCGTGGAATGCGCTGCTGGCGCCGGCCGGCACGCCGCAGCCGATCATCGATCGCCTGGCCGAGGTGATGGCGCAGATGGCGAAGGACGCGACGGTGCAGAAGCGGATGGCGGATTTCGGCTCGATCGCGGTCGCCAACTCGCCGAAGGAATTCGCCGCAATGCTGCGCTCGGAAACCGAGCAATGGGCGAAGGCGCTCAAGGAGATCGGCCTCAAGCCGTGAGCGGAACCATGCGCAGACGTGACGTGCTGGGCGGTGGCTTGGCGTCGTTGTCGATCGCCGCGCTCGGATCGCGGCCCGCGGCCGCGCAAGGCAAATACCCGGACCAACCGATAAGGTTCGTCGTGCCGCGCGCGGCCGGCGGGGTGGTGGACGTGGTCGCGCGCCTCTGGGCCGAGCAGGTGAAGCCGCAGCTCGGCAATGTGGTGATCGAGAACCAGGGCGGCGGCGGCGGCACCATCGCCGCCGCCGCGGTCGCGCGCGCTAGGCCGGACGGCTATACGCTGCTCGCCGGCACCACCAGCGAACTCGTCATCAGTCCGGTGATCATGAGCAATCCGTCCTACGATCCGCTCCGCGATCTCGCGCCGATCGCCATCACGGCGGTCTCGGTCTCGGCGCTGATGGTGCACGAATCGGTGCCGGCCAGGACGCTGCAAGAGCTGGTCGCCTACGCGAAGGCCAATCGCGGCAAGCTGTCGTACGGCTCCGCCGGCGTCGGCACCTCGGCGCATCTGTGCGCCGAGCTGTTCAAGCAGCTCGCCGGTCTGCCCGAGATCGTGCATGTGCCCTACAAGGGCGCCAACCCGGGGCTCGCTGATTTCTACAGCGGGCACCTGCCGATGTTCGCCGCCAGCATCTCGCCGCAGGTGCTCGCGATGCATCGCGCCGGCAAGATCCGCATTCTGGTGGCCGGCACCGACCGGCGTCTCGCCGGCGCACCGGATATACCGATCAGCACGGAGGTCGGCTTCCCCGATCTCATCACGCTGCAGTTCATGGGCGTGTTCGCGCCCGCCGGCACGCCGCGGCCGATCATCGAGCAGATTGCCGAGGCGACGCACCACGTCATGGCGGATAGGGAGTTCCAGGGGAAGCTGATCGCGGCCGGCTTCGAGCCGGTGACCGATTCCGGGCCGGAGAAGACCGCGAGGTTCGTCAGCGAGGAGCTGGTGCGCTGGACGCCGCTGCTGAAGGCCTCCGGTATCAAGATCAACTGAGAGGTTGCCGACGCGACGAGGCAATGCGCGCTGCTTGACGGCTCGAAGTCTTCTCTCCTATCGTTCGGCGACGCTCGCCCGCGCAACGATTTCATTTCCAAAAAACCCGAACGGCTTCCCGATGGACGTCAACGATCAGATCCATGCCCAGCTGGTCAAAGCCGGCGTGCGCCTCGCCGCGACCCTGCCGGACGATTGGGTCAACACGCTGATCCGGCGGGTGTCGAAGGACAATTCGATCCGCCACGTGCCGGTCGGGCGGGAGGCCGAGACGATCGCCATCTGCGCCGGGGCGTTCTTCGGCGGCGTGCGGTCGGTCGCGATCATGGGCAATACCGGGCTGCTCACCTGCACGGGCGAGATGGCGACGCTGTGCCTGCGCCATGCCATCCCGGTGTTCTGCATCGTCAGCGGGCGCGGCTCGATCGACGATCATAAGGTGTACCAGGAGGTGCAGGGCCGCCGCACGATTCCGCTGCTGCAGGCCTACGACTATCCCTATCAGGTGATCGACAAGCCCGACGAGATCGAGCGCATTCCCGACGCCTACGAATGGCACCGGCTGCAGAAGCGGCCGTTCGTGCTGTTCCTGACCAAGCGGCTGCTCGGAGTCAAAAACGCATGAAGACCAAGGAGGCCATGAAGGTCTTGGCCGCGCACCGCGGCGACGCGGTGGTGGTCTGCGCGCTCGGCATGGCGGCTAACGAGTGGTGGGCGGAGACCCGCAGCGAGGACAGCTTCTACATGCACGGCGGCATGGGTTTCGCCGCGAGCTTCGCGCTCGGGCTCGCGCTGTCGGTTCCGGACATGCCGGTCTGGGTGCTCAACAGCGACGGGTCGCTGAGCATGAACATGGGCTGCCTGCTGACCGAAGCCGGGCAGCAGCCGCGCAACCTGAAGCACTTTGTGGTCGACAATCAGTGCTACCAGACCGTCGAGACCATGCCGATGGTCAACCAGGACGGCGCCGACTATGCGGCGATCGCCCGTGGCGCCGGGATCGCGCGCGCGGTGACGATCGACAACGTCCCCGACTTGGAGCGCCAGATGCCGGAGATCGTGGCGTCGCCGGGCCCGTATTTCATCAGGCTGCGGGTCGAAGCCGAGCCCGACTACCAGCGCGCGCCGCCCGCGAGCTACGAGGGGCCGGAGATGAAGTACCGTTTCGGCCGCGCGTTGGAGAAGAAGCTCGGCATCAAGGTGTTCGGGCCCAGGGGATTCTAGAGCGGATTCCGCTGGCATAGAACCCATCCGCCGTCATTCCGGGGCGCGCCGTAGGTAGGCGCGAGCCCGGAATCCATAATCCCAGGCGGTGGTTATGGATTCCGGGCTCCCTCGCTACGCACCCAACTCGGCGGCAGCCGAGTTGGGCACCATAATGTGCCGATCTCGGGTAAACCCGAGATCGGTGGCCCCGGAATGACGACGGAGAGTTTGGCGCTCTAAGCCGCCCGGGCGTCACGGCATCTTGGCGGTCTCGTCGAACAGCTCGATCATGTTGCCGTCGGGGTCGAAGACGTAGATCGTCAGGCCGTAGAGGCCGTCGTGCAGGTCGCGGTCGAATTTCACGTTCGCCTTTCTGAGCCGCGCCGCGATGCCAGGGACGTCCTTCGCCTTGAACGCGATGTGATCGATCTGCGGCGACATCTGCGGGCCGCCGCTGGTGAGCGCGAGCCCCTGCGTGAACGGAACGAACGGGCGTCCGTCGGCCAGCGGCTTTGCGGCCCGCACCTTGAAGCCGAGCAGATCGACATAGAAGCGCTCCGAACGCTTGATGTCGGCGACCTTCAGCAGCATGTGGGCGTATTCGGTGACGCCGGCCATCGTGCCGCCGGCCATCGTGTCGGTGGACATGATCAATCCTTTCTCTCGTCACCCATGACTCCGGCCAGCGCCCAGTCTTCCCGGGGCACCTCCTGAATGATGACGTGCAGGTTGGTGGGCTTGGCATCGGCATGCTGCACCATGGCGTCGGTGATGGCGCGCGCGAGCGCGCGCTTCTGCGCCTTCGTTCGTCCCGGCCACATCTGTACGGTCACAACCGGCATGGTCGCTCCTCCATCTCAAGGGTCGTCGTGCAGGATTTTCTCGATCCGCTCGCGGATGCCGCCCCATTGGCTCGCGCCGACGGTCACCGGCGCGCGGCTGCCCAGCCCACGCCCCCAGATCGCCCGCAGTCCGAGCCGCTTGGCGGCGTCGAAGTCGACGCCTCCGGGGGGCGCGGCAAGGTCGACGATGAGCGCCGACTTCCGCAGGCGGGAGAGCACGTCCTCGCCGAGCACGCGCGCGGGCACCGTCGAGAACACGAAATCGAGCTTCGGCGCCAGCGCGGGCAGTTCCTCGAGCGCATGCGGCGTCGCGCCCGCCACGTAGGCGGCCGAGCGCTGCTCGGGATTGCGCGCCGCCACATGCGTGTGCGCGCCGAGCGCGACCAGATAGCGCGCCAGCACGGCGCCGATCGTCCCCTGTCCGACCACGCACGCCTGCGCGTCGTGAATGGTGATCTCGGAATTCTCGATGACGATCCTGAGCAATCCTTCGATGATGGCGGGGGTCCGCTGCAACATCAGGCTACGGTCCCATTCGTATTCGTGCAGCTCGATCGAGAGCGCGTCGCAATGCGCCTTGAGGTTCTTGTCGGCCCAGCCGAGGATGATGTGCGCGCGCGGCGCCATGCCGGCAAGCATGGCGCGATCCGGGACGATCGGCGCCGGCGCCGCCGGCGCGAACAGCGCGCCGCTCGCCGCAATGCCGGGGATTGGAAACAGAGCAAAGCGCGCGCCCGCGAGCACCGCGGCCGGATCGCTCAGGTGCCGCACGCCCGGAATGCCCGCTTCCGGCCACGGGAAACCATAGGCGCGCACCTGCGCACCGGTAGCCGCGGCACGGCGGGCGATTTCCTGTTCGCGCTTGTCGCCGCCGAGCATGCCGACCACGAGTTGCGACCAATCGACCGCCAACGTTTCCCCCGCCATGATGTCCTGCCCCGGTGGGCTTCAATAAGCCGTTCCGGTCCAATCCCGCAATACCCCGATGAAGGAGAAGCGTGTAACATATTCGAACGCCTGTTTTGCTCGCCTTGCAAAGGCCACCAATGTCACTCCCGGTGAATGTCCGAAGTGATCGCGATTTCAGAAGAGAAAGAAACGGGCTGACCGTATGATCGCCAGAAGCGGCTCAGGGTCACAGATTGCGCAGTGAAAGCATCCGGCGGCCGACGTCCGCGTAACCTCCATGGCCACATCTCAATTCCCCGAACAGGGCATTCTCTGGCGCAGTTGGAGCGACGAGACGCGCAGGCACATCGAAGAGAAACAGCGGCCGGTTCTGCTCTTCGTCGCGGACCGCGATCCCTTCGTGTGGCCGTTTCTTCGCGAGATATTCGGCGAGATGCCGGCCAATGCCAAGCTGCGCGCCCTGCTGCACGAGTTCTTCCCCGCGTTATTCATTGAAGCCGATGCTTTGCCCGAGGAGCTAAAGGCGCTCGGTGCCGGCAGCCGGTATCATATCGCAATTCTGTCGCCCCACGGCATGACGCCGATGGTCATCATCGATCCGGTGAGCGGCAAGCCGGCGGAGGTGGTCGACGAAATCGTTGCAATTCTCGAGCGTCTCCGGGAGGCGTGGCGCTGACCATTGGTTCGCTCAATAATTCGCGACGACCGGAGCCCAATCGAACTTGTAGTTCAGGCCGACCCGCACGACGTGCTCACGCGCGCGCACGTCGGTGGCCCAAGCGATGGCAGGGAAAGCGATAATGATAGCCGAATCGAAAGTATAGCTGCCGAAGTCGAGATAGAGATATTCGAGCTTCGCCGACAAGTTATTCGTGAAAGCGTATTCGAACCCGCCACCGACCGTATAGCCGGTCCGGGTCCGGGAATCCGAGCCAAGATATAACGGGGCAGCGGCAC
>WNEY01006904.1_pt1 | contig 12344 bp, 11 predicted proteins | sample 5400531 | NCBI WGS metagenome assembly WNEY01 (sample SAMN13153338, study PRJNA577476) | soil metagenome | isolation source: 200 cm saprolite under Douglas fir tree site 1 | place: USA:California | collected 2015-04-18
GACTGGAACAAAGAACAGGGCCTCCTCACCTTCATCCGCGAAGGCGAAAATCTGGCTCTTCCCGTGCGCCGGATGGAACCAGCCGCTTCTGCACGCGCGGCCTCCGCGCGCAGCGGCAAATCGGCTGAAGTTCCCGGGGTAACGCTCTCTCCGGAGCCCTCGCCGCGCATGGCTCGTTAAATCAAATTCCTTCCCTCGAGAGTTTCGCCCGGGTGGTCCGCCGCCCGGGCTTTTTCTTTTCGCCCTCCACCGGTGTAAAGTAACCTTGAAATCAAGAAAGCCATCTTACTTCGCAGGAGCGTTTGGAGGTTTCTGTGAGTATTTATTGGCCGAGTTCAGGATCAATCCAAACAAGTGCTTTTCGAACGCTGCGGGCAGCAGGGGCGCATCTGGCCAAGAGCGCCGGCTTATTTCTGGGCGTGTCCCTCTTTCTTTCTCCCACTGCTCTGGCACAACGCACGCCGCTCAAGCCCGGATGGAACATGTTCTCGCCTCAGCAGGACATCGAGCTCGGCAAGCGAGCGGCTGGAGATGCGGCCAAGCAGTTGCCTCTTTGCAACGCTCCCAGAGTGGACGCCTACCTGACGCAGCTTGGCACGCAATTGACATCGAAGCTCCCCACTGGCGGCGTGCAATATCCCTTCGAATTTCATTGCGTGAATGACAAGGCGATCAATGCCTTTGCTTTGCCCGGGGGCTATGTGTTTGTGAATCGCGGCGCCATCGAAGCGGCAGACACGGAAGCGCAGCTGGCCGGAGTGATGGCGCACGAGCTTTCGCATGTCGCCCTGCGGCATGGCACCAACCAGGCCACCAAGGCACAGGCCACGCAGGGGTTTCTCGGGATTGCCAGCGGCATTTTCGGGGGGTCGGCTGGCGGAGCTCTTCTGACGCAACTCGGTTCTTTCGCCGCCGGTGGCGTGCTTCTCCGCTACTCGAGAACGGCGGAATCGCAGGCCGACATCATGGGCACGCAGGTTCTCTACGATACGGGATTCGACCCCCGCGCCATGGCGCAGTTTTTCGAGAAGCTCGAGGCAGAGACGAAAGGGAAGAACCCCCCGGAGTTTTTCTCGGACCACCCGAATCCCGAGCACCGCATCGAGCGCGTGGATGCCGAGATTGACAGGCTTGGTGGCGTGCCACCCACTGCCAGGCGGGATTCCGCTGAATTTGAAGCGATCAAGCGCGAAGTCCTCGCCCTGCCCGTGGTGAAGAAGCCCGCGCCGGGAACAGCCGGAGCCGTGGCAGCACCCGCGGCGCCATCCGGCAACTTCGCGGCCTATCAGGCGAATTCGTATGCGCTCAAATATCCGGATAATTGGAAAAAATATCCCGACAACAACGGCGGCGTTACGTTTGCACCCGAGCGCGGCGTGGTGGACGACGGGAGCGGCCATAGCGCGCTGGCGTACGGCTTGATCGTCGGCGTGGCGCAGGCTAAAGGCGATCCCAATGATTGGAGCGCGCTGGACAACGCCACGCGTGAGATGCTTCAGGGGCTGAAGCAATCAAATCCAAACATGAAAATCTCGCGGCAGTCGGAACGCGTGCGCTTGAATGGCCAGCCCGGCCTATCCACCTATCTCAGCAACGATTCACCGCTGGGAGGCCAGGAAACGGATTGGGTCATCACCACGCTGCGTCCGGAGGGCTTGGTTTATTTTTTGTGCGTCGCTCCGCAATCTGCCTTTAGCAATTATGATGGGTCGTTTTCTTCCATCCTCGATAGTGTCCGTTTCACAAAATAAAGAAAGGAACCTGATCCGCACAGTCCGCCGCTAAGCGAGCCGCAATGATGTTCGCCATGTCCTGACAAAAATTGGCGGCCAGACGGGGAATGTTACAGGGAGTGAAGTGCGCGGGCTTTCAATCCGCGGCACTGCGCTGCGCAGCGGACTTCCAGCGCAGGATCGGCTTGCGCGCCGCGCCGACTTCATCCAGGCGCCCGACGCGCGTCGTGTGCGGCGCGGTTTTCACAAGTTCCGGTTTCGTGGAGGCTTCTTCCGCGATGGCCTTCATGGCATCAATAAACAGATCGCATTCTTCCCTGGACTCGGATTCGGTCGGCTCGATCATCAGCGCTCCGTGCACAATCAGCGGAAACGCGGTTGTATACGGATGAAAACCGTAGTCGATCAGGCGCTTGGCGATGTCCACCGTGCTCACCCCATTTTTCTTCTGGATCGCGTCGCTGAATACGACTTCGTGCATCGAGGGCAGGGAATAAGGCTGTTCGTAAACGCCACCGAGTTGCTTTCGAATGTAATTCGCGTTGAGCACCGCATCTTCGGTCGCCTGCCGCACTCCCGGACCGTAAGCGAGAATGTAGGCCAGCGCGCGGACGAGCACGCCGAAATTCCCCACGAAGGCTTTCACCCTGCCGATGGAATTCGGCCTCACCGCTTCGAGCGCCAGCCTTCCGCCTTCCTTTTCCACCACGATCGGCACGGGCCGGAACGGCTCCAGAATTTTCTTCATTGCCACTGGACCGGCGCCGGGTCCGCCGCCGCCGTGCGGCGTGGAAAACGTTTTGTGCAGGTTGATGTGCATCACGTCGACGCCAAGGTCGCCCGGGCGCGTTACGCCCGTTAGCGCGTTCATGTTCGCGCCGTCCATATACAACAGTGCGCCTTTGGCGTGCAGGATTTCCGCGATTTCGGGGATGCGCTGCTCGAAAATGCCGAGCGTTGAGGGATTCGTGATCATCAGCGCCGCAACGTCTCCGGTCACTTGCTCACGCAACTTTTCAACGTCAACCTGCCCGTGCGAATCCGACTTGATGTTTTCGACTTGGTAGCCCGCGATCACCGCGGTAGCGGGGTTGGTTCCATGGGCGGAATCGGGAATCAGCACTTTCTTCCGGGGATTCCCCTGCTTTTCGAGATACGCGCGAATCAGCAGCAGGCCGGTCATCTCTCCGTGCGCTCCCGCCGCCGGCTGCAGCGTTATCGCGTCCATGCCGGTGATTTCCAGCAGGCACTGCTCGAGCAGCCTGAGGATTTTCAGGCAGCCTTGGGAGAGCTCTTGCGGCTGGTACGGATGTTCCGTGGCGATGCCGTCCAGCCGGGCCACGAATTCGTTCACGCGCGGGTTGTATTTCATCGTGCAGGAACCCAGAGGGTACATTCCGAGGTCGATCGCGTAGTTCCAGGTCGAAAGCCGGGTGAAGTGGCGTACAACTTCGATCTCGCTCACTTCGGGGAAGCCTTCAATACCTTCCTTGCGGTGATGCGCGCCAAGCGCCTTCGCCGGATCGGCGGAGGGCACGTCAAGCGGGGGTAGCTCGAACGCGCGCTTCCCGGGCGACGATTTCTCGAAGATCAACCCTTCGCTCTGATTTGTGTGCCGTCCGGCTTTTTTGATTCTATCGCTCATGCTCTTGGTTCACATTGCAGGAACGCAACAGTTCGTGCCCCACACAAAAAATGCATCCGTTAAATGGGTTGCTCGAGCGCTCGTTTCAACGCGCCCGCATATCGTTCAATTTCCGCGCGGGATACGGTTCGCCCAGCGCGAACGGCCCGATGATCTTTTCCCGCAAAAGATGCGCGTTGACCATTTTTACCGAGCGGGGAAATTCCACCGTGAATTCGTTGAAAAATGGCGCATCGAATGTGCGCCGCACTCCGGGAATCTTCACCAACTCCGCAAGCGCATACTGCGCTTTCGACAAGTTCTGCTGCGCCATCTCCCGCAAGCCCTCTTTGCCGAGCAACGTCAGATGTACCGTGGCGGCTAGCGCGCAGAGCGCCTGATTGGTGCAGATGTTCGAAGTGGCCTTTTCGCGCCGGATGTGCTGCTCGCGCGTCGCGAGTGTCAAGACGAATCCGCGGCGCCCCTCCGCATCCGTGGTTTGTCCCGCGAGCCGGCCGGGCATCTGCCGGACGAACTTTTCGCGCGAGGCAATTACCCCGGCGAACGGCCCTCCGTAACTCGGCGGCAGCCCGAAGCTCTGGCCTTCCATGGCCACGATGTCGGCTTCTGCGGGCGGGCGAACCACTCCCAGGGAGACGCCTTCCGCGATGGCGACTACAAACATTCCTCCGGCTGCGTGCGTTGCGTCCGCGAGTGGAGCAAGGGATTCGATCACTCCGAAAAAGTTCGGCGATTGCACCACCACGGCGGCCACGTCATCCTTCAACGCGGCCTGCAGCGCCTTGCCATCCACGGTGCCGCTCGCCGTGAACGCAATCTCCTCCACGTGCAATCCCGAATTCTTCGCGTAGGTATTCAGCACCCCGCGGTACTCCGGATGCACGGACCGCGCGACCAGCACGCGCTGGCGTCCCGTCAGCCGTTCCGCCATCAGCACGGCTTCTGTCATCGCCGTTGACCCGTCGTACATCGAAGCGTTGGCAACTTCCTGCCCGGTGAGCTGGCACATCAGCGTTTGGAATTCGAAGATGGCCTGCAGCGTGCCCTGCGCAATTTCCGCCTGATAGGGTGTGTAGGAAGTGAGGAACTCGCCCCGCTGGATGATCGCGTCCGTCACCACCGAACGAAGATGATGGTAAACCCCCGCGCCGAGAAAACTCGTGTACCCGCTCGAATTCTCTGCGGCCCGGTCCTTGAAATACTGGATGACTTCGGTTTCCGAATACGGTCCGGGAATTTTCAACGCTTCACGCAGGCGGTAGCGTTCGGGAATGCTGGAAAACAATGCTTCGATCGATTTTACGCCGATGGCGGCGAGCATCTCCTGCCGCTCGGCTGGGCTCTTCGGGAGATAGCGCATCAGGCTGAGGCTTCCTTCTCTTTGTGCGCGACATACGCTTCGTACGCCGCCGCGTCCATCAATCCGCCAATTTCGGCGGCGTTTGTGAGCCGTATCTTAATCAGCCAGGCAGCGCCGTGCGGGTCGCTGTTGATTTTCTCCGGCGCGTTTTGCAGTTCGCCGTTGGCTTCGATGACTTCACCCGCGGCTGGCGCATAAATCTCGCTGACGGCCTTCACCGATTCCACGGTGCCGAAGGACTTTCCCGTCTCGATCTTCGAGCCGGGCTTCGGCAGCTCGACAAACACCACATCGCCGAGCTCGTGCTGCGCGTAGTCGGTAATCCCGATGGTCCCGAGATCGCCTTTTACTTCGATCCATTCGTGTTCTTTGGTGTAGCGGAACTGCTTCGGATAGGCCATCAAACCGCTCCTTTGAATCGTCACCGTCCCGTCAGGATACGTGCGGCGCCGCTGCCTTTCTCTGCCGTTTGTAAAAGGGAGTAGGCACCACTTGCGCCTTGCACTTCTGGCCGCGAATCTCCACGTACACGATGGTGCCCACGGTCGAGAACGCCGGCGGCACATAAGCGAGCGCGATGTTCTTTCCCATCGTCGGCGAAGGCGAACCGCTCGTCACCACGCCGATGGCTTCGCCCGCATCATTGCAGCACCGGTATTCATCGCGCGCGATCCCGCGGTCGATCATCTCAATCCCCACTAGCGTGCGCGTCACTCCCGCCGCTTTCGTGCTCGCCAGCGTTGCGCGTCCGATGAATTCGCCCTTTTCCATCTTGCAGTAACGATCCAGCCCGGCTTCCCACACGTTGATCTTGTCGCTGATTTCGTGGCCGTACAACGCCATCTTCGATTCCAGCCGCAGCGTGTTCCGGCATCCCAGTCCGCAGGGCACGATTCCGAACTCGCGCCCCGCTTCCATTACCTGGCCCCAGACCCTTTCGCTCGTCGCCGTGTCCGAAGGCACGTAGATTTCAAATCCATCCTCCCCGGTGTAGCCCGTGCGTGCGATCAGCGTGTTCTGCAACCCGCAGACCGTCCCGTTCGTGAACCAGTAATTCTTGATCTCGCTCAATTCCGCATCGGTCAGCTTTTGCAGGACGTCGGCGGCCCGCGGCCCTTGTATCGCCAACTGCGTGTACGCGTCGCTCAGTTCCTCGACAACGCAATCGAAGCGCTTCGTACTGGCGCGCACCCAATTGATATCTTTCTCGCGCGTCCCCGCATTGATCACCAGCAAAAAATCATCTTCGCCCAGCCGGTGGACGATCACGTCATCCACAAACGTGCCTTCCGGGTAGAGCATCGCCGAGTACTGTGCCTGGCCAACGGCCAGCTTCGACGCATCGTTCATGGTGATGTGCTGCACCGCGGCCAGCGCCCCGCCCGGTTTCTTGCCGCTCCGGATTCCGATGTCGCCCATGTGGCTGACGTCGAAAACGCCGACACTCGCTCGTACCGCTTTGTGCTCGGCAATCAATCCGCCGCTCGACGGGTATTCGACCGGCATGTCCCAGCCGCCGAAATTCACCATCTTGGCGCCAAGGCGGCGGTGCAATGCGTTCAGCGGCGTCTTGCGAGGCGCGCTTATGTTAGGAGTTGTGGCAGATTCCATTCCAAGCGCTCGGGCGGAAACAGATACTAGCACGCACGCCGATATGGGTCAAAGAAACCTCGCGGCTGGAAATCATCGCGCTAAGCCAGGGAGGTAAACGACACGGCGTACTCCGCCGAGCTTCGCCTTGCCGCACCCTGCTCTGCTCAGGTAGAGTTTTCCAGGAGGCCCTAATGCAAGGTCCCACCGTTTGCGTGCAGTGTGACAAGACTGAGGAATATTGCACCTGTGAAAAATACTGCACCATCTGCAAGGGGCAATTCAACGTGCACCTCTGTGCGGACGGCCTTTACTATTGCCCGGATTGCCGGGAAGCTTGCGATGTCGCATTAGCCGACAAACGTGGCCGCTGATTCCACGACTCTCCACCTGCAACTCGACGCCGATGACCGTTTGGCGGCCGCCGTCGGGGGTGTGGCCGGCTTTCTTGCCGACGCGGCGGGTCTGGAGAATCAGGCGATCTATCAACTGCAATCTGCGATCGTTGCTGCTTGCTGCGAAGCTTTCGACCATCTGAGCGGAGCGCATCCCCGCCTGGAAGTTTCCGTCACGCGTTTCGCCGACCGCATTGAGGTAGCCCTATCCCATCCAGGCGAAATCTCTCCCGCGGTTGGCCTCGACGTCATCGCAGGCTTTGCCTCGCCAACGGTGGACCGCCACGCCGCACCAGGCGTCTTCATCGGGGTCGATCGCGTGCAGTACGAAACGCAGGGTGGAGAAGCGGTTACGCGCCTGACGAAATACTTCGGTTAGGCCGCTCCCGGCTTTTAACGGCTTCATGATGGGAAACAGGCCAGGCAGCACGGCTGCCTGGCCTGTTTAATGTTTACGTCCAGTTTTTTTTGAGGCTTACATTTTGAACGCGAATGTGTTCTTCCGGATGAGCGAGGTCATTTGTTCGTCGCTCAGTGACATTCGCAACATCACGCGATCGCCCGCCGGCGTCACCCGCGCCTGATCGATCAGCTGGGCCAGGTCCGGATTATCCTTTTGTGCCTGGTACCGTTTGTAGAGAAAACCGGCCTGAAGCAATTGGCTCAGCGTGTTGGCGTCCTCCGTCGATCCGCAGACCGCCTGAAACTTTCCGTCCACGCTGCTGCTCGCGTCCACGTTAATGATCATGTTCTGCATCCGTGAGACGAGCTTCGCGGCTTCGGGGAACTGTTCGACTTCGGGTGCGAGCTGCTGCATCGCCAGCCTCGTGTATGCCGGATTCAATACTGCCCAGACTACCCCGCTCCCGTTCGCTTCATTGATCAGCGGGAACAATTTATCGTTGCTCAGCAGCCCTTCTTCTCCGCCGAAGCGCACCTCGATCATCCTCTCGAGCAGGATGCGGTGGCCAAACGCTGCGGTATTCGAATCCAGGAAAAAAAAGAACAGGTCGTTGGGTCCCGAACCGGTGCCGAACGCAAAGAGCGTGTACCCACGCGACTTGAACGTCGGCAGCTTCTGCTGTTTGAAGTACGCCTCCGCCGAATTCGGATTGTAGTTTCCCAGCGCAACACCGACGACCTCTTCTCCGGTCGGCACGGCAGTCGAGCCGGCGCCTTCGGTCTTCGCCGTCATCCCCTCGGCCACCAGCCCCCACGCGAGCTCGTCAACCTGTGAATTCGGATCGACTCCCGCCGAGGCCAGGAATTTCTCGAATTGGCGGAATCTTTCGGGCAGCATCTGCTCCTGCAATTGTGAAAACCACTTCAGCGACCGGGCCTTTTTCAGATCGGCGTAGGCGAATTCCCCCACGTCCTTGGGAAAGAGCGCGATGATGTCCGCTCCCAGGCGGCCCGCCCGGGCGGGTTTCGGCAACGCCAGCGCCATTGCCGCCAAAATGCCGGCGGCCACGAGTCTGCCCATCGTGGTGCTCCGTTTCATGGAAAGCTCCTTTCGGAAAGGCCCGCGAATTTCCATTCTACGCGTTCGTGGCGCGCGGCGCATCGCCTAAGCGTTTCCGCAGCGCCGCTGTTTTCGCGCGCAGGGACTCGACATACGCCGCATCCTTCAAGTCAGCGAGATTGATCTCCACGTTTGCCAGCGCTCCACGCGCCCCGGCGCCGGCCATGAGCCGCGCCACTTGGAGGTCTGACCGCATGGATGCGGCCGCAATCGTTTCCAGTTGTCCGAGTCGTTCGAATAGCGCAACCGTGCGCGCGGCAACTTGTAGCGGCACCTCCGCCGCGGCCTTCGTCGCCTTCTGAATGGTTTCCTCGCGGTGTCGGGTTTGCCGTGCATCGCCTTGCGGCAATTTGAACGCGGCCATCACCGCATCGTACGAAGCTGCGTCGCGGTCAATCGCCTCGGTGAGCTCATCGGCGGCCCGCCGCAACTCGTCCAGTGCCGCCGATAGCTGATCGGCAAACGCCGCCTGCGACTTCTTCTTGCGCGAGAGTCCTGCGACCATCTGTCCCAGCGATGCCGCGAGTGCGCCCGCAAAAGCCGAAACGCTTCCTCCTCCCGGAGTCGCCGCCGGTGCGGCCACGGCATCCAAAAACGGGCGCGCGAGTCCCGCAAGCTTTCCGTCCTTCGCCGCCTCCAGCGGCGCGCCGCCGAGCGCACCCGCCAGCTTGTTCTCGAACACTTGCTCGGGAGAGAAGTTCTCCAGTTGCAGAAAAAAGTCTGCCGCCATTTCGATTGCTTTTTTGGGGACCAGCCCGACGATCTCGCTGCCCACCGGCATTGCGCCGTACCGCTCCGCCTCGCGCTTCACCATTTCATACACGCGGTGCATCGGCGTCTGCTCAAAATCGGTCAGGTTGATGGACACTTGCGCGAGGTTCCGCGCTTTCAGCTCGACTCCCATGGACTTCACGTAGCGCAAACCGCCTGACGAAAACCGGATCGCCTTGGCAATTTTGTTCGCTACCTGGATGTCGGGCGTATTCAAGTTCACGTTGTAGGCGATCAGAAACTTGCGCGCGCCCACGACCGTCACCCCGGCCGTGGGATGCACCTTCGGTTCGCCGATGTCCGGCACGCGGTCGTGATTCTTCTTCAGATCTTCGCGCAATCCTTCGAATTGTCCCCGCCGCACATTTTCCAGGTTCGCGCGCTCCGGCCGCATTGCCGCCGCTTCATAGAAAAACACCGGAATCCGGTAGCGCTTCCAGATCTCCTTGCCCACCCGCCGCGCCAGTGCCACGCAGTCTTCAATCGTCAGGCCGTCGATGGGTATGAAGGGAAGCACATCCGTCGCGCCGACGCGTGGGTGCGCGCCGGTATGCTTCGTCAGGTCGATTAGTTCCATCGCCTTGCCCGTGCCCAACAGTGCCGCCTCCGCCACCGCATCCGGTTCGCCCGCAAGCGTAATGACCGAACGGTTGTGGTCGGCGTCCATCTCCCGGTCCAGCACGTACACGCCCGGGACGCTGCTCATCGCTCCGAGAATCGCGTCCACCTTCGCTGGGTCGCGCCCTTCGGAAAAATTCGGCACGCATTCGATCAGTCTCTTCATGGTTTTGGCTTTTTGTTCTGTTGTCCGGGCCAATTGGCAGGCAGTTTTGGTTTCCGGTCAGGCAATATGGGCCTTTCGTAGACGAATACTTTTTTGTTGCCCTGCACTCCCGGGTCCTGGACAGGCTGTGGTGGCCCTGGTGCAGATTTTTGTGGCCATTGCGCCCCTATCATGGGCTTTATCCCTGGTGGCCGCGCCCCATTGTCCCCGGGGCGCAGAGTCAGGTCCGGCTGCGTGGACCGCTTCGCAGGTTTGGGATTCGCGCGCTCCTTCAAGTAGAGCTTCAACTGCCGGGCGAACCACGCGCCGACTGTCAGCCAGAGCCCCACGAGGATCGCATTGTAAGCGCTCATCCCGCCGGCTTTGCCCAGGATCGAGACGACGAGGAATATCGTCACCAAAAGGGCGTAGAAGTATTCTTCGAAGAGCCCTTGGTTCTTTAACGGCCCTATCTTCGGCAGGAGTAGCCTTCTTACCGGTCTCCGCGAAAAGTTAGAGGGTGGCTTGCTTGACGCCATGGATCACGCGACCACGCTTCACGGTCATCCAACAATGGTTCACACCAAAATAATAAGGAATTTCCCGGTAGTCGGCCACTTCGAATACGGCGATATCCGCTTGTTTGCCAACTTCCAGCGATCCGGCCTGCTTTTCCCGCCGCAACGCGTAAGCCGCGTTGATCGTCGCGGCGGTGATGGCCTCCGCCGGCGTCATGCGCAGTTGTGCGCATGCCAGCGACAGAATCATCGGCATGCTCAGCGTCGGACTCGTTCCCGGATTATAGTCCGTTGCCAGCGATAATATCGCCCCCGCATCGATCAGCGCCCGCGCCGGCGCGTAGCGCTTCAGCCCCAGGTGAAAATCGCATCCCGGCAGCAGCGTCGCCACGGTCTGCGATTTTCCCAATGCGCGGATGTCGCTCCTGTTCACGTGTTCGAGGTGATCGCAGCTCGCCGCCCGCAGCAGGATTGCCAGCCGCGCCGCACCCGTCCGCGTAAGCTGCTCGGCGTGCAATCGGGGAGCGAGTCCCCATTGCCGCCCCGCTTGCAGCACGCGTTTAGATTGCTCTACGGTAAACGCGCCGCGATCGCAAAACACATCGCAAAATTCCGCCAGCCGTCTCTCTCCGATCTCCGGCAGCAGGTTTTCTTCGATCAGCTTGAGGTACCGCTCCGCTCCGTCCGCCTTTCCGCGATATTCCGGTGGCACCACGTGCGCGCCCAGAAAAGTGGACACGATCTCCACCGGTTGTTCTGCCGCCAGCTCTTTGTGCAATCGCAGGATCTTCAGTTCGCTCGCAACGTCCAGCCCATACCCGCTCTTCGCTTCGACCGTAGTCGTGCCCTGCGCAGCGAACTGCCTCAGCGCGGCCATCGCCCGGCCTTTCAGCGCCTCCGACGTCGCCGCGCGCAGCTTTTTCACCGAATTGAGGATTCCCCCGCCCTTGCGCGCAATCTCTTCGTAGCTCGCTCCGGCGATTTTCAGCTCATACTCTTCCGCCCGGCTCGCCGCATGGATCAGATGCGTATGCGAATCGACGAATCCCGGCAGCGCCACGCGCCCGTCCAGGTCCAATTTTTCCGCCGCGTGTGCCTCCGGCAGAGCTTCTACTTGTGCCCGTGTTCCTACCGCTGCGATGACGCCGTCGCGCACCAGCAGCGCGCCATCATGGATCAGCCCTAAGTCGGAAAGGGAATTCCTCCGCCGCGGCCCCCGCCCGCCGAGGGTCAGCAACTGCGATGCACCCGTAATGAGAAGGGAATCCGCCAAGGCTCACGTATTATGCCGAAAAGCTCCCCCGCATCACAGGTGCATCCTGTCCCGCCCTGTCGGGGAGCTTCTCGGTGACCGCGTCACGAGCCTGTGCATAGCGCATCCTGACAGGATTTGTCCGTCGCCCTGATCTTCGGCTTCGACGGGTCGCCCTATTGCATCGGCACTTTTACGCCCGTTTTCTTTGCGAACGAAATCGCTTCGGGATATCCCGCATCCACGTGCCGCGCGACGCCCAGGCCCGGATCATTGGTCAGCACGCGCTCGATGCGCTTGGCCATTTCTTTCGTGCCATCCGCGACCGTCACTTGTCCGGCGTGCTGCGAATAGCCGATCCCCACGCCCCCGCCATTATGAATGGACACCCACGACGCCCCGCTCGCCGTATTGAGCAGCGCGTTCAGCAACGGCCAGTCCGCAATCGCGTCCGATCCGTCGAGCATCGCTTCCGTCTCGCGGAACGGTGACGCCACCGACCCGCAATCCAGATGATCGCGCCCCATCACCACCGGCGCTTTCACTTCACCCTTGGCCACCAGATCATTCACCGCCAGCCCGAACTTGTCCCGCTCGCCGTATCCCAGCCAGCATATCCGCGACGGCAGCCCCTGGAACTTCACGCGCTTCTGCGCCAGCTTGATCCACCGCGCCAAATGCTCGTCGTTCGGGAACATTTCCAGCACCAGTTGATCCGTCCGCGCGATGTCCGATGCCTCGCCGGAAAGCGCCGCCCAACGGAACGGTCCCTTGCCTTCGCAAAACAGCGGCCGG
>WNEY01010266.1_pt1 | contig 12343 bp, 12 predicted proteins | sample 5400531 | NCBI WGS metagenome assembly WNEY01 (sample SAMN13153338, study PRJNA577476) | soil metagenome | isolation source: 200 cm saprolite under Douglas fir tree site 1 | place: USA:California | collected 2015-04-18
GGCGGAGAAGCCGGTCTTCATGTAGTCGCGGCCGCCGGTGGAAAGCTGCTGGATGCATTCAGCCCCTACGTGGTGATTGGTGAAAGTAAGGCCGTCAGGAGAGACGAATGATCCGGAGCCGCCATTGTTGAAGCGAACCGATGATAGTCGGACATGGTCGAGCCACTGCTGGGTAGGAGCAAAACCGTATTTGGCTTGGACCTTTTCTTTGGGAAAAGCGTTATACAGCCACATGCCCTCGTCGGCAGACGATGGGGAACTAGCGAATAGAGAGAAGAGCAAACCGCCAAGTAACAGGAAGCGTTTCATAGGATCTCCAGAGCTGGGGCCACCTCGCATCAGGACAGGCAGCGCGATTCAAGCAAACTCTTCACTATACGCCGCAGAGAAAAGATGGCGCAAAGAGTGAAGTGATTCCGGAAGCGCACAGCGACCGCGATCGCGGCTTTATCTGCGCGACCGACCGGTTGGAAAGTTAAAGAGAATGGCGTATAAAAGTTAGTGGCCCGCTTTGCAGCGTTTCTCCCGCGGGTCAACACCAAGATCACTGGCAACGCGAGGAAGCATGTCCAGCTTAACCACGACGCACGCCACAAAAGGTTTGGAAGGGGTGGTCGCCACCACTTCCAGTATCTGCTATATCGATGGAGATCAGGGTGTCCTGGCGTATCGCGGAATTGATATTCACGAACTGGCTGACAATTCCAGCTTCGAAGAAACCTGCTATTTGCTATGGTTCGGACGTTTGCCGAAGCGAAATGAGCTGGCAGAATTACGGGATCGCCTGGCCCAAGAGCGTAAGCTCGACGCGGCCATCATTAATTTGCTGCGCTCGGCCCCGAAGCAGGCGCTGCCTATGGATGTGCTGCGGACGGCGGTATCGGCCCTCGGTTTTTACGATCCCGATGAGAAAAGTAACGATCATGAAGCCAATGTGCGCAAGTCAATCCGGCTGACATCGCAGATTGCCATGATTGTGGCGGCTTATGACCGCATCCGAAAAGGAAAGCCGGTTGTAGAACCTGACCGGTCGCTGTCGCATGCGGCAAATTTCCTCCTCATGTTGAATGGCGCAAAGCCTTCCTCTACGGCCGAGCGGGCGCTGGACATTGCTCTCATCCTGCACGCCGACCACGAGTTGAATGCCTCAACCTTTGCGGCTCGCGTTACCGCGGCGACGCTGTCAGATATGCACTCGGCAATTACCTCCGCGATTGGGGCCTTGAAAGGGCCCTTGCACGGCGGGGCGAATGAAGCGGTGTTCCAGATCCTGCAGACGATAAATAATTCCAAGGCCGACCCGGTGGAGTATGTGAAGGGGATGTTAGCGCAGAAGAAAAAGATTCCAGGATTCGGCCATCGCGTGTATCACACCGAGGATCCGCGAGCCACGCATCTGCGGAAGATGTCGCGGGACCTCGGGCAGTCCAGCGGACAGGCGAACTGGTTCGAGATGTCCCACAGAATTGAAGAGTTCGTCAAGGCAGAAAAGAAGCTGAACGCCAACGTGGATTTCTACTCGGCTTCGACGTATCACACGCTGGGCATCGATGTGGACCTGTTCACCCCGGTATTTGCGGTTTCACGCATCAGCGGCTGGGCGGCACACGTGATCGAGCAACTGGACGACAATCGGCTGATTCGTCCCCGCGCCGATTACATTGGACCGGCGTATCCGCAGCGCTATGTGGCGGTAGAAAAGCGCTAAGGTCTTCTTTGAATTAGAACCCGTTTAATAAATCGGAACCTGTTCTCCGTAATGCCGATCGAACTGAGCCACGCGATCAATTCCGGTCAAATACGGAACACCTTTCGGAACAGCGGCAGATACTGCGGTCCGAAGATCGCGATAATAGTCGCGAAATAGCCGATTGCGACTGCTCCACTACCCAATAGAATGCCGACATCGGTCCAGCGTTTGTTGCGCAGGCGCAAATAGGCCCAGAGACAGCACGCAATCATGCCGAAGTGTCCAAGAGCTGCTGGAACGGCGATGATGGTCCCCGGATTGGCGACCTGCCCACCTGATATGACTACTCCTAGTGTCTCCACACCGTTACGGATAAAAGTGTTCACGAAAAGGTTCACGTAATTCCAGAACGCCGCGATACTGATTCCTACACCGTAGGCCCATTTCTGGTGGCGCAAGGCGCCCACTATGACCGCAACGTAGATGAGAGCTTGAAGCGTGTGTAGGATGCGAATTGGGGGTTCAAAGTAAGCCGACACGGCCAGAGCAATCATGAACAAGAGACTGCTTGCTACGATCGCCCAATCCAGCTTAGTGCGCGTGCTCTGCGAGCGGATTGGGGCGGCAGCAGCAGTTACGCTCATAACTTCGAAAACATTTCCATTGCCCAAAGCAGAGTTCCGAAAAGCAATTCTAAGTGAAAAGGCGTTCACACGCAGACGGTATGCCCTAGCGCCGCAAGGAGTGCCCGTCTTGCCGTTTCAGTCGCCGATTATGCTCCTTCGCGATGGGTTGCTTCGTTCCGTTTAGCGGGATTGGACCTAGTTGCTACTCCCACCTACCTTAACCATCACGTCAGCTCCAAGATCTGCGTGGGACCGTCCACGGCACGCGACCTGTGCCACTCGTCCGTAGCTCGGCGTAAAATAGAAGGGAAGCCATGCGCCGAGTCTATCTCGACAATAACGCGACCACCCCGGTGCTGCCGGAGGTCTTTGAGGCCATGCGGCCTTACTTCGCCGAGCAGTTTGGGAATGCCTCGTCCATTCACCACCATGGCCAGGAGACACGGGCGGCGGTGGAACGGGCGCGGGAGTCGGTTGCAGCACTGCTGGGGTGTCGGGCATCTGAAATCGTGTTCACCAGCGGGGGCACCGAGGCGGACAATCTAGCAATCTTCGGCCTGGCCGCTGCCGGGGATCACGTCATTACCTCGACCATTGAGCATCATGCGGTGCTGAATTCCTGTAAGCAGCTTCAGTCACTCGGCTGCGACGTCACCTATGTGCCGGTGGATGGTCAGGGACGAGTCGATCCCGACGATGTTCGCCGCGCCGTGACCTCGAAGACGAAGTTGATCACCATCATGATGGCGAACAACGAAACCGGCGTGCTACAGCCCGTCGATGATATCGGCAGGATTGCTGCCGAAGCGGATGTGTACTTCCACACCGACTCGGTGCAGGCGGCAGGGAAGGTTCCCATCAACGTGCGTACGATTGGTTGTGATCTTCTGGCGATTTCCGGTCACAAGATTCACGCTCCGCAAGGTGTGGGCGCGCTGTATGTTCGGAAGGGTACGAGGCTTCGAGCACAGCTCTATGGCGGTAGCCACGAGCGGTCGCGACGTGCCGGAACTGAGAACGTGCCAGGCATTGTGGCGTTGGCAAAGCTGCCGAGTTAGCGCGCAAAGGTCTTGAGCAGGGCACCGATATAGCCTTAAGCGCAATGCGTGATCGTCTGCAGAAAACTTTGTTTGATCAGATAGACGCCACGGGAGTGACAGCCGCTGGAGCGCCGAGGGTGCCGAATACGACCAACATTTATTTCGAACACATCGAGGGCGAAGCGCTGGTCATCGCCCTGGACTTGAAGGGACTCGCGGTTTCAACCGGCGCAGCTTGTTCTTCAGGCGCGATCGAACCATCGCATGTGTTAACCGCCATGGGGCTGACGGCGGATCGCGCACGTGCCAGTATTCGATTCAGTCTGGGCAAGCAGAACACAAACGACGACGTTGAGTTCGCTCTGAGCCTGATTCCTGCAACAGTGGCCCGCCTGCGAGAGTTGTCACCGGTTTACAATAGAACAGTAGTTAGCAATTAACACTTTGACGGTAGTCTCTCAGGTTGCGGAGGAGACGTCTTTGTTAAGTGTCAATTGCTACCTCCAAGCGCCAAATGCTGAATACTCAAACCATTGCCGTCGCCATGTCAGGCGGGGTTGACTCCTCGACCGTTGCGGCCATGCTCCGCGCGGACGGGCACAATGTCATCGGCTTGACCATGCAGCTCTGGAACCAGCGCCGGCTGGCAGGTCATGATGGCATGCCCGAAGCAGTGCAGGGGCGCTGCTGCTCGCTGGACGACGCATACGACGCCCGACGCGTCGCGGAGACGCTTGGCATTCCTTACTACGTAGTCAACCATGAGGATCGCTTCGAACGGGATGTTGTACGGCCTTTCGTGAAACAGTATCTATCTGGTCGAACGCCGATTCCGTGCAGTTTGTGCAACAACCACTTGAAGTTCGACCAGTTGCTGATTGTGGCGCGTCAGATCGGCGCGGACATGCTCGCAACCGGACACTACGCGCGAGTTGTATACGATGCGAGCCGCGGACGGTGGCTGCTAAAGCGGCCGGCAGACTCGTGCAAGGATCAGACCTACTTTCTTTTCGGACTGACCCAGGAGCAACTCAGCCGCACGTTATTTCCCTTGGGCGAAATGACCAAGCCTGAGGTCCGCGAGTTGGCTCACCAGCACGGGTTAGCGCTTGCAGAGAAACCCGATTCACAGGAAATCTGCTTTGTTCCCGGGGGCGATTACAAGCGCTTCATCGATGCATACCTGGCAGAAGAGGGCGCGACGCTTCCGGACACAGCCGGTGAACTGGTCACAACGAGCGGGGAAGTAATTGGTGAGCACGGCGGTATTCACAACTTCACGGTCGGGCAACGCAAGGGTCTGGGTATCGCTACTGGCTCGCCACTCTACGTACTGCAGATCAAGGGTGATTCACGTCAAGTGGTAGTCGGTGCGGGTGAGGATCTGTACTCCCAAACCCTGCGAGCGCACCGAGTCAATCTTATTGCCGTGGATGAACTACACGAACCGATGCGTGTAGCGGTGAAGATTCGCCACCGTCATGAGGCCGCGCCCGCTCTGCTCGAAAAGACTGGGGCTGACGAAGTGCTTGTCACTTTTGACCACCCGCAGCGCGCCATCACCCCTGGTCAGGCGGCAGTGTTCTACGATGGTGATGTTGTCATGGGAGGCGGCTGGATTAAGTAGAGAACGCTCCGACTTCAACTTTCGGCATTGTAGCCAGCGAGTTGTGAAATATTTGCGTATGCTCAACCTAATGTAATGCTCTAGACATATATCATAAGTAACTAATTCTAAATAACTAATCGTTTCACAACATCGTTGTACATCGCCTGCTATGAATATCGCGAGCAACTTTTTCGGCCCGAAATAGCAACAGACTTCAAAAAGGGAGAACAGCCTCTATGAAGAAGATTCTTTTTGCAGGTCTAATCACAGCTTTGTTGACCGGAACTTCGTTGGCGCAAAGCTCGACGGAATCACAGACAAACGCGACAGCTTCGCAGAGCACATCGACTTCAGCAGCCCAGGCGGCAGATTCCACACAACTTGCCGCGGGCACAACCATTCGCGCCGAGCTGGCGAAAACAGTCGACGCAAAAAAGGCCAAGCAGGGCGACGAGGTCGTCGCCAAGACCAGCGATGACGTGAAGGCTAACGGGCAAGTCGTCATTCCCAAAGGCTCGAAGCTCATCGGGCACGTAACCGACGCTAAAGCGCGCACCAAGGGCGAGTCGGAATCGATGTTGGGAATTGCCTTCGATAAGGCAATCCTGAAGGGCGGCGGACGAGAGACTCCGCTCAATGCCACCATTCAGGCGCTTGCCGCGCCCGCGCAAAACAATGCCGCCAATGAGGAACTGTCAGCGCCACCATACGGCGGAGGCGGGGCTCCCAGTTCAGCACCGGGGCGTCCCCAGGGTGGAATGAACGGTGGTGTAGCACCGGTTGGTTCGGTGGCTGGGACGGCAACCAAAGCCGCCGGCGACGTCGGCAACACTGCCGCCGGCACGGTAAACAATGCCGCGGGTGGGATAGCTGCTAACGGACAGCTTTCGGGGAATTCGCAGGGCGTGGTTGGAATCTCCGGTCTGTCGCTGAGCGCGGCAGCGGCCAACAATACACAGGGCTCGGTTATCACTTCGCAACAACGCAACGTCAAGCTGGATAGTGGAACTCGGATGATGCTGCGCGTGAACAGCAAGTAGTGTGAAAGGTAAGCGAAAACGAAAAGGCAGCGCATGACGCGCTGCCTTTTTGCTTTGATGGAAATTTTCGCAGCTAGATGAACATTTCGTCCTGGGGTACACCCATTCCGTCGCCGGGCTGACGGCGGCGGCGTCCAATCAGAAACTCCAAGCCAGCGGTCACTCCGTGCATCACTCCGGAAACACGACGAAGCGGCGAAACCACGGTTTTGTGTACCATGTCGGTAGTTTCTTCCACTCGATCCATGGTCCGATTGACGAGTTCATCGGCGCGAATTATCTGCAAACGGGCGCGGTCGATCACGTCGCTGACAGTGGCGTCCACTCGCTCAAGTTGAGCTCGAAGCATGGCGGTGGAATGGCTGACATTTTCCGCGATTGATTCCACCTTCGGCCGAAGCTCAATTAACAGGGTGTGAGCGGCCTCTACTGTGGGCAGAGCTTTGGTCCTAACCTCGTTCGCGAGAACTTCCATCCGGGCGCTGGTCTTGCGTACTGACAAATAAAGAGCCACTAGTATAAAAGCCTGGATCACTACCGCAAAAGCGGTCAAGGCGATGAACGCGATCAAGAGGTTTACATTTTCCATAAGCTTAAACTCCGCAGGCTGCGCACCGAGTCACGCGCTTTGAATCAGGATCACAGGTTCTTCGGAGTTGCACCTTCGGTTGTCACTTCCTTATAGGCCTGGCGACCGGCTTCGTAAGCTGCGCGAAACTGTTCCTTTTGCTGATTCAGTACATCTTTGCCCTTGTCGACCCACTCAGTAGCGTGCTCTCGTGCCTCGCGGGCGCGGTTTCGCATGAATTCGCGGCTATCGTCGGCCTTAGAGCGCAACGCTTCCCGCATTTCACTGCCTGGACGGGGCGCGTACAATACTCCAACCAGCGCACCCACTCCCAATCCGGCGAGGAACCAAACAAAATTATTGCCATCTCGATCCGACATAACCCTTTTCCTCCTGCAGTCTTCAATCTCGGATGGTAGCACCCGATCTGCGGAAATACAATTCGTTGCAGCCACTTACAATGCGGTTGCAACGCAAATGGCCATCCTTTGAAAGATCGGCCGGATTCAACCTCGATGGCTTGAATCACGGTATGCTGATGGAGATGCCAGCGAGATATTCCATGCCTAACCGCGGATTTACCCTGATCGAGTTGTTGATAGTAATCGCGATCATCCTGATCATCGCTGCCATTGCGATTCCCAATCTGTTGCACTCGCGGATCGCCGCTAATGAAGCATCAGCCGTGTCCTCGATTCGTAGCATCAACAGCGCGGAAGTCTCCTATCAAGCGGCATATCCCGCCCATGGTTACGCCGCGAAGCTGGCCGATCTGGGCGGAGGTTCGCCGTGTACGCCGAGCCCGACTTCCGCTTGCCTGGTCGACCGTTTCCTGACGCGGGGAGTGAAAAACGGGTACAACTTCGCCGCGACTGGGACGGATCGAGCCATCAATGGGATTTTAATGAACTACACTACTGGCGCGGCTCCCGTGGCTTATAACCAGAGCGGAATTCGCTGGTTCTGTTCGATGTCGGACGCGATCATTCGCTACAGCACTTGTCGCGTGTGCCCACACGCGAGACAATGTCAGCCATCGCTGGAGGGTTCCTTTGTCCGACAGAAAGTACCGGCAGCGTGGCTACCAGGATAGTGGTCATGAACCGCAAAAGAAAACTGAGAAACTCCCGAAACCGGAGACCTTCGGGCCCAAGGCTTTGCAGATGCCCGGAACCCGCAGCGTCTCACGCTGCAGCCAGTGCGGCACGTTGCTCCAGTCGATTGCGGAACCGGTTGGGCAATGTCCCAAGTGCGGCTTTGAATTGCATTCCTGCAAACAGTGTTCTTTTTTTGATCCTTCCAGCCGCTTCGAATGTACACAGCCCATTCCTGAGCGGATTCCGCGAAAAGATGCTCGCAATGAATGTACGTTTTACGCTATCCGTGTCACTCGGGAAAAAGAGACCTCAGCTGGCGCCGGCCGCGTAACCGATGCGCGCGCCGCTTTCGAAAATCTTTTCAAGAAATAAAATGCGCGTCGCGCTCACGGCTTCAGCGTGGGACGTAGCACGACTTCGCTGGCGAAAGATTGTGGCGCTTGCGTGACCAGCATTTCGACTACGTGCGCGACGTCATCCGGTTGCAGCATCTTTTCGGGGTCCTTGCCTGAGTGAGGACTGAATTCGGTGTGCACCGATCCGGGGTAAACCACCGAGACACGTATCTTGTGCGCGCGTAGCTCCTCGGCGACGGAGTAGCTCAGCCCATTCAATCCCCACTTTGAGGCGGAGTAGGCAGCTCCATTCGGCAGAGCGTTCTTGCCTGCAATAGAAGAAATGTTAACGATGTGCCCGCCACCGGTGCGAATTATCAGGGGAGCGAAGCTGCGAATGCAGTAATACACTCCGCGCAAATTTGTGTTGAGGACTTGGTCCCAGATCTCCGGGGCGAGCTGATGCAGTGGGCCGCCAGCGCCTACAATTCCTGCATTGTTAACCAGGATGTCTACCCTGGCGAACCTGCTGTCTACGTGCTTTGCCAGCAAGTTCACGGAGGAGAGGTCAGTGACATCGCATTCGACAATATCGCTCTGGCCGCCTTCGTTAGCAATCGCCGCGGCGGTCGATTCCAAGCCGCCCCGCGTCCTGGCGGAGAGTACCGGGGTAGCGCCAAGGCGGGCCAGTTTACGCGCAATGGCAGCGCCAATGCCGCGTCCGGCGCCGGTTACGACCGCAATTTGTCCCGCAAGTGGTCGGGTTGTATCGGACATTGAATACTCCATCCTTGGATGATCTCACCGGGCCTCTCGGCAACCATCCTCGCATGTAATTTTCTGCATCTTATATAGCTACGCACTCAGTGCGGATGCTGGCTTGCCAGAAGGCAGAGCACATCCTTATAATCCGGCACACCGGAATAGCGGATTGGCCGCTTTCACGTTGTTGGGCGGCGTTCAGTTTCCGGGATCTGTCGCATGAGCGTGAGCTGCGCTCGTGTATGAAGGCTTGGGCGCGTGAGTTCGAGTAGGCCTGAGTGAGTCGTCGCAATTTTCCCGAAAGCTCAAGGAGCCATACTGATGAAGAAAATACTGGTGACGATTGTGCTTGGGTTTGCTGTAGTGGCAAGCGGTCAGACCACATCGCAACAGGCGCCGGCGCAACCGGCAACTCCTCCGCAGCAACCCGCCGGCCAAGCCCCTGCTGCACAGCCCGGACAGCAACCCGCGCAGGCCGGACAACAGCCGGCCCAGCCTGCACAAGCTGGACAGACTGCCCAGCCCGGCCAACCTGCCGCCCCGCAGCAGAAAAAAGAAATCAAAGATCCGGCGGAATATAACGCGTACATGGGCGCCGTTCAACAGTCTGATCCAAACGCCAAAATCAGCGGTTTGGAAGCCTTCGTCACACAGTACCCCAACAGCGTGATGAAGGAAGACGCTCTGGAAGCGCTGATGGGCGCCTACCAACAATCGAACAACGCCGCCAAGATGGCAGATGCGGCCCAGCGACTGCTGCAGGCGAATCCATGCAATCTGCGCGCTCTCGCGCTATTGGCATACACTAAGCGGGCAGCGGCGGAAGCGAACCAGAATCCACAGCAGAACCTGACGGAAGGTGCCCAGTACGCAGAAAAAGGACTGCAATGCTTACAGACGGCGACTAAACCGGAAGGAACTTCGGATGCCGATTTCGAAAAGTTCAAGAAGCAGACGAGCGGAATCTTCAATGGTGTCGCTGGCATCGCTGCATTGCAGTCAAAGGATTATGCGAAAGCACAAAAATACTTGCGAGAGTCAGTAGAAGTGGATCCCAACAACCTGCGCGATGTCTACCCGCTGGCCCTCGCTTACTTGACAGCGACGCCTCCTGATTCTTTGAACGGGCTGTTTTTCATCGCGCGCGCCGCGAATCTGGCGGCGGGATCACCGGCACAGGCGCAGATCACCAGCTACGGCCAAAAGCAGTACACTAAGTACCATGGCTCAGACCAGGGATGGACTGAAGTGCTGGCACAAGCAAAAGCCAATCCCTTGCCACCTGCCGGTTTCAGCATCACGCAGTACGTGCCACCTACCCCTGCGCAACAGGCCGCCGATCTCGTAAAAACCAAGCAGCCCAAGGACATGAGCTTCGGCGAGTGGGAGCTGGTGCTTTCTGCCGGCAAGCCGGAGGATGCAGCCGCAGTATGGAACGCAATCAAGGGCGTCCCCCTGCAGATGCAAGGTCAGGTCATCAAGGCGAGTCCGACGAAGCTTGAGATCGCGGGCAGCGTGGATGATATCGATCAGAAGCGCGCTGACATTATTCTGACGATGAGCGGTGCCATACCTCCCCGCATGATGCCAAAGGAAGGATCCAGCCTCGACTTCGAAGGCGTTCCTGTATCTTACGAACCCAGTCCGTTCGTGATGACGATGGAGAAAGGAGCTTTGCTTACCAAGAAAGCTCCGACACCGGCAAAGAAGCCGGTGCGTCGTCGCCGCCCGGCATCACAATAAGTGTACGCAATGCCGCACAAATAAAGGCAGCCCGATTGGCTGCCTTTTTGCGTTGTGGTTTGGCAGTTGATCCTATCGCGCGAGCTTCCGTTCCAGGAAAGCCGGCCGGGCGCTGCGAGGCGGACGCCTGGTCCCGTCGCGCAACTGGCGCACGTCAATTTTCAACTCCGAGATAGTTCGACTGAGGGTGTTGCGATGCATGCCGAGTTCGCGCGCCGCGCGGCACTGGTTACCCTTATTTTCCTGGAGCACCGTGAGGACGAAGCGCTTCTTAAATTCGCGCACTGCTTCGGAGTAAAGAATGTTGCTCTTGTACATCTGCATGATGAGGGCTTCAAGCTGATCTTTCACGGCGATCTCTCTTTCTTCCCGCGTTAGTAACTGCCGTTTTGAATCTCTAGTGCGCCGCCGTGGGTTTTGACGCGGTAGCAGGTTGCGCCTGCTGGTGCTCTTTCCGCAGCAAATCTAACCCTTGATAAAAACGCCCCCGCAATTCCGAAGGCGCCGCCCAGATAGCGGCACGACCTAGCACCAGAAAATAAGGCGCAAATTGTGATCCTTCCAGCCATTGCGAAGTGAGCGTGAAAGCAGTCATTCCCATGAGAATTACCGCTACCATCAATGCACCCCGCAACACCCCGAAGGCAGCACCCAGACTGCGGTCGAACCAACTAAGCCCGACTTCTTTGACTGCCCAGCGCACCACCCGGCCAATGATGCCGGCCAGCACCACGACCGCGATAAAAATAATCAGGAAACCCGCAATGTCCCCTAACCACGGGGACTTTAGATGTGGCGCGAACCACGCCGCCAACCGATGATACTGCCAGGCCGCCAGGACATATCCGACGACCAGGCCAGCCACTCCGAAGGCGGCGTGAAAAAAACCTTCCGAGGCGGCCTGTAATACCGAGATCAGAATGATCGCCAGGATCGCCCAATCCGCACCACTCATGGAGCTATTCTCCTGGCGGCGTCGATCACACTTCCAACTCGCGTCCCGTGAGCTGCCGGTATGCCGCGAGATACTTTTCGCTGGTCCTGCGAGCCACCTCTTGCGGAAGAGCAGGGGCAGGGGGCTGCTTGTTCCAACGAATCTCCTCCAGGTAATCCCTTACATACTGTTTGTCGAACGAGTCTTGGGCCTTCCCCGGTTCGTATTTGTCGGCCGGCCAGAAACGCGAAGAGTCCGGCGTGAGCACCTCATCTCCCAGCGTGATGCCCAGCGGTGTCCGTCCAAATTCAAACTTGGTATCAGCAATAATGATGCCTCGTTGGCGGGCATAGTCCGCTGCGGTTTTGTAGAGATTGAGGCTTATGTCTCGCAATTGCCGGCTCATTTCCGGCCCCGCGCGTTTACACATCTCTTCAAAGGAAATGTTCTCGTCGTGTCCGCTGGTCGCCTTGATGGCGGGGGTGAAAATGGGCTCCGGCAAAGCATCAGACTCGCGCAGCCCTTTGGGCAATGCAATGCCACAGACGGTTCCACTTGACTTGTATTCCTTCCAGGCTGATCCGGAAATATAGCCGCGCACCACGCACTCGATGGCGACCATATCGGCGCGCATCACCAGCATGGAACGTCCCCGCAACTGCTCCACATACTGGGTCAGGTTGCCAGGATAGCGGCTGACATCGGCTGCGATGAGGTGATCGGGAACGATGTCCTTTAAGAAATCGAACCAAAAAAGTGAGAGTTGCGTAAGTACGCGGCCCTTATGCGGAATACCAGTTGCCAAAACGTAATCGAATGCCGAGATGCGGTCCGTGGCCACGAACAGCAATCGTTCGTTGTCTACACGGTATACGTCCCTGACCTTGCCACTGGCATAA
>WNEY01003119.1_pt1 | contig 12341 bp, 9 predicted proteins | sample 5400531 | NCBI WGS metagenome assembly WNEY01 (sample SAMN13153338, study PRJNA577476) | soil metagenome | isolation source: 200 cm saprolite under Douglas fir tree site 1 | place: USA:California | collected 2015-04-18
GCAGGCGGGCAGGCCAAGCTGATTTCCGGCGGAATGGCGTTCGACAGCCAGCCGAAAGTTTCTCCGGATGGGCAGTGGATTACCTTCATTTCCGACCGCGAAGGTAGCGAAAACGTCTGGATTATGCATCCGGACGGGACGGGCGTGAAGCAGGTGTCGAAGGATCCGAATAACGATTTCACGTCGCCGAGCTGGGCGCCGGACGGGAAGTATATTTTTGTTTCAAAAGCCGTGTTCGGCATCGGCTCGAGCGAAATCTGGATGTACCACGTGGACGGCGGCTCGGGCGTGCAGATCACAAAATCCAAGCCGACACCGACCACGCGGAGGCAGGAACGTCCGAATGCCATGGGTGTCGTGGCTTCTCCGGATGGGAAGTATCTGTATTATGCGGCGAAGCTGGGCTCGTTGTATTACAACCAGCAGCTGCCGACGTGGCATATTGCTCGGCGCGACCGCAAGACCGGCGACGAAGACGACATCATCAATCAGATCAAGAGCGCGTTCCGCCCGCTGCTTTCCCCGGACGGCAACCAAGTTCTATATGTGACGCGATACGAAACGGAGTCCGGATTGCGTTTGCGCAACCTGGAAACCGGCGCGGACCGCTGGGTCAAATATCCGGTGACTCGCGACGACCAGGAGTCACTCTTTACCCGGGACATTTTTCCTGGCTACGCCTTTTTGCCCGGCAGTAAAGAGATCGTTTACAACCAGGATGGGAAGATCAAACGGCTCGATCTGGCCTCGGGAACGGAAAAAGTGATTCCGTTCACGGCGCAAGTGTCGCAGGAGCTGGGGCCCAAGCTGGATTTTCCTCAGAAGGTGGAAGAAGGACCGGTGAAGGTGCGGTTGATCATGAAGCCCCAGGAATCTCCTGACGGAAAGAATCTGGCGTTTTCCGCCATGACGCACCTCTACACCATGGAGTTGCCCGCTGGAAAACCACAAAGGTTGACCAGTGGAGATGCGCGCGAATTTCAGCCGGCATGGTCGCCGGACGGGAAATCCATCGCTTATGTAACGTGGTCGCGCGAGGGAGGGCAGCTTTGGAAAATTCCGGCGACAGGTGGAACGCCGGTACAGTTGTCGAAATCCCTGGCGGTATATAGCAACCCCGCCTGGTCGCCCGACGGCACAAAGATCGTGCTGTTGCGCGGAAACGCCTATGACCGTGAAAACAGCACGTTCGACGGCGGACAGACGGCGAATGCCGACCTTGTTTGGATTCCTGCGGAGGGCGGGGAAGCAAACCTGATTCTGCCGGCGCGCGGTGCGGGCGGACCACATTTCACCAATGAAAAGGACCGCCTCTACGTTTACACGCCGCAGGGGCTGGTTTCCTTGCGCTACGACGGGACAGACCGCCGTACTCACCTTATCGTCAAAGGGCCGGGACTGTACTCGGCTGAAGAGCCTGTTCCGGCTGACGATATTCAGCCCAGTCCCGATGGACAATGGGTGCTTGCGCACGTAATGAATCAACTCTATCTGATTGCCATGCCGGTGGTGGGCGGAGAACCGCCGACGGTCAACGTGACAACGCCTGCGGTGCCTGTAAAACGCCTGACGGATATCGGCGCGGATTATTTCGGCTGGGCCGATGGCGGCAAGACCATCACCTGGGCCGTGGGCGCCAGCCTTTTCCGCGAGCCGCTGAGCGCGATTTCCTTCGAGCCTCCGAAGGACGAAAAGAAAGAGGGGGATAAGAAAGACAGCGACAAGAAAGAAGCCGACGCCAAGAACGCGGAGATGAAAGACGCAGCACCACAGGCAGTCGGCGTTAAGAAAGACGAAAAGAAGGAAGAGAAAAAAGCAGAAAAGAAGCTGAAGGAGCAGGAGAAGGAAGTCCAGGAGATCGCAGTCAATCTCGAGGTCCCGCGCAAGACGCCAAGGGGCACGATTGTGCTGCGTGGCGCGACGGTAGTGACGATGAAGGGCGAGGAAGTCCTGAAGAACGCCGACATCGTCGTCGAGAACAACCGGATCAGGAGAGTGAGCGCGAAAGGCAGCGCGCCCGCGGGCGCGAAGGTTTTCGATGTGCGGGGCAAGACCATTGTGCCGGGCTTCATTGACACCCACGCGCACTGGTTTGAAATCCGCCGCGGCATTCTCGACACGCAGAATTGGTCGTTCCTCGCCAATCTGGCGTACGGCGTGACCGCCGGCCTGGACGTGCAGACCAGCACCAACGACATGTTCGCGTATCAGGACTTGGTGGACAGCGGCGACATCCTCGGATTGCGCGCGTTCTCGACCGGGCCCGGCGTTTTCTCCGACAATAACTTCCAGTCCGCCGAGGAAGTGAAGGGCGTGTTGACGAAGTACAAAAAGTATTATGGCACGCACAACATCAAGAGTTACGTCGTGGGAAATCGCAGACAGCGGCAATTCATGGTGCAGGCCTCCAAAGAGCTGGAGATGATGCCCACGACGGAAGGTGCCTTGGACCTGAAGCTGGACCTGACGCACCTGATCGATGGTTTCCACGGGAACGAACACACGCTGCCCATCACGCCGCTTTACAACGATATGATCCAGATGTTTGCAAAGTCGGGAATCGCGGAGACGCCCACGCTGATCGTGAATTACGGCGGGCCGTGGGGCGAAAACTACTGGTATGAGTCCAGCGAAGTACACGACGATGCCAAACTGAATCATTTCACGCCGCACCGGATTATCGATCAGAAAACGAAGCGGCGGCCCCAATGGTTCCGCAAGGACGAATACGAGTTTCCCAAGCTGGCGGCGCAAATGGCCAAACTGGTGCGCGCGAACGGTTTAGTCGGCGTGGGCAGCCATGGGCAATTGCAGGGGCTCGGCTATCACTGGGAGCTGTGGATGCTGGCGAGCGGCGGGATGACGCCGCTGGAAGTACTCCGCTGCGCGACAGTCAACGGATCGAAGATTATCGGGCGCCCACAGGACCTTGGCTCCATCGAGCCGGGAAAGCTCGCCGACCTCTTGATCCTCGATAAGAACCCGCTCGAGGATATCCACAACACCAAGACAATCCACTGGGTTATGAAAAATGGTGAATTGTTCGAAGGTGACACGCTCAATCAGGTGTGGCCGGAACAGAAGACGCTCGAGCCGCTTTGGTTCTGGAACAATTACGACGCGCCGAAGGCGGGAGAACCCCTGAGCTACGGCACTACCGCACAGCCCTGAAGCAGTGACCGGTGATGGGTGGCTCAGGACTGGCGAATCGGCGAAGCCCCGCGAATCATGATTTGCAGGTTATTTTTCTGACTTGGCCTGAGCCTTCGTCTGTGTGGATTGGTACCACTCAACGGTGCGCGCCAGGCCATCTTCAAAGCTGACCTGGGGGTCGTACCCGAGATATTCCCTCGCCTGTGCGATGTCCGCCTGAGAATCGCGGATGTCACCATCGCGCGGTGGGTCGTATTTCGCTTCGAGCGTCTTGCCCGTGATTTTTCCAAGTGCTTCGAGCACTTGATTGAGAGAAACGCGCCGGCCACATCCGACGTTGAAGACTTTTCCGGTCACGTTCGGAGCTTCGCAAGTCAAAAGATTGGCCTGGACCGCATTCTCGACGTAGGTGAAGTCGCGCGTCTGCTCTCCGTCTCCGAAAACGACCGGCTGGGTATTCTCCAGGAACGCCGTGCAAAACTTGGCAAGCACCCCGGAATATGGCGAACCGGGATCCTGGCGCGGCCCAAAAATGTTGAAGTAACGGAGCGCAACGTTTTCCAGACCGTAACACCGGCCGAATGTTTGGCCGTAGAGTTCGCCAGCGTACTTGGTGACACCGTAGGGCGAGATCGGCTGCGGTTGCATGGTCTCGACTTTGGGAAGAGTGGGCGTTTCCCCATAAGCCGAAGATGAAGCCGCGAACACCACGCGCTTCACCTTCAGTTCTTTCGCGGCAACCAGAACATTTAGCGTGCCTTCGATGTTAATTTTGTTCGTTTCGATAGGGTCTTTCACCGAGCGCGGGACTGAAGTTCGGGCGGCCAGGTGTAGCACGTATTCCGCTTCGTACATGGCTTTCCGCACGACTTCGATGTCAGTGATGCTGCCTTTAATGAACGTAATCTTGTTGCGGATTTCGGCGAGGTTGTCTTCCTTGCCAGAAGATAGATCGTCGAGGACCACCACGCTATGGCCGCGGCGTACAAGTTCGTCCACGGTGTTCGAGCCGATAAAACCGGCGCCGCCCGTAACAAGGTAGCGCATGCCGGAAGTCCCCCTAGCTCTTGCGGCCGCCCTGCGGCCGGGGATCAGTGCTGCGAACAGTAGATTGCCGCCACAGCAATCGACGCAGGCCCGGGAAAGACGACCGGCCCGCGTTTTGGTACTCTCATAGTTCGCGGCGAGCCGGCAAACGGGGCCGGATGAGTTCCGCGTACGAGGAGATATTGTACGACGGAAGCCCCGCGGACAAGGGCGGTTTCGAAGGAGCGTCACACAAAGAGCATGGGCCATAAGATGACATTAGGGATCGCAGCGGTGGCGGCGCTGGGTTGTGCGGCAGGAGCGTTTTATTGGCTGCATGCGCGCTTAGACCAGCCGGCACCTGCGGTCGCGTCGGCAGAATTGTCCGGTTCGGATAAAACGCACCTCGCGGACAAAAACGCGACTGCTGCCGTCGCATACAAGGCCGCCGCTCCCACCGTTGCGGAGCAGGCGCTCCGGGCCGGAGAGGCATTGGACTACACGGCAAACGTCTCCAAGCTTACCAACGTCGCCAATTTGACGCTGCGCGTTGTGGACCGGCAGGATTTTCTGGGGAAGAGCGCTTGGCATCTGCAGGCGCTCGCCCACACGGAGAATCCTCTCCGCATGGTCTTTGAACTCGATGATCAGTTCGACTCTTATAGCGACGTCGGCACACTCACGAGTTTGCAATACGAGATGCACTTGAATGAGCGCGGGCAGAAGGTGGAATCCGTGCAGCGCATGACGGCGACCGGCAAGGAGCCCGCGCCCCCGAATGCCACGGCCGCGCGAGTCCTGCCGGGAACTCGCGATCCCCTCGGCATGATGCACTATCTGCGTAACGTGGATTGGCTGAAAACGCCGGAAGTGCGCAGCCCGGTCTACGACGGGCACAAGCTGTATGACGTGCGCGCGAAGTTGGCGGGCTTTTCGGCCAGCGTTACGGTCCCGGCGGGCAGTTACATCGCTTCAAGGGTTGACATTCAAGTGTTCGACAACGGCGTGGAGATGAAGGATGCGTCTTTCATTCTGTACCTCGCCAATAATGCCGCGCGAACTCCGGTTCTGCTTGAGGCCACCATGCCCTTTGCGACCGCGCGCGTGGAGTTGTTAAAGGCAAAATAAGAGCTCCCCAGTCGCCAGTTCCCAGTTGACATTGGTTCTCCAGAACGGAAGTCGCAAAGTTGCAAGGAATTCCTGCATGCAATTTTTGTCTCCCCGTTTCCTGCTTTTCAACTACTGGCTGTTAACTGTGGATCCTTCGGCGCGGCAATTCTCACTCTCAAGTTTGTCGCTCGATGAGCGAGCACACGATGTGGCCGATGGTGATGTGCGCCTCCTGAATGCGCTGGGGATCGCGTGAGGGAACGTTCAGGAGTAGATCTACTTTGCCGGCAAGCTTGCCGCCGGTCTCGCCGGTCAAGGCGGCCAAATAAGCGCCACGAGCGCGCCCGGCTTCCACCCCGCAAAGAATATTGGGACTGCTCCCGCTGGTGGAGAGTGCTATCAGGACATCTTGCGCGGAGACGAGAGATTCAATCTGCCTTGAAAAAATGTGTTCGAAGCCGTAGTCGTTGCCTGCCGCGGTAAGAATCGAAGGATTCGTGCTGAGCGCGAGCGCGGCCAGCCCTTTGCGCTCGGTGCGCAGCCGGACCACAAGTTCCGCCGCCAGATGCATCGCGTCGGCAGCGCTGCCGCCATTCCCGAAAAAAACAAGCTTGCCTCCGGCCCGCAGCGCGGCCGCGCATTTCTCCGCAAACTGGGCAATCCGCCCGACCAGTTCGCCGGAAAAGTTCTGCTTGATGCGAGCACTTTCCTCGATCTGGCGCCGGATCTCTTCTGCGGGAGACGCCATGGCATCACTAGCAGAGAACGATTTTTTCGCGGTGGCGCATGACGCGGCGCGTGGCGTTGCGTGTGTCGACCACGAGCTTCGCGGCGTCCACAATCGCCGCGTAATCGTAGCTTGAATGATCGGTGGCGATGATTACTGCGTCGTAGCTTCCGAGAGTCTGCGAATTGAGCGGCACAGACTTCATGTTTTCGTAATTGTAGTGCCGCATCTTGTGGAGTTTCGGAAAATAGGGATCGTTGTAGTCGAGCAAAACGCCCCGCTGCTGGAGGAGCTGCATGATTTTCAGCGTCGGTGATTCGCGCAAATCATCAACGTCCTTCTTGTAGGCGACCCCGAGCACGAGAATCTTCGAGCCCTTCATGCTCTTCTTATGATCGTTCAGCGAGTTGGAAATGGCCTCGACGACGTGATAGGGCATCGACGTGTTGACTTCACCGGCGAGCTCGATAAAGCGCGTCGCGAAATCATATTCGCGGGCCTTCCAGGAAAGGTAGAACGGGTCGACCGGGATGCAGTGGCCCCCGAGGCCGGGCCCCGGATAGAACGGCATGTACCCGAAGGGTTTCGTGGCCGCCGCGTCGATCACCTCCCAGATGTCAATCTTCATGCGCAGGCTGAGCTGCTTGAGCTCGTTGACGAGCGCGATGTTCACACAGCGAAAAATATTTTCGAGCAGCTTGGCCATTTCCGCCGCTCGGGTCGAGCTGACCGGCACAACGCGGGCCACCACCTGCGCGTAGAGTGACTGTGCGGCGCGGCCGCTTGGCGGATTCAGGCCCCCGACGACCTTGGGAATCTGAGCCAGGCCGAACTGCTTATTCCCGGGATCTTCCCGCTCGGGCGAAAAAGCCAGGAAAAAATCGCACCCGGCATTTTCGTTTTCCGGACCCGTGGCGATGGGGCAGCGCAAGCCGCTCTTCTCCAGGATCGGAAGAACCAGTTCCTCGGTCGTGCCGGGGTAAGTGGTCGATTCGAGTACGACCAACTGGCCCTTCTGGAGGTGCGGGTAAATGGATATTGCCGTCTGCTCGACGTAACTCAGATCAGGTTCGCGGCGCTCATCGAGCGGGGTCGGCACGCAGATGATGATGGCGTCGGCATCCTTCAATTTTGCGAAATCCGTGGTGGCGTTGAAATGCCTGCTGTTGACGAACTGCTGGATCTTGTTCTGAGGGATGTGCTCGATATAGGACTTGCCCGCGTTCAGCATGCTCACCTTGTGGGAATCGGTGTCGAAGCCCGTAACTTTGTGCCCCGCTTCGGCAAAGCGCAGAGCTAGCGGCAGGCCCACGTACCCGCAGCCGATGATGGCGACCTTGAGCTGGGCGCCTTTGAAAAATTCGGGTTTCCGGTCGATTGGCATGGGTCCCGTTGCACTCCTCATAGGTGTGGCTCTGGCCGCACCGGGTCAAAGCACTTGCGTTTTCTTGGATACTGCGTTGTTTGTGACCAGCCACCAGGCCGCAGGGCCGACGTGAAAAGACATGTAAATATAGCAGGTTCCGCGCAAACAAAAAAAGGCGCGACCTCTGGAGTGTTACAGCTTGTGTAAGAGAGGTTGCCGCGGAGAGCCCGACAGAGGAAAATAGGGGTGATTCATCTACGGGTTCCCGGCGAGTGCATCAGGCAGTTCGATTTCCATGATAATCATCATTCTTTTGCTGGGGTTGGCTGTTGGTGTGCTAGTGGGTCTTCTGGGCATTGGCGGTGGCGTGGTGCTGGTGCCGGCCCTGGTCTACCTGTTGCATATGGATCAGCACCTGGCGCAGGGCACTTCGCTTTTTATTTTGCTACCGCCGATCGGGCTGGGTGCCTTGCGCGAATATTGGAAGCAAGGCCAAGTGGATTTGCGGGCGGGGCTCTGGTGCGCCCTGGGGATGTTGGTAGGCGCGTACGCGGGCAGCTTGATCGCGCTTCCCATGCCCTCCCGGTATTTGAAGGGATTGTTCGGCTGTTTCCTCATGCTCGCGGCACTGTTGCTCTGGAGAAAGACTCTCCAGGAAACCGGGTGCGCCCTTCGAGGGGAGGAGAAGGCTCGTGGCTGAAGGGATCGCGCGCGACGCAGGAATTTTGGCGCTGGCCTGCGCTTGCGGAATTGCCTCGGGAATGTTTGGTATCGGTGGTGGCGTCTTTCTGGTGCCTCTTCTCGGGCTGCTATTCTCGTTCAGTCAGCACCGCGCGCAGGGCACGAGCTTGATTGCACTGATCCCACCGACCGGAATTTTGGCGCTGATGGCTTATGCCAAGGGCGGATTCGTATCGTGGAAAACAGGCCTGTTGTTGATCCCGGGCCTGTTCTTCGGGGGGATCGCGGGAGGAACCCTTGCGAGGCAGGTCCAGCCGCGGAGGATGCAGCAGATTTTCGCGGGGATTCTGTTTGCGCTGGGCGCCTGGCAGGCGTTTGGCGCATGGTGGCGGTGAAGGGCGGTTGAATCCGATGGTCGATTTGCATTGTCATATTCTTCCCGGCGTCGATGACGGCCCGGATACGCTTGAAGAATCGATGGCCATGGCGGAATCAGCGATCGCCGACGGAATCACCCACGTTGTCGCAACGCCGCACTCTAGCAACAAGTATTTCTTCGATTTTGCAACAGTCCGCCGGCTCCGCGATGAATTGCAGTCGAAGATTGGCGGCGCGCTGAAACTGGCCACCGGCTGCGACTTTCATCTCAACCCGGAAAACCTGGAGTCCTTGCGGGTGGATGCCTCGCTCTATTGCATCAATCAGCACGATTATCTGCTCGTGGAATTCAACGAGATTTCGATCCCTCCGGCGCTGGACCAAACACTGCACGAAATTCAGCTCGCCGGGCTGCGGCTTGTGGTCACTCATCCGGAACGCAATAGCATTTTGCGGGCGCATCCGGAACGGCTGAAAAAATGGGTGCGGCAGGGCTGCTTCGGACAGGTCACGGGCGGGGCGCTGACCGGAGGCTTTGGTTCCACGGCCCAGGCTGTCGCCCTGCAATGGATCCGCGAGGGGCTTGTCCATTTCGTTGCCACCGACGCCCATAACACGCGCACACGGCCGCTGCGCCTCCAGCCTGCCTACGAAGTGGTTGTGGGCCAGTTCGGCGAGGAGAAAGCGCGCGCGTTGTTCCTGGACAATCCGCTGGCGGCCTACGAGGGGCAAAAATTGCCGCATGTGCCGGAAGTGGATGACGACACGCCACCGCCGCGTAGGAAGCGGTTTTTCTTCTTCTGACGAATTCCGGGTCTTCCCGCTTGTGAAAAACATTCGGGCCATTGCGCTGCATGCAGCGGCAGCTCTGCCGGAACAAGCGCACGCGGAATTTTCCGGGTGTGACTTTCTCGAATGCGCGCTGCTCTCCCGTCCAGCCAAAGTGGTCAATCGGCATGCCACGCGCTAAACTAACATGCTGCTATTTTTTCCAGGAGGATGCATGCGGGCAGTGGTCACGGGTGGAGCCGGATTTGTCGGGTCGCATCTCTGCGACCGTCTGATTGCTGAGGGGTGGGACGTCCTCGCGCTCGATAATCTTGTCACCGGAGCGGATTCGAACATCGCGCATCTGATGAAGCACCCGAAGTTCCGGATCGCGCGCGGGGACGTTTCGAATTACATCGACGTGGCCGGGCCCGTGGACTACGTGCTGCACTTCGCATCGCCCGCGAGCCCGGTAGACTACCTGAAACTTCCGATTCCCACCATGAAAGCCGGGGCGCTGGGCACGCACAACGCCCTGGGGCTGGCGCTCGCGAAAAATGCGAAATTTCTTCTGGCTTCCACCAGTGAATGCTACGGCGATCCGGAAATTTCCCCGCAACACGAGGAATATTGGGGATGCGTCAATCCCATCGGTCCGCGCGGCGTGTATGACGAAGCGAAGCGATATGCCGAAGCCATGACCATGGCTTACCATCGCTTTCACGGCGTGAACACTCGAATCGTCCGTATCTTCAATACCTATGGACCGCGAATGCGGCTGAATGACGGACGGGCGCTGCCGAATTTCGTCTTTCAGGCGTTGAGCGGGAAGCCGCTGACGATTTACGGTGACGGAAAGCAGACGCGCAGCTTCTGCTATGTTTCGGATTTAATCGAGGGAATCTACCGGCTGATGATGTCGGAGGAACATCTTCCTGTGAATCTCGGTAATCCGCAGGAGATCACCATTCTCGAATTTGCCGAGCGCATCCGCCAGAATTTTGAAAACCCTCCCCCTATCGTTTTCGAGGCCCTGCCGCAGGATGATCCGAAACGCCGCTGCCCGGACATCTCCAAGGCCAGGCGCATCCTGAACTGGGAGCCCAAGGTGAGGCTGGACGATGGGTTGAAACTGACGCTCGCTTATTTCAGACAGGTCTTCGCAAGAAAATCGGCAAGCAGCGGGTAGCCCTCAGCAATTCCCGAGGCAAGGAGGCTGCATGAAACGGCGCTTCCTGTGTCGTCACGAACAGCAATCAGAATCGGAACGCTGTTCCCTGAAAACCGATAACTAACTTCTTCCAAAGGAGTAGTACTCGAAGCTCTTCTCGCGCATGGTCTGCGGTGCATAGATATTTCGCCCGTCGATCACCAGCTTGCGCGCCATCAGTTCCCCGGCGCGGTCCCAATCCAGCTTGCGGAAAGAGTCCCACTCCGTGCAAACGAGCGCGGCATCGGCGCCGCTCAACGCAGTGTAAGGATCCTCGTGATAATGTACTTGCGGGAAGAGAGTCTTTGCGCGGGTCATCGCTTCGGGGTCGCTTGCGTGCACGACCGCTCCTTCCGCCAGCAGGCGCTTTACCACTTCCAGTGCCGGCGCGAAGCGGATATCGTCCGTGTTGGCCTTGAATGCCAGGCCGAGCACGGCTACGTGTTTTCCCTTCACCACCCACAGGGCCTGCCGGATTTTTTCGAAGAAACGGTCGATGCGTTGCCTGTTGACCCGTTCGGTGGCCTTCAGCATGTCGAAATCTACGCCCACCGAGGCCGACAGATGGATAAATGCCTGCACATCCTTCGGAAAGCAAAAACCGCCGTACCCCAGTCCCGCCTTCAGGAACTGCCCGCCGATGCGATCGTCTAGCCCCATAGCGTGCGTAACTTCCTCGACGTTCGCGCCGATTTTTTCGCAGAGATCGGCGATGACGTTTGCATAACTGATTTTTAGCGCGAGAAACGAATTCGAAGCGTGTTTGATGAGTTCGGCGCTATTAATTGTGGTAACGAGGAACTCGACTCTGTGCGCCAGCGGACACGCTCCGTCGTGGACGGGGCAATGAAAGCTCCGCTCGATAATCGGCCGGTAAATTTCCTGAAGTTCGGCGGCGGAGGACGAATCCTCCACGCCGACGACGATCCGGTCCGGATGGAAAAAATCTCCAACGGCCGTTCCTTCCCGGAGGAATTCCGGATTGGAGGCCACGCGGAATTTCGGGCTGTCCTTGCCGGAGTATGCCGCGAGAGCGCGTTTCAGTTCCAGTCCGGTCCGCGCCGGGACGGTGCTTTTTTCGACGACCAGTTTTGAGGTCCGCGCCTCTGTTGCGATTTGCCGGGCAACGTGGTCGATGGCAGACAGGTCCGCCTCTCCGGAATCTTTTGGCGGGGTTCCCACGCAGATAAAGATGGCGTCACCCGCGCGGATGGCTTCCCCGGCATCCGCCGTATACGAATTCCGGCCGGCTTTGCGGGCGGAGGCGAGAATCCTATCAAGGTGCTCCTCGTAGATCGGTACGCACCCGGCATTGAGTTTGGCAATCCGCTCGCTGTCAATGTCCGTGCACACCACCTCGTGTCCCGCCTCGGCGAAACACGCTCCCGTAACCAGACCCACGTATCCACAACCGATAACGGAAAGCCTCAAGCTAAACTCTCCCTTCGATGAGTTTCGGAAGGCACAGACCAAGCCCGCTGCGGAATACCTGCCACCTATTTTGACCGATTCGCCCCGGAGAACAAAGTCCCTCACGTCCGGGGTTGTCTTTCGATGTTTGCGCGGGCTGCGATTGCCTGGTATTTCTTCGTCTTTATCTGCTTTTTCGTCAACCGTGGACCGGGAAACAGCGGATGAATCGAAATATCGCAGCCCGGCGCGATCCGAATCTGCCTAGCCCTTTAATCCCCTGCCCGTAAGCAGACCGCGCAGCCCGAGCAGAACCAGACGCGGCTGGCGGCGAACGACATTCCAAAGCAGCCGTGTGGATTCATCGCGATTGATCTCGCCGAGCGACTGTCGTGTCGATGCGTCGAGCAGGTCCACGAGTTGTGAATAATCCTTCTGCTGAAAATGGTGCAGCGCTCGGCGGATCAGCCAGTGTGTGCCGAGTACCCGGCGCAAAGCGGCAAGCTCCCGGC
>WNEY01003120.1_pt1 | contig 12341 bp, 8 predicted proteins | sample 5400531 | NCBI WGS metagenome assembly WNEY01 (sample SAMN13153338, study PRJNA577476) | soil metagenome | isolation source: 200 cm saprolite under Douglas fir tree site 1 | place: USA:California | collected 2015-04-18
CAACTCCGCCTTCGGCGTCGCCGACCCGGCGCAGAACTACACGCTGCAGGAATGGCAGCTGCTGATCGACACCCACGACGGCCTGGTGAGCTTCGCCAAGGTAGGCGGCGTCGCGGGCACGAGGCTCGTGCCCGACCTCGCGACGTCCATCCCTACGCCGACCAACGGCGGCAAGACCTATGTCTTCCAGATCCGCAAGGGGATCAAGTTCTCCAACGGCCAGACGCTCAAGCCCAGTGACTTCGTCCGGACCTTCGAGCGGCAGTTCACCGTGCCCGGGCCGACCGGTTTTTACTCTGGCCTCGTCGGCGCGAGCAAGTGCAGCACCAAGGGCTGCGACCTTTCCCAGGGCGTGGTGGCCGACGACTCGGCCTACACCCTGACACTCAACCTGACCGCGCCCGACCCTGAGCTGATGGATCAGCTCTCGCTGCCGTTCGCCTTTGCGGTCCCGGCTAACACCTCGCTCAAGCTGACCGGTAACAACGTGCCGCCAGGAACCGGACCGTACATGTGGCAGTCGTACAACCCCAACACCAAGGCCGTGCTGGTCCGCAACCCCTACTTCCATGTGTGGAACGCCGAAGCGCAGCCGGAGGGCTACCCGAACGAGATCATCGAGAAGTACGGGCTTCTGGTCTCCGATGAGGTCAGGGCGGTGCAGAACGCCCAGGCCAACGAGGTCTACGACGGCGACCAGATCCCGTCCGACCAGCTCAGCCAGCTGAACAGCGCCAAGTACGCGAACCAGGTGCACGTGAACACGCTGACGGCCGACTGGTACTTCGCGCTGAACACCAGGCGCCCGCCGTTCAACAACCTGAAGGCCCGGCAGGCCATCAACTACGCGGCCAACCGGGCGGCCTACGTCAAGATCGCGGGCGGTTCCTCGCTGGCCGTGCCGGCCTGCCAGATCCTGCCGCCCAACTACCCGGCCTACGTGCCCTACTGCCCGTACACGGCGGGCTCCGGCCACACCGCGTGGAGCGCACCAGACCTGGCCAAGGCCAAGCAGCTGGTGCAGCAGTCCGGCACGGCCGGGATGAAGGTGGTCGTCAACGGCACCAACGACCAGGTCGGCAAGGCGCTGGTCGAGCAGATGATCTCGGATCTGGACGCGATCGGCTACCAGGCGTCCCCGCAGCTGCTGTCGATGAGCGTCCAGTACCCGTTCGTGCAGAACTCCGCCAACTCGGGCAAGTGGAACGTCGGCTGGTCGGCCTGGTACCAGGACTACCCGGCCCAGTCGGACTTCCTGAACGTGCTGCTCGGCTGCGGGACCATCCACCCGAACAGCGACGCCAGCCCGAACATCGCCGCGTTCTGCGACCAGTCGATCCAGGCGAAGATCAACCAGGCCGAGTCGATGCAGGCCACCGACCCGTCCGGGGCCGGCAAGCTGTGGACGCAGGTGGACCAGGCTGACACCGACGCGGCGCCCTGGGTCAACATGTACAACCCGAAGCAGATCGACTTCCTGTCCAGCAACGTCCGCGGTTACTCGTGGAATCCGCAGTGGTACATCCTCATTGACAGGCTCTGGCTCTCATAGGCCCCGAAATAAGCCGGAACCCGCTGGAGGACGCCTATGGCCACGCTGCTTGAGCAGGCTGAGGCCGGCACTGGACTGCCGTCGGCCGAGGTCGGCCGCAACCCGTGGGCGCTGGCGGCCAGGCGGCTGCGCCGCAACCGCATCGCCCTGGCTGCGTTCGGCCTGTTCCTCCTGATCGTGGTGATGTGCCTGGCCGCGCCGCTGTACGCGACCTACGTGGCGCACGTGAACCCGTTCTCACCCAACCTGAACGGCCACACGGTGGTGAACGGCAAGGTAGTCCCGGTGATGCAGCAGGGCGGCGGGACCCTGCACCTGGGTGAGACCCCGATCGGGCCGACCTGGGATCCGGGCCATTACTTCCTCGGCGCGGACAGCGTGGGCCGCGATGTGGCCGCCCTGCTGCTGTACGGCGGGCGGAGCTCGTTGCTGGTGGGGATCGGCTCGGCGGTCCTCTGCTGCGTTGCGGCGACCGTGGTCGCTTTGATCGCTGGTTTCTTCGGCGGCACGATCGACGCGCTGCTGTCCCGCCTCATGGACATCATCTGGGCCTTCCCCGTGTACCTCCTGGCGATCTCGATCTCGACGGAGCTGCTCACTCACTCCAGCGGGTTCCAGCTCGGGCCGGTGCACGTCAGCGCATCCAGCCTGTGGCTGCCCACGGTCATCATCGCGTTCATTTTCGTGCCATATGTCTACCGCCCCGTCCGCGGCCAGGTGCTCGCGATGGTCAACAAGGAGTTCGTGTCGGCTGCGATCGCCCAGGGCGCGGGCAACCTGAGGCTGATCTTCTCGGAAATCCTGCCCAACGTGGTGTCCACGGTGATCGTGCTGCTCCCGCTGATGATCGCCACCACCATCTTGACCGAGTCCGCGCTGTCCTTCCTCGGGGTCGGTGTCCAGCCGCCGAATGTCAGCTGGGGATCGATCATCCAGGACGGCACGGACCTGCTGTACACCCGGCCGTGGGTCTCGCTGGCCCCCGGGATCATGATCCTGCTCACCGTGCTCTCACTGAACGTGTTCGGGGACGGGATCCGGGACGCGCTCGACCCGCGGTCCAAGCTGCGGGTGGAGGGCTAAGTGGCGCCGTGCTGACGTTCATCATCCGGCGCGTGCTGTGGACCGTGCTGGTCATGTTCGTGATCACGGTGGTCGTGTTCGTGATCTTCTTCAAGACCCCGGGAGTCGATCCGGCCCGGGCCATCGCAGGCCGCAACCCGAACGCTCAGGTCCTGGCCGAGATCCGGGCGCAGTTCGGGCTCGACCGGCCGCTTCCGGTCCAGTACGGCCTGATGATGAAGAGCCTGTTCGTCAGCCGGGATCTGGTTTCCTACTCCAACCAGGGGGTGCGCGTCGTCCCGGAGATCGCCGCGGCCACCCCCGCGACCTTGTCGCTCGTCTTCGGCGCCGCGGTGATCTGGGTGGTGATGGCGATCGCGGTCGGGGTCGCGGCGGCCCTGCTCAGAGGGACGGTCTTCGACCCGCTGCTGATGGTGGTGGCGCTGATCGGCGTCTCCGCGCCGGTGTTCTGGGTGGGCCAGGTCGCCAACATGATCACGCAGGGGAGCCTGCATAACACGTTCCTGTTCAGCTGGGTTCCCCCGCTGGGTTATACGCCGCTCACCCAGAATCCGGCGCTGTGGTTCAAGGGGCTGGTCATACCGTGGATAACGCTGTCGATCCTGTACATCGGCCTCTACGGGCGGGTCCTGCGCGCCAATATCATCGAGACGCAGAATGAGGACTTCATCCGGACGGCCCGGGCGAAGGGAATCACCGAGCGGCAGGTGCTGCTGCGGCATACGCTGCGGACGTCCATGATCACCTTCGTGAGCCTGTTCGGGCTGGACTTCGGCGCCCTGGTCGCCGGCGGGGCGCTGCTCACCGAGGTAGTATTCGGCATCCACGGGGTCGGCTACCTCACCTTTCAGGCTTTCACCAACCTCGACCTGCCGACGATCATAGCCGCCGTGGTGTACGGGGCGTTCTTCATCGTGCTGGTTAACGCCATCGTTGACATCGGTTACGCCTGGCTCGACCCGAGGGTGCGGCCGGAATGACGGGGGAGCCACTGCTCGAGGTGCGTGACCTCAAGGTCTCGTTCCGCACCGAGGACGGGCTCATCCAGGCGGTCGACGGCGTGTCGCTCTCCCTGTCCGAGGGCGAGACGCTCGGCATCGTGGGCGAGTCCGGTTCCGGCAAGAGCGTGACCATGATGTCGGTGATGCGGCTGATCAATGATCCGAACGCGCACTTTGAGGGCGAGGTGCTCTACAAAGGCCACGACCTGATGACGCTGAACCGGGAGCAGATCCGCGCGATTCGCGGCACCGGGATCGCCATGATCTTCCAGGACCCGATGACCTCGCTGAACCCCGTGTACCGGGTCGGCTGGCAGATCGCCGAGCAGATCCGGGCCCATGAGCGCATCTCGAAGCAAGCCGCGCGCGCCCGGGCGATCGAGCTGCTGGCCTCCGTCGGCATACCTGAGCCAGCCGACCGCGTCGATAACTACCCGCACGAGTTCTCCGGCGGCATGCGGCAGCGCGTGATGATCGCCATGGCGGTCTCCTGCCACCCGGACATCCTGATCGCCGACGAGCCGACCACCGCGCTCGACGTGACCATCCAGGCGCAGATCCTCAAGCTGCTCAGGAAGCTCAAGAATGACTTCGGCACCGCGGTCGTGCTGATTACCCACGACATGGGGGTGGTGGCTGATCTGGCCGACCGGATTGCGGTGATGTACGCGGGGCGGATCGTCGAGCAGGGCAGCCGGCGGGAGGTCTTCTATGACGCCCAGCATCCCTACACGTGGGGCCTGCTCGGGTCGATCGCGCGGCTGGACCGGCCCAAGCCGAGGCGCTTGGCCGCGATTCCCGGGCAGCCGCCTTCGCTGCTCCGGCTGTCCCCGGGGTGTGCTTTCTGCGACCGCTGCGCTCACCGGTTCAACCGGTGCGACGAGCGGCCGGAGCTGCTCGACCGGATCGATGGCAATCACCTGGACGCCTGCCATCTCGAGCCCAAACAGAAAAAGGAACTGCGCGAAACCACCATCCACCCGGAGCTGATCGGGAATGCGGAATGACCGTCTCCTCTGTGCCGCCCGCGGCCGAGTCGCATTCGGCTGATCCCGTCCCGGGCGGGGACGCGGTCCCGGACGGGGAACTGCTGCTGCGAGCCGAGCACGTGACGAAGTATTTCCCGATCAGGAGCGGCGCTCTGCTGCAGCGTGAGGTCGCGCGGGTCCACGCGGTGGATGACGTCAGCATCGAGCTGCGCGCCGGGGAGACGCTCGGCCTGGTCGGGGAATCGGGGTGCGGCAAGTCCACGCTGGCCCGGTGCATCGCCCGGCTGTATCCGCTCACCAGCGGGTCAGTGGTGTTCGAGGGCCAGGACATCTCCCGGCTGTCGCGGCGCAAGCTGCGGCCGGTACGGCGCGAACTGCAGATGGTGTTCCAGGATCCGTACGCCTCGCTCAACCCGCGCAAGCGGGTGGGCCAGATCCTCTCCGACCCGCTGCGCATCCACAAGCGCGGAAACCGCGACCAGATCAAGCGCCGGGTGCGTGAATTGCTTGAGCTTGTCGGCCTGTCGCCGGAGCACACCAACCGCTACCCGCATGAGTTCTCCGGCGGCCAGCGGCAGCGGATCGGGGTGGCAAGGGCCCTCGCCCTTCACCCGAGGCTGATCATCGCCGACGAACCGGTCTCCGCCCTCGACGTCTCGATCCGTGCCCAGGTGATCAACCTGCTCGACGACCTCCAGGACGAGCTGCACCTCACATATATCTTCATCGCTCACGACCTGGGAGTGGTGCGGCACGTGTCGGACCGCATCGCGGTCATGTACCTGGGCAAGATCGTAGAGGTGTCGCCCGCCGAAGAGCTCTACCAGCGGCCCGTCCACCCCTACACCGAGGCATTGCTATCGGCGGTTCCGATCCCGGACCCGGACCTTTCCGACCGCAGGACGCAGATCGTGCTCGAGGGTGACGTGCCAAGCCCGATCGTGCCGCCGCCGGGCTGCCGTTTCCACCCGCGCTGCCGGTACGCCACCGAGATCTGCGCACGGCAGGAGCCACCGCTGGTTGAGCACGGCGTAGGCCACCTGGCCGCCTGCCATCACCCGCTCAACGTCGACCCCCCGCCGGCACCGGGCGGGCCGGCCTGACACAGCCGCCCGTCTGAGCTACCGCCGCTGCACGTACCACTCGGTGAATTGCCGGCACCGGCCCGCGGAGTCAAACCGCATCACGAAGCAGTTGTCATAGATCTTCTCCACCGGGCCGCCCGGCCCGGACAGATAGGTGCTGCTTCCTGTCGCCACCGCCACGTCTCCATCGACCGCGACGGCCTGGTATTCGGCGTCGTAGGTGCCCTTCTCGTCCCTGGACGAGGCGCCGGCGTAGTCAGCCTCACCCAGCCACGACCGCACCACCGCCGCGCGGCCGACCACCGGGTCGTCATGCGGGTGGTAACGGTACTGCACGTCTTCTGCGAACAGCTCGCCGATCCGATCGTGGTCGTAGCTCTTCCAGGCCTCAACGAACGCCTGCAGCCAGCGGTCGACTCCCGCCTTGTCCACGTGTTCCACCTCCTCCGCGTCAGCCTGACAGGACGGCCGCCGGGGGCGCGCGCTCCCGCCAGCCGGGACCATCTCAGCACACCCTCAGCTCCGGTTCAGTATGCTTTCGCCCGTGCGCATTCACGGGGTTTTCAGGGGCATAGGTTCATTCGCAGTCAAATTCCGGTGGTTTGTCATTCTCGCGTGGGTCGTGGCGGCCGTGGCGGTGCCACGCGCCCTGCCCTCGTTGTCCAGCGTGACCCAGGGCAACAACGCGAACTTCCTTCCGGCCAGCGCTCCGAGCGAGCATGCCCTGCAGCTGGCGGCGCCGCTGGGCGGGACGACCCTCACGCCCGTGCCGGTAGTCGCCGCATCCGCCCAGGGGGCGATCACCGCAGCGGACCAGGTCTGGCTGCAGAAACTTCAGCAAGACCTGGGCAAGGTGCCCACGGTCGTACGGGTTCGTGACCTCGGCCGTGCGCCCGACGGCCAGGCCACGCAACTCCAGGTCCTATCGAATGTCAGCGGCGGCGGTAGCGGCAGCGGCCTGACCACATTGGTCAAGGACCTGCGTAGCACGATCTCCCGCGACGGCCCGCCGCGCGACCTGTCCGTGCACCTGGCCGGTGCGGTCGCGATCAATGTGGACCAGCAGTCGAAGTCGGGATCCACGGACAGCCAGATCCAGCTGCTGTCGATCATCTTCATCGTCGGGCTGCTGTTGCTGGTCTTCCGGTCCTTGCTGGCGCCGCTCGTCACGCTCATCCCCGCCGTCTTCGCCGTCACCATCTCCGGTCCGCTCGTGGCCGAGGCCGCGCATCACGGGCTGAAGGTATCGCCGCTGGCCCAGATCCTGCTGATCGTGCTGGTGCTCGGCGCGGGCACGGACTACGGCTTGTTCCTTGTCTTCCGGGTCCGCGAGAACCTGCGCGCGGGACAGGACCGCAAGCAGGCGGTGATCGCGGCCGTGGAAAGGGTCGGCGAGTCGATCACCTTCTCGGCCGCCACCGTCATCGCGGCGCTCCTGTCCCTGCTCGCCGCCACCTTTGAGTTCTACTCCAACCTGGGGATCCCGCTGGCGATCGGCGTCGGCGTGATTCTCCTGGCCGGGCTCACGCTGCTGCCGGCGTTGCTGGCCATCTTCGGCCGGGCGGTGTTCTGGCCGAGCAAGACCCAGGCAGGCACGGGAAAGACGGGCGTCTGGGGACGCGTCTCGGCCCGGATCGTCAGCCGCCCGGCTCTCACCCTCATCGTCGGCCTGCTGGTGTTCGGCGGCCTGGCGATCGCGGTAAGCGCGAATACGTCGGCCGGGTTCGGCGGGAACACCTCGGCGCCAGCGGGCTCCGACTCGGCGGCCGGAGCCACGATCCTCTCCGCCCACTTCCCGAACACGTCGGCCAACCCGACGAACATCATCTACCGGCTCCGGCAGCCCGCGTGGAATGACTTGCCTGCCCTGGCGACAGCAAGAAGCCAGCTCGCGGCCAGCGGCCTGTTCACCGGGGTGACCGGGCCACTGAACCCGAACGGCGGCGTGCTCACGCCTGCCCAGCTCACCACCCTGCACGGCCAGCTCGGGGCACCCCAGTCGCTGCCGCCAGCTCCGCCCGCGGGCACCAGCGTCTCGCCGGCCCTCTACCAGCTCTATCGCGCGACCGGGCTGTACATAAGCCAGGATGGCCGGACGGTTCAGTTCGAGACCGGCCTCAAGGCGGGCGACCCGTCCACGACCGCCGCGATGAACGCCATTCCCGCGGTCCGCGCCGAGGCAGCCACCGTGATGCGGAGCATGGGCGCCGCGGACTACGGCGTGGGTGGCCAGGCCCCGGCCGTCTATGACATCAGCAGCATCTCCAATAGCGATCTCGCCACCGTGATCCCGATCGCGATCGTCGTGATCGGGATCCTGCTCGCCCTGGTGATGCGAAGCCTCGTCGCGCCGCTGTACCTGATCGTCTCGGTCGGGCTGTCCTACCTGGCCGCGCTCGGCCTCTCGGTCCTGGTGTTCATCAAGATCGCCGGAGACGGCGGGCTCGTCTTCTTCCTGCCCTTCCTGATGTTTGTCTTCCTGCTGGCGCTGGGCGAGGACTACAACATCCTCGTGATGAGCAGGATCAGGGAAGAGGCACAGCGTCTTCCGCTGCGAGAAGCGGTGAGCCGCGCGCTCGTCGCGACCGGGACCACGGTCACGTCGGCCGGGCTGGTGCTCGGCGGCACGTTCTCCGTTTTCGCGATCGTGGGCGCCCAGCAAGGATCCACTCAGTTCCGTGATGTCGGTGCGGGTCTCGCGCTGGGCGTGCTGATGGACACCTTCCTCGTCCGTACCCTGCTCGTGCCGTCCACGGTGGTGCTGCTCGGCCGGTGGAACTGGTGGCCGTCCAAGATGAGCAGGCCCGGTGCCGGACTCCCCGGCGTCCCGGACGACGCCGCCCCAGGCGAGCCGGAAACGCCGCGCGTTCTTCGTTCGCCGTGAGCGCTCCGGCGCGGGGTCCCTGTCCGACTGCGGTGAGCGGGGTCCCGGCCCGGCCGCGGTGAGGGTGCCCGGTTTCTCCGGGCCGGGCATTGTCGGCTCCCCCGGGCAGCCCGTAGCGTGTGGGACACCGACGACGCCAGGCAACGCCGTCGGGCCGGGATAGCGGGCCGTTCGGCCAGCGCGGAACGCGGCCGGCGTTCCGCGCTGGGGAACGCGCTCGTTGCCAGGGCGAAACGGCAGTGAAACCTTCTGGACATTGGAGTCCAGCCAGCCCTAGGAGACGCAATGGCCACGGTCATTCCCGTCGACGAGTTCATCAGCGACGAGTGGTATCCCGGATTCAAGCCCGGATACACTCACGCGCCCTGGTACATAGACCCGGTTCAGACGTTCCGCAAGGAAGACGAGGAGAACTTCTGGTTCCTCGACTTCCACTGGCCCCGCGGCCTCACCCCTATGGGCCTGATCTGGAACGAGGACGGCTACAACTGGTCCTCCCAGCTGGCCGCCGAGCAGATGCCGCTGCCTCCGGGCCGGGGGATCACCTGCCGTCTGGGCGGCACCCACACCTACGGCTCGCCGCTGCCGGTGAACGACGTGCGGGAGATCGGCCAGCGGGCCAGGCGGCTCGAGCGCGTCCTGCCGCCCTTCCTGCAGAACTTCGACAGCATCTGGGGTGATATGCGGGAGGAGGTCAACGAGAGCTGGGACTACTTCCGCGGCGTCGACCTGTCCGGGCTGTCGCTCGAGGACCTGCGGGAGAACCTCATCCAGGCCCGCCAGTACCACAAGCGCGCCTTCGAGATCCACTTCCAGGTGATGTACCCGCTGCTGGCGAACTACGTCGGCTTCTACAGCATGTGTACCGAACTCGGCCTGGACCCGGGCCAGATCGGCAAGTTCCTCCAGGGCAACGACACCAAGATCATGGAAACCGACCGGGAGCTGTGGCGGCTGACCACCGCGGCCCGCGCGGCCGGCCTGGAGTCGGTGTTCGCCGCCCACGAGGCCGACGGGATCCGCGCCGCGCTGGCCACTCACGGCGGCGCCGCCAGCACCTGGCTGACCACGTTCGACGACTTCCTCCAGGTCTACGGCTGGCGCACCGAAGGCTCCTGCGACATCGCGCTGCCGAGCTGGATCGAGGACCCGACCCCGGCCCTCGGGACGATCAAGACGTTCCTGCAGAAGGACACCGACCACGACTTCGAGGCGGCCAGGAACGCGGCCGTCGAGGAGCGCGAGGCGGCCGTCGACGCGGCCAGGTCCACCCTCACGCTGGAGGAGCAGAAGCTCTTCGACGGCGGCCTGGCCTCCTGCCGGGCGGCGAACTTCCCGTGGTGGCAGGACGACCACAACTACTACATCGACCTGCGCATCTCGCTGCCCATGCGGTGGGCCTGCCAGGCCATCGCGGACCGGATCGGGGCCGGCACCCAGGACGACACGCTCTACCTGTTCTGGGAAGAGATCATGGACGTGTCGGCCGGGCGCAGGCCGTATGACGCCGGGCTGCGCAGCCTGGTGGAGCAGCGCAAGCAGTACTTCGACTACTGGCTGCAGCGGCGGCCGTCGCTGCCCAAGGTGGTCGGCACCATCCCGGAGTCGGTCAACGACCCGATCCTGATCGAGATCTTCGGGCTGAACAGCCACTTCCTGCGCGCGGTGGAAGCCGCGGGCTCGGGCGCGCAGGTCAAGACGCTGACCGGCGTGCCCGCCTCCAAGGGCACAGGGCGCGGCCTCGCCCGCGTGCTGCACAACGCCGACGAACTGCACAGGCTCAGCCCGGGCGAGGTGCTGGTGTGCGAGTCCACCTCGCCCAACTGGACCCCGGCGTTCGCCAAGATCGCCGCGTGCGTGTGCGACGGCGGCGGCACCCTGTCGCACGCGGCCATCGTCGGGCGCGAGTACGGCGTGCCCACGGTCACCGCGGTCGGCCTGGCCACCATGGTCATCGCCGACGGGGACGAGGTCGAGGTCAACGGCACCACCGGACAGGTAACGGTGCTCAAGCAGGTACCGAACGGTCAGGGTTGATGCCATGCCGGACGCCATCGCCTGGGTGGACGAGATCGCCCCTGACCGCGCCCTCGGCGTCTGCGGCGCCAAGATGGGCCGCCTGGCCGAACTCCTCCGGGCCGGGATAAGCCTGCCGAAGGGGTTCACCGTCACGGTCGAGGCGTACCGGCAGCACTGGGCGCAGGCGGGCCTGGACGAGGTCGTCGAGGAGATGCTCGGCCGGCTCGGCGCGGACGCCGGGCCGGCCGACGTGGAGGCGGCCGCGGCCGCGGTGCGGGCCGAGGTGGCCCGCCGCGAGATGAGCGCGGGCCTGGCCGCGCTGATCGTCGACGCCTACGAGGAGCTGAGCTCGCGCTGCTTCGAGATCAACGTGCCGACCGCGGTGCGCAGCTCGGCCATCGGCGAGGACTCGGGCACCGACAGCTTCGCCGGGATCTTCGACAGCTATCTCGGGGTGTCCGGCCCCGGCCGGGTGCTCGAGGCGGTCAGGCACTGCTGGGCCAGCCTGTTCAACGCGCGCGCGGTGTCCTACCGGCGGCGGTCCGGCACGCACCACCGCGACATGCCGATGGCCGTCGGCGTCATCGAGCTGATCCACGCCCGGGCCTCCGGCGTGGCGTTCTCCGCCCACCCGGTCACCGGCAAGACCGACCGCATCGTCATCGAGACCAGCTGGGGCTGGGGCGAGGCGGTGGTGCAGGGCCTGGTCACGCCCGACCACGTGGAGGTCGGCAAGGCCGACGGCCGCGTGCTGAAGTACCAGGTCGCCGCCAAGAACGTGGTGTCGGCGTTCGACTACGCGGTCGGCCGCGTGGTCGAGACCGCCATGCCGGCCCGGCTGGTCGACCGCCGGGTGCTCGACGACGAGCAGATCGACGCCGTGGTCGCCGCGGTGCTGGCCGTCGAGCGCCACTACGGCTACCCGGTCGACGTGGAGTGGGTGCTGGACCGGCACCGCCGCGAGGGCGAGCCGGTCTGCGTCGTCCAGGCCCGGCCGGTCACCGTCGCCGCCCCGGCGGCCCCGGCGCCCACCGAGTGGAACCCCGCCGCCATGGCCGCCAAGTACGTTTTCAAGACCTAGCCCCAGCTCAGAAAGGACACGGCCATGCACGTGACGACGCTGGTGGCACCGCCGTCGGCCTTGTGCCTGACGTGGTGCACGTGGCACGCCCTCGCGGGCTGGTGGCAGCCTGGGAAGCGGCAGTGCTGGTCGCGAAGGATGACGGCGTTGCGGATCCCGGCTGGCACGGTATCGCTGTACCCGATGTCCAGCGGCAGGCTCGGCCCGGCCAGGCGGGCGCCGAGTTGCCGGCGGCGCAGGAAGCTCGCAAGCCCGCCGGGTCCTGACACGACGTCGGCGACCTTGCCGATCACGGCCCGCTCGAGGGCTTCCCGGGCCAGCGCGCTGCCCGCCCCGGCCGCGTCCGGCCTGGAGCCCGTGCTGCTGTCGTCGCTGTTGACAGGGGCGCCATCGTCGGCTGGGGCGCCCTCGCCGTCAGAGACAGCCTCGGCACCGTGGCGGAGCTTGTCGAGCTGAACGCACAGCCGGATGAGATCCTCCAGCGCATCCACATTCACGTTCCCGGTCACGATCGGGGCGACCGCCGCGTCGCAGGCGATCGCGGCGGCGGCGTCGCCGTCCAGCCACGCCCCGCCATCCCCGCCGCCCTGCGAGCCTGCCGCCCGGTGCGCGGCCCACTGGGCGCGTACCCGAGCGGTCCATTCCTC
>WNEY01003122.1_pt1 | contig 12339 bp, 12 predicted proteins | sample 5400531 | NCBI WGS metagenome assembly WNEY01 (sample SAMN13153338, study PRJNA577476) | soil metagenome | isolation source: 200 cm saprolite under Douglas fir tree site 1 | place: USA:California | collected 2015-04-18
TTCCGCGGGCGGCTGAGGCCTCGCTGAGCTTGAGAACTCGACTTGCAGGGACGTCTGGACCACCTATTATTACTGGGACGGGGTCGCCAGTGTGAGCTCCATACCCAACGGGGGTAGCGTGGTCAGCTGTTAGTGCAACATAGTTGAGCCCAATATCGACTTCGTCGATTATGTGACCTACAAGTGCGTCCACTTCTTCTAACGTTCTGACTTTTCCCTTGAAATCGCCGTCATGGCCTGCGATGTCGGGCGCTTTTACGTGGACGAGAACGAAGTTCTTGTCCTTGCTTCCTTCGATGACCGCCTTTGCCTTTGCTTCGTAATCCGTCTTGATTCCACCGGTCGCACCCCTGATGTCCATGACTTCCATGCCTGCGACCGTCGCTATTCCCTGGATCATTGGTGTTCCTGAGATACAACATCCTCGGAGGTCGAACATTGACTTGAAGCTTGGAAGATTAGGAACTGTTCCTGCTCCCCTTGTCAGAACAATGTTCGCTACCTTTTCACCATCATTCGCTCGTTCCTGATTCAGGGGATGTTCTCGCAACACTTCGTGTGATCTCTTGACGAATTCATTAATTGCGGCAGATGTTCGTTTTGCTTCCTCGCTTCCGTCAAGAGCTTTTGAAATCGCGATCTTTGCGCCTTCTTCTTTCGGGTCCACATCTGAGACCATTCTCGACAGCTTTTCACCTCGCAAGACTAGAACTGCTCTGTGATCGACCGTCGCCTTGAAAATCGTCCTAATCCCTGCCACGCCGTCTATCTTGATCGAGTCAACTGCCTTAGCAAGTTTTGAGGTTCCCTTTCTGATTCGTCCGGCACGTCTATCTTCGACGCGAAAATCGTCATCGACAGTGGCGAAGTTGCATCGGAACGCCACGTCGCCTGGGCGAAGTTCGATTCCAGCACCAATCGCTTCTAGGGCGCCTCTTCCTGTGTAGTACTTGGCGGGGTCGTATCCGAGTAGTGCTAGGCTAGCTACGTCACTTCCGGCCCGAACTCCCGGAGATATAGGGTCAAGTTGACCCACTAGCCCTCCTTTGGCCAGCCTGTCCATGTTAGGAGTGTTAGCGTATTCCAAAGGTGTCTTGTAGTCGTGATCGATCAGGGGTCTGTCAGCCATTCCGTCGACTATTAGCAATACAGCTCTCTTGTCTGCCAATGGTTGGACTTCCTACGGACCATTTTGCGGTAATACAGTTAAAACAGTTTGCCTTAGAGGCGATTGTTAGCACATTTGATGTGGACTTACATCTATAGGCAGATGTTGCTGATTCAAGCTCGAATCACTGGCGTATAAGGCGTAGGCATCGTGAGAAGGGAGGACTAGGGGTTGGATGGGTGCGCTGTCTGTGGAATGAAAATTGTAGATGCCACGACCGGCCTTTGTGCTAATCACTCGGAGGCGCATCGCAAGATCAAAGATGCGTACTTGCTCTGGCTTGCTGCCTACGGCAACCTGACAACCGAGGATTTTCTCAAGCGTCTAGCTGCATTGCCTGAAACTGGTGACCGCGCTAGAGAGATAGCTCAGTTCCTGGTTCACAACCCAGAGAGGTGGAAATAGATCAAGACCCTCATCGTTTGCGAGAAGCCCGACGCGGCTCAACGCGTCGCGAGAGCGCTCGACGAAGAAAATCTCCCTCGAAAACTAGAATCTCAGGGCGTACCATACTTCGAGTGCCACACAAGAACTGGACCGCTCATGGTCTGCTCAGCCCTCGGACATCTATATGGTGTCGACTCCAAAGGTCGATCAAGTAGACGTTCATACCCTATCTGGGATTATCACTGGGCACCAAAACATAGGATAGACAAGGCTTCTGTGAGATTGGCTCGATGGGTTCGTGTCATCGGATCCATTGCGGTAGAAACTGATCGCTACGTCAACGCTTGCGACTATGACATTGAAGGATCTGTTATCGGTCACACGATTCTGCAGTACGCATGCAACGGAGCCCACACCAAGGCCCTCAGAATGAAATTCAGTACAATGACCGAGAGAGAGCTTCGATTCGCTTTTCAAAAGCTTGATTCAAAGCCGGAACTTCCGTTAGTAAATGCTGGAAAGTGTCGGCATGAACTAGATTGGCTTTACGGGATCAATCTTTCGCGACTGCTAACAGAATCGGCCCTAAGGCAACGGAGAGGCTATGCTACGCTTAGTACTGGGAGAGTACAAGGCCCAACCCTCGGCTTCGTTGTAGAACGAGAGGAAGAGATATCCTGTTTTGTCCCAGTTCCATTTTGGACAATAGATGCGAAAATCGTTCACGATGGCAAGATCTACAGTCTAGAATACGAAAAGGACAAGGTCGCCTCTCAAGCTGAGGCCAAGATTGTCTGCGATGAATGTCGAGATGTTCTACTCGAGGTCAAAGCAGTAGAATCTCACGAGATTCAGCAGTATTCCCCCCACTCATTTGACTTGTCGAACCTTCAATCCGAGGCCTATCGCCACTTTGGCTATTCTCCGGCCAGGACCCTTGCCTTGGCTGAGAGATTGTACCTCAACGCGCTCATCTCTTACCCAAGGACGTCTAGCCAAAAACTCCCCCCTGATATTGGGTACGCGGAAATCTTGAAGGGAATCGCATCTCATGCAAACTATCGATCTTTAGTCGCCAAGCTCATGACCCGTGGGGATCTTCGTCCGAACAACGGTCCCAAAGATGATCCAGCTCATCCCGCAATCTTCCCTACAGGCGAATCTTCCAAACGTCCCCTGTCAGGCGGAGAGGCCAAATTGTACGATCTCATATCGCGACGATTCATGGCCACGTTTGCAGATTCCAGTCTCAAGACGAGTTCCCGGGTAATTCTCAATCATAACAACTACAGGTTCTTTCTCACAGGTTCCCGCTTTGTCAGACTGGGTTGGATTGAGTTCTACCGGCCGTACGTATTTGATGATTCAAGACCTCTACCTGATTTGAGAATGGGTGACAGAGCAAGCGTTCAGGACATTAAAGCCGTCGAGAAGTTCACGCAACCACCTCATCGTTACAACCCAAGTAGTCTGCTGAAGAAAATGGAAGACACGAACATCGGTACAAAGGCTACAAGAGCAGGCATCATTGATCTTCTCTATGCGCGAGGGTACGTTAGGGAAGAACGGATGAGGGCGAGCGAACTCGCTGACAAAGTGACTGATACTCTATCAGCGTACTGCCCCTTGATTATCGACTCGTCCCTCACGGCGAATCTGGAGAACTTGATGCAAGACATCCAGAATGGAACCGCATCTAGACGTGGCGTGCTAGTGGAAGCGCTTGAGCATCTTCGACCAATCATGCTCTCGTTGGCAGAAAATGAAGAGGAGATTGGCTCTCAGCTCTCCGAGGTTATTGTGGCAAAAAGGGAAGCTGACGTTACCTTTGACAGTCCTTGTCCGAAATGCGGGCTGAAACTTGCTGTCGTTCGCAGTCGTGGAACCGGCAAGAGATTTATCGGTTGCAATGGCAAATGGCAAACAGGGTGCGATTTTGCCCTTCCACTGCCTCAATTCGGCAATCTCACCCTCCTGACCCGCCATTGCAATGTCTGTGGATTTCAGATGGTCCAGGCCCGATCCAAAGGGCGTCGGCCGTTAGTCTCTTGTCCACGTTGCTATGCAACGAAAGCTAGGGAAACCAAGCCAGTTTCTAACAGGAGTAAGATTCCCGCACAGATATCGGGTGAAGCTCCATCAGCTACTTGAAGCTCTTCCTCTTGTCCAAAACGAGCAAGAAGGTCAAGGATGCGAAGAACATTAGAATTGCAAGTGATGAAATGTATGCCAGCGCGCTACTGCTCGAGGCGACTCCTGGGTATTGCAGCGCAGCCATTAGAGCGAAAGCAGGAGCCACTATCTGAAGCGGAAAGAGGGCGAGCCCGACCCAGAGACCCCATTTCGTTACCCTCATTATTCCCACCGAGCCGACTATCGACAAAACTCCAACGATGTACAACGGGTAGAGCGACGTATCTTGTACCACGAATGGATAGACGAGGTAGTACAGGCCGGAGGCGACGTAGAAGAACGAGGAGAAAGAGAGACCAACAGGGCGGATCACTCCTGCGGAAATTGCCTCGTCTTTCGACTCTTGCTTCACTTCTTGCTTAGGCATCGTATTGTTCGGACGGTCGTTTCAGCATCTTCCCCAATAAGCTTTACAATGGCTTCCCTAGAAGTGTCCCCCTCAGTGTCGAGCACATTTGAGCCGAGCAAAGCTATACCTGTCAACCAGGGCTCCATTCACCGGGATATCATCAACATTTGACAAGTCGCACTTCGTCTTTTTCGGTGTTCCCTACGACAAAACCAGCACCTACAAGGCTGGATCAAGGTTTGCGCCTGGAGCACTCCGAGACGTTTCGGCTAACATGGAACTCTACAGCGTTAGATCAGGAGTAGATCTAGAGAAAGTCGCGGTTCACGATTCGGGAGATGTGGACATCGTTGAGGACCTTGTCGAGACTCTCGATAGAGTCAGGTCCGTTTGTTCTGAGTTGCTAGATGCAAAGAAGATTCCTATTATGGTCGGCGGAGAACATTCCATAACCAAGGCCGCGGCTGATGCCCTGCCGGAAAACACAGGCCTAGTGAGCTTTGACGCTCATCTCGACCTACGAGATGAATTTCTGGGAGAGAAACTCTCTCACGCTACCTTCATGCGGAGGGTGTCCGAGCGGATGGGCTCGGAACACATCATGGAAGTCGGAACCCGCGCCTTCTCCAAGCCTGAACTCGATTTCACAAAAAAATCCGGACTCAAAATGATCACCCCTCAGGATTTGAGGAAAGTGGGGATTCCAAAGACAGCAGAGAGAATCAGAGGATTCCTGTCGGGGTTTTCGCACGGTTATGTGACGGTGGATATCGATGTACTTGATCCGGCTTTTGCCCCGGGTGTCGGAAATCCTGAACCGGACGGGCTTTCAACAGACGAGCTTCTTACATTGGTTCACGCAGCAATGGAAAGGAACACCGTCGGGTTCGATCTCGTGGAAGTATCTCCACACTTGGATTCCGGCCAAACGGCCGCGGTCGGTGTAAAGGTCATCTTCGAGGCTATTGCCGCTCTTTCAACGCGGAGCCATAAGACGTGAAACTGGACAACTACATCACAGCGTCCACCGCTCGAGTCAAAAGCGATAAGAACGTACCAAGAGCCAAGTTTGAAAGGCTCAAGGCTCTCGCCGAGAAAAAACTCCTAGAAGAACGAGCAGCACGTTCAAAGGCCAACCTCAACGGCATTACAGTTGAGTTCTACGGAAACAGTAAACATCAGTACGACTTTTGGAAGCTAAACTGGAAAGAGGCTTCTGATTCCTCCCAGGCCGACGCCAAGATCTACTCAGCATGCGGGGTAGAGGGACACGAGCCTGCTGCTTACTACTGCCCGGAAACGCACGAATCAGTCTTCTTCAACACGGAATACTATGGACAGTGCAAAAGCTGGGCCCTGGGCATGGCCGCGGCAATCATGGAGGAGAAAAGGAATACCCACTCCATACACGGGGCTTGCGTCGACGTTTCGGGCAGAGGAGTCATCATCGTTGCTCCAACAGGTACGGGCAAGACGACTCAGGCCTTCAAATTGATGGAGCTTCCAGGAGGCAGAATCGTTGGAGACGACTGGGTCTACATTGACCACAACGAAGGAGAACAACTCGGCCACCTGGTTGGGAGGCAACCTGAGAAGAGCCTCTACATGAGAACAGAGACACAGATGAGCAAGCCGTGGCTTCGAAAGATCTTCGACGAGAGCAAATGCGAGAACGTCACTACAAAGAAAGAGAATTGCGAGTTCACCCAGGGACCAACGAGTTGCAAACTCACAAGCGGCAAGTGCGTGTTCGATGAAGGGCTGCACTGGTGCTACTACGCTTTCGGAAACAGCAGAGCACTGGTCCCTCGAGAAAAAGTGTTCGGGCCCGGAAAGGTTACCGATCAGGCGAAAATCAGGCTCTTAGTTCTCTTGCGAAGAGACGACAAGAGTCCTCCAGAAGTCCATTTGGATGCTGATGAGGCGATAAAGATCCTCAGGAAGGGAGAGTACATGGTACGCCCCGGTGCTGGGCCGAAAGAGATGTGGGGGAAACTTGCCAGCGAACCTTGGTACAACCCCTATTTGCTGCTCTTGGACCATGCTCGTCAAGAACAGTTCTTCCGGCGGATGATTTCCAAGTTCCACGTCAAATGTTTACTGCTAAACACAGGTGTCGACAGCATAGAGGGAACTCACAAACGAATTATTTCCATGCTAGAGAGCGCCTAGAGCTAACTCGTGCCCAAAAGCGTTAAGTCATCCACGGGGAAATCGTAGCATATGCCTGCGAAACGTTCAGGTGCGATCGCAAAGAAACTAAAAGTGTACTATTACTATGCTGGAAAAGAGGCCAAAGCAAAGAAAGTTGTAAAGAAAAATGCAAAGAAGCCTGGGAAGAAATCAGGGTCGAAACTAAGAAAGCAATAGCTAGTTTAGCTCAATGCGAAAGCTGGAAGAAAACGAGGGTCGGTCACAGGGTCTAGAGAATGGGCGTCAATCTTATCCAACGGTGCAGCAAGGCGACTTACTAACCCGTTAAGGGAGTGGGGCAGTCTGATCAGTCTCATGCCTCCGCCCGCTACCCACTCGTCCATCAAGTAGCCTCTACGAACAAGAGAGCGGATCAACGTGAGCCGTTGTCTTCGTGTCCAGAAGAATGTATCTTCATCCAGAACATGAATGTGGAACCCTCTCCCGGAATAGACAAGCCGGAGTTCTCCGAAAGAACCGGACAGCTCGTCCATCAACTCGAATGCCTGTTCTTGGGCCAATTGGAGTTCTAATCTACAAAAGGACAATCCTTGCCGTTTGCTCAGTTTCTCCTCAAGGTTGCCGTGAATTGGACAATCGAAATTCTCGGGATCAATGTCGAAAGCTAGTTGTTGGCCAAACGTCTTGCCTAGCTCCTCGATTTTCCCTGGCCTGCGTCTGGCTGCTTCCCAGTTTCTGTATACGTTCCTGTCGTAAAATACTGATTCGGGCCGGAATTCCATACAATATCGTCGGAGATCCTGTAACCCGTTGTATTCATCAATGAGAATTGTTCGGGATCTATCTTTTCGATATTCAGCCGGGAAGATTTTGGTGTGTCGTCCGATAACTACTGCGAAGACTACTGGTCTTGACCAGCCTCGAAACCATTTTCGCACGAGACCTGTCTTGAACTCTCGTAGGTAGAATTCGTGCCTCTCCTGGACTGTTGCGGGGCGCATTTGGTCCGGAAATCGGTATCGCGACCTCATGATCTACGCTGCTTCGACCGCAGTGTTCTCGGTAACCTTCTTCAATTGAGCCCGATACATTTCTACTATTTCATCAGTCGTGGTGCAGTCTTCAGCAGACTTGTCCTCGCGATATTTTCCAGTAAACCGTGGAAACCTCACGGCAAGACCTGCCCCTGGCCTGATGCTGTTCATTCCACAAGTGTGTATGGGGCTCAGCGTGATTTCGGCTCCAACTATCTCGAGCACGAGTCCTGGGACAAACCACACGTCTGCCTCGATCTTGGAATCCACCCTCGAGTGCCGGTGGTCTATCCTGTACTTCTCAAGAAGTTTGGGCAACTTGTTCAAGTCTTCATCGGTAAATCCGGAACCGCATTTGCACACCGTTCTGAATAAGTCGTTGCGAATGTCATAGGCGGCAAGAAGCAGAGCGCCGTAAGTTCCACCTCGCCGTCCTCTGCCTGCGAACGCTCCCACCACGGCTAGGTCGACGCTGTCTTGCATTTCCGATTTGTAGTCGCGCTTATACTTGATCCAGGTCCATCCCCTTGCTCCAGCCTTGTAAGTAGAGTCCGGGCCAATTGATTTGATCATCAAGCCTTCACAACCATCAGCGACTGCCTCCTGCATGAAGTCATCTAACTGCACGGGGTCATTGCAAATTTTCTGTTGAGAAAGGTCAAGTCTTTCCTTCTTTGGGATCAGCTTTCGAAGCCGTTCGCGTCTTTCAAGATAAGGCCGGTCAGTATAGTCAATCTCGTCGACGTATAGTAGGTCAAATGGAAAGAAAGCGACGGGTATGTCCTGGATCGTTTTTTCAAGATCGTATTTTCTGCCTCTGCGTTGCGAGATTAACTGGAATGGTAGAAGTTCACCTGTCGCCGAGTCAACGGGAACCGCTTCTCCTTCAAGGATTAGCTCAGTTCCTCTTAGATTATCCTTCAGTAATTGTTGCACATCTGGAAATTGGCCTGTGATGTTCTCAAACCGTCTGGAGAAGAGCGTGGCCCCCTTGGGGGAGAAATGCGCTTGAATCCTCAGGCCGTCGTACTTGTACTCAGCTGCACACTCTCCGTTCATCTTTGCAAGGATTGCTTTCGCCTCAGAGAGCCGTTCCGCAAGCATCGGCCGGATAGGCCTCCCAACGGTAACTTTGAGGGATTCAATCGACTTCATTCCTCCAGTAGCGAGAGTTCTAGCAACGTAACCGAGGTCGGATGAGCGATTGTAGGCGCGCTCTAGAGTGGGCCTTGATTCTTTTCCACCTCCAAGGGAAATCGCGAGAGCGTCAAGAATGGTCATGTCGGCGACTCCAAGGCGGAGACGACCGAGAGCCATTCGAGTGATGTATTTCGCTTCGGTTGGAGAAGCTTTCCCCAAGAGGCTTGTCAAATGTCTAAGCTTAGAGTTGATGGAGCCTTGGCCTGCTTCATGTGCTATGTTGTCGAAAGCACTGTAGACTTGCTCTACGGTTAGCGCCTCTCTCTCAAAGGACACCTGGGTCTTTTCTTTGAGGAGCTGCTCAGCAACTGTTCCTAGATCGCCCAACTTCTTGTAGAGAATTGTAACCTTCACTTCGGCTTGCCCGGTTACTGTCGCGAGAGCACGAAACAGGAGCTTCTCTGCTACTCCTAGCTCAATACCCAGAAAATCTGGATACAGCTTTCCCTGAGTTAGGTACACCACCTTATCGATAATTGACTGCGGAGTATCATCTATCAGTTCGACAAGAAGACGGGTGATCTCCAACCTTTTCGTGGTCGCTTCGATCTTTGCGTACGTCTCGACTATTCGCGAATAGAGCAAGATGTAGAAGCAGCCTGATGGGTGATGATGGCTAGATGCTCTTAATTTGTTACTTGCGTTCCGGTAGAACCTTTGATTGCCCTTCCGAGGTCTCCGAGGTTAGCTATCACCGATCTCTTTCCACCGTTCCGAAGGAACCGGACCGCAGCTTCCACTTTAGGCCCCATGCTTCCTGTAGCGAAAAATCCCTTCTTAGCGTACTTCTCAAGCTCATCTCGGCTAATCTTTGACAATAATTGCTGGTCCCGTCTACCGTAATTAATGTAGACACCTTCAACGTCCGTCAGAATGACCAGGTTTTCTGCGTGAATCGATGTAGCCAATCTTTCAGCGGCTAGGTCCTTGTCTATGACGGCCTCTACCCCCTGCAGCCGACTGCCTTGTCTTATGACCGGTATTCCTCCTCCACCACATGCAATTACCACGGACTCGTCATCGACTAGAACCCGGATTGCTTCATCCTCTATGACGGCCTTAGGATCAGGTGATGGAACGAGTCTTCTGTATCCTCTGCCCGAATCCTCTTCAATAACGAGGTCGCTTCTAGATCTCAGCAAAGCATCTCTCTGCTCCTTTGTGTAGAATGGCCCAATGGGCTTCGACGGGTTCCTGAATGCAGGATCGTTCGGTTCCACTAGGACCTGTGTGACGACTGTTGCAACCGACTTGCTTGCTCGACGTTTGGATAATTCATCTTGGAGAGATTGTTGAATAATATAGCCGAGGAATCCTTGGGTTTCTGCTCCACAAGCGTGGAGGGGCAAGGGGGGTACCTTCGTACGACCCATCTCATGCCTTATGACGGTTGCACCTATCTGAGGGCCGTTTCCGTGGACAATAACAATTCTAAGGCCTTGATCCACAAGCGTCGCTATTTGAGTCGCAGTCGATCTTACGTTATCATATTGTTCTTCGAATGTCCCCTCTTGGTTGCGTTGAAGAATGGCGTTCCCGCCAAGAGCGAGAACCGTTATGGGAGTCCGGGGCGGCAAGCTCGTTTTGTCTCTTCGAAGGAACCGACAGAAGGCGAGGTTCCTTTTGTCTCTAACGTCTCTGCTCGAAGCAAGCTGAGGTATTCAATCATGTGTCTGAGTTACAACCGAGTTCTATTCCCCTGTCTAGAATTGGCGCCCTTATAGGAAGGCTGTGCAAGCCTGTTGCGGTTGCTAGGGACATTGGAGTTGGTCGAGCAGCCCATATGATCGTCACGATTCAGTCGAAAGAAAGGGAGACCTGAGATGGGGGGGCCCTCGCACAACGACGCTCGAAGCGTAAAGAGCTACTATGTAGCGGGTGAATTCTACGACTGGGTAACCGATCCCAGGGCCCTGGAACGAATATTCCACTGGGGAAGATCCACTGTCGCTAAGAGGTTAATTCGGAGGCTTGGCAGATCAAAGTTCGCGCTTGATATCGGGTGCGGAACCGGTCTGATTACCAGATACATTCGATCTTCGCGAATTGTTGGCATCGACATCAATCGATGGAACCTTGACAGGGCAAGGAGACGAATTCCGGAGGCCGATTTTGTACAATGCGACATCGAGCATTTGCCGCTCCGAAATGGGCTTGCGGATTTTGGGCAGTTTGCACCGAAGTGGTCGAGCATCTCTATCTTCCCGCTCGAACTCTCGGTGAAATCGCAAGGGTAATGAGACCTAACGGCACTTTCATCGGGTCGGTTCCCAGCCGCAATCCTTTGTGGAGATTCCGAAAACATTCTAAGTGTGACCCATCCGCAATCTGAACCTTGCCACAATAATTTCTCAAAACCTCAACTGAAGGATTTGTTGTCGAGATTCTCTGCGGATGCCAATCTTTTCTACGAGAATCTTCTAATGAACCTCTTCTTCATAGCCCGAGGACCAGCATCCAGAAGAGGCGCGGCTTGAATGCTTCTGCTTGCTGGTTGTTAAATAGCAGTGTTCAACCCCAAGCGCAACTATGCCAACATACCTCTACCCGGGATGGCGACGGATGCTTTTCGTCGCGGCGCTGGTCGTCGTACTGGTGATCGCGTTGGCGCCCTCGATCACCCAGAGCACTATCAAGGTCCACATCTATGGATTGACTACGCCTGGCGTCATTGATCATCTGTACGTCAAGTTCACGAGCTTGCAATTCCACACGTTCGGGTTCCGATCCGATACGGGATGGGTGACTGTTAACGAGACTACCCCAACCATCGATTTGATCCCCGTTCCAACCCAGTTCTTGCCTCAAATCGTAGCCTCTGCCCAAATCACCTCAGGTAGGTACGATGCGGTGCGGCTCTTCATGACCAATTCGACCGCTCTAATAGGTTCCACCCGTATACCTCTATCAAACACCCCAACCTTGAGCGCTAACTTCACGCTCCCGATCCCCCCAAATGGTTTTGGAGACATTCTCTTGCTCGTAAGCTTCGATGATTCTCTGGCCTTGGCAAATCCAGCTGCCCTCTCTATTCAGGTAGTCCAGATATCGGTCGTCTGATTTTCCTACCGAAACTATCAAATTCGACTGTTGAATACGAGACTTGCATGTGTGTGATAGGCAAGAACCAACTCGTAAGCCTCATCAAGGCTCACAAGTGCATTCACCCGTTTGACTACGGGCTCCTGGACGGAGATGGTTACGTTCTCACGGTAAAGGAGGAGAGGACTCTCCACTATCTGGAGCATCAGAACCTGGTCTCGAACGAGATCGTATTTACCCCTCCGGAATTTGTTGCGCATCTCACTGCGAAGAGCAAGTACGGTAGGATGGGGCTCTCGTTTCTGAACGCCGCAAAGGTTCACAGCGGTTTCATAGGTCGCCTCGCGCTTGAGCTCGTTAATCTTAGCAACGAGCGACAACCAATAACGATCAAGAGGGGAGACCCTTTGATGCATATAGAATTCATGAAGCGCGAGGGAGAGGCCTCGCCCTATAATGGCGGTTACATGTTCCAATTCATGAGTGAGGACGAAATTGGGGAATACATGTCGATACTGGCGAGGGACTTCAAGACTTTGTTTCCTAAGGATTACCTTACAAAGGCAGCCCGAGCGCGCGTTGCCGTAGTTACTCAGATCTAGAGGCCAACTGTCGAATAAACTGGAGCTATTGTCCATGGCGGAACTCGATCTGGACAGGGCCTCGCTTCTAGCTCTTAGCGGAAATCTCGTCAAGAAGTCTCTTTAGCTTGGGATCTTTGATTGCTGCCCTAGATGATTCGTAGAATTCTTTCAGCTTCGTCGCCTCAATGCCTCCCCTAGCATATTCATTGGCCTGGAGTGCCATCTCCA
>WNEY01003123.1_pt1 | contig 12339 bp, 10 predicted proteins | sample 5400531 | NCBI WGS metagenome assembly WNEY01 (sample SAMN13153338, study PRJNA577476) | soil metagenome | isolation source: 200 cm saprolite under Douglas fir tree site 1 | place: USA:California | collected 2015-04-18
GTCTTGTATTGGGTCTGTGACGGCAGCAGCTCGTGCTGCAGATCCGTGGGCAGCAGACCGCACGCGGTGGCAACGAACGCGACCGCAATGAGCAGGGGAAGTGCGCGAGACCGCATCAATGGAGTCTATGACCGCCGAGGGCGCCGAGTTTCAGGCGTTCAGGCGACCTCGCTGGTCATGAGCTTGCGCAGACGGCCCAGCGCGCGGAACTGCAGCGCGCGGATCGCCCCTTCGTTCTTGCCGAGCATGTTCGCGACCTGTCGGCTCGACATGTTCTCGACGAAGCGCAACACGAGAACTTCCTGCTGTTCGGTCGTCAGGTGCTTGACCGCGCCGCGAAGCGCGTCGACTTCCTCACCACGGACCGCGTGCTCGTGCGCGGTCGGTCCGTCTTCGGCGAGACCGAACGCGTTCTCGAGGTCGACGGTCGGACGCTGACGACGACGGCGGTCGGTCACCGCGTTGCGCGCGATCGTGTACAGCCACGCGAGGAACGATTTGCCCTGCCAGCGGTAGCGGTGGATGTTCGCGAACGCGCGCGTGAACACATCGCTCGTGAGATCTTCAGCGTCGCTTGGCTCGCGGACCCGGTACAGGATGTAGCGATACACCGCGTCGACGTGTGTGTCGTAGAGATCGGCGAAAGCGGATCGGTCGCCACTGCGAGCGCGCTCGATGACGTCCGGCACCGGACCCATCTGCTCGAAGGGAGGAAGCGAGTCGACCCTTGCTGCGACGAGTGTCACGACGTGATGGCCCCCCAATCCCGTCCTCAATGAATCTGCGCGAACCATATCGACCGGAAGGCGAGCCGCCAACCCTTTTCCAGTACCAAAACCGTCACAGCGAAACCCGATTCGGGCGCGAGGCGTACGAAGGGGACCTCCGTACTGGTACCTCTGGGGCAGATTTCCGACGACCGAGCGGGCCCTCGACTGGGTCGGAACGCGATCAGAACTTCTGTTTGAGGATCTCGATCGCTTTGTCGACGGCGGTCACGTCGTCCGCCTGGACGTCCGGCTGCACGCCGACGTTGTTGTAGATGGTGCCGGTGTTGGCGCCGGTGAATTCCTGGACCACGACAGCCAGTCGCGAGCCGTCGGTCATGTTGGTGACCGATGTGGCCCCCATGCAGCCCACGCTCTTGCCGCCGACGATCGTGGCCCGCTTGTTTTCCTTGAGATCGGCAGCGAAGACCTCGGGACCCGAGCCCCCGCGGTCGTTGAGGATGACCGCGAGCGGCAGCTGGTAAGCGTCCGGGAGCCGCCACTCCTTGCGCGCGCTCGTCGAGACCGCGGCGCCGCCGCCGCGGTAGACGATGTTGAGCATCTTCTCGCCGTTGAGGAAGAACGCCGCGATCGTGTCGGCATCGAAGCCGCCGACGTTGCCGCGAAGGTCGAAGAGCCAGGCCTTGCCGCCGGCGGCGAGACCCTTGTCCATCATCTTGCGGACCTCGTCGAAGATCTTGTAGGTGCCGGTCACGACGAACTCGTGCCAGGTGATGTAGACGATGCCGCCCGGCAGCATCCGGCCTGCGAGGCCCGCCTCATCCGGACCGCCGAGCGACGTGCCGGTGGTGGGGATGCGCGCGGGCGATCCGTTCGCCGGCTCGGGCCGCGAGCGATGGACGCCGCCGGTCGGGTCGACGTAGTACGTGTGGCAGTCGGGAGTCGCGCCCATCATGCCTTCGATCGCGACGTCGGCGTACCGATCGGCCGTGATCTGAGGGTTCTTCGCCTTCACCGCGGCGGCGGCCTCGGCGAACTTCTTGAAGTCGGGGACCGTCGTCTCGGTGACGTCCTGGAACTCGATCGTCCCGATCGTGTCCTTGCCGCCGGTCTTGTTGATCTCGGCGTTGATCGCAGCGACCGCGCCCTCGAGGATCTTCTTGCTCGAGACCTTGTGGACGTCCTGGTCGCTCAGCGAGGCGTAGCTGATGTCCAGCTTGGTCCGCTTGATGTCGACGGAGGCCGTGGGCGTGGGCGACGACGCGGTCGGCGCCGGGGCGCTGCAGGCGACGGCGAGGAGCGCCAGGACCGCAAGGAACCGAAGAGCGCGCATCTCCTCACAGGATATGGGACCGGGCGCGCGCTACTCGGCCGGGGTGCTCACCTTCGACGCGTGCTGCGCCTGCCACTCGGACGGTGACGCGCAGAACCCCTCGTAGTCGATGTATTCGGTGATCGTCGGGTTCTCGCCACAGACCGGGCATTTCGGGTCGCGCCGCAGGCGCACCTCGCGGAATGAACCTTCGAGCGCGTCGAACAGTAGATAACGGCCGACGAGCGGCTCCCCGATCCCGAGCAGCAGCTTGATCACTTCGGTCGCCTGGATCGTGCCGATGACGCCCGGCAGTACCCCGAGGACGCCCGCTTCCGCGCACGAGGGCGCGAGCTCCGGCGGCGGCGGCGTGGGGAAGAGGCATCGATAGCAGGGACCTTCCCGCGGCTTGAAGACGGTGACCTGACCCTCGAAGCGATAGATGCTCCCGTGCACCACGGGCTTGTTGTGCTTCACCGACGCGTCGTTCAGGAGATAGCGGGTGGGGAAGTTGTCGGCGCCGTCGACGACGACGTCGTACTCGGAGAGGATGCGATCGATGTTCTCGCTGGTGAGGCGCTCCTGGTACCCGACGATCTTCACATCGGGATTGAGCGCCTCGAGCGTCTGACGCGCCGAATCGGTCTTCGGCTCGCCGATGCGCTCCGTCGTGTGAAGGATCTGGCGCTGCAGGTTGGTCGCGTCGACGACGTCCGAGTCGACGATGCCGAGCGTCCCGACGCCCGCAGCGGCCAGGTAGAGCGCCGCGGGCGACCCGAGGCCGCCGGCGCCGATGAGGAGCACCTTGCTACGAAGGAGCTGCTGCTGCCCGGTCTCGCCGACCTCGGGGATGAGCAGGTGCCGGCTGTAGCGCTGCGCCTGCTCGGGGGTGAGCCCCGCGTCGGGCTTCTTCCAGGGCAGCCCGGCGTCCTTCCAGCGGTTGAAGCCGCCGGACATGGAGACGACGTGGCGGTAGCCGAGCTGCGCGAGGGTGTCGGCGGCCATCGCAGACCGCACGCCACCCGCGCAGTAGAGGATCGTGGTCTTGTCCCTGTCGGGGATGCGGTCCTCCGCCCACTGCTCGAGGTAGCTCTTGGGGAGGTGGACGGCCCCCGGGAGATGCCCCTCGTCCCACTCGTTCTTCTCGCGGACATCCGCGAGCTGGATGTCGCCGGAACGCAGTAGGTCGGCGACCTGCTGCGGCGTCGCTTCCTTGACGCGCTTTTTGATCTCGGCGAAGTAGTCGCGATAGGTGGGCATCTGTTTCGATTCTAAACCGACCGCCCGGGTCGGAAATGCCTTCTGGTCATCATGCACGCATGGAAACGCTCTACTTCGACGTGCTCCAGTTCCTCTATCACCTCGCGCTCGCGATCCTGGTGGGTGGCGCGGTCGTCCTCGGCGCCGCCGCCGCGCCGGCGATCTTCGCGCACGTCCGCTCGCGCGGCGAGGCCGGCGCGATCTTCGGCGCCGTCCTTGGCCGCTACGACGGCCTCGCGATCCTCTGCGTCGTCCTCGTCGCGGTGACGAGCGTCCTCAAGGCCGCCGCGTTCGAGGTGACCGGCCTGCCCGAGACGCGGCTCATCCTGCGCTGGCTGGCGCTCCTGGTGTTGTGCGGCGCGACGGTCTACTCCAGCGCGTGGGCGAATCCGGTGGCGCGCACGATCCGCGCGCAGACGCCGGGCTGGGATGACCTTGGTGACGATGCGCCGCTCCGACGCGAATTCCAGTCGCTCCATCGCAGCTCGCGCCGCGCGATGACCGTCGCGATCTTCGCGGGCATCGTCGCGCTGTTCCTCAGTTAGCGACCGCGACCGTGCCGCCGACCTCCGCGGAGCGGTAGGCGGCGTCCATGACCTCCTGAACGCGCAGCCCGTCGGCGAACGTCGGATGCGGCGCGTCGGCCCTTCCGGTCGGGCCGGCCTCGATGTGCTCGCGCACCCTCCGCGCGAGATCGGGGAAGGCGCCATCCATCGTGCCCGCCGGAAGGATCTCCTCGAGTGCGCCGGACCCGCGCGCCGACATGACGCGGCCGTCGCCGCCGAGCACGATCGTGCCGTCGCTCCCGTAAAGGATCACGCGGCGCGATGGATGGTGGACCGCGCTCGAGAGCTGGATCGTCGCGATCGCGCCGCTGCTCAGGCGCAGCAGCAGCTGAGCGGTGTCGTCGGCGGTCACGCGCACCGAACCGCCGTCGGTCGTTGGACGTGTCCCCGCGGAGACGGCCAGCTCGCTCGACACGCGGTCGACGGCGCCGAGCCACCAGATGATCGAATCGATCCAGTGCGAACCGATCGCGCCGAGGAGCCCGCCGGATCGGTCCCGCCGCAGCCACCACTCCTGACGGGGGCGCGTCGGGTCCACGAGCGTCCCGGTCATCTCCATGACCAATGCGAGCCGCATCTCTCCGATCGCGCGCGCCTCGAGCAGCTCTTTCACCTTGGAGCGCGCCGGTGTGTAGCGGAACTCGTGGTCGATCGCGTGAACGACGCCGGCGCGCTCGGCCGCCGCGAGCATCTCGCGCGCCTCGCGGCTGTCGCGCGCCATCGGCTTCTCGCAGATGACATGTTTGCCCGCCGCGAGCGCGGCGAGCGTGTGTTCGCGGTGAAGCGTCGGCGGCGAGGTCACACACACCACATCGACGTCGTCGCGCTCGACGAGATCGCCCACCGTGTCGACGGCTGTGGGGATGCCGGCCTGCTCGGCCACGGCGCGGGCGCGCTGGGGATGCGCCGAGCAGATCGCGGTGACTTCGTAGCCCGCGGCGCGGAAACCGGGGACCTGCACGCGTGCGCCGAACCCGGTCCCCACGATCCCCACCCTCAGCGCCATTGCGGCACAGTATGAGCACGGATGACCGCGACACGAGAACTCCGCCAGGCGTCCCACCGTAGTGACTCGGATCTCGATAGGGTCCTTGAAGCGCACCGCGCGAAGGTCAATCGCGTTCATCGCGTGCGCAACGCCGAGGGCCTCGTGACCATGGTCGACGCGTTCGGCTTTTGCTTCGCCTTCACGCGGCGCACCGGCGACGCGCCGATCCCGGCGTGCTTCGACCACCTCTCGACGAACAGCGAGGACCGCAAATGGGGTTGGATGTGGGGCTGGAAGGACGAGCTCCCCGAGGAGAAGCGTCTGTATTACGGAAAGCTGCTGGTGCGCAAGCCGACGTTCGTCTCGATGAAGATGCTGCCCACCTTCTACGCGACGTTCGGGCGCGCGGGAGAGGACGACGACCATCTGGACGACGTGCGCGCGGGCCGGCTCTCCGACATCGCGCGCCGCGTCATCGACTATCTCGCGCAGCGCGGGGAGACCCAGACCAAGCGCATGCGCGCCGACCTCGGCATCACCTCACACGAGGGAAAGGCCGACTACGCGAAGGCGGTGGAAGAGCTGCAGCGCCTCATGTACGTCGCGCGCGTGAAGGCCGTCGGCGAGGGTCGCGAGGACTACAACTACACCTACGACCTGTTCGTCCGACGCTACCCCGAGACCGTGAAGCAAGCGGAGCGGATCGCATCGAGCGACGCGATGACGATGCTGCTACGCCGTCTGCTCGAGCTCGCGGGCGGTGTCACGACGAAACAGGTGAAGCGACTCTTCGATTGGGACGACGAGCAGACCGAACGCACGATCGCGCGGCTCGAAGCGAAGCATGGCATCGCGCGCATCGACGAAGTGCTCGCGCTGCCTGAACTTGTAGGCTAGCCCTCCATGGACATCCAGCAGCTTCGTTCGTGGATCTTCGAGCTCTACACACCGCTCGATGACGAGCGCCAGTACATCGTCTTCGACGCCGCGCGCGGCAACCTTCTCATCGACGTCCCGCCGTACAGCGAGCGCGCGCTGCGGCTCATCCAGGGCGCCGGCCGCGCGTCGCTGTTGCTCGCGACGAACGCCGCTCGCGCCGCCGAAGCGCACCGCTATCGCGAGACGCTCGGCGTCCAGATCGCGGCGCATGAGGACGACGCCGATGCGGTCGTCGGTGGCGCCGACCTCGTTCTGAAGCCCGACGACCTCGTGCGTCCGGACACGCGTGTCGTCCGGGTGAAGGGAAACGGGCAAGGCGCGACCGTCGTCCTCGTGCGCAAGTCCGGCGGCGTCCTTTTCAGTGGCGACCTCGATCTCGCCAGCGACGGCGCGAGGGAGCTCATCCCGCTCGCATTCTCATCGGTGCTGTCGTCGAAACACGCGCCGATCTGGAACGCCGGCCGCGACATGCTCCTTCAACTCCAACGCGAGCTTCCGAAGCCCCGCAAGCAGTTCGGCATCCTGCTCCCTCCGCCGTGGGACCGCGCGTACAAGGGACGCCTCGAGGACAAGATGTACCACCACGACGTCATCGTTCCGACGGAGGACACGGCCGCGCGCGAAGCGGCGATGGGTCCCGCGACGCTGGTCGTCGCGAGCGTGACGCGCGAGCTGCTCGAACAGGCGAAGCGCCCGTTGCCCGCGCGTAGCGCCGTCGCCGACGACGGCGCGGGCTCTCCGTCGGCCGCGGCCGCGCCGGCCGCTGTGTCCGCTCCGCCGCCGGCGCCGCGCGAGCAGCGGCAGCGACCCAAGCCGTTCGCCGAGGACTGGCGGGCCGCGTCGACGGAACGGCCGCCGACGACGATCGCGAATCCCGCGATCGACATCGTTCCGGCGGCGGCCGGATTCAAGCCGCGATCGATCGGCGCGCGCTTCCGCCGGATGCCGATCGATGACCTCGTGGGGTCGCCGTATGTCGACTACGTGTGGGGCGGCATCGATCTCACGGCGGACGGCACCGAGGTCGCGTTCGCGTGGAACCGCAGCGGGACCTTCGAGATCTACAGCGCGCCGATCGAGCGCGAGCGTCTCTACCAGCTCACCGATGCGAAGGAACGGTCGGTGTCGCCTCGCTGGTCGCCGGACGCGAAGCAGATCGCGTTCCTTCGCGACCGGGGCGGGGATGAGCGCTTCGACATCTGGCTCGTCGACCGCGACGGCGAGACCGAGCGCAACCTCACGAACGAGCCCGACGTCATGCATCGCGACATCTCGTGGTCACCGGACGGCTCGCGCATCGCGTACGTCGCGAATGCCGACCGTAGGGCCTTCGCGGTACATGTAATGGACCTCACGACCGGCAAGAAGCGCGCTCTCGACGACGGACAGTTCGACGCTGAGCGACCGCGTTGGTCGCCGGACGGAAAGCGTCTCCTGTTCACGTCCCGGCGCGAGGCCGTGCGCACGAACAGCGACCTCTACATGATCTCGGCCGACGGCGGGACACCGACGAAGCTCGAAACGCGCGACACGGGCGGCGAGTCGCTCGAGGGCGACTGGTCCGCTGACGGAACACGTATCGCGTTCACGACGAACATCCGCCGGCGCTCCGAGATCGCGGTCGCGACGATCGAGGGCGATACGGTCACACGCGTCGAGCCGCTCACGAAGAGCATCTTCGACGAGACGAAGGCGGCGTGGCGACCTGACGGTCGCGCGGTTCTCTATCAGCACAACGAGGATGCCGAGGTGTCGATCCGACGGGTGTTCGTCGTCTCGCATGCCGACCACGCGGTCGCCGATCGACCCGGCGTCCACGACTCGATCCGCGTCGGACCAGACGGTGACCTCGTCGCCTACCTCTTCACCGGCGCTCGCGAGCCCTGGAACGTGTATGTCACGCGCGAGCGCATGACCGAACCACGTCGACTCACTCGCTCGCTTCCCGCGAGCATCGATCCGGAGACGCTGGTCGAGCCCATCCACGTTCGCTATCCCGGAGCCATGGGCAGCGAGATCCCCGCCCTCCTCTACATCCCGTACGCCGAAGCGCTGCGCGGTGAGGGAGCGCCGCCGGCCATCGTCCACGTCCACGGCGGACCGACGAGCCAGCACTACCGCTGGTGGGACCGCGCGAGCCAGTGGTTTGCCAACAACGGCTACGTCGTGCTCGCGCCGAACATCCGCGGATCCACCGGCTACGGGCGCGAGTTCCAGGAGGGAAATCGCCAGGACTGGGGCGGCCAGGACCTCGAGGACGTCGTGAAGGGCCTCGACTGGCTCGCGAAGCAGCGCATCGCCGACACGAAGCGAGTCGGCATCTATGGCGGCAGCTACGGCGGATACATGACGCTCATGGCGCTCGCGAAGTACCCCGACCGCTGGGCCGCCGGCGTCTCGGTCGTGGGCGTCGTGTCGTGGAAGACGATGTACGACACGACGCGTGGCGACCTGCGCGAGTACCTGGTCCCCGAGTTCGGCGATCCCACGAAGGACGCGGAGCGCTACCGCGATCGTTCGCCGCTCACGCACGTTTCGAAGATCGACGCGCCACTCCTCGTGCTCCAGGGCGAGAACGACCCGCGCGTGCCGCTGTCGGAAGCGGAGCAGGTCGTGGCCGCGCTGCGCTCGGCGGGAAAGATGCACGAGTACTACGTGTACACGGGCGAGGGACACGGCTTCCGCACGCGCGAGAACATGATCGACTCGGTCCGGCGCGCGGGCGAGTGGTTCGACCGCTACCTGCTGCGTGCCTGATGCTTGACCGCGTCCGCCAAGGCGAGCTAACCTTTACTTTGCAATGACAGTAGTAAAGGTACGGCGACCACGGCGAGGTGTCGCCCGTATCAGCTCCAAGAATCAGGTCACGATCCCAGTCGAGACGCTACGGAAGGCGGGCCTCAAATCCGGAAGCGAGGTTCGGATCGAAGCCGAGGGCGCCGGTCGTATCGTCGTCCGGCGCAATGAGGATGCCGTGCAGCGCTACGCCGGGATCTTCACCGGGCTCTATCCCAAGGGTTACCTGAAGAAGCTTCGCGGCGAGTGGCGCTACTAGTACTCGATTCGAGCATCGTGATCGCGTGGTTCGACTCGGGCGATGCCCTACACGAGCGAGCCATCAGGGTGCTCGAGCGGACCCGCGCCGACGACCGCGTCATTCCTGCGAGCGTCTATGCGGAGAGCCTGGTCGCGCCGTCTCGTCGGGGTGATGAAGCCGTTCGGCTCTTCGACGAGGCACTCGGGGCGCTCCCGGCACGTGTCCAGCCGATCACGGCGGCGATCGCGCGACGAGCGGCCGCGCTGCGTGGGAGGCACGACCGCCTGCGCCTGGCCGACGCACTGGTGCTCGCCACGGCTGATGACCTGGACGGAAGCGTATTGACCGCAGACCGGACGTGGGTGCGTTATGGCCCGCGCGTCCGCATGATCTGAGCGACCGCCGGTGCCGGATGCGGTCGTCATCGGGTCCGGTCCCAACGGCCTCGCCGCGGCCATCCACCTCGCGCGCGCCGGCCACTCGGTCGCGGTGTACGAAGCGAACGACGAGATCGGCGGTGGCATTCGCTCCGCGGAGCTGACGCTTCCGGGCTTCGTCCACGACGTTTGCTCCGCGATCCATCCGATGGCGGCGATGTCGCCGTTCTTCAACGGAGTGCCGCTCGCGAAGCACGGTCTCGAGTGGATCCAGCCCGACGCGCCGCTCGCCCATCCGCTCGACGACGGGACCGCGGTGATGCTCGAACGCTCGGTCGACGCGACCGCGGCGCGGCTCGGCGCGGACGGTGATTCCTATCGCGGCCTGCTGTCCCCTCTCGTCTCGCGCTGGGATCAGCTCGCGACGGAGATCCTGCGGCCCGTGACGCATATCCCGCGGCATCCACTGCTTCTCGCGCGTTTCGGCCTGCACGCGATGCGCTCGGCGCGCGGCATCGCGTCGTCGTTCCACGGCGCGCCCGCGCGCGCGCTCGTCGCCGGTTGCGCGGCGCACTCGTTCCTGCCGCTGGAGCACGCGTTCACCGGAGCGTTCGCGCTCGTCTTCCTACTCACCGGCAACGCGGTCGGCTGGCCGCTGCCGCGCGGCGGGTCGCGCCGCATCGCCGACGCGCTCGCGTCGTATCTGCACGAGCTCGGCGGCACGATCACGACCGGTCACCCCGTTCAGGAGATGTCCGACGTGCCGACGGCGCGGGCGTACGTCTTCGACACGTCGCCGTGGCACCTCGAGAGCATCGCGGCGGATCGTCTGCCCGCCGGCTACCGGCGTGCGCTCCGTCGCTACCGACGTGGACCTGGCGTGTTCAAGATCGACTACGCGCTCGACGGTCCGGTCCCGTGGCGCGCCGCGGACTGCCTGCGCGCCGGTACGGTCCACCTCGGCGGGTCGTTCGACGACATCGCGGCCTCCGAGTCCGCGGTGTGGCGCGGCCAGCACCCAGAGCGTCCCTTCGTCCTCGTCGCGCAGCAGAGTCTGTTCGATCGGACCCGTGCGCCGGCGGGGAAGCACACGCTCTGGGCCTACTGTCACGTGCCCAACGGCTCGACCGTGGACATGACCGACCGCATCGAAGCGCAGCTCGAGCGGTTCGCGCCCGGATTCCGCGATCGCGTCCTCGCGCGCAGCGTGATGAACACGCGCGACGTCGAGCACCGCAGCGCGAACAACGCCGGCGGCGACATCTCGTGCGGCTCGCACTCAGGCCTGCAGCTGTTCGCGCGACCGACGCTCGCGATCGATCCGTACGCGACGCCCGCGCGCGACATCTACCTCTGCTCGTCCGCGACGCCACCGGGTGGTGGCGTGCACGGCATGTGCGGGTACAACGCGGCACGTAGTGTCCTCGCGCGCTCGCTCAGCTAGACCCGGACGGTCAGGTTCTCCGCGGCGACGCGCAGGGCGGTCGCGCTGAGCCGCTCGGCGATCGCCTTCGCTTCGTCGCACTGCGCCTGCGCCTGCTCTTCGCGCCCCGGAACGTCATGCAGCGCGCGCGCGAGGTCGGCGAGCGCGACGGCGCGCTCGTAGTCGAGCTTGAGCGTCGCGAACGCCTGCACCGCGTCGAAGAGCAGCTTCGCTGCCTTGATGTGCTCGCCGGCGTGGTCGGCGCGGAGGGCCTCCGCGTGCGCGAGGAGCGCACGGCCGCGCGCGTGCCCGGTCCGCTCGACGATCGACGCGACGCGGTCCTCGAAGGCCTCGTCGGGAATGCGCCAGCGAGCCGCGGCGAGGACCATCAACGGTCCGATGAGCATGTGGTCGATGATCGCCTTCGGTTGCCCGGCGCTGCGCAGCGCGTGATACGCGCTTTCGCTCTCGCGCAGTCCGTAGTACGCCGCGAAGAAATCGGCGAGCGCGATCTCGGACGGCGACGCCTCCTGCTCGACGAGCAGGTCGCGGTACGTTTTCTCCTCTGGCGAGGCCATCGCGGCGGCCGCCCCGATCGCGATGCCCAGCATCGACGGCCATTTCGTCGGGGACGCGAATCGCTCGCGGCGCGCGGCGGCGGCGAGCGTGCCCGGGAAGTCGCCGGCGAGGAGATGCGCGAGAGCCTCGGTGCGGAGCGCGTGCGCGCCGAGCCGCGGCTTCTCCGTCTCGATCGCGACTTCGCGCGCGCTCGCGGCGTGCTCCATGGCCTCGCCCATGTCGCCGAGGGAGAGCGCCGCCAGCGCGACCATCGTGTGCGCGTCGATGAGCTCGTCGCTGTCCTGCAGCGATCTCGCGATGGGCAGCCGTCGCTGGTTCGCGAGATATGCCTCGCGGAAGTTGCCGAGCTCGCGATAGGCGTAGCCGACGGCGTCGAGGCATAGCGAGCGCTCGCGCAAGAGGCCGAGCTCCTCGGCGATGGCGAGCGCCTCCTTCGCGGTCGCGAGCGACGCCTCCCAGTCGGCGTCCGTCGACTTGGGGCCGCGCCGCGGCATGAACGACTTCGCGGCGAGGAGCAGCACGCGCTCGCGCGAGCGCGCGGTCCCCACGATGGCGAGGCCTCGTTCGATGAGCCCTTCAAGATCCGGATACTTCGCGTCCCAGCGCGTGCAGAGCTCCGCCATGTGCGCCAGCAGGATCGCGACCTCGCCGCTCTTGGGATCGCGCGCTTCGAGCAGCACGAGCGCTCGCTCGTAGGCGGAGAGCGCCGCGTCGCTCTCGCCCCGGTAGCGGCGCACGCGCGCGATCAGGTAGAGCGCCTCGACCGCCGCGTCGATCCGCTGGATCTTCTCGTACAGCTCGAGCGCCTGCTCGGCGAAACGGAGCGCCTCGATGTACGCGTGGATCGCCGTCGCGCGCTGCGCGGACTTCCACGAGTACTCGGCGGCCTTCTCGGGGACCTCGCCGATGAGGTAGTGGTGCGCGAGCGCGGGATAGAACTCCTTCAGCTCCTCGCCGAGCACGGCCTCGTACGCGGCCGCCACGCGGCGATGCAGCTCGATGCGGCGACGCACGAGGAGCGTGTTGTAGGCGACCTCCTGCACGACCGCGTGCTTGAAGCGGTAACGGCCCTCGCGGCGTTCGCCCGGCGCGGCCTCGAGCACGAGGTCGGCGGCGATGAGCTGGTCGAC
>WNEY01003124.1_pt1 | contig 12334 bp, 11 predicted proteins | sample 5400531 | NCBI WGS metagenome assembly WNEY01 (sample SAMN13153338, study PRJNA577476) | soil metagenome | isolation source: 200 cm saprolite under Douglas fir tree site 1 | place: USA:California | collected 2015-04-18
CCCCGCTCGACATCGCGACCATGTCGCCGCCGGGCGGCGCGCCTGCGCCGCCCGCGCGCAGCGCCAATGCCGGCGGCGCGGTGACCGCGACGCTGCCGCCCTCGCAGACGGCGCGCGATGAATTCGACCTCGCCTATGGCTATGTGTTGCGCAAGGACTACGCGCTGGCGGAAGACGGCTTCCGCAACTTCTTGAGCAAATATCCCGGCGACCGACTCGCCGGCGACGCCACCTACTGGTTCGGCGAAAGCATGTTCCAGCGCCAGCGCTACCGCGACGCGGCGGAAGCCTTTCTCAACGTCTCGACCAAGTTCGAATCCAATGCCAAGGCGCCCGACGCGCTGCTGCGCTTGGGGCAGTCGCTCGCCGCGCTCGGCGAGAAGGAGGCGGCCTGCGCGTCGCTCGGCGAAGTCCTGCGCAAGTTCCCGCGTGCGTCGGCGGGCGTGAAGCAGGGGGTCGAGCGAGAACAAAAGCGTGTCCGCTGCTGACGATGCCGCGCCGGTCTCCGCCGCCGAGGCGAAGACGCTGTTTGCCTCCCTTGCTCGCGCCAAAGTCCTGGTTCTGGCGGTTTCCGGCGGTCCGGATTCGACCGCGCTGCTCGTGCTGGCGGCGCGCTGGCGCCGCGCGTTGAAGCGCGGGCCGAAGCTCGTCGCCGTCACCGTCGATCACGGCCTGCGGCCATCCTCCGCGGCCGAGGCGCGCGCGGTCAAGCGGCTCTCCCGCTCGCTTGGGGTGCCCCATCGGACGCTGCGCTGGCAAGGCCGCAAGCCCAAGACCGGATTGCAGCAGAACGCGCGCGCGGCGCGCTACCGACTGCTCGCCTCGGTCGCCCGGTCGGCGAACGCCGGCCACATCCTCACCGCCCACACCCTCGACGACCAGGCCGAGACCGTGCTCATTCGCATGAGCCGCGGCAGCGGATTGACCGGGCTCGGCGCCATGGCGAAGGTCGCGCCGCTGCCGTCTAGCGACAGCAGCGATATCGCGCTGGTCCGTCCGCTGCTCGATATTCCGAAGGCGCGGCTCGTCGCGACGTTGGCGCGAGCTGGAATCGCATTCGCCGACGATCCCTCGAACCGCGATCCGCGCTTCACCCGCGCGCGGCTGCGCGGCGTGATGCCCGCGCTCGCGCGCGAGGGCCTCGACGCGCGCCGCCTCGCGCTGTTGGCGCGGCGGCTGCGGCGCGCGGAAGCCGCCATCGAGACCGCGGTCGACGTGGCGGCGGCGGCGGTCTGCGAGCCGCCGGCGTCCGATCGCGGTCCGATCGTCATGGTTGCCGAAAAATTCGCCCGGCTGCCCGAGGAAGTGGCATTGCGGCTCCTCGGCCGCGCGATCACGCGCCTTGGCGACGAAGGACCGCCCCAACTCGGCAAGCTCGAGGTGCTGCTCCGGGAGCTCCGACAGGCCAATGCCGGCCGAACCTCCCGGCTGCGCCGAACCTTGGGGGGAGCGCTGGTGACCCTCACCGCCACCCGGCTCGTGGTCGAACGAGCGCCGCCGCGGCGAAAGCCGTAGGGAGGGCCTTAACCACGGGCAAATGCGGCCGCCGCGGCGCCTTCAAACGCGGCCGGACCGCAGTAGAATGGGACAGGAAGAAATAAGGCAGTTCCCTTGGCAGGAGGCCGCGGCGCACTTAAATTGTGCCCGGGATGGACGTGAATCGGCCGTATCTTGCGGGCACACAACGCACGGTGACACCAACGGGTTGTCGGGCCCACCGACGGCCATGAAGGACACGGGATGAACGCCAATCTGCGCAACTTCGCCCTTTGGGTGATCATCGTTCTGTTGCTGCTCGCGCTGTTCACGCTGTTCCAGAATCCGGGCCAGCGCACCACCTCCCAGGACATCTCCTTCTCGCAGCTCTTGAACGAGGTCGATCAGGGCCGCGTGCGCGACGTTTTGATCCAGGGTCCCGAAATCCACGGCACCTTCACGGACGGCCGCAGCTTCCAGACCTATGCGCCCAACGACCCCAGCCTGATCGGGCGGCTCTACGGCAAGGGCGTGTCGATCACCGCCCGCCCGCAGCAGAACGACGTGCCGTGGTTCGTGTCGCTCCTGGTCTCCTGGCTCCCCTTCATCGCGCTCATCGGCGTGTGGATATTCCTGTCGCGGCAGATGCAAGGGGCGGGCGGCAAGGCGCTCGGCTTCGGCAAAAGCCGCGCCAAGCTGCTCACCGAGGCGCACGGCCGCGTCACCTTCGAGGACGTGGCCGGCGTCGACGAGGCCAAGCAGGACCTGCAGGAGATCGTCGAGTTCCTGCGCGATCCCGGCAAATTCCAGCGCTTGGGCGGCAAGATACCGCGCGGCGTGTTGCTGGTCGGCCCGCCCGGCACCGGCAAGACTTTGATCGCGCGCGCTGTCGCCGGCGAAGCGAACGTGCCGTTCTTCACCATTTCGGGCTCGGATTTCGTCGAGATGTTCGTGGGCGTGGGCGCCTCGCGCGTGCGCGACATGTTCGAGCAGGCGAAGAAGAACGCGCCCTGCATCATCTTCATCGACGAGATCGATGCCGTCGGTCGCCATCGCGGCGCCGGTCTCGGCGGCGGCAATGACGAGCGCGAGCAGACGCTCAACCAGTTGCTGGTCGAGATGGACGGCTTCGAGGCCAACGAAGGCATCATCCTGATCGCCGCCACCAACCGGCCCGACGTGCTCGACCCGGCACTGCTGCGCCCCGGCCGCTTCGACCGCCAGGTGATCGTGCCCAACCCGGACGTGGTCGGCCGCGAGCAGATCCTCAAGGTCCACGTGCGCAAGGTGCCCCTTGCCCCCGATGTCAATCTCAGGACCATCGCGCGCGGCACGCCCGGCTTCTCCGGCGCCGATCTGGCCAATCTCATCAACGAGGCGGCCCTGATGGCGGCCCGGCGCAACAAGCGCATGGTCACGCAGAGCGAGTTCGAGGACGCCAAGGACAAGGTGATGATGGGCGCCGAGCGCAAGTCGCTGGTGATGACGGAGGAGGAGAAGCTCCTCACCGCCTATCACGAGGGCGGCCATGCCATCGTCGCGCTCAACGTCAACGCTACCGATCCCGTGCACAAGGCCACGATCATCCCGCGCGGCCGCGCGCTCGGCATGGTCATGCAGCTGCCTGAGCGCGATAAACTTTCCATGTCGCTCGAGCAGATGACCTCGCGGCTCGCCATCTTGATGGGCGGCCGCGTGGCCGAGGAGCTCGTCTTCGGCAAGGAGAAGGTGACATCCGGCGCCGCCTCCGACATCGAGCAGGCCACGAAGCTGGCGCGCATGATGGTGACGCGCTGGGGCCTGTCCGAGACGCTCGGCACCGTCGCCTACGGCGAGAACCAGGACGAGGTGTTCCTCGGCTACCAGGTCTCGCGCCAGCAGAACGTCTCCGAGGAGACGAGCCGCAAGATCGACGGCGAGATCAAGCGGCTGGTCGAGGCCGGCTACGCCGAGGCTCGGCATATTTTGGAAGAAAAGCGCGCCGATCTCGAGATGCTGGCCAAGGGCCTGCTCGAATTCGAGACGCTCTCCGGCGACGAGATCAAGGACCTGCTCGCGGGCAAGCGCCCGACGCGCGAATCCGTGATCGAGCCGACAACTCCGCGCGGCTCCGCGGTGCCGCCGGCCGGCAAGCCGCGCCCGCGCCCGGAAACCGGCGGGCTCGAGCCGCAGCCGCAGGCGTGACGTTGCCAATCGTGACGTCGTGGCCGAAGTGATGTTCAGATGACCAAAAACCAGGTCAAGGAAATCCTCGATCGCGTGCTGACGTGGCCGCCTGAGCGTCAGGCGGACGTCGTGCACATGGTCGAGCTCATGGAACGGCAGGACCAGAGTACGCTACGGCTGACCAACGAACAGGCCGCCGAGGTGCGGCGGCGGCTTGCAGAGAAGGATCCAAAGACGGTGACGCTCGAAGAATTCAACGAGCGTCTACGCCGCCGCTACGGGGTATGAAAATCATCATCCGCGAGTCCGCGGAGGACGACCTCGATCGCATTTTCACCTGGATCGCCAAGGACAATCGCCGCGCGGCGGCCGACTTGGTGTCGCGGATTCGCGATCGAATCAATCGACTGGAATTAGACCCGCTTGCCCATATGGGCCGCCCCGGCTTTGTCGAGGGCACGCGCGAGCTCGTCCAATATCCCTACATCATCGTTTACAAAGTTTTTGATGAGCGCCGGGAAGTTCTCGTGCTCTCGATCGTTCACGGTGCGCAAGATCGCGAGGGCGGGAACCAATAGCGTTGCAGCCCTTCACCCCGCCAGTGCGCGGTCGAGCGGCGTCCGCGTCTTTCCCCCGGTGATGGCCGCGAAATAGGCCGCGGCGTCGGCGCGGCGGCCGGCGGCCTGCAGGCTGCGCAGATAGGCCTGGCGAAACAGGTCGTCCTGCGCGTCGCTGCCGCCGATTGCCGTCATCTGCGCCATGACCGGATCGAGCAGCTTCGCCGCACGGGCGCGATCGCCTCCGCCGAACGCGGCCGCGGCCTCCACGACCGCGCGCCCGACCGGCGCCCATACGCGCTTGGCCTCCTCGTCATCCGCCGCGCTGCGGGCACGCACCGCGGCGAGCGCGGCCTCGAGCGCATCGCGGCGGCCGGCGCGGGCGAGCGCATAGGCGTAGTGCGCATTCATGAACGGCATGAAGCACTCGGCGGCGCGCGGAGCGACGTGGTCGGCGATCGCCGCCCATTCCCCATCCAATTGCGCATCTTTGAGCGCGCCCGCCATCTCGATGCGCCAGAGCAGCGCGATGGCGTCGAGCTGCTCGACCACGAAGTCGGGCGTGATGCCCCAGACGTGCTCATGAAACACGTGCATCGTGTCCGCGACGTCGAGCTCCTCGAGGTAGAGCAGCGCCAGGTGCCAGGCATCGTGGGAATGGATCGGTCGGCCGCAGGTCGCGAGCAGCGGCATGAAGGCTTCCATGCGCGCGCGTCCTTCGGCCACGCGCCCTTGGCGGATGAGGACGTGGGAGAGCGCGTGCTGCGCCCACGGGTTTCGCGGCGCGATGGCGAGCGCGCGCTCGGCCGTCGCCTCGCCGGCGGGATAGTCGCCGCAAAGCTCATGGGCGAACGCCGCCATGGCGAGAAAATCCGGATCGTCCGCGTTCGCCGGCGCAAGCCGCGTCATGTGCGCGCGAAAGCGCGGGCCCATATGCTGCTGGCCGAGCACGTAGTAGAGGAACTCGGCAAATTTGGCGGTCAGGAGATCGCGCGGCCATTCGGTGGTGATGGCCTCCATGGCCTCGACCGCATGCAGGTTGTCGTTGGCGTGCCAAAGCGAGAGCGCCCGGTGCAGCGCGCGCTCGCGCGGGTTCATCGCCAGCGTCGCGCAGGCCGCGAGCTGAGTGGCGGCGTTGGCGATGGCGTCGCCGGTCTGGCCGTAAAGCCAGAACGCCGCCGCGGAAAGTTGCAGGATCGGCGTCTGCGGCCAGCTCTTGACGGCATCGAGAATGGCCTCGACCCCTTGGTCGAGGCGCAGGAGGCGCGCGGCGAAATCGTCCGCGGCCGCGACCGCATCCGCGTTGTCCGCCGTGACGTCGAGCCCGCGCGCGTCTTTCATGGGACCACCAGATTAGCGGGTAGCACAGACACGGTTACGAAATTTGTGCGACCGTATCGCAAATTCTCCCGACCAAAAGGTATCCGATGCCGCTCATGAACCGCGTCGACCCGTTCGGTCAGCTGTTCGCCGATCGTTCGCGCGGCCTGTTCTTCGGCAACCGCGGCGGGCGCTTCCATCGCGACGACCGCACGCTGGGGCTGCGGCGCTGGGTGTCGCGCACCTGGATCTGCTGCCGCCTGGAGTTCAAAGGGCGCCACCGCGAAGTCTGGGGCAAGGGCTACACCGAGCTGTTCTTTCTCGACGAGCCGACCGCGCTCGCGGCCGGGCACCGGCCCTGCTTCGAATGCCGACGGGCGGACGCGCGAGCGTTCGCTTACGCATTCGCTGCCGGGCGCACATTCGCCGGCATTCCGCGCGCGCCCGACATCGACCGCGTGCTCCATGCCGAGCGGCTCGACGGCCGCGTCAAGCGCCGGCACCGGCTACCGATCGACGGATTGCCCGATGCGTCCTTCTTGACCCTGGCCGATGCGCCGGAGCGCGTCTTCGCCGTCCGGGGTTCCTCGCTGCTGCGGTGGACGTCCGCCGGCTACGCCGCGCGGCGTGAGCGTCCACGCGGCATCGTGGCCGACATTCTCACCCCGCCCGGCATCTTGGCCGCGCTTTCTGCCGGCTATCGGCCACGCTGGCATCCCAGCGCCGACGTCGCCAGGACGCGCTGAAATCTCAGCGCGTCCTCCATCAGCCGGCCACACTTTGCGCCCAATGTTACCGCGGTGGATGAGCCTGCCTGGGCCCGGACTGGTCCAGGAACGGGGGTCGGGGAAATCAGCTAAGTGCTTGAGGCTTAAGGCATTGTGACGCTTCTGCGACGCGCTGGCCGCGCCGCGGGGCGGATCAACGCGATGCCGATAGAGGGGGATATGCTTCGATGACGCCGATTCGGCTCGTTCCGTCCACGCTCGTTTTCGCCGCCTTCCTGGTCGGCCCGGCGCCGGCCCAGACCGTGCCGCCTGCGCCCGCGAAGCCGCCGGTCGCGGCAGCCGCGCCGGCCAAGCCTGCAGCGCCCCACCGGGCTCTGGTGTCGACCTCGTCGCACCCGACCTTGGACGAAGGCACCATCCAGCGCATCTCCGCCGCGATGCTCAGCTACTCCGTGCTCGAGGTGCAGGGCGGCTGGCCGACGGTGCCGCCGAACGCCAAGCTTGCTCCAGGGGCAAAGGGTCCGGACGTGGCGCTGCTGCGCCAGCGTCTCGCGATCACCGAAGACCTTCCCGCCGACAAGGCCAATGGCGACGTCTACGACGACGCGGTGGTCGCCGCGGTCAAATTCTTCCAGGGCCGCCATGGCCTCGAAGAGACCGGCACGCTCGGGCCGAAGACGCTCGCCGCACTCAACGTGCCGGTGACCAAGCGGCTGCGCCAGCTCGCGACCTCGCTCGACCGGCTCGCGGCTATGGAGCTCACGTTCGGGCAGCGCTACGTGGTGGTGAACCTTCCTGCCGCGTTCGCCGAGGCGGTCGAAGGCGACAAGGTCGTGCACCGCTACGTGGTGCAGGTGGGCCGGCCGGAGCGGCCGTCGCCCACGCTCACGACCACCATCACCACGGTCAATCTCAATCCGACCTGGACGGTGCCGCTCGGCATCCTCAAGAAGGATGTGATCCCCAGGATGCGCAAGGACCCGGGCTACGCGGCGCGCATGCACATGAAGGTGCTCGACGGCGCAGGCCACGAGGTCGACGCCAATGCGGTCGACTGGAATTCCGAGCGCGCGCCCAATTTCACCATCCGCCAGGATTCCGGCAACTGGAACGCGCTCGGCTCGGTGCGCATCGACATGCCCAATCCGCACTCGGTGTACATGCACGACACCAACCACAAGGAATTTTTCAGCGCGGACTACCGCTTCCAGTCCTCGGGCTGCACCCGTGTCGAGGACCCGCGCGCGCTCGCCGCCTGGCTGTTGACCGACAATCCCGGCTGGGGCCGCCGCGAGATCGACGCCGGGATCGCCAAGGGCGAGCGCACCGACGTCCGCCTCACCCACAAGGTGCCGGTCGCCTGGGTCTATCTCACGGGCTGGGCGACGCGTGACAACGTCATCCACTTCCGCGACGACGTCTATGGCCACGACGAGAAGCCGACGCTGGTGGCGGATGCGCGCCCACAGGTCGCGAGCGCCGCGCGCGCCTCCGGTTTCGTGCTGCAATCCGCCGACGTGCGGCCAGCGGACGTGAAGCAGGTATCCTTCCTGGACAGCCAGTAGTACATTTTTGCTGCTGGCGATTTGGTTACCAGTCGAGCGGCCAATGTGGAGGCTCGCATGCGGAACTCGGCGATCGCGCTTGCCGTCGCGGCTGTCGCAGCCGTCCCCGCACTGGCGAACGACTCCACCGCCGAGCTCTCGACCGGCGGGCTGATCTTCGTGCGCAACGACAACGTCGAGATGGCGTCCGAGGACCTCGCGATCTCGGCGAAAGAGGTCCGCGTCCGCTACCGCTTCTTCAACAAGTCGGAGGCCGACGTCACCGTTCTCGTCGCCTTCCCCATGCCCGACATCCGGGTCGAAGGCCCGGACGAGAACATCGCCGTGCCGACCGAGGACCCCGTCAACCTGCTCGCGTTCACCACCGAGGTGAACGGCAAGCCGGTCGTGACCCAGGTGGAGCAGCGCGTGATCGCTGCCGGTCTCGATCGCACCCAATTGCTGCGCACGCTCGACATTCCTCTTGCCCCGCATCTGGCGAGCACCGGCGAGGCGCTCGACCGGCTGCCGCCGGACAAGTGGGAGGAGCTGCTGCGCATCGGCGTCGCCGAGATCGAGGAATACGACACCGGCCGCGGCATGAAGAAGCATTTGGCGGCGCGCTGGACGCTGCAGACCACCTACTATTGGGAGCAGACTTTCCCGGGAAGGGCGGAAACCCTGATCGAGCACCGCTACAAGCCGAGCGTGGGCGCGACGGTGCAGACGGCGCTCGGCGCGCCTGATGCGGCAAAGGAGCCCTGGTACGACGAATACAAGGAGAAATACTGCTTCGACTACGAATTCCTCGCGGCGGTCGACCGCGCGCGCAAGGCGGCCAACAGCAAGTTCGGCGCGCCGTTCAGCGAAGAGCGCATCGACTACATCCTCAAAACCGGCGCCAACTGGTCGGGGCCGATCAAGGATTTCCGCCTCGTGGTCGACAAGGGCGCCCCCGACAGTCTCGTCAGCTTCTGCGGCGACGACGTCAAGAAGCTCGGCGAGACGCAGTTCGAGATGAAGAAGACCGACTACACGCCCGACGGCAATCTCTCGGTCCTGATCCTGAAGAAGCTGCCGCAGTAGGGTGGGCAAAGGCGCGGGCCAAATGTTCGCCTCTCTCCAGGCGAACGGAGCAGCGCCGTGCCCACGCGGACAAGGAAGCCGCGCGGCGGAATGCAAGCGCGTGGGCACGGCGCGCAAGAGCGCGCCTTTGCCCACCCTACGAAAATTCCCGCAGCCCCGCCTGCTTGACCAGCGGATAGGTCACGTCGCGAAATTCGCGCATGCCCTGCTCGAAGCGCGGCCAGGCGAGCAGCACGCCGTCGAGGCCGGCGCGCGACAAGTCGTGCAAGCCGTCGACGATCTGCTGCTTGGTGCCGATGAGCGGAAAGCCGCCCCAGCCCGCGATGAAAGCCTCTTGGTAGGCCTTGAGTCGCTCCGGCGGAATGTTGCGCGCGTTGATCTCCAGCGAAAACGTGTCGATCATGTTGCGCGCGGCCTCCCAGTCGCCTTTCTCGTGCACGTAGTAGCGATAGAAATCGCGCGCCTCCTGCTCGGTCTCGCCCTGCACGATATTGGCGACCGTCCACACCCGCACCTCGCGGCCGTATTCGCGCGCCAGCGCGTGATAGGCCTGCACGTGGGCGCGGCACTCGTCGAGGCTGCCGGTGCGGATCACGGTGAAGACCAGGTCGGCATATTTCGTCGCGAAGTGCCGCCCGCGCTCGGAGGCGCCGGCATTCATGACCGCGGGGTAGGGGCGCTGGATCGGCTTGGGCGCGAGATAGCCCTTGGTGATCTTGTAGAACTTGCCCTCGTGGTCGAAGCTTTCGTCCTCGGTCCACAGCCGCTTGACGATCGCCAGCCATTCCTCGGCGCAGGCGTAGCGGTCCTGGTGGTCCATCATCGCGTTGCCGAACATGTCGATCTCGGGCTGGTTCCAGCCGGTGACGATGTTGAGCGTGTAGCGCCCGCCGGAAATATGATCGATCACGGTCGACTGCTTGGCGGCGATGATCGGATGGTTGAGCGAAATATGCGAGGTCGCGAACACGCCGGGCGTGGCGGTCGAGGCCGCGATACCGGCGGCCCAGGTGTAGGCCTCGAAGCCGGGGCCTTGCGGATTGGTCGCGCCGCCGAAGCCGTGCCAGCGGGCGACCGGCACGAGCGCCTCGAACTCCATCTCCTCGGCGAGCTTGGCAAGCGCAACGGTGTTGGGCCAGGTGATGTCGAGCCGGCCGTCGAGGTCCGACATCACGCAGCCGCTGTCGAGGTTGGTCTGGAACGTCCCGAGCTTCAGCTTGCGGGTGCTCAACGCCGGATTGGTCTCGCGCCGGTCTTTCTGCCGGCTGCTGCTGGCGGTCATCGCGGAAGCTCGATCACTTCATCGCCGCCTTGATGGCCGCGACGTCGCCGCCGGCCTTGGCCGCGGCGATGATCTTGGCTTCGCGCGCGGCAAGCCCCTCGTTCGCGGCCTTCATGGCGTCGATCTTGTCGGCGGGCACCACGATGGCGCCGTGGCGGTCGGCATGGATGAGATCGCCGCTCTTGACCGCCATGCCGACGACGTCGACGTCGACGCCGTAGTCGACCACGTGCACGTAGGCGTGCGACGGCACGATCGAGCCGGCCAGCATCTGGAAGCCGGGAGCGATCATCGGGATGTCGCGGATCGAGCCGTTGGTGACGACGCCGAGCGCGCCCAGCGCCTTGTGCACGTTCGACTGCACCTCGCCCCAGAACGCGCCGTAGCCCGCGTCCTCGCCGTCGAGATCCTCCATCACCATGACGCTCGGCCGCGGCGCGCTCGCGACGTAGTCGAGGTAGTCGAGCCGCTTCTGCATGTAGCCGGCCTCGCCCAGCGGCACCCTGTCCTTGGCCTTGAACGTCACGGTCTTGGCGAAGCCCACCATGGGCGGCAGGTCGGGAAACGGGCAATGCAAGTGCTTGACGGTGTAGCCGTGGCCGCGGCGCTCGGGCGCGACGATCTCGACCAGGTTGCATACGGTCGGCGTGTCGATCGATTGCAGAAATTCGAGCTGGCTTTTGGTCGGCGCCGTCATTCGTTTCCCCCTTCGATACCGCGGCTTGAATCCTACGCCCGCGCGCTGCGATAAGCGAGCGCGGCAATCAATGCCATGGCGGCGAGCATGGCGACAACCATGGCAACGCATGCCGGCCATCCGCCCACCTCCCAGGCGCGACCGCCCAGGAACGCGCCCATGCTGCCGCCGATATAGAACGAGGTCACGTAGAGCCCGACCGCCGAGGAACGCCCTTCCTTCGCGATCGCGGTGACGTAGCCGGTGGAGATCGTCTGGCACAGCATGCCGCAGGCCGCGCACAGGGTCAGCCCCGCGATGATGGCGGCAACCGGCGGCGCGAGCATCAGCGCGGCGCCGCACGCCCAGGCGGCAATGACCGCGAGGATGAGCGGCCGGCGCCCGAGCCTCGTCATCATCCATCCCGTCATCGGCGAGATCACCGTGCCCACGAGGTAGGTGACGAAGATCGCGCCAAGGAGCGTCGAGGAAAAACGATAGGGCGCGGCCGCGAGGTGGAAGCTCACATAAGTGAAGACCGCGATGAAGTTGAACAGCACGCCGAATCCGATGGCGTAGGTCGCGAGCAATTGCGGATCGCGCAGGTGCCGCAGCATCTGCCGCGCCGAGGCGCCAAGTCCGTCCGAGCGCACGAAGCCTTTTTCCCGCGGCAGCAGCGCGATGACGACGGCCGCGCCCGCGAGCGACAAGGCCGCGAGCACGAGGAAGGCGTCGCGCCAGCCGACGAGGTCGCCGATCAGGCCGGGCAGGAAGCGGCCGCAGAAGCCGCCGATGCTCGATCCCGCGATATAGACGCCGGCGACGCCTGCGACCTCTGCCGGCGGCCATTCGTCGCCGATATAGGCGACGGTCACGGCGAAGATCGGCGGCAGCAGCAGGCCTTGCAGGAAGCGCCAGACGATGAGCGCGGGCACGTCCGGGGCAAACGCCGCGCCCGCCATCGGCAGCGCCACCGCCAGCATCGCCGCGGTGATCACGCGCTTTCGTCCCAGCACGTCGGCGATGGCGCCGGTGAACGGCGCGGCCAACGCGATGGCCAGCGCGCTCGCGGTCATGATGGCGCTGATCTCGGCCGCGCCGGTGCCGAACTCGCGCGCCAGCGCCGGCAGCAGCGCCTGCGGCGAATAGAGGTTGACGAAGGCGCAGAAGCCGGCGGCGGCAACGGCGATCTTGCGGGAGTCGATAGTCATGCGGGCATTGCCGCCCGCGCGCGGGCGAGCGTCTGCTCGAGCGTACCGGAGGCGTCGATGCGCCGCCAGGTCAACGCGCCGAGGTCGTAGCCTTCCTGGGCGCGGGCCACGTCGGCGTCGGCGTCGGAGGCGTCGCGATGGCGCACGGTCACGCGGGCGAGGCGGGTGTTGAGATCGGCGTCGAGGAACAACCCGTGGAACGGCGCGCCGATCGTGGCGGCGGCCGCCTCGACGGCCGCGCGCTCCTGCGGCTTGGCGAACACCGCGTCCACGACGGCGGAATGCCCG